>OITA01000373.1_pt1 | contig 10435 bp, 7 predicted proteins | sample 1586621 | NCBI WGS metagenome assembly OITA01 (sample SAMN02674970, study PRJEB24791) | human gut metagenome, SKBSTL043 | isolation source: stool | host: Homo sapiens | place: USA | reverse complement strand
AAAGGTTGGTGCATCTCCTGTTACCTGTTGCTTGATTAACTGCTGCGTTAGCGTCGAACCACCACTTGAAGAGCCAACTCCCAAAACTGATGACACCAAAGCCCTAAATACTGCCTTTGGCACAACACCCTTATGCTTCTTAAAATTTTCATCCTCAGTCGCAATGATGGCATTTTTGACATTGTTAGAAATCGCATCACTCTCAATAGGCGTTCTCAGCAAGTCAGTGTCAATATCCGCAATCTTCTTGGAATCGGAATAGCTCATCGAAGATACCAAACTAACCTCACTAATCTGATTCAACAAGGTTTTGTCCTTAATCGACGGAACAGACTCAATTTGACTCCCCAAATAACCCAAACCAATTCCTGCACCGAACAAGGTAAGGACGATAATAACCACATAAAAGAAATCAGACAAGAGCTTTAAGGTTTTTAAGAAAACATCACCCATGTCTAAGAGTGTCATCCGGTCCTCAGGCGACTTTCTCCCTTGCTTACGATTCCACTTAGAATCAGTCGTAGCTTTCCTTTCATTAAAAGATTTATCTCCTCTTTTAGACCTAGGACCAGCAGACTTTGTGCGAATAGCCTGCCCTAGTCGTCTAAAATAATTTATTATTTTTTCAAAATTCATAGAAATACCTCAAAGCCTATTATAACAAACTTTGACAAAGCTTGCATAGGCCTACTTTCTTTTGGTATAATGGTGCAGAATATACTTTACTGGAGAATATCATGACAATTTTTGAAGAACTAAAAGCACGTGGCTTGATTTTTCAAACCACAGATGAAGAAGCCCTTGTAAAAGCCTTTGAAGAGGGACCAGTCTCATACTACACTGGTTATGACCCAACAGCAGACAGTCTCCATCTTGGACACCTTGTAGCTATCCTTACAAGTCGCCGACTTCAATTGGCTGGACACAAACCTTACGCCCTCGTTGGTGGTGCAACAGGTTTGATTGGTGACCCATCATTTAAAGATGCTGAACGTAGCCTCCAAACAAAAGAAACCGTTGAAGGTTGGGTTGAAAAAATCCAAGGTCAGCTCTCTCGTTTCCTTGATTTTGAAAATGGCGACAACAAAGCCGTTATGGTCAACAACTATGATTGGTTTGGTTCAGTCAGCTTCATCGATTTCTTGCGTGACGTGGGTAAATACTTCACAGTTAACTACATGATGAGTAAGGAATCTGTTAAGAAACGTATCGAAACAGGTATCTCTTACACTGAGTTTGCCTACCAAATCATGCAAGGTTACGATTTCTATGAACTCAACGATAAGTACGGCGTAACCCTCCAAATTGGTGGTTCTGACCAATGGGGTAACATGACAGCAGGTACTGAGCTCTTGCGTCGTAAAGCAGATAAATCTGGACACGTTATCACAGTTCCACTTATCACAGATTCAACTGGTAAAAAATTCGGTAAATCTGAAGGTAACGCTGTCTGGCTTGATGCTACTAAAACAACACCTTACGAAATGTACCAATTCTGGCTTAACGTTATGGATGATGATGCTGTTCGCTTCTTGAAGATTTTCACTTTCTTGTCACTTGAAGAAATCGAAGAAATCGGTAAAGAATTTGACCAAGCTCGTCACCAACGTTTGGCACAAAAAGTTTTGGCTCGTGAAGTTGTTACTTTGGTTCACGGTAAAGAAGCCTACGAACAAGCTGTTCACATCACTGAACAACTCTTCGCTGGTAACCTTAAAGCTCTCTCAGCACGTGACCTTAAAGTTGCCCTTAACGGTGTCCCAACTTATGAGATTTCAGCAGATGAAAATCTGAATATCGTTGAACTTCTCGTCAATGCTAAGATTTCACCTTCTAAACGCCAAGCACGTGAAGATGTCCAAAACGGAGCTATCTACATCAACGGTGAACGTGTACAAGACTTAGATTACACCCTCTCAGATACAGATAAAATTGATAATGAAATTACTGTTATCCGTCGTGGTAAGAAGAAAAACTTTGTCTTGACTTACTAATTTATAGCTATTCTCACTCCTTAATGGAGTGAGTTTTTTTTACCAAAAAAGAGCAGTAGGATTGATTCCCAACTACTCTCTTCAGAACACAAAAAAACCAGCACTAGGCTGGTTTTTGAGACTATCACATTAGTTATAGATTTTGAATGCGTCATCGTCGTTTTGACCAACGAATGGCATTGCTTTACGCAATTCAGCACCAACTTTTTCGATTTCAAGGTTAGCAGCTTCTTCACGGTAAGCAGTAAGTTTTGGACGTCCAGCCTTGTAGTCGTTAACGAAGTCGTTAGCGAATTTACCGTTTTGGATGTCAGCAAGAACTGCTTTCATGTTTTCTTTCACTTGTTCAGTGATAACACGTGGACCTGATACGTAGTCACCGAATTCAGCAGTGTTAGAAATTGATTGACGCATTTTCTTGAATCCACCTTCGTAGATCAAGTCAACGATCAATTTCATTTCGTGAAGCACTTCAAAGTAAGCCAATTCTGGAGCATATCCAGCTTCAGTCAAGACTTCAAAACCAGCCTCGATAAGGGCAGTCAAACCACCACAAAGAACTGCTTGTTCACCAAACAAATCTTCTTCAGTTTCTTCTTTATATGTTGTTTCAAGAAGACCAACGCGTGCTGCACCAACACCTTTACACCAGTCCATAGCGATGTCTTTAGCGTTACCTGTAGCATCTTGGTATACTGCGTAAAGTGCAGGAACACCAAAACCTTCTTCAAATGTACGACGTACCAAGTGACCTGGTCCTTTAGGAGCACACATGAAGACATCAACATCTTTAGGAACTTTGATAAATTCAAAGTGGATGTTAAATCCGTGTGCAAAACCAACAGCATTACCAGCTTCAAGGTTTGGAGCAATTTCTGCTTCGTAAAGTTCTTGTTGGATTTCGTCTGGAGCCAAGATCATGATAACGTCAGCCAATTTAGTTGCTTCTGCTACTGTGTAAGTATCAAAACCATCTTCTTTAGCTTTATCAAATGATTTACCTGGACGAACACCGATAATCACATCGTGACCTGTATCACGCAAGTTTTGTGCATGTGCATGACCTTGTGAACCGTAACCGATAACGGCGATTTTTTTACCGTCAAGTGCTGCTACTTTTACGTCTTTTTCATATTCCATTTGAACTGCCATAGTAATATGTCTCTTTTCTAAAAAAATATTTTATTGCCTTTTTAAGGCTGGGTTAACAAATTTAAGTTGGATTTTTTAATCACGGGTAAATCCAGTAGCACCCGTACGAGCGATATTCTTGATTCCGTAAGGACGAATAACTCGTAGAAGCGCCTCGCTCTTTTCAGCATCACCAGTCATCTGGATAGTGATAGAGCTTGGTGCCACATCAACTACCGAAGCACGGAAAGGTTGAATAATCGCCAAGATTTCAGCACGCTTAGAGGTTGGTGCTGATACCTTAACTAGGATAACTTCACGTTCCAAGTGTGGCTGATCCGTGATATCACGGATACGAATCACATCAATCTGACGATTAAGCTGTTTGATGATTTGTTCCACTTCATTTTGAGAATTCACATCAATAATAATCGTAATACGTGAAACGTTAGGATCCTCAGAAGCCCCTACAGAGATACTTTCAATATTAACTTGACGTCGTGAAAGAACACCTGTGAAGCGGTTAAGGACACCCGAACGGTTCTGAAGTTTAGCTGTTAACATTCTACGCATTGAACTTCACCCCCAACATTTCGTGATTACTCTTACCAGCCGGAACGATTGGCAAAACATGCTCTTTACGAGAAATATCAACCTCGATGAACATTGGCACATCCTCTTTGATAACTTCCAAATCCTGATCAATTGTCTCTGGATTATCGAACTTGTAGGACTTAATGCCGTAAGCTTGAGCCATCAATTGGAAATCTGGAAGGGTATCAAAGACAGACTCTGATGTACGCCCTTCGTAGAAGGACTCTTGCCATTGACGTACCATACCAAGTGAGTGGTTGTTCAACATAACAACCTTGATTGGCACCTTGTAAACATTTAAGATAGCCAATTCTTGGTTCGTCATTTGGAAACCACCATCACCAACAAAAAGGATAACTTCTTTATCAGGATTAGCAATTTTAGCACCAATTGCTGCTGGGACACCGAATCCCATTGTTCCAAGACCACCTGAGGTCACCAGTTGACGCTCATTTTGGTATGGATAATACTGAGCTGTCCACATTTGATGTTGACCAACGTCAGTAACAACAACGGCATCACCCTTAGTCAATTCACCGATACGCTCGATAACTGCCTGAGGCTGTACCATACGTTCTTTCTTATCGTAAGAACGTACACGCTCTTTGTCTTTTGTAACTTTTTCAATCCATTTTTCAGTGTTATTCTTAACCACTGGTTCTGCTAAGAGCATTTCAAGAGCTTGCTTGGCATCACCAACAACTGGAAGATCCACTGCAATAATTTTACCAATCTCAGCTGGATCTACATCAATATGGACAACCTTAGCATTTTTAGCAAATGTTTTAGGATTACCTGTCAAACGGTCATCAAAACGACAACCAATGGCAATCATAAAGTCAGCATCGGTCATAGCAATGTTAGCTGCATATGAACCGTGCATACCACCCATACCCAAGAAAAGGGGGTGGCTAGTAGCAATTGTCCCTTGTCCTAGAAGACTTGTGACAACTGGGATTTGGTAGCGTTCTGCAAAAGCAACTAGCTCCTTAGCAGATTCAGAATAAGACACCCCACCTCCAGCTACAATAACCGGCTTCTTAGCTTTACCCAACTGCTTCAAGATTTTCTTGATTTGCATTTCGTTTGGTCTTAGCGTCGGTTGGTAACTTGGAAGATTAATTTCAGGATCGTTGATGAAGGCTGTTTCCTTAGCTACGACATCTTTAGGGAGGTCGATAACAACTGGACCAGGACGACCAGTTGTTGCAATATGAACCGCTTCCCTAATAATACGAGGAATATCAGCTGTATCGCGAATCTGATAATTGTATTTTGTAATCGGCATGGTAATTCCGACAATGTCAGCCTCTTGGAAGGCATCCTTACCAATACCTGGTGTTGCGACCTGACCAGTAAAGACTAGGAGAGGTACGCTATCACTCATAGCATCTGCAATCCCTGTAATAGCATTAGTGGCACCAGGACCACTCGTTACAAGAGCAACACCGAGTTTACCAGTTGATTTGGCATAACCTTCAGCTTCGTGCAGACTTCCTTGCTCATGACGAGATAAGATATGATTAATCTTGTCATTTTTGTAAATAGCATCATACAAAGGAAGAACCGCTCCGCCAGGATATCCAAAGATAGTTGAAATCCCAAGTTCAAGAAGTGTATCAAGAATCAAATCAGCACCAGAGCGTGCTTCTTTAAGTTCAATTTTCTTCACATGGACCTCCTTTAGTAGTTGTTTTTTTCGAATTGTCTAAAAATTCAAAACCTTGTATACTATGATAACATTTTTAACCAAATTTGCAAGGGTTTCAGAGAAAAATATCACAAACTCTTCGGAAAGAATGTTCTTAGTTTTTTTCTTGTGCTTGACGTTCTGCTTTACGTTCTTCGAATTCTTCGTCACTCATCAAAGTTCCGCCAACATTGGCTGATTTAGCAAAGGCTGTATAGCGACGCAACCAACCACTTGCAATTTTTGATTTGAAAGTTTTCAAATGTTTGCGGCGTTCTTCAAGGGTTGCATCATCGACAAGTAGATCAAGGGTACGATTTGGAAGATCAATCACAATTTCATCGCCATCTTCTATTAGGGCGATATTACCACCTTCTGCTGCTTCTGGAGAAACGTGACCAATAGCAATCCCACGAGTAGCTCCTGAGAAACGACCATCCGTAATCAGAGCCACATCCTTACCAAGACCGCGTCCGACAATCTTAGAAGTTGGTGCCAACATTTCTGGCATACCAGGTCCACCCTGAGGACCTTCGTAACGAATGACAACGACATGGCCCTTCTTAACTGTTCCATTGTCAATCAACTCAAGGGCTTGATCTTGTGAATCACAACAAATAGCTTTACCGCGGAAAGTTTTAACAGATGGATCTACACCACCGACCTTGATAACAGCTCCATCCTGAGCGATATTTCCGTAGAGGATCGACAAACCACCTACAGGTGAAATCGGATGTTCGATTGGATGGATAATTTCTTCATTTTTGATTTCAGCACCAGCTACATTTTCTTTCAAGGTTTTACCAGTAACTGTGATACGATCACCCTTGATGGCTCCTTTTTTGATCAACTGATTGATAATGGCTGGAACACCACCAGCTTCATGCACATCATGCATGGTGTAAACACTTGAAGGAGCAATTTTAGAGAGATAAGGTGTCTTCTTGGCAATTTCGTTAATGTCCTTAAGGTCATAGTCAATACCAGCCTCACGCGCAATAGCAAGGGTATGGAGAACAGTATTGGTTGAACCACCCATGGCCATATCTAGAGCAAAAGCATCATCGATAGCTTCTTTGGTCACAATATCACGTGGGCGAACATTGTTTTTGATGTTATCCATCAATTTTGTGGCTGCTTGACGAACCAATTCACGACGTTCATCTGAAACGGCTAGAACAGTACCGTTACCTGGAAGGGCAAGACCCAAAACTTCCATCAAACAGTTCATTGAGTTAGCGGTAAACATCCCTGAACATGAACCACAAGTTGGACAAGCATTTTTCTCCAAATAATCGAGCTCTTCCTTGCTCATATCTCCAGCCTGATAAGTACCTACAGCTTCAAACAAACTTGATAGCGTCGCTTGATGACCAGTCATGTCAACGCCACCCTTCATAGGGCCACCAGAACAAAATACTGCTGGCACATTAGTACGCATGGCCGCCAAAATCATCCCTGGTGTAATCTTATCACAGTTAGGAATATAGAAAACCCCGTCAAACCAGTGGGCATTAATAACTGTTTCTGCAGAATCGGCAATCAATTCACGAGATGGAAGACTGTAACGCATCCCAATATGCCCCATGGCAATCCCATCGTCCACACCAATGGTATTAAACTCAAAAGGAATACCGCCAGCCTCACGGATGGCTTCCTTGGCAATATCTGCTAATTCACGCAAGTGAACATGCCCTGGAACAATATCAATATAAGAGTTACAAATAGCAATGAAGGGCTTTTGCATATCCTTGGCAGATTTAACTTGCCCAGTCGCATACAAAAGTCCGCGTGCTGGTGCCTTATCAACACCAACTTTGATCATATCACTTCTCATGATGTTACCTTCAATCTATAAAATTTCTTACAACATATGTTACCACTTTGGAAAGTAATGTCAAGGAATTTTCAGAATATTTCTGTAATTCCGAAAAGATGTCCCAACCGTATCAAAACTGACAAAACAAAAAGGAAGCCCTAAGACTTCCTAAATGATTATTTCAATATTATTCAACACTAAAGAGGTATGGATAAACTGGTTGGTCTCCTTGGAAGATTTCAACTTCAATATCTTCGTGAGCCTCTTCCAATTTTTCCGCAAGTGCTTGAGCTTGTTCTTGATTACCTTCTTCGCCGACGTAAATCATAACAATTTCACTGTCTTCGTCAATCATCTTGTCAAAGGTGTCAAGAAGGGCTTGGTCCATATCTGGTGTAGACACAAGGATCTTACCATCAACCATACCAAGGATATCATTTTCATGAATCTCAAGACCATCAATAGTTGTATCACGTACCGCCAAGGTCACGCTACCACTTGTTACATCTGAAAGACTAACTGTCATAGCTTCAACATTAGCTTCGATACTTTGACTAGGATCAAAAGCAAGCAAACTTGTAAAGCCTTGTGGAACTGTACGTGTTTCAACAACAGCCGCATTGACATCTACTACTTCAGCAGCTGATTGTGCTGCCATAAAGATGTTTTTATTGTTTGGCAAGATGATAACATTCTTAGCATTAACCTGCTCAATAGCCTTAACAATATCTTCTGTTGATGGGTTCATTGTTTGACCACCTGAAATCACATAGTCAACACCTTGTGATTTGAAGATATCTGCAAGTCCATCTCCAGCAACAACTGCAATAAGGGCAAAGTCTTTAGGAGCAGAAGGTGCAGCTTGGATAGCTTCTTCTTTTTGAACTTGTGCATCGTGTTGGTTACGCATGTTGTCAACCTTAACTTTGACAAGAGCCCCATATTTAAGACCTTCTTGCATGACAAGACCTGGATCCTCAGTATGGACGTGAACTTTTACAATTTCATCATCGTTAACAACTAGGAGAGAATCCCCAAGGTTGCTCAAGTAATTTTGGAACTCTTCATAGTCAAAGTCCTTCACATAAGTTGGACCTTGTTTGAGACCAATCATGATTTCCGTACAGTAACCGAAGGTAATGTCTTCTGTGGCAACATGACCAGCAACTGACTTATGATGTTCTGCATTGATCATCTCTGTCATAGTAGCCGGTGTCGCTTGGAAGTCCTCTGAAGCGATATACTCACCTGTGAGGGCTGACAAGAAACCTTCATAAATGAAGACCAAACCTTGACCACCTGAGTCTACCACACCAACTTCTTTCAAAACTGGAAGCATCTCTGGTGTCTTAGCCAAAGCAGCTTTAGCTCCATCGAGAGCTGCACGCATAACCTCAACAGCATCATTTGTAGATTCAGCTTTCTTAATCGCTGCTGAAGCTGCACCACGTGATACTGTAAGGATTGTTCCTTCGACAGGTTTCATAACTGCTTTATAGGCAACTTCAACCCCTGCTTGGAAGGCATGAGCTAAATCTTGACCATCAAGTTCCGTTTTATCCTTGATACTTTGACCAAATCCACGGAACAATTGTGACGTGATAACACCCGAGTTACCACGGGCACCCATCAAAAGACCTTTAGATAAAATCTGACCAACTTCACCAACTGTTGAAGCTGATTGATCTGCGACAGCTTTGGCTCCGTTATCCATAGTCATTCCCATGTTTGTTCCAGTATCTCCATCTGGTACTGGGAAGACATTGAGTGAATTCACATATTCTGCTTGCTTACCTAGACGTGTTGCTGCCGCTTGGACCATCTCCTGAAGCAAGCTTGTTGTAATTTTAGACACTAGTTTTCTCCTACGACTTTAATATTTTGAACGTAAACATTTACTGTTTCAGCCTTGATACCGAGCTGATTCTCAAGATTAAATTTCACACGTTCTTGAATATTTTTTGAAACCTCACTAATCTTAACACCATAACTCATAACAGTGTAAACATCCACAGTGATACCTGCATCAGTAGATTTCACGACAACTCCTTTTGCGTAGTTTTCCTTTCCAAGAAGTGCTTGAAAATTATCTCGGATAGCACTCTTCCTTGCCATACCGACAACGCCAAAAATTTCTGTTGCTGAACCGCCAACTACTGTTGCGATGACATCATCTGACAATTCGATTTGACCATCTTTTGTATTGATTTTTACAGTCATAATTACTACCTCAAAAAGTTTTTATCAGCTTATTTTACCATATTCGAGCTTACTTGTAAAAAATAAGAAGAAGATACCCTTTGAATAAGAGTATCTCCTCAATATTTATCATTAAAACTTTCTCTTTATGAGATAACGACGGTACATCACGTAAAGGAAGATTGCACGCCATACATTATCAACAACGGTTGCAATCCAAACACCCGCAAGACCCATTCCCAGACTCACCCCAAGAAAATATCCTGAGAAAATTCGGATAATCCACATCCCAATAGTTGTCGCATAGAAAGGCATCTTAGCCTTACCCAGACCTTGCCAAACTGCTGTGTAAACTAAAGTCCCCGAAGTCACAGGATTCCCAAGGAAAGAATAAAGAATAACTACCTGACTAGCCGCAATAGCTGCTTTATTATCTGTAAAGAGACCTGATAAGCCTTGTCCAAAAAGCAAGATAACCCCTGAAACCAGAACCATCAAGAAGGTTGAAATCCAATAAGACTCTCGTATAATACGCTTCATCTGCGCCTTATCCCCTCGTCCCAGACTATTGGCAACCAAGATAACTGTAGCCGTGGCGACTCCCATACCGGGCATATAGTTAAACTGAGTGAGGTTTTCACCAATGGCGTTACCACCGACAACGGCTGTACCAAAGGTAACAATAATAGCCACAATGACCACATCTCCAGCACGCATCATCAGTCGTTCACCTGCTGCTGGCAGAGCAATCCCCAACAACTCCCTGTTGAAAGGTTTGGTAACTTCAAGCTGCTTCACATCCAGTTGCATCGCTTGCCACAGTATCACTGTCCCAACCAGACGAGAAAAAACCGTAGCCGTTGCGACCCCAATAATCCCCCAATGTCCCACAAAGATGGCTAAAGAAGATAAAATAGCATTAAGGACATTAGTTAAAAGACTGACGACCATGGAAATACGAGGCCGTCCCTTGGCCCGTAGGATGTTACCAAAAGTAGTCATCAAGGC
>OITA01000370.1_pt1 | contig 10520 bp, 10 predicted proteins | sample 1586621 | NCBI WGS metagenome assembly OITA01 (sample SAMN02674970, study PRJEB24791) | human gut metagenome, SKBSTL043 | isolation source: stool | host: Homo sapiens | place: USA | reverse complement strand
TTCCGATCTCCTTCACGGGGCTTATAAGACCACACCGTCGCGCCGTTACGCTTGTCCGGCAGAAAAAACATATCGCGGTACACCGATACCGTGCGCCCTAACCGCTTGCCGCCGTCCAGCAGATAAATTTGACTCCACAGGTCAGTCAGCCCATGCGGGGTAGGCGTACCGGTTAGCTCAATCATGCGGCGAATCCGGGGACGCATGACTTTGAGCTTTTTGAAGCGCAACGCCTGATGGTTTTTGAAACTGGATGACTCATCCAGCACTACGCAGTCAAACGGCCATGTCCTTTCCTTGTGGTGTGGGTCAGAGTAATAGTCCACCAGCCACGCCACATTGTCTCGGTTGATGACATACACATCCGCTTCCGCCGCCAGAGCGGCCTCTCGTCGCGCCGCCGAACCGAGCACCACAGACACCCTTAAATCGGACAGGTGATCCCATTTTGCGGTTTCATTGCTCCATGTTGCTTCTGCTACCTTTTTCGGCGCCACCACCAGCGCACGCCGCAGGGCGAACCGATGATATTTCAGTTTGTAAATGGCGGTCAGGGTAATCACCGTCTTGCCGAGTCCCATATCCAGAAACAGGGCAATGTTTGGCGTTTCGATGATCTTCTCCTCACAGTACCGCTGGTAATCATGAGGGACAAACTTCATGCCCCGCCGCCTCCTTCGCATCGGCCGCAGTAGTCAATTACTTCCTGAACCTTCTCAGGAGAATCTACCGCAGAAAACACCTTAAAGCCCAGCTTCCGCAACCCAGCCTGTACGAAAAGCTGCCGCTGCCGTTCCACTTGTCCCGGACGTTTCAGCTCTACGAACACCGTTTCCGCACCGGGAAGCAGAATAATCCTGTCAGGCACTCCTGTAAAACCGGGGGTCACGAATTTCAGACAGCGGGCCTTTGGAACGCGCGCCTCAATCCCGTCGCGCAGCATCCGCTCAACACTTTTTTCCAGCATCAGTTACTTGCCTCCCAAATCGTAAAATTCGCCTACTGGTAACTCTCGCGCGCCCGCGCGCGTATAGACGGGCACGATCAGGCGGATAGGCGTTTCGCGCGCGCCCCTAACGCCCATATTTGTAAAGTCTATTAAGAAAGAATGTTCCAATGTTACCACTCACTTAAAAAGCCTTGTTTTTCAAGGGTTTTAGGATTTTTTCTGGTAACATTCTTGGTAACATTCGCGGGAACATTCTCGAATTGGAAAAAATTGAATGTTCCCGCTCGCTGGTAACATAAAAAAGATTGTTCCCATAGAATGTTACCACTTTTCCGAGAATGTTCCCGCTTTTTGGGGGAGAATGTTACCATTTTCACGGCACAAAAAAAACGCGCCCCGCCAATTTCGACGGGGCGCTCATAAGCGTTATTTGTTCAGTTTGGCAAAGGTGATTTCATATTCGCCCATGGCAGTAAAGGTGGCAAGGACAGCGTTCAGGGCTGCCAGCGCAGCATTCTCAATCGTGAGACCGGTGGTAAAAGCCGTCGCAAGCAGTATGGTAGCGAGGCACACGATGTACACAAATACTCTGGTAGGAATCTTCCAAACCTTGTCCAGCGGAACCTTGAAAAGCTGCACGACAAGCAGTGTGAAGGTGGCCGCACCCGCGATGGTGGCAAGGTATGCCCACGTCAGCGGTTCGGTCGGAGTTGCGGCGGCGGTTTCGCCCTCCGCCAGAGCCATGACGGGGACAGCAGCCAGCACCAGAAACAGGGTCAGCATCAGCGGGGTAAACAGTTTCTTCATGTTCTTCATAGGTTATTCTCCTTTCAATTTCGGGTCGCGAGGTAGGTGTCGAGTTCCGATTTCACGGTTTTCAGCTTTTCAATGCCGTTTCCCGTGATCTCGTGCATCAAAAGTGCGTTCTGCACTTTGAGCAGTTGTGCCATGTCCGCAGACAGCTTGTCAAACTTTTTGTCTCCGGCATCGAGGCGGGTTTGATGCGCCGCTTCCACGCGCTCCACACGGTTCAGCCGGTCGTTTTGACCCGCTTCTTGCATAGAACGGCAGCGAAGAAAAAGGTGTCGGAAGGCCTCCACACCTTTATCCACAGCCACAAGGGCAGCCAAAACTCCCAGAACAAAGAGGATGGTGGTTTCCAAATTGGACAGGTTCACGATGGTTGTGTCCATCGGTTACACCCCCAGAATTTCGCCGATGCGGACGTGGAGGGCTTCAAGCTCCGCTCGGCTGATTTCGATTTTTTCTTCGTCCCCGCGTGTAGCTTCGTCATCTTCCGTTTTTCCCGGCGCTTCCTCTGCGCTGATGCAGGTGAGGTAGGTTTCGCCATTATCGCCCGTCATAGCATAGCCGGTCACGCCGCCGTGGCACACCTGCCACCACGCCGCGTCCGTATCGTCCAGCACGTCCACGGTCTCACCGCGGTTTACCCGTCCCAGTGCGGTTGCGTTTTTGCCTTTGGCCGCCCGGATGTTGAGATAACTGCCCGGACAGGTAACTTTTGCTTGATGCAAGGGATTCACCTCACTTTTATTATCGTTGGGTTGACCTTCGACGGTTTCAGCTTTGCCGCTGTCACAGTCGATGTACGTCACGCTCACGCCCTCCCGCATAGCCTCCTCAACGGCGGCACGGAACGTGTCCATCGTCACGCCGTACAGACGGGACCAGTGCAGGATGTCGCCGTGATTACTCGCCAGCTTGCGGCTGTTCAGCTCTCGGTGATCCATGACCGCCAGCGCCGCGCCTTGCGAAAAGTTGCGAACGACGGCTTGCGGGATCGTACCGAACAGCATACACAGGTGCGCAGTCAGATCGACTGCCGCACCCATGACTGCCGCTTGAAAGTACGCTTCGTCCTTTTTGTTGTCCTCGCAGATTTCAAAACCAACGTAGCCGAGCTTGTTGGCATTTCCGTTCGTACCGCTGCCGGACAGCCAGCAGCGATAGTTCCACGGGAGAGTTTGATAGACCGCCACCGTACCGTCCGCCAGCTTGCCGATGTATGCGGATGCGCACACGTTCAGCCCTTTGCGGTTGTGCGAGTTGCCGTTGGTGTTCTTGCCCAGCCGTCCATCATCTGGCTGAACGTAGCGCTTCAAATACGGGTTATTCGCCCCCGTGCTATGTACCTGTACCCCGACTGAGGTCTGCTTTGTACCGCGGGTATAGCAATCTGCGTTCGTGAAGAAGCGCCGATAGATAATCAGTTGCCGCACGGTTCATCACCTCCGTTTGTGCGGCTGACTGGCGTATTAGCTGCCGCCCTTGGCAAGGTCAGGAAACTGCTCTTCGAGCTCGTTGATACGCGCCCGCCACTCAGCGCGCTTGGTCGCAATGTCCTTGATGTCGGCGGTCACATCCTTCAAAAAGGCAATGATGCCGGTGGCGCTGGTACAGGCCAGCAGACCTTCAAGGGTTTTGAGGATGCTGTAATCGCTATCAGCGAGCAGCGATTTGAGGGCGGTGATTTCGCCCAGTGCGTTGGTGGAGTTCTGAGTGTTGTTTGTGGTATTAGGCATGATGATTCTCCTTTCGACGTTGTTTTTTACTAATCCACGGCTTAACCGCGAACAAGTCAAAGTAAAGCAGATCAACTGATCTCAGGACGGTGTGCGCGTCTTTTTCCTTGAAGATACCGCGCCACGACATGTAGGCGCGCTCCATGTCATTAAGCGTCATTTTTTCGGCATCCTCCTGCGTTCCCGCCACCCACAAGGGGGTGGCGGGATTGTTTCGGATTAGCCGGAAATTCGGAAGCAGATGGGAGCGCGATACGTGCCGGACGCGTTGTTGGCGTACGCGCAGCCGTTGTGGCTGACAGCCACGAAGCCGGCGGTAGTGCCGCCAGAAGCAGAAGCCAACCACCAGTAGCTCCGCAAGTTACCGCCCTGAACGCGCTTGACGCGGTTCATGTTGTGAGCGAAGAGCGGATACTGGATTTCGTTGCCAGCCGTCCACCCCGTCGTAGTCATGATTTTGGCGCCCATGACTTCAAACTCAGCGGGAAGCCACAGCTTACCTACGTTCGTCCACTGCTTTTCGTTGTCGGTGGAAAGGACGTTGCTCTCGTGATAGCGCGTCTGCGTATAAATCAACTTGTCCGCGATAACGCTTTTCAGTGTATCGGGCAGGTAGTAGTAAATACCGTCCGCCGTATAGTCCTTGTCCACCATTTCAAACGGTTTGGTCGTGCTGTTGGGAACCTGCCCCGCCAGAGAGTTGACGAACAGATAGCCGTTGCTTGCGCACCATGGATCTTTCAGCGTTTCAGACGTACCGTTGTTGATGATGATAAGGTTCATCTGGAACGCCTCCGGCCACAGCTCACGGGTCACGAAGTCGATGTGGTTGCCGAGTTCCGTCGCACCATAGCCCGTATACGGGTTGATACCCGCGACCTGCGCATTGAAAACGCGATTGTTGGAAGTAGTGAAGGGGATGTAGTCCGCCACATGGATCTGCGAGTAGTTACCCGCCGTAATGCGCGCCTTAATCCACGCCCACACGTTGTCATAGCTCGCGATTTCTTCCGCGTGCTTCACCGTCAGGTCAACACCGGGGTAGTAGCCATCGTTCGAGATGCCGATGATGTCCGCAGTATTGCCGTTCAGGCTGATTCGGTCAACGTAATTTGCCATAGTTCTTTTCCCTCCGTTCTTACTGCTGGTTGTTCAGGATGAATGTGCCGTTTGCGAGGGATGCCGTGATGGCACGACTGTCATACACGGTCATTTTCATTACCCCGTTTTCAAGGGCCAGTCCGTAGGCAAGCCCCACCAGCCCGGTCATGCGCGAGTCGGTGTAGGACTTTGCGTATTTCCGGGCCATGACCCAGAACGGCAGTACGAGTTGCAGAATTTTGCTCATTGTGCGCGCCTCCTTACTGCGGTACGAACACGCCGGATTCGTTGGTGATATACACCTTCTCGTCCGTGTCAGCCGTAACGTACAGGATAGAAAAAGGGGCGAACACCTGCTCGATGCTCATCCCCTCGATGCCTTGCCCCGTCGTCGGGAGCGTTTCGGGCGTTTCGCTCGCCACAATGAGCGCCCGGACTACCGTTTTTCCGTCTCGTCTGGCGACGGGTTCAACACTTACTGCTTTCACGCTTCGTTCTCCTTTCCGCTTACAATATTCTCCTTGTCAATCTCATCATGCAGATACGCAGCAAGAGCGTTAAGATCGTTATCGCACGCCACGACGATGTAGCAGTTATCGCGCCCCTGCACAATGAGCTGGTTCAGAGCGTCTTTGATTGCGCGGACAACTGCCGCCGCCTGCGCAGTAGACTTGATTTTATCCATGATGCACCGCACCTCCCGTTATGTGCCGATTGCGATCCAGTGTACCTCGCGGCTGCCCGACCCCGAACCACCTGACATACATACCTGAAAGTTGCTGCCGGTGATAGCCTGCGTTTTAAGGGCGTTTACACCGTAGGCGCTGGATCCGTTAGCCGCGTCGCCATACGACACGATGACAACAGGCGTAGACGAAAAGCTCGACGCGCCTGAGCCGCTTGAGTAGGAAACAGAGGCCCATGAAACCCCCGTAACGTATGTTGTGCCCCATGCGCACTTGAACGGCAGTAGTGCCAAATCAATCTGTCCCGATGTGATGTCATTGCCGCTGTGCGAGTGTGATGTTGCCGCCGCGCCTATGTTGGCAGGTGTGATGCCCAGATTGCTTCTGGCTTCTTCGGCGGTACTTGACCCCGTACCACCCTTTGCAAGCGGGAGGATGCCATTGGAGAAGCCGAGCGCCGTCAGCAGGTTCGTAAGCGTCACATAGCCCGCTGTCTTTCCGTCTGCATCCATGAAGGGGATTCTGTCTCCCGCAACGGGCGTGACGGCGGAAAGCGCGTTAATCAGATTGTACAGCGCGGCGGCGGCAGTCGTTCCGCCTGTTCCGCCACGGCTGATGGGAATCGTCCCGTTGAGCTTGGTAGCACCGTGGTAGATGTCCCAGTCACCGTTGATTTGCACAGCGCGCTGTCTCGTGCCCTGCATACCGACACTGACGTTCAGCCCGCCGTCCATGCAGAAAATAACATGGTCGGAAGTTAGTGCAGTAACGGTCGTTTGAGAGTAGCTGCCAGATTGATTTTGCAGACCGTCGATTGCCGTAACCCGTACCTGATAGCCACTCGTGCCGCCGATACTGCCGCCGATGACGGTTGCGGATCCGTTGGTGATAGCTTGCGCGGTGCTCCATGTATCGGACCCGGCAGGAGCATACTGTGCTTGGAGCGTTACAAGACTGTTTTTGCCGTTTACGCTTGCGATTGTCACGCTTGCGTTTACGCTGATGTATGCGCCTGTGTCGCTTGGTGTGCCGTTGCTGGTGCATCGGTACGCCGCAAGAGACGCGAAAATCGGGGAAAAGTAGTCGTAGACGGTGATCGTTTTGTCCGTTGCTGATGCTGCATTGCCGTAGGCGTTCGTAATTTTTGCCTTACACGTCAGCATCCCGGTTTCCATCAGCGCATTCGTCGTAAAGGTTGTTTCACTTTGCGAACTTTTCTGCTGAGAACCGCAGGAAAGCAGGATGTTCTTGTAGGACGAGCCGCTGCCTTGAGAACTGCCGCTTAGTGTCAGCTTGGCAGTGCTGTACCCTTTTACATATACGTCCCAGTTTGACGGGACAGTTGCGGGTTGTACCAGAGCAACTGACAGCGTACCCGCGGTCGGCACAATGCTCGCAGGGTCAACCGTGATGGTGAATGAATAGACTTCTGTGCCCACGCAGGATGAGTAGCTGTCATCCGTGTACGTTTCGAGCTGTGCATACGCCGTACCGGTCGGCCAGCTCGTCAGTATGCTCATCGACGTGTAGCTTATTCCTGCATCCAGATACTGCGTTTGCGCGTGAGTGCTGTCTCGACTCCAGCGCACGATGTGGCAATAGCTGTCCTCATAAGCGTTCAGAGTCAGTCCGATTGCGTTGCCCTGCGCGATGGAGGACGCGCTGAGGTAGCCGGTAGACTTGGAAGCGGCGGAGTAGTTGATGGTGATGGTGATTGTACAGCCAGTGCGGACGTTTAGGACGTTGCTCGTGCTGCTACCGCCGCCCCACACCGTAAAGGTGATACTGCCGCCCGTGAAATTGAGAAGCGCGGAACTGACGCTGTACGCGACTTGCGTCTGCGAACCTGCGCTGTCAAGGTCGAGGCTGACCTCAAAGTAGTTTGTCGAGAACCCGGCCGTTGTCTGTGAATAAACCGTGATGTCGGAGAACGACACGACCACACTTTGAATTGAACTGCCCGCGCCGGGGAGACTGCCGCTGCTCTGGTAAAAAGAAGCGGTTACAGTATTTCCGCGTTTTCGGTAGGAGTTGGTCGGGGAAATACTGCTCGATGAAAAGACCACTGACGGCATAGTTCTTTGTCCTCCTTAGCTTTCCGCGCTTACATAGCGCAAGGAAAGACCGTTGGATGTTTTTGCCCATACGAACGTGTTCTTGCCCTGCGCGCCGATAGCGAGGCTGTTTGTGATTTGCGCGTCGGTGATATACAGCTTTTTGTTGCTGATGTACGCAACCTCTGTTGCAACCGAGCCGCTGTACTGCCTGAATGAGAGCCGTTCGTTTGTCAGCAGGGTACGGAAAGCACTGTTGGACTTGCCGATTTCCACGCCGTCGTTGCTTGCGCGAATCAGTGTAGAGTACTTAGTGTCTACGCTACCCGCGGCGTTCTGCGCAGTCGCTTCAAATTCCGCTTGCAAGGATTCTGCTGTTTGCTTTAACGTACTGTTGAAGGTTTTAAGCAATGAGTCGTACTGATTCGTGACGTAGGTTGACGATGCCTTGCTCTCGATGGAATCCTGCAAAACAGAAAAAGTAGTGTTGACGGAAATAAGCTGTTCAAGGATTTGTGGGATGTTCATGTCCTGTACAGACTGCCATTCCGTCCCGTTATATCGGTACAGTTTGCAGTTGTCGTCTGTATCAATCCAGAGATCCTGCTCCTTTGCGTCGGTGGGCGGGGTGCCCTGATAGTAGGTTTTTGCACCTGCCTCGCCGTCCTCTACCAACTTTATCGGGGCTGCCCAGACGGAGACGGATACGGTTGCCGTTCGCGCCACAGCTTGGGATTGGATGACCCAGCATGGGTTGCCGTCCGCGTCGGGCAAAGATTGTGTCCAGCCGTCCAATGTACCTGTCAGGGATGCGGTGGCGAAGGTGTACAGAAGTGCGCTGGCAGGTACGTCCGGGGCACTTTCTGCTCTTTTGTACAGATGAACGACGGCGGAATTGTAGCCGTTCGTGCCGTCTGTACCGTTCTTACCGTCCGTCCCGTCTTTGCCCGGTTTTCCGTCCGCACCGTTTGTGCCGTTTTCCACCAACTTAGTGGCGGTAGTCCATGCAGAGGCGGGAATGGCGATGGACGCTTCTTTGGAAATGGCGGCGGCGCATGTGGTGTAACATGCGTTTTCGCCATCTGGGACGGTTCGGCTCCAGCCGCCCATGTCTCCCGCCAGTTCGCCGGTTGCAAAGGTGTATGTTATTACAGCGGTGGGAGGTTCAGGGGTGGAGGCGAGGCGCTGATAGAGCGTGATGACTGCCTGATTATAGCCATTTGTGCCGTCCTTACCGTTTGTGCCATCCTTGCCATTTGTCCCGTCTTTGCCCGGTTTTCCGTCTGCACCCTTTGCGCCAGTGTTGACCTTGCACCAGTTGATGCGAAGAGTCACGACAACAGGGGAGGTAACGTTCACGCTGAGTACTCCGTTGAGGGAATCTGCGTTGCCCAACGTTACGCCATCGGCTACGGTGATTGTGATGGGGACTTCTTTGCTTTCCAGCGCCGTGCCGATGGTAACGGTCATACCTTCTGGAGCACCCGTCACGCTTGCAACGGTCGGCGCGACGGAGGCTTTGCCCGTGTATGCCGCGACGTTGCTCGTGAACATCTTTTCACCTGTTACCGTTCCGTCTGCCGCCGCAGGGAAAGCAATGCTTGTGACAGTCAGCATCACGCCGGAGTATTCGTCCTGTTGGTTAATGTGCAGACCGTTGAAATCAAGGGCGGTAGACCATGACTTGCCGCCGTCCTTTGTGAAGCCAATACCAAGGTTTGTTCCGTCGAATGCACCGATGCGGATCTGCCGCTGGTCACTGGTCGGGTCAATGAGGTAGATGTTGTCATTGTTCCAGTAGAAATCTCGTGACCCGCTGATTTTGACGAGCTGCGCGTTCAGTGTGCCAGTCGTAATGTTATCACCGTTGATGACCGTTTTGCCGCTGGTAGCGAGGTCAACCGATGTGATTGCGCCCTCAACCGTTACATCGCCAGTTAGGCGATACTTTTGTTCAACTGCGTCGAAGTAGATGCAGTCTTGCCATGCGCCGTCGTGGTAACGCTGCATGGAGAAGGTCGTTGCATTGGCAATCAAACGGGCAGCGGCCGCGCCATCGTGCAGCAGCTCACTGACGAAGCCCTCCTTGCGATTGATGCGGTTGCCGAAGTAACTTTTTCCCGTGCTGACATAGCGCTTTGCTTGTAGCTCTGCGGCGCTGACATACGGTACTTCGTCCTCATCGTCATCAGCGACGCCGTTTTGCAGGTCGCAGACAAAAGAAGGATTGCATCGAATGCTGATTGACGCGGCAATCAGAAGAATAGTTTCACCCTTTCGCGTGACGGAAAAGGTGTCTCCTACTTCAAGTAGCGGGTCGAGATATGTGCCCGAAAGTTCGTAGGGGATAAAACTGCGCCCGATTAGTCCTGTTTTGGAAGCGAGAACGATAACGCTGCCTTGCAGAGCGCTTTCGTCGGAAAGTGTAAGTACGCCGTTTGAAAGAGCACCGTCTGATACGAACAGTACCCCGCTCTTGAGCGAATAGCTCGCGCCTATTCTCTCCACCATTTCCTGTGTAGCATATTCGCACCCCGCCGCCAGCTCGATACCACTGTCATTGCCGTAGGTAAACTGGTTGTCCGCTGAATCTGTCAGCGTAATACGCGATATGCTTTTCTTGCCGGTTGAAAGAGGGGTGTACTGCATGTACGCTGTGCCGAGTGCCTGTATAGGTGAATCGGTGTCTGGGTACTGTACAAGCCTGAGTTCGCCCTTCTCTGTCATAACGAAGCTGCCGCCGTGCGCCGCGGCAATCATGGAAAGAATTTCCGACATAAGCACATCCTCGTTAGGATATGCGACTTTGTAGTCCCCGCCTGTTTTGATGACCGTGCGCGAGTCAACGGTTACACCCATAAGACTGACAATCTCGTTGAAAACGTCTGCCATAGCCACGGGCCAGACGGTATACTGCGTTTTATCGAGGTAGGTACGTCCGGCCAGCATCATGCCGTCGCGGCAGGTCAGCGTTACCAGACTGCCGGAGGTAGAACGCCGGGAAACCCAGTATTTGCCCTGCTTTACCCAGTCTGTGACCGTATTTCCATTCCGGCTTTTCAGCCTGCAAAACGCCTGTACGCAAGCCGCTTTCGGGATGGTTTCGTTTGCGTGCGGACGCACGGCGATGGTCAGCGAACCTGTGCAGCAGCGCCCGATACACGGCTCCTGCAAGATCGGAAGAGCG
>OITA01000366.1_pt1 | contig 10556 bp, 9 predicted proteins | sample 1586621 | NCBI WGS metagenome assembly OITA01 (sample SAMN02674970, study PRJEB24791) | human gut metagenome, SKBSTL043 | isolation source: stool | host: Homo sapiens | place: USA | reverse complement strand
GAACTGGCCGGAACCACCGGTCTGCTTCTTGTGGGTGTAGCCCTGGTCCATGACGGCCTTGCGGATGGTCTCGCGGTAGGCGACCTGCGGCTTGCCCTGGTTGCACTCAACCTTGAACTCGCGGCGCATACGGTCGACGATGATGTCGAGCTGGAGCTCGCCCATGCCGGCGATCAGGGTCTGGCCGGACTCTTCGTCGGTCGTGACCTGGAAGGTCGGATCCTCTTCGGCCAGCTTGGACAGGGCGATGCCCATCTTCTCCTGGTCGGCCTTGGTCTTCGGTTCGACGGCCACCTGGATCACAGGATCCGGGAAGGTCATGGAGTCGAGGGTGATCGGATCGTCGATGGCGCACAGGGTGTCACCGGTGGTCACGTTCTTCAGGCCCACGAAGGTGTAGATGTTACCGGCGTCAGCGCGGTCCATCGGGTTTTCCTTATCGGCGTGCATCTGGAAGATCTTGCCGATACGTTCCTTCTTCTCGCGGGTGGAGTCGAGCACGGAGTCGCCCGGCACAACGGAGCCGGAGTAGACGCGCACGAACACGAGCTTGCCGTAGAACGGGTGGGTGGAGATCTTGAAGACCAGAGCCGCGAACGGATCGGACTTGACCGGGTGACGGTCGATCTCGACGGACTCATCGCCAGGCTTGTAGCCCTTGATGGCCGGCACGTCTTCAGGAGACGGCAGGTAATCGACAACGCCGTCCAGCATCGGCTGAACGCCCTTGTCCTTGAAGGCGGAACCGCAGAAGATCGGGAAGGCTTCCTTGGCGATGGTGAGCTTACGCACGCCAGCGCGGATGTCTTCCTTGGACAGGTCGCCGTCCTCGAAGAACTTGTTCATGAGGTCGTCGTCGGCTTCGGCAGCGGCTTCCACGAGCTTCTCGTGGTACTCCTGAGCCTTGTCCTTGAGGTCGTCCGGGATTTCAGTGGTGTCGTACTTGGCGCCGAGCTCCTCGGTGCCGTTCCACACGTAAGCCTGCATCTCAACCAGGTCGACAACGCCAGTGAAGTCGTTCTCGGAACCAATCGGCAGCTGCATCACGATCGGAGTAGCACCCAGCTTCTCCTTGATGGTGTCGACGGAGTAGTAGAAGTTCGCGCCCAGCTTGTCCATCTTGTTGATGAAGCAGATACGCGGAACGCCGTACTTGTCAGCCTGACGCCACACGGTCTCGGACTGCGGCTCCACGCCTTCCTTGCCGTCGAACACGGCAACGGCACCATCGAGCACACGCAGGGAGCGCTCCACCTCGGCCGTGAAGTCCACGTGGCCAGGGGTATCGATGATGTTGATCTGGAACTTCTGCTTCTCGTCATGGGTCTGACGGTTCCAGAAGCAAGTGGTTGCAGCGGACTGGATGGTGATGCCGCGTTCCTGCTCCTGAGCCATGAAATCCATCGTCGAGGCACCGTCATGGGTCTCGCCGATCTTGTAGTTCTTGCCGGTGTAGTACAGGATACGTTCGGTGGTAGTGGTCTTACCGGCATCGATGTGAGCCATGATGCCGATGTTACGGATCTGGTTGAGATCATTGAGCACGTCTAGTGCCATGAGTGTTCCTTAACTCTCGTTCTCGACTAATTACCAGCGGTAATGAGCGAAGGCCTTGTTGGCCTCTGCCATCTTATGAGTATCCTCGCGACGCTTGACAGAAGCACCAAGGCCATTGGAGGCATCGAGGATTTCGTTGGCCAGACGCTCAGCCATGGTCTTCTCACGACGGGCGCGGGAGAAGTCGGTCAGCCAGCGCAGCGACAGGGTGTTGGCGCGGTTCGGCTTGACCTCGACCGGCACCTGGTAGGTGGCGCCACCGACACGGCGGGAGCGAACCTCGAGGGACGGACGGATGTTGTCCAGGGCGCGCTTGAGCACAGCCACCGGCTCCTGGTCGGACTTCTCCTTGACCATATCGAGCGCGGAGTAGACGATGTCTTCGGCGATCGACTTCTTGCCGTCAAGCAGAATCTTGTTGATGAGCTGCGCCACCACGGTGGAACCGTAGATCGGATCGGGCAGCACGACGTGCTTCTTGGAAGGTCCCTTACGTGACATATCTCTTACTTCGCCTTCTTTGCTCCATACAGGGAACGACCCTGCTTACGGTCCTTGACACCCTGAGTATCGAGCGCGCCACGCACGATGTGGTAACGCACACCCGGGAGATCCTTCACACGGCCGCCGCGCACGAGCACGATGGAGTGCTCCTGCAGATTGTGGCCTTCGCCCGGAATGTAGGCGGTGACTTCGATGCCCGAGGACAGGCGCACACGAGCAACCTTACGCAGAGCCGAGTTCGGCTTCTTCGGGGTGGTGGTGTAAACACGGGTGCACACGCCGCGGCGCAGCGGGCTTCCCTTCAGTGCCAAAGTCTTGGACTTCTTCGGCTTTGCCTGACGTCCCTTACGGACGAGCTGTTCAATAGTAGGCAACTTGAATTCTCCGATTCAGTGGTTTCTCTTGCTTTTGTGTGACCGCCGCACTGCACCCACACTCCACGCATCTGAATCGTGAAGATAGCCACAGTCCACCGGCCCGATGGCCCATCCCTCTCTCACCGTCGCATTGCTGCGCGTGATGCAATCGAGTTCCGGGATATCCCAACCCGCACGCCTGTCACATAAGGCATGCCGTTGGCACACACGAATTATCAGTATACGGATTCCCAAGACATTCCAACATGCCGTGTCGCAAATCGCAAAAGGAATGGCCCCGGATCCTTTCGAATCCGGGGCCATCCACTCGGGAAGGAGGTTCCCACTTCTTTGCTACGCGCTACCTTACGCGCACTCTTCAGTCTCGTTGTCTGTTTTGCATTTGCGGCCCGGCGCCTGCGCCGTACTACCCCATTGCCGCTGTTTCGAATCGCTATTGTTCAGTTATATCTTAAAGGCGTTGCGCATGAACCTCACGGCCATCGGCGCTTCGTTGCGACCTGACGAATTCTCGACTGATCCACAACTCCGGCCTTCAGTTACAGTATACCCCAAAACGAACAAAAAACACGGGTGAAGACACCCTTAAATCCCAATAATTTCAATCATTTTGCCTACATCAGCGCAAAGCAACAAAACATCACAATGACACGTTTGCACCACTCAAAACAAAACATTCCCTGAATCGTTTTGAAAGATTCAGGGAATGCGCAATATGACGACGGAATCTACTGACGAATGTCAGCTGTTAGCTGTTTCGGCAGCGTCTTCGCGGGCCTTCGCAGCCGAGCCCTTCTCACCATTGTCGGAATCAGGATGGATCTGATGCCTGTCATCATGCTCACGCCACCAGCTGGACAGCACGGAACCGGAAATGTTGTGCCAAACGCTGAAGAACGTGGACGGCACCGCGGCCAACGGATTGGAAGCGAACGACGTCAGCGCCAAAGTCGCTCCCAAAGCGGAATCCTGCATGCCGACCTCGAAGGTGATGGCTTTCTGCTGTGCATAACGGAAGCCCTTCGGATATACCTTGTACATAAGTTTGGAGAAACCGAAGCCCAACGCGTATCCGCACAGGTTGTGCAGAATGACCACCGGGATGGCAAGCAGCGAGGAAGCCACGAACAGCTTCGGACCGTTGGCTGCGACGACCACGCCGATGATAAGCAGGATGGCCACCTGGGACACGATCGGCAGAGCGACCGTAATCTTCTCGATCTTCTCGCCGAAAATAGCATGGCAGATCACGCCAAGAGCGATCGGGAACAGCACCACCTTGACCGCATTGAGGAACAGGGATTCCACCGGGACCGACACATACTGGGAAGCCAGCCACTGCATCAACAGCGGAATCATGAACGGCGCGCACAACGTGGACAAAATGCCGATGGACACGTCCAGCGCCACATCGCCACGACTCAGATAGCTCATCACGTTGGACGAGGTTCCGGACGGGCAGCAGCCGACCAGAATCACACCGACGGCGAGCGCACCATCAAGACGGAAAATCCAGCACAGCAGCACAGCTACCAACGGCATGATGACGAAGTGGGCCACGGTACCGACGATGACCATCAGAGGCTGGGTGAGAATGCGCCTGAAATCGTCAAGGGTCAAGGTAAGACCCATGCCGAACAGCACGATACCTAGGAAATAACCGGTATAGGATTTGCCCCACAAGCTTGCCTGCGGCACGAAATAGTTGAACACGGCCCACACAATCACAATCGCGGTGAACCACTTGGTGAGCCAATCACCAAACGCTTTGACCTTCTGCATGAATCTCTCTTCCTTCACATTTCACAGCTTTTCGGCCGATGATCCGCATACGCCGTAAACACTCCGAGACGGCCCACACCGCCATTACAGCACACCCTTACGCATGCAGCGACTACAAGGTACGCGTGAGTTTCGGATTTGTGTAATATGCCGTTCACATAATGAACAATCCACAGCGCAAGCCGACGACAGGCACGCGCAACACGCCGATGTAGACATAGCTGGAAAATCGTGTATAGTTTTCATCTGTTGCGCTTCTGCATGAAGCGAAAACATGGTGGCTATAGCTCAGTTGGTAGAGCATCTGATTGTGGTTCAGAAGGTCGCGCGTTCGAGCCGCGTTGGCCACCCCAGTAAAACCCTTCCGTTCGCGGAAGGGTTTTGTTTTTTCTCCCTGAATTCCCCGCTCCTGGGTTATAGGCCAAATAGGCATGCCGGGAACCACCGCGTTGTACACTCAGGGCATATCCAATTCACCGAACATAAGGACAAAAGGTCCGTCATGCTGTCTTTTGAGAACGATTACTCCCGCGCCGCCCATCCCGCGGTGCTTGAAGCCGTGGCTGAAGCCAACAACCATCTGTATTCGGGCTACGGGTCCGACGAACTGAGCGATCAGGCCAAGGCCAAGATCCGCGAGGCCTGCGGCCAGCCGGACGCGGATGTGTGGTTCCTCGTCGGCGGCACGCAGACCAACCAGGTCGTCATCGACACCATCACCCCGGCGTATGCAGGCGTGGTCGCGGTCGCCTCCGGCCATCCGAACGTGCACGAGGCCGGCGCCATCGAGTTCTCCGGGCACAAGGTGCTCACGATTCCCCAGCACAACGGCAAAATGGACCCGACCGAACTGGACGAGTTCTGCAAGACCTTCTATGCGGACGGCAACTACGAGCACATGGTGTTCCCTGGATCCGTGTACGTCTCGCAAAGCACCGAATATGGCACCATCTACTCCAAGGCCGAGTTGCAGGCCATCGCCGATGTGGCGCACAAGTACGACATGCCGCTGTTCGTGGATGGCGCGCGACTCGGCTACGCGCTGACCGCCACCGGTTCAGACATGACGCTCGCGGATCTGGCGACCATCGCCGACGTGTTCTACATCGGCGGCACCAAGGTGGGTGCCCTGTTCGGCGAGGCCGTGGTGTTTACCAAGCACAACACGCCGAAGCACTTCTTGACCCTCATCAAGCAGCACGGTGCCTTGCTGGCCAAGGGCTTTGTGCTGGGCGCGCAGTTTGACGCTTTGTTCACTGACAACCTGTATTTCAAGATCGCCCGCAACGCCAATGAGGCGGCCGATCGTATTCGCGAGGCCCTGCGCGCCAAGGGCTACACGCTCACTTTCGAAGCGCCCACCAACCAGATTTTCGTGACGATGGATCAGCCGACTATCGACCGTCTGGAGCGCGAGGTCAAGCTCGGCTTTACCGAGAAGGCCGACGACACGCATACCGTGATGCGCATCTGCACCAGCTGGGCCACCACGCATGAAGAGGTCGATCAGCTTATTGAGTTGTTGTAAAACCCTTCGCTAATCTCTCCCTCCGTCATCGCTTCGCGATGCCACCTCCCTCATCAGAGGGAGGTTTTTTCGTAGCTCCCTCTGATGAGGGAGCTGGCCGCCGCAGGCGGACTGAGGGAAAGACCTCTCCGCAAACGAGAAGGCTCCTACTCCCCTATCGCCTTGCGTTCCATATCCACGAACTTGTGGACCGAGGCTTCCACGGAATAATGCGCCTTGGTGTATTCGGCGTATTTTTCGCCCCATTCGGCGCGCTCGGCCTGATGTGCAATCCACCAATCGATGCGTCGGGCCAGCAGGGCCGCGTCCCGCACGGGGAACAACGACTCGTCGATCAGCGCGAACTGGCTGGCCGCCGACAGTTCGGACGCGGCGATCACCGGCACCAATCCGCACGCCATCGCCTCGATCACGCTCACCGATTCGATGTCGGCAATCGAACAATGCACGAACAAATCGCCCGAACGCAACAAATCGGGCATATCGGCGTGCTTGTGGAATCCGATATCGGCCTTGCGCGCCAGCAAACGCCCGGCGCGGAACTTGAGATACTGCTTGAGCGGCCCAGTACCGGCGATCACCAGCTGAATATCGCCGGCGTGCCGGGACATCGACACCGCCTTGATCAGCGTAATCTGATCTTTCTCGCTAGCCAGTCGGCCGGAAGCGATGACGCGGAACGGCACGGGAGCCGAGGCATCCGGATCGGCCGGCTTCTTCGGCGAATACACCGGTGAATAACCATTGGAAATCACGTGCAACTTGGCTTTATACCCGTGCGCGCGCAACAGGCTCGCGGTCATTTCGGTGGGCACATGGATGTGGTCAATGTGCTTGTACAGCCAGTGCTTGAACAGCCAGTACAGGAAGCTGGAAATACCGGGAATGCGACGTAGAGGGCCGGCCGAATACAGCACGTTCTCCGGCTGCAGGTGGAATCCGGCAGTCACGGGAATGCCCATTTGGTGGGCGACTTTAGCGGCACGACGGCCGAATTTGAACGGCATATAGATATGCACCACATCCACGCCTTGAAAGGCGGTGCGGAACAACGTGTCGCTGGGTTCGGCGAATTGCATGAGCTGCTTGGCGGCCACCCACGAGACGAGCGGCACCCTATTCACGCGCGCCGGATATTCGGGCGCCCCTATACCGACAAGCCTCACATGATGGCCTTGCCGCTCCAATTCTGCAGCCCATTGCAAGGCCGAATTGGAGGTGCCGTTGCCCTGATTGCCCACCGTATCGACCACAAGAGCGATAGTCAGCGGACGATCAATGCTCTCTTCAATCCCGTTTTCGCGCATTGCCTCATCCTAAACCACCGCGCTGCAATGGCGTCGGCCGCGCTGCCTGAACGCGTATGAAATGGTATGGGCTGCCGCATTTTGCCCAATATTGAATCACGCGCTCCGCAGCGCACGTCGCCGAATCCGAGCCCCGCATAGGCGAAATCATCGCGGCATGGCAGAATGTGGGTATGACTGAGAACGCCGTAAATACTGCCGTGACTTCCACCTCCTCTCCCGCAATTCCCGCCGAGACTTCCGCCGTCTCCCCCGCAACTCGCGCAGCCAACCGCCCGCTGGGCACACCGCTGGGCAAGCACCCCACCCGCGTGCTGTTTTTGGGCGCTGGTGAGCTGGGCAAGGAAGTGGCCATCGAGCTCATGCGACTGGGCGCGTGGGTGTGCGCCGCTGACTCGTATGCCGGCGCTCCGGCCCAGCAGGTGGCGCATGAATATCGCGCGTTGGATATGGCGAATGCCGCCGAATTGCAGGCATTGTTCGATGAAATCAAGCCGGACATCATCGTGCCCGAGGTAGAGGCCATCGCCACCGATGTGCTGGCCGGTACTGCGGCCGCGGGCGCCCAGGTGGTGCCGAGCGCCGAAATCGCCGCGATTTGCATGGACCGCGAGCGCCTGCGCGTACTGGCCCACGAAGAATTGGGCTTGCCGACTACACCGTATCGTTTTGCCGGCTCGCTGGAAGAGCTGCGCGCCGGAGCTTCGGAAGTCGGCTATCCGTGCGTGGTCAAGCCGGTGATGAGCTCGTCTGGTCACGGCCAGTCGGTGGTGCGTTCCGCCGACGCCATCGATGCCGCTTGGACCGAAGCGCAGGAGGGCCGCCGCGCCGCCGATGAGGGCGATGTGTCGCGCGTGATCGTTGAGGCGCTTGCTCCGCTGGAGCGTGAGCTGACGGTACTGACTGTTTCTTCGTCCGCCGGCATTGTGACGTGCGCGCCGATCGGCCAACGTCAGGAGTCCGGCGATTACCGCGAGTCCTGGCAGCCGGCTACCGACCCCGATGGTGAGGCCGAGCGGGCGCGCGACATCGCACGTACCGCCGTTGAAGGCTTGGTGGCCAAGGCTCAGGCGGCCGGCGAAACCGGTTGGGGCGTATTCGGCGTGGAACTGTTCGTGCCCACCGACGGCTCGATTCTGTTCAACGAGGTCTCCCCCCGTCCGCACGATACCGGTATGGTGACAATGGCCTCCCAGCGTCTGAGCGAGTTCGCGCTGCACGCCCGCGCGATTCTCGGCCTGCCGATCACCCCCGAGCATGTGTCGCTCACGATTCCGGCCGGCTCGGTGGCGGCAAGCCATGCGATTGTGGTGGCCGGCGACGGTGAGGTCGAGTTCACCGATGTGGCCGCTGCTCTGGCCGAACCCGGCACGGACCTGCGCATTTTTGCCAAGCCCGAAGTGCATGGCCACCGCCGCATGGCCGTGGCACTGGCCGTCGGCGAGTCCGAAGCCGACGCCCGTGCCAAGGCCGGCCTCGTGGCCGATGCGTTGACGATTACCGTGGAGTAGTCCACGGCCTGATCAGCTCAGCATGGCCTCAATATTATTGCCGTCCGGGTCGTGGATGAACGATTATGACGAACCTCCTTGTACCATTTCGTCACTCCCATTATCGTGTGTATATGGCCGAAGAGTCATGTTTCGTCTATTGACGAACATCTGAGTATTCACACGCGCTTCTGCAGATACCTTCATGCCGGAAGGCTACACGACCGGAGACGAGCTGATCGTACTGGCCAATGACGGCCGCCTCCGCCATCCCAACAGCGTATGGCCGTTCGATGCAGCGACGTATGATGCGCTGGCCGCATCGTAGCGTCATGCTGAGTGTTGTTGTAGCCCTCGATTGGTACCCTTTTACCGTTAGTTCACCCAGAAATTCCACTCCTGAAAGGTGAGTCATGGAGAAGCTGGAAAAGCTCTACGAGGGCAAGGCCAAGCAACTGTACGCAACCGACGATCCCGAGGTTCTGTGGGTCGAATACAAGAACACCGCCACCGCTGGCGATGGTGAAAAGAAGGAAGACTTCACCGGCAAGGGCCGCCTGAACAACCTCATCACCACCATCATCTTCGACCTGCTCAAGAAGCGCGGCATCGACAGCCACCTTATCAAGCGAGTGGACGACACCGGCCAGCTGGTGCGCAAGGTGAACATGTTCCCGTTGGAGATCGTGCTGCGCAACGTGGCCGCCGGCCACTTCTGCTCCCGTCTGGGCGTGGAGGAAGGCCTGCCGCTCAAGGAGCCGGTGCTTGAGTACTTCCTGAAGAACGATGATCTGCACGATCCGTTCGTCAACGACGATGACCTGGTGGCCCTCGGCGTATGCACTCGCGAGGATCTCGCCGAGATCGCCCCGCTGGCCCGCAAGATCAACGAGGCCCTGATCGAGATCTTCGCCAAGATCGACGTCAAGCTGGTCGACTTCAAGATCGAAATGGGCCGCGCCACCGACGGCACGCTGCTGTTGGCCGACGAGATCACCCCGGATTCCTGCCGTCTGTGGGACCAGAAGGACCACTCCGGCAAGGTCGAGCACCTTGACAAGGACCTGTTCCGCCGTGGTCTCGGCAGCATCATCCCGGCCTACGAAGAGATCGAGGAGCGCCTCGCCGAACTCGCCAAGTCCGAAGGCATCGAAGTCGCCGAGTAATGCATTATCTGGCTCCCCTCTCGAGGGGAGCCAATTGTCTTTAATTTCAAGAAAGGATTTCCATGGTTTTTCGCGTGTACGTGGAAAAGAAGCCCGGCTTTGATGTCGAAGCCCAGCAGCTTGCGGGCGAACTGCGCACGATCCTCGGACTGACCGGCCTCAAGGCCCTGCGCATCGTGAACCGCTATGACGTCGAAGGCATCTCCCAGGAGCTGTTCGACCAGACCGTACCCACCGTGTTCAGCGAGCCTCAGGTGGACAATGTGGCCTACGACCTGCCCGACTTCGCCGGCGCCAAGGTCTTCGCCACCGAGTTCCTGCCCGGCCAGTTCGACCAGCGCGCCGACTCCGCCGCCGAATGCATCCAGCTCATCTCCCAGGGCGAGCGCCCGACCGTCCGCTCCGCCAAGCTGTACGCGCTGGAAGGCGACCTGACCGACGCCGACGTGGACACCATCAAGCATTACGTGATCAACCCGGTCGAGGCCCGCGAGGCCAGCCTGGAGACCAAGGAAACCCTGAAGACCCAGGTGCCGGTGCCCGGCAAGGTCGAGACCATCGCCGGTTTCAACGAGATGGACGCCGAAGCCGGCCAGAAGTTCATCGACGAGCGCGGTCTGGCCATGGATCTGGCCGACCTCGAATTCTGCCAGAAGTACTTCAGCGAGGAGAGCCGCGAGCCCACCATCACCGAAATCAAGGTGATCGACACCTACTGGTCCGACCACTGCCGTCACACCACGTTCGGCACCGAGCTGGACGAAGTGACCATCGATGACGCCACCGTCAAGGCCGCCTTCGAGCGTTACCTGGCGATGCGCCACGAGCTCGGCCGTGACGCCAAG
>OITA01000365.1_pt1 | contig 10558 bp, 7 predicted proteins | sample 1586621 | NCBI WGS metagenome assembly OITA01 (sample SAMN02674970, study PRJEB24791) | human gut metagenome, SKBSTL043 | isolation source: stool | host: Homo sapiens | place: USA | reverse complement strand
CCTCTGGACTCCTTCGGCTGACCCTTCCATGCTGCTTGAACTTTATTGGAAGTTTTTGTTTACTCTGTTCGCGTGTTTATCCTTTCTTAACCATTTTCCCTTTCAAATTCCTTCATGAACTCCACCAACTTCTTAACCCCTTCCATGGGCATAGCGTTATAAATGGACGCTCTCATACCGCCCACCGTCCGATGGCCCTTCAAATTCACCAATCCCTGTGCCGCCGCCGCCTTCACAAACGCCGCGTCCTTCTCCGCGTCGCCCGTCACGAACGTCACATTCATCAAGCTGCGATACTTCTTCTGCGCCGTCGCCTTGAACAGCTTGCTGTTATCAAGGAAGTCATACAGCAGCTTTGCCTTCTCCTGATTCACCTGATAAATCGCCTCCACGCCGCCGATGGACAGCAGCCAGTCGAACGTCAGCCCGGCGAGATAGATGCCCCAAGTGTTCGGCGTGTTGTACATGCTGCCCTTGTCGGCTTCGACCTTCCAGTCCATCAGCTTCGGGCAGATGGGCTTCGCGTGGCCGAGCAAGTCCTTGCGCACAACCACGACGCACAGCCCGGACGGACCGATGTTCTTCTGTGCCCCGGCGTAAATCACCCCGTAGCGGTTCACATCCATCGGTTCGGAGAGAATCATGGAGCTTGCGTCGGCAACAAGGGGCGCTTTGACATCCGGCAGTTCCACAAACCGCGTGCCGTAGATGGTGTTGTTCTGGGTGATGTGAACGTAATCCGCGTCGGGATCGAACTTCGCCGCCGCCATGTCGGGAACGTAGGTGTAGTTGTCTTCGCGGCTGGTCGCGGCGATATTGACTTCGCCGTAGCGCTTTGCTTCTTCTGCGGCAAGGTGCGCGAAATTGCCTGAATCGACATAATCCGCCTTGCCTTTGACCATCAGGTTCAGGGGAATCGCGGAAAATTGCAGCGTCGCGCCGCCTTGCAGCAGCAGCACCTCGTAATCATCCCCGATGTGCATCAGTGTGCGCAAGTCCGCGACCGTCTTGTCGAAGATATCGGTATACATCTTGCTGCGGTGGGACATCTCCATCACAGACATGCCCGTGTTTCCGTAAACCATCAAATCCTTCTGCGCCTTCTCCAGCACCGGCTGTGCCAGCATCGACGGACCGGGGGAAAAATTATACACACGCTCCATTGCGTTTCGCCTCCTGCATCATTAAGCGGGTCATTTATCGCCCACCGGGTGAATTTCGTTCCATGTGCATATCATACGCGCTTTCCGCCCGAATTGCAACCCCTTTTGCAGGGAAAAACAGGAGAAATACAAAAACGCCCGCTGAACATGATCGTCAGCGGGTTTCCTTGTCACAGATCCAGCACATACCATTCTTTCCCAGTCTGCTGAAAGCCCAGCGACAGGAACATCTTTCTACTCTGTGTGTTGAAATCGTAGATGTTTGCCGTCACGCGCCGTGCGTGTTCAGGCAGGTATACATCGCGTTCAGCCACTCCAGCGAACACAGTTTGTCAATGTTGTCCACCCACTTTCAGACATCGCAATCCCGATACCACGGCAGCGCCGCTTCTGGGTTTGGATAATACGGAATCAGCGCAATCTCCTCGTCCACCACTCGATTTTCCACGCTTACCCCCGCAGCCCCAAGAGCGCCAGCACCGCCGTTTCCAGTGCGCCGTCCTCGTTGTACTGCCCTGCCTTCACCTTGTATTCCGTGTCAAGGCAGATTTCCACGCCGCGCCGCACCTGCGCACCGGTATAGCCCTGCGCCTGCCGCATCGTGCGCTCCGCCGCGAACGGCGCAATGCCAAGATTCTTCACCAGCTCCTGCCGGCTCAGTTTCTCGTACTGCATGATTTTCACATGCTGCATCAGCCGGTACTGCCGCAGCAGCATTGCCAGAATGCCCAGCCGCTCCTGCCCGGCGGTCAGCATATCGCGCAGGAGCATCAGCGCCCGCGCGCGCTGCCCCGCGACGACGGCGTCCACCATCTCGAACACCGTGCATTCGATGGAGCGCGTCGCCACGGCGTGCACGTCATTCTCCGTGATGGTGTCGCGGTCGCCCGCCAGCGCCGTCAGCTTCTCGATTTCCGCGCGCAGCAGCGCCGTGTCATTGCCGACCGTGAAGGACAAAAGGCTCGCCACGTCCGGTGCGCACTTCTTCCCGTTCTGCTGGAACACGCGGACAATCCACCCGTTCAGCTCCGCATCCCCCAGCGGCTCGAACGATACGATGCCGCCCTTTTTCTTCACCGCCGAATAGAGCTTCTTGCGTCCGTCCGCCTTGCCGCGCACATAAATGACCAGCACGCACGAATCCGGCACTTTCGGGATGTAGCTGACGAGCCGCTCTTCCGCCTCGCTCCGCCCGGTCGTGCCATTCAGTTCCCGCACAACAACCAGCCGCTTATCCGACGCGAACGGCAGCGTTTCACACGCCGCAATAATCTCCCCTGCCGACGGATTCTCCATGATGCTCTCATTCAGCTCCGCCAGTCCGTCCGCCAGCACCGCCTTGCGCAGCGCGGCCAGCGTTACGCTCTTGATGTTCTCCTCCACGCCCTCAAACAGGTACGCGCCGCTGACCTTCCCGGCTTTCAGTGCCTGCACAAATTCATTGTGATTCATTGCATTTCCTCAAATTGTTCGATGGTAAAGTGTCCATCTGCCATGCGGATGATGATAGCTCCGCTTTCCAGCGTACTGTACACATCCGCATCGGTGATGCCGCGCAGATAGTCCGCCGCGTTCTCCCGCTTGGTGGACACCAGCACGGCAGTCGGCGCGCTTTCGTCCAGAAACGCCTGCGTCGTGCCGTTCTTTGACCCGTGATGCGCCGCTTTCACCACGTCGGCGGATACGGCGGCGTACTGCCCGTACCGCGCGCTCAAATCGCCTGTCAGCAGCAGCTTCACGCCCTCCGCCTCCACCAGCAGCGCCATCGAGCCGTCATTGGCGTTCGACGCTGAAAATCCTTCCGGCGGAAAGAGCACCGTCAGCTTGCCTTCCGCCCACTGGAGAATATCGCCGCGGTGGACTGTCTCGATGACCGTGCCGTTTGCCTCCATCCGCGCCAGCAGCGGGAGCACCTCTTCGTCGAAATCCGCCTCCAGTGCGCCGGACGGCATCACGCACCGGCGAATTGGTATGCCCTCATCCAGCAGTTCCCGCACACCGCCCGCGTGGTCGCTGTGCAAATGCGTCAGCACGAGCAAATCCACCGGCAGATGCTCCGCGCGCAGGTATGATGCCAAATCGCCGCCGTATTCGCCCGCATCCACCACCAGCACATGTTTCTCCTGCCGCAGCACCGCGGTGTCGGCGTCGCCCATGTCAAGCTGCATATATTCCGTCCCGGAAAACGGCGCGGGCAGCAAAATCGTCGCCATCAGCACTGCCCCTGCCGCAAGCATCGGCAGCCGTTTTTTGCGGTTCTGCCAGCGGTTCCGGCTCTTCCCGAACGGCAGCAGCGCCGCAAACACCAGCATCCAGCCGAGTACCACCCACGCATCCGGCTGACGTGTCCACAGCGTCGGCGCGAACCGCCCCAGCGCGTTCACCAGGCGCAGGAATCCCTCACTGACTGCGCGCGTCGCCGCCCCCGGAAGCGCCGCCAGCCACGGAATCGGTGTCAGCAGCAGCGTCACCCAATCCAGCAGGAGCAGCACGTTCATCCCCGCCACCAGCAGCACATTCACCGCAATGCCCAGCAGCGGCACGCGCCCGAACCAGTACAGCTCCGGCAGCAGTACACCGAACTGCGCCGCCGCAGAGACGGACAGCAGAGACAGCATTTTCCCCTTCCAGCCGCGCTTTTTCTGCGCGTTCGGGGCGGTCTGCGCCGTTATCCCGCAAATCGCCGCCATCACGCCGTACGTCATCTGGAACGACGCGCTGAACAGCTGTGCGGGCGCAAACATCAGCTGAATCATTGCCGATGCGCACAGCACATGCGGCATCAGCACCCGCTTGTGGCGAATCCGACCCCAGCAGACGAGCGCCCAGAGCAGCACGGCGCGGACGGCGGGCGCATTTCCGCCTGTCAGGAACGCATACGCCAGCAGCATCGGCAATGTCAGCGCCATCCGAAGCCGCCGATGCTTCACCGGCATCATCAGCAGCGCCAGCAAGGCAACCAGCACGCCCACATGGAAGCCCGAAACGGACAGAATATGCGCAATACCGAGCCGCCGGAACTGTTCCTGTTCCTCGTCCGGCACTTCGTCGCGCATTCCCAGCAGCACCGCACTCGCCAGCTGTCCAGCTTTCTCGCCGCAAACGTCTCTCAATGTCTGTGCCATGCGGTGATTGAACCGTGCCGCCAGCCCATAAAGAGAAAGCCCGTCCGGCAGCGCTTGCAGTTTCGCCGCACCATACAGGCCTATCAGGATATTCTTCTGCCGCAGAGCCTGCCGGAAGTCGTACCCATGCGGATTCCGCTGTCCCTGCGGATGATAGACTTCGGCGGTCATGCTGATTCTTGCCCCCGGCGTCAGGCAATCCGGGATTTTCTCATCCGCCTTAAGGTAGAACGTCCAGTATGCGCCGGATGCAATGCGCTCACCGTTCAGCGTCACATCCCGCAGGATAACGCGTACCTGCCCCTTCTCTGCGCGGAAGTCCACCTCGCCCGCAACGACGCCCGTCACCTGCGCGTCTCCTTCCGGCGGAAGCGTCGGATTCGCCGTGCGGATGCCCAGCGCCGCGCCAAGCAGGAACGTCAGCAGCAAGCAGCCCGCCGCGCGCGTTCTTCGCCGCCCCAGCAGGAGCAATCCCGCCAGCGCCGCCGACACGCAGAGCATCGGCATTGCACTCGTCGGCGCTTGGAAGCCGAGGGCGATGCCCGCCATCATCAGCAGTGCCGCGCAGGGCATGAGAGCAGTTTGCAGCAATGCGTGCCGTGTTCGCGCGTCAGACACGATACGTTGCGCCGATGTGCGCCAGCTCCGCGTCCGTGCGAATCGCCCGCGCCTGTTTGAGCAGCGTTTCCGGGTCGATGTTCGGGTTCAGGTGGGTGATAACGAGCTTCTTCACGCGAGCATCGCGCGCCAGTTCCGCTGTCTGCGCCGCGGACAGATGTGGCAGACCCTCCTGCCACATTTCCGTCGGGAACAGCCCATCCGCCAGCAGCAGATCCGCGTCCTGCGCGAAGTCCGTCAGCCCCTCCACGGTATTGGTGTCGCCGGTGTAGCACAGCGTCTTTTCGCCGTCCGTCACGCGGTACATAACCCCCGGCACAGGATGGCGCGCGGCAAAAACGCGCACGGAAAATTCGCCAATCTGCACCTTGTCGTCCTTTTGCACGTCATGCAGACAGAAAGCGCTGTTTTGCTGCACCACCTTGCGCACCATCGACGATTCATCCACCGGCGCGTAGACATCCAGCGGTTTTGCCGCGCACGCCTGCAAGCGGAACAAGAGCGGCAGCACGTCGCTGCAATGATCGAAGTGCCAGTGCGAGAGCAGCAGCGCATCCAGCTTCTCCGGCGGCATCAGCGCCGTCAGCCTTCCGAGCGTCCCGCTGCCCATATCCATCGCCACGCGCGTCTTTTCCCCGCGCATCAAATATCCCGACGTTGCGCCATTCGCCGCCGGAAACGGCCCATTCATCCCCAGCACAGTCAATTCCATTCGTATTCTCCTTACCTTCGGGGAGGCGCAAGGGGCGTTGCCCCTTGACCCCACAAGGGAGTTCCTCCCTTGACCCTTCCGCGCGATTGAGTTGGTGACTTTTTCATACAGTGCCCGCGTGTTGATTAAGGAAACGCAAGGGGCGTTGCCCCTTGACCCCAGCAGGGCGCTGCCCTGCACCTGCGAAGGGTCTTCGACCCTCTCGACACCCTTTTCGCGATTCAGTTGGGCGTGCTTTCATGCTATGCCCGCGTGTTTATCCGTGGGAAAGTTAGTCAGCCGACCGCCTCGTTGACCGTTTCTTCCTGCATCGCGTCCCACAACTCCGTCTGTTCCTGCACGAAGTCCTCATCCGGCATCAGCGGCGTCGCGGTGTCCTGATCGTAGGAAACCGTCATCTGCACCAGCACGGCAGCATAACCCAGCCCATCGACATTGACTTTCTTGTTCAGCCCGACCTTCTTGCCGTCAAAGCGCCGCGTACCCAGCGTCTGCGCGGAGAGGGCGGATTTCGCCACATACACCGCCGCGCGGTCAATCGTACCATCCACCGTCAGTTCCGCCGATACGCTCAATTGACCGTTGCGCACCGTGAACGTTACGCAGCCAAGCTGCACATCGCCGGAGACCATCGGCACAACCATCGGCAGTTGATTATTCAGCGCGCTCAAATCCAGCAAAATCGCCTTTTTAGGCGACGAAACGCCGCTAATATCCGACAGCGGCAGTCCCGCCGTGGTGACGTTGGAATCCGTCAATCTTGGCGCAACGCGAATGACCGTGAAGCTGTTTTCACCGCTGTCCGTGGACAGGGTGACGCGATACGTCGTCTGTGCGCCAATCTGTGGCAGATACACTTCCTCTGACGCGAACATTCCGCTGCACACGCCGTAATCGCGCTGATAGACCGTCGATCCCCACTCGTCGCGGATGGTCATTGTAACGCGGCTGTCCGCATCCAGCGGACATGACACGGACAGATACCCCTTGTCGCTCGTCACACTGCCGCCCTGCGACGCATCCGCATAGTACACATCTTCCGCCAGCGCCGGAAAAGCCGCCAGCAGCATGAGCAGCAGCGCCAGAAATACGCCCTTTTTCATCAGGGGATTCACCTCTATGAGATATTATGAGATATTGCGCAGACCTTCCCGCCTGCACTGATTCAACGATTTTCCGATGGCTTTTCATCCCGCGCAAAAGGGCTTTTCTCAGTCCACCATCAATGTGACCACCGCCGGCACAATCACCTCGCGGAAGCGCAAATCTGCGCGCTCCGCCAGCACGCCGGGGGTAATGCACTGGTCGATTTTCGCAAATTCCGGCACATTGATTGTCTCGGAGGACGTTGTCGTCAGCGTATGCACGTCATTTTGGAAGGTATCGCCGCGCTGCGGGCGGATGACCACCAGCCCCAAGCGTTTCATGGCGTATTCCAGCCGGGTCAGCTGGCTGAGCATTACCGCGCGCAGTTCCAACAGGGGCTTGGCTTCCTCGGCGCTCATTTCCGGCTTCATCAGCTTGGCAATCGCCTGATCCACCGCGTCGCCGAGTTTCGTCGCCATGCCGACGTAGCACTGCCCCAGCATCCGCGTATCCGCCTGATAAATCGCCGTCTGCCACTGCTGCATCCGGGCGTTCTGCTCCTCCTGCATCCGCGCGAAATCCTGCCGCAGTTTGTCGTACTGCATCCCCGCATCGTCAAACAGCTGCGCCGCCCAGCGCGCTTCATCCTCCATCCGCTCGCGAACCGCCTTCTGCTGCTGTCCAAACGCCTCTTGGAATTTGGCGCGCCCTGCCTGTGCAAACTGGGCTTCCTGCGCCTTCAGTTTTTCTTCAAATTCCGCCAGCAGCTTTTCCTTTATCGGCTTGATTTCTTCCTCTGCCCTGCCGGTACGGGCTTCCTCTGCCTTCCTATTCGCTTCCTCCACCTGCCGGGCGGCGTTCTCCAGCGATTCATCCTGCATCTTCGCCATCAGCTGATACTCCTGCAGGCGCGCACGAAGCGCATCTTCCTCCGGCGCGGCGCTCCGCCCGTCCCGGCGCGCCTGATAAAGCAGGCGGCTGACCGACCGCAGCACACGCACGCGGGTTGTAAACGATGCGCGCACGGGGAGTTCCGGGTCTGCCGAATAAGACGCCAGCAGCTCCCACGTCATCGGCTCACGCTCGGCAGTGAACACATCCGGCACGGCGTTCGCGGCATCCGCCATCGGCGCATCCAGTACCAGCATCTGATAGCACTGCGTCACCGCGCTGTACACCAGCATGGCGCATTTGCCCTGATGCTTCTGCGTCAGCTGTGCATCCAGCTGATCCAGCAGCATGGACGCCCCCAAGTCGCGCAGCTCAATATACAGCCGGGAAAGCAGCTTCTGATAATAATCCCGGCGGTTCTGCCGGCTGCCGCCCGCCAGCTGCTCCACCGAATCCTGCTGAAACAACGCCAGTGCGGACAGCGTTTCACGGCGGCTCTCGTACTCATCATCATCCGCCGCCTGCTGCTGTTCCGCCCGCTGATAGCGGTCATCTTCCGCCTTTTCGCGCGCTTTTTCCTGCTGCTGGTCTACCGTCTGCTCCTGCTCCGCCATGGTATTGCTCCTTCCGCGCGTTGTGCGCTTGCTGTCGCTTTTTGCTGTTTCTTAGTATACCATCACCTTGCGCGAATTGCAACCCTGCTTGACCGCGGCGGATTTCCGTTGTATAATTCCCACCAGAACTCTATATTTTACGGGGAGGTCATTTCCCATGCAGCCTGTTTCTTCCGATGCGTCTGCATATCCAGACGAATCATCGGCAAAAATACCCAAGGCGCCGTGCGGCACGGTCAAGCGCGCGTTTCGGGCGGCTTTTTCCACACGCTGCCGATTCTGGCGGGCTTTCTCTTCCTTGGCTTCGCGTATGGTCTGCTGATGCGCACCAAGGGCTTTTCGTTCCTCTACCCGATGTGCATGGCGATGACAATTTTCGACGGCTCGCTGGAATATGTCACCGTGTCGATGCTGCTTTCAACCTTTGCGCCGCTGGAGACGTTTCTGATGGCGCTGCTGATTCAGGCACGCCACCTGTTCTATGGGCTGTCTCTGCTGGGCAAGTATGCCGGGACAGGCTGGAAGAAGCCGCTGCTCATCTTTGGCCTGTGCGACGAAACCTTCTCCATCACCTGCTCCGCCGACGTGCCGCCGGAGGTTGACCGCGGCTGGTTCTACCTATGGGTAACGGTGCTGGACTGGTGCTACTGGGTTGCGGGCGCGGCGCTGGGTGGCCTGCTCGGCGGACTTTTTCCGTTCGACACCAAGGGACTTGATTTCGTCATGACCGCTATGTTCGTGGTCATCTTCGTGGACAACCTTTTGAAGGAGAAGCAGCACTGGTCGAGCCTGATTGGCATTGCCGGCGGCACGATTGTGTATATGCTGCTGGTGCAGATGATGTAATCGCTGTCACAAGCAAAGCACGCTATTTTCTTTACCGAATCCACTAATTGCATTGGTCAAAACTCATATCAACCCCACCGGAGGACATGCCCATGAAACAGCTTCCGCTCCCTGCGCATCCCGTATTCCCTTCCCGGCTGGACAGCATAGCAGCGCTGCCGGAACTCCTGCGCAGCCGACAAATCGGCTGCGTTCTCGTCATCGGCGATGCCCATGCCGTCGATTGCGAATCGCTCCTGCTCCCCGTGCTGGAGGACAGCCAAATCATGTACGCAGTCCACGCCGCCGTGTCACTGTCGGACAGCAAGGACGGCGCGCTGACCCGCACGGACGTTGATACTGCCCTGCAGGCCTTCACCGACAAACAGGCGCAGGCAATTCTTGCCGTCGGCGGCAATGATGCAATGGCGCTGGGACAGGCGCTGCTGGCGCGTCTGCACACAAAAGGACATGCGGAAACATTCGAGCAGTGGCGCGCGATTCCGCTGATCCTCCTGCCCGCAGCGGCGGATGCATCCGCCGTATTCGCAGAAACAGGTGACGTGTTCGACCCGGTGCGCGGAAAATCACGCCGCTTTTCGCTTCGGGCGCATACCAGCCGCTATGTGCTGATGGATGACGCGATGCTGGCGCTTCAATCGCGCGAATCGCTGCTCCGCACAGGGATTTGGACAATTGCGCACGCCATCTGCGCGGGCATGAGCCGCCTTCTGCCGCGCGAAGAGCGTCAAAAGGCAGAAAACGCCCTTCGTTCGCTGACCGGACAGCTGATTGCCGTCAGCGACGATGCTGCCGTGCCGGAAAGCGAACGCTTCTCCTCCGATTTGGCGAGCCGCCGCGCGCTGTACACCGCGTCGCTGAATGCCGCGGAAGCCTTCGCCGTGTCGCATGACGCGGTGCTGCTCGCACTACTGAATGCCCTGTCCACAGTAAAGCAGCTTTCGCCGGACGAGACGCTCCCGCTGCTGCTTGCGCCGATGATTGCGCAGTCCGAAGGTGCGCGGCGAAAGGCGTTGTCCGACATGGCAATCGGCGCGGGGCTGTGCGCCGCGGACGCGGACGGCGCGGCTGCGCTGGCGGCATGGGTGCGCGACCTCGTGTTCCATGCGGGGTATGGCTTGACCCTCCCGACGCTGTATCATCGGGATATTCCCGCCGTCGCGCGGATTGCCGCGCAGGACACGCTGCTGAACCGCTTCGCCTTGGAGGACATCCTCCGCGCCATCATGACGCCCGATGCGCCCCACGCGGATATTGCCGCGCTGTTCGCCGCGCAGAAAGCCTGCTTTGCGTCCGGCATAACGCGCCCCGTGCCGCATCGGCTTGACCAGCTTCGCCGCCTGCGCCGCGCAATTCAGGCGCATGATCGGGATATCGAAGCTGCCCTGCAAAGCGACCTCGGCAAGTGCAGGACGGAAGCGTACATGTGTGAAATCGGCATGGTGCTGTCGGAGTTGGGCTACCTGCTCCGCCGGACGCGCCGCTACTGCCGCGATAAGATCG
>OITA01000353.1_pt1 | contig 10829 bp, 8 predicted proteins | sample 1586621 | NCBI WGS metagenome assembly OITA01 (sample SAMN02674970, study PRJEB24791) | human gut metagenome, SKBSTL043 | isolation source: stool | host: Homo sapiens | place: USA | reverse complement strand
TCCCTGCCAGTAACTTTGCGCGTCCGCAGACGCGCCCTCAAGCTGCTCTTCCCCCGAGATTCCGTGAAGAACCTGATTTTTTCGTGCTTTTTCGCTTGACAAGCGCGCCGATGTGCGTATAATAGGTTTGTATATTTATGCGTCTATTCCGCATAAATGGAGGAGGAATATCATGGCATGGACGGTCTTTATTGATGGCAAGGAAGGCACAACAGGCCTTCGGATTTTCGATCGGCTGGCGGAGCGCGGGGAGTTTTCGCTCCTGACGCTCCCGGAGGAAAAGCGCAAGGACGCCGATGCCCGACGCGAAGCCATTCACGCCGCCGACATTGCCATTCTCTGCCTGCCGGACGCAGCCGCACGAGAATCCGTCGCGCTGGCGGAAGGCAGCAATACGCGCATTCTGGACACCTCGACGGCGCACCGCGTTGCCCCCGGCTGGGCGTACGGCTTCCCGGAATTGTCCAAGAAGCATCGGGACGCCGTCGTCTCCGGGCAATACGTCGCCGTGCCGGGCTGCCACGCCAGCGGGTTTATCGCACTCGCCGCGCCGCTGGTCGCCGCAGGGCTGATTCCGGCGGATACGCTGCTTTCCTGCTTCTCCCTGACCGGGTACAGCGGCGGCGGCAAGAAGATGATCGCCCAGTACGAGGCGGACACTCGCACGCCTGACCTCGATGCGCCCCGCCCCTACGGCTTGACGCAATCGCACAAGCATCTGCCCGAAATGCAGCAGATTTCTCGTCTGACCCACGCGCCGATTTTCGCGCCGATTGTGGCGGATTACTACGCCGGGATGCAGGTGACGATTCCGCTGTTCCGCCAGCAGCTGAACTGCGCGCACCCGGTTGAGGAACTGACCGCGTGCCTGAAGGCGCACTATGCGGGCTCCCCCATCGTGTCCGTGCTGGATGCGCAGGACGTGGCAGCGTTCGGCGGCTTCATCCCCGCGAACGCCTTGGCGGGCAAGGACAGCATGAAGCTGATGGTGCTGGGCAATGACGACCGCATCGAGCTGGTCAGCCTGTTCGACAACCTCGGCAAGGGGTCGTCCGGCGCGGCCATTGAGTGCCTGAACCTGATGACAGGCGCAGCCGAAACGACAGGACTGAATCTGTAAGCATATAATATGGAGGAAAAGCATATGGAGCATATTTCGGGCGGCGTATGTGCCGCGAAGGGATTTCAGGCGGGCGGCATTCACTGCGGCATCCGCAAGAACCGCGGCAAGCGCGACATCAGCATGATTATCAGCGAAGTTCCTGCTTCGGCGGCGGCGGTGTACACGAACAATCTGGTCAAGGGCGCGCCCATTTACGTCACCCAGCGGAACTTGGCGGGCGGTATTGCGCAGCTGGCCGTCTGCAACAGCGGCAACGCGAACACCTGCAACGCCGACGGCGAAGAAGTCGCGTGGCAAATGTGCGAACTGGCGGGCAAGGCGGCGGGCATCGACCCGCACCACGTCATTGTCGCGTCTACGGGCGTGATCGGGCAGCCGCTGTCCATCGAGCCGATCGCCCAGCACATGAGCGAGCTGTATGCCGCTGTGAAGGGCAACGGCAGTCAGGAAGCAGCGGAGGGCATCATGACGACCGACACGCGGCTGAAGGAAGTCGCGGTGTCTTTCGTGGTGGACGGCAAGGTCTGCCACCTCGGCGGCATTGCGAAGGGTTCGGGCATGATTCACCCGAATCTGGCGACGATGCTCGTTTTCCTCACCTGCGACGCGGCGATTTCCCCCGCGATGCTCCGCAAGGCGCTGTCGGACAACGTGAAGGACACGTTCAACATGGTCAGCGTCGATGGCGACACATCCACCAACGACATGGTGTCCATCATGGCGAACGGCTTGGCGGGCAATGCGCTGATTGACAGTGAAAACGCCGATTACGCCGTGTTCTGCGCCGCGCTGAACGAGGTCACGACCGCCCTGTGCCGCATGATTGCTAAGGACGGCGAAGGCGCATCGCGGCTGCTGACGTGCGTGGTGACGGGCAGCAAAACCGTGCGGGACGCCAAGCTCGCCGCGAAGTCCGTCATCTGCTCCAGCCTGCTGAAGGCAGCCATTTTCGGCGCGGATGCGAACTGGGGGCGCGTGCTGTGCGCACTGGGCTACTCCGGCGCGGAAATCGACGTGAAGAAGGTGGATGTCGCCTTCCGCAGCGCCGTCGGCTCGATTGACGTGTGCAAAAACGGCGCATCCATCGACTTCAGCGAAGAAAAAGTGAAGGAAATCCTGCTGGAGGACGAGGTGGATGTCGTCGTCACCCTGCACGACGGCGACGCCTCCGCCACCGCATGGGGCTGCGACCTGACGTACGATTACGTCAAAATCAACGGCGACTATCGGAGCTGAAAGGACGAATCAATATGCAGATGTACAACGGCATGACGAACCGCCAGCGCGCGCAGGTGCTGGTCGAGGCGCTGCCCTATATCCAGAAGTATAACGGCAAAATCGTCGTCGTCAAGTACGGCGGCAACGCCATGATCAACGAGGAACTCAAGCACGATGTCATGCGCGACATGGTGCTGATGAGCCTCATCGGGGTCAAAATGGTGCTGGTGCACGGCGGCGGCCCGGAAATTTCCAGTATGCTCAAGCGCGTCGGCAAGGAGACGGAGTTCATCGATGGTCTGCGCGTGACGGACGAGGAAACGAGCGAAATCGTCCAAATGGTGCTGGCGGGCAAAATCAACAAATCGCTGGTGGCGAAGCTGGACAACCTCGGCGGGCGCGCGATGGGCATCTGCGGCATGGACGGCGGGCTCATCAAGGCGCAGATGATTGACCCCAAGCTCGGCTACGTCGGCAAAATCAACAGCGTCAACCCGCAGCCGATTCTCGACTTGCTGGAAAAGGGCTACATCCCGGTCGTTTCCACCATCGGGTGCGACGAAACAGGCCACGTCTACAACATCAACGCCGACACCGCCGCCGCGTCGATTGCCGCCGCCATGCACGCCGAGGCGCTCATCTCCATGACGGACACCGTCGGTCTGCTCCGCGACCCGAAAGACCCGACAAGCCTCATCCGCCGCGTCGATTTGAAGGGCGTGGAGGAGCTGAAGGCGGAGGGCATCATCTCCGGCGGCATGATTCCCAAGGTCGAGTGCTGCACCAACGCCATCCGCGCGGGTGTGCGCAAGGTGTTCATCATCGACGGCCGCGTTCCCCACGCACTGCTGATTGAGACGCTGACCGACGAGGGCGCCGGCACGATGTTCAAGAAGGAGATTGAGGGAAATTATGTGCCAAAAAGTTAAACAGGCGGACAGTGCCTACATCGCCGGCACATACGGGCGCTTTGACGCGGTGATGTCGAAAGGCGAGGGCGCGCACTACGAAGGCCCCGACGGCAAGCGCTACATCGACTTCGGCACGGGCATCGGCGTGACGCTCTTCGGCGCGTGCGACCCTGACTGGGTCGCCGCCGTGACGCATCAGCTGACCACCCTCGGTCACACGTCGAACCTCTACTATACCGAACCGCAGACGCAATTGGCAAAGCTGCTGTGCGAGCGCACGGGCATGAAGAAGGTTTTCTTCGGCAATTCCGGCGCGGAGGCGAATGAATGTGCGCTGAAAGTCGCCCGGAAATACGGCGAGAAGGACAACCGCGACGTTATCGTGACGCTGGTGAACAGCTTCCACGGCCGCACGATTGCGACACTGGCGGCGACCGGGCAAGACCGCTTCCATGAGCACTTCGGCCCGTTCCCGGCGGGATTCCGTTACACGCCCGCGAACGACATTCCCGCGCTGGAAGCCATCCTCAGCACGGGCAAGGTCTGCGGGCTGCTGATGGAGATGGTGCAGGGCGAAGGCGGCGTGATTCCGCTTGACCCGGCGTTCGTCAAGAAGGCGGAGGAGCTTTGCCGCGCGAATGACATTCTGCTGATGGTCGATGAGGTGCAGACTGGCAACGGGCGCACAGGCACGCTGTACGCCTACGAGCAGTTCGGCATCCATCCCGACGTGGTGACGACGGCGAAGGGGCTGGCGGGCGGTCTGCCGATGGGCGCGTGCCTCTTAGGTGAGCGCTGCGAGCATGTGCTGGGCAAGGGCGACCACGGCTCGACCTTCGGCGGCAACCCGATTTGCGCCGCCGCCGCGCTGAACGTCATCTCCCGGCTGAATGAGGACGTATTCGCAGGCGTAAAGGAGCGCGCGGCGTACATCCGCAAGGAATTGACGGGCGCGCCGGGCGTGAAGAGCATCACCGGGCTGGGGCTGATGATTGGCATCCTGCCGGAGCACAAGACGGCGGCGGAAGTTGCTTCGGCGTGCTTGCAGGACGGCTTGATGGTGCTGACGGCGCACGAAAAGGTGCGTCTGCTGCCCCCGCTGAACATTTCCTACGAGGATTTGACGGCGGGGTTGGCGATTCTCAAAAAGCATCTCGCGTAATCAAATTTAGGCGCACTGCATGTTTTTCGCAGTGCGCCTGATTGTGTCGGAGGTTTTATGCAGCCCGATTTTTCCCGTGACACGCGAATCGCCTCGATTCTCACGCGGATTGCCCAACTGCCGAAGAAGCCGCGCCTGCTCGTCACGATTGACGGGCCGTGCGGCAGCGGCAAATCCACCTTGGCGGATGCGCTGTCCGCCGCGCTGAATGCGCCCATCATCCGCATGGATGATTTTTTCCTGCCCCACGCGCTGAAAACGCCGCAGCGGCTGGCAATTCCGGGCGGCAACGTCGATTTGGAGCGCCTGATGCAGGAGGTGATCATCCCCTTCGCCGCGGGTCAGCCCGTCGTCTATCGGCGCTATCTGTGCCGCGAAGACGCATTCTCCGCGCCGATTCTCCTGCCCGACGCGCCCATCACGATTCTGGAAGGCAGTTACAGTATGCTGCCGGACATCCGCCGTCATGCGGATTTGACGCTCTTCCTGCGGATTAACCCGGAGGTTCAGCAAGAACGGTTATTGCAGCGCGTCGGCGCAGCGCGGCTGAAGGATTTTAACGTGCGGTGGATTCCGCTGGAAAATGCGTATTTCGATGCGTATCACTTGCCGGACGAGTCTTGCGTGCTGGTGCCACAGGATGTAAACGCGCCCGTTCGCCCCTGAGCGACCTTCATGCGCTGCATGATGGCATCGTACTGCTGATGGCGCGTCGGCTGCACCGGTACGGGCATCGGCGGCGCGTCCCGTTCGGGCAGGGCGTTCACTGGCGGCGCTTCTTCCTCCGGCGGCACCGTGTCCCGCTGGCACTGCCACCAAATCCACTGTTCCTTCTGCTCCTGACTGCTTTTCGCCTGAAACGGCGATCCTGCTGCCCGCATGATTTTTTCCTCCTTTCGCTGAATCAGTTCTATTTTATGCAGGATTTTTCGCTTCGTGACGCGAATACTTCCTGCGGAAACGACATTTTCGGAGGTGTTTCTCATGGAATTTACGCTTCACTGCGGTGATACGACCGCACGCGTCCGGCAGAAGGGCGCGCAGATGACCTCCTTCAAGGGGAATGATAACCGCGAGGTTATTTGGCAGGCCGATCCCGCTGTCTGGGGAAATCACGCGCCGGTGCTCTTCCCGATCTGCGGCACGGCGAAGGATAACCACGTCATCATCGACGGCGTGTCCTACCCGATTGCCAAGCACGGCTTCTCCCGTAACCCAGAGTTTGCGGTCGAGAAAATCGGCGATGACTTCATCGAGCTTGTTCTGACCCCCACGGAGGAAAGCAAGCCGTCCTACCCGTTTGAATTCGCGTTCCACGTCGTCTACACGCTGCGCGAAAACGGCTTCTCCACGCAGTTCATTGTCGAAAACAAGTCCGACAAGGTGATGCCGTTCTGCTGCGGCGGGCATCCGGGCTTCATCGTGCCGATGGAGGCAGGCGCAAGCTACACGGACTATGAGCTGGTCTTCCCGCAGGTTGAAGACGGGCGCAACAGCCTCTGCCCCGGCGGATACCTCATTGACGGCAGCGAATATCTCCCCTGCTTCCACAACAGCCGCGTGCTGCCGCTCAGCCACGACCTTTTCGACGACCGCGACGCGCTGATTTTCACCGAATTGAAGAGCCGCTCGGTCGATTTGGTCAACCGCAGCAGCGGCAAAGGACTGCGCTTCTCCTACCCGAAGATGGAGGTGCTGGCGGTCTGGTCGATGCCAAAGAAGAATGCGGATTACGTCTGCTTGGAGCCGTGGCACGGGATGCCCGGTCAGGTGACGGAGAGCGGCCGCTTCGAAGACAAGCCGTTCGTGACGCTGCTTCAGCCCGGGCACAGCTGGCAGGGCGGATATGACGTGCAGCTGATTTAACCGAAAAGTAATACTATTTCCAAATGAAAATGCGCCAAGATGCGCGGCGAATTTTTCGTTCTGGCTAACGGGAACGAAATGCAGCGTAGCAGCGCTACGCTAAATGGAGTGAGCGGACGCCAGAACGAAAAAGGCGCAAGCAGATGGCGCAGTTGAATCTGGAAATAGTATTAGGTGTTTTCCACACTACTTTTCGCCGAATCTTCCATTTTTGATGCTTCTTCCGTGCGTGCGACGTTCTCGGTCACGGAAACGTGGATGTGCCCTTCCGCGATTGCCTTCGCCATGTCGAAATGGATGTTATCCTTCTTCTCTTCGGCGTTTTCGGGGCGATCCATATAAATCACGCGGACGTCTTCTTTCTCCGCGGCAGTCTTGCTCCACGAGCGAACGGTCCACGCCGCCAGCAGAATCAGGAACGGAATCATGTTGTAATGATAGCGCACCTGCGTTTCCAGCAGCATATGGCTCAGCGCCGTGCCAAGGAAGAAGAGCATACAAATGAGAATCATGGCGTTCGGGGCAAGCCGCCGCCGCCACGCTTCCATTGCGCCCAGCGCTGCAAACAAGAGCACCGCCATGTACATCACGCGCCCAATGGGACGGATGCTCTCCAGCAGGCTGCGCAGTTCAGGCGTCAGCGTCCCCTGCTGCTCCGTCCAGAGCAGATTCCAGTCAATGCCGAAATCATCCGTTCGCCACAGGTCGCGGAACTTGTAGACCATCAGGTTCAGCACGTTTTCCGGCTCCGACTGAATGCGCTGCGCCGCCACTTCCATACACGCCTGATGCGCCCCCGTCGCGGACTTCGTAGCGTCATACGCCTGCGCGAAGAATTCGCTGTCCGTCTCGTTCCACAAGCCATTCGACTGCGTGTTCAAGCCGACCATGAGGTTATAGCCGGACGCGTACAGCCCCGACGCGGGCTGCTCGCCGATGATGTCAGAAATTGCGCGGTTGATGACGCTGCCCGTGACGAGGTAGCACACCAGCACCAGCACAATGCAGACGATTGGCTGGCTTGTGGCGTAGCGCGCGCCCTCCACACGGATTTCGTTCATCGGGTCGCCCGTGACGCACAGCTGCACCACGCAGTACGCCGCCAGCAGGATGACCGCCATCGGGCGGATTGCGCCCGCAATCGCCAGCACGATGCCCAGCAGCGCCATCACGCCCAGCATCCGAGAAGGCGCAACATCGTAGAGGCTGCCCTTGCGGCGGTCAAGAATACTCGTCATCATGTCCGCAGCAAGCAGAATCAGCATCGTGAAGGACGGTTCGGTGGCAACCATGTTGCTGAACAGGATGTGCGACGGCCACAGGCTCATCAGCGCCACCGCCACCAGCGCGCCCGTGCGCCCCGCGATTCGCCGAGCGATATGACCCGCCAAGAGGATGAAAATCACACTGCACACAAGGTTTGCGTACAGCGCGTTGCGCACCGACGCGCCGAAAATAGCAAACGTCGGCCACAGGATGAGCATCGGGAAGCCGATGGTGTGCGGGTAGAGCGCGATATAGCGGCGGTCGACCGCTCCTTCGGCGGACATCAGCGTATCATTCAATAGGTGATTCGCCATGCGGTAGTACGTCTCGAAGTCCGAATCTGGCTCAACAGGGATGTTCCAAATCACCCACAGGCGCAGATACACGCCAACGCCCACCAGCACCGCGCCGAGCGCAATCATTACGATGTTTTTGGGAAGCGGCTGCATCTTCTGCCCGCACTTGCGCGAAATCCGCCCCAGCAGCAGCGCAAGGAGCGACAGCCCCGCCATACTCAGCACCCAGATTCCCTGTCCGAGATATTCCCGTTCCGTCGCGCGCGTCACATATTCGAGGCTGGCGCTGAGCGCCAAGCCCATGCACATGATAAACAGCGTCAGCGCGAGATAATCAAGCAGATTCTTCTTGCGGCTCATGGTCTGCTTCCTCCCTGAATGCATTTTCCGCTGTGCGCCGCGCCGAAATCAGCCGCCGCACAAGCACCACGCCTGCCGCCACAACAAGCAGGTCGTGGCAGAGCATAAAGGTATACATTTGTTTGTTGTTGTCCGCAAAGCCGTTGCCGATGACCGACAGCGGATATTGCATTACGCCGACGAACATCACGCACAGGAACAGCATCGCCAGCAGCTTTGTCTGCTTCTGCGTCTTTTTGCGGCAAATCAGCGTCAGGCAGAACACGCCCGCCGTGCCGTAGAGCAGCACATACACCCAGAACGCGCGCGCCGCGAAGATGCTGCGCAGATTACACCAGAGGTTCATGCGGTGCAGCGGACGATTGTCGCTGTACAGCGCGTCCGTGTAGGTCATGAACGACGTGCTCAATGTGACGGATTCCTGTGCCGCGCGGTTCATCATCGTCAGCATGTCCTTCGGATGGCGCAGATAGTAGCGCACAAGCGTCATCGTCGTCACATGGTCGTAGAATTTCTCCTGCAGTTCGTCCGACTCAATGGGATAAACGTACTCGCTGTTCGGATAGTACGCGTGTTTGCCGATGTCCGCCTTCATTTCCGCCGGAATGCCCAGTTCTTCCATGGCTGCGTCCGGGTCGTCGGCAATCATCAGCGCGCCGTAAAACACGCTCTGCCAGATGGTCTGCTTTTCGGACACCCCCTGATTTTTGCGGTACACGCCGAGCGTGTCGTAGCTGACCAGCCCGCACAGCAGCGCGCCCATCAGCGAAAACGCAATCAGCGGCTTTTTTGTCTGCGGATGATGATAGACGGTAAAGACAATCAGCAGAACAATTGCCGCCGGGAGTGCCAGCGCCATCTGTGCCTTGGCAGTGCAGAGAAATCGCACGCTGATGGCAAGCAGAATCATCCACAGCCAGCTTTTCCGGCTTCCGCGCGGTATCAGCGCCAGATGCACCGTACAGGCAATCGTCAGCATCAAGCCGACGGGAATCATCGTTTCGCCGAAGAGCGAGTTGTACCATGCGAGGTAATTTTCGCCCAGCAGCATACACGCAACAATCAGCCCCGCCGGGAGCGTCAGCTTGCCCAGCAGCGGATACAGGTCGTGCACGAGCAGCAGCAGCGCCGCCATCACCAGCGCCAGCAGGATGAACGCCTGCACCTGCGTGGAGTAATTGCCGCCCGTCAGCAAGGTGATGAAGCGCACGAGCATCGACGGGAAAATCAGCGAATAGGTGGGGTCTATGGAGGTCAGGCGCGCCGGATGGAACGGCTCACGGTAGGAGTAATCCTCGACGACACCCCACTCAAACTGCGTCGATTCATCATCGAGCTGCGGCTGTGCCCAGTACAGGTCGATTTGTTCCATCATACGCCCGAAGTCACCGTTGTTCACGCCGCCGATGTGTTCCGTCGGAAGCAGCTGCCAGCAGCAGAGTGCCACGCAAACCAATGCAACAATGGCGACCGTCCCCTTTTGCGTCACGCGAATTTTACGGAGATACGGCAGCAGTCCGCCGGACGCGCCCGCCGAGCAGGGCGGCAGCGCTAATTTCGCTTCCTTCACGCTCAGCCACGCCATCAGGCGGCGAAGGAGCACCGCGCCGGAGGCGAAACTCATCAGCACCATCAAACCGCCCAGCAGGAACGCCAGCGGCTTCACGGTCAGCAGGTCAATGCCGCCCGTCAGCACGAGGGTCAGCGGCAGATAGCCAATCGTGCCAAGCAGTACCATCAGCAGAAACGCGCAGAGCATCACGGATGCGCTCTGCCGCCGTACAATGGGCAGCAGCAGCACGAGGAGCGCCGCGCAAATCAAGCACCAGCGGGAAATGGCGTGATGGTCACGCCCGAAAATGGTTTCCAGCACGGTATGCAGCGGTGAACGTGACGAAACGGCATTCCCGGCATCGTCCGCCAAATACCAGCTGTCCGCGTTCCGCAAAGCGCCTTCGTTTTTGTCCATCATGGTGCGAACGACTGCCGGATGCTGAATCGCAAATTTCACCCGTTTCCCCAGCGAAATATTTTCGTTCAGCAGGGCGGCATTTTCCTCGTCCCGCGGGTCGTTCACAAATTTTTCGGAAGGTTCATAGTAGCTTTTGCCAATGTCCGCGAGGTAGCTTTCGGGCAAGCCGAGGGCTTCCAGCGTCTCCTCCGGCTTCTCCGATGCGGGCAGATAGCCCTGAAACACCGCCAAGTAGTTCGCGGCGGCGGAATGTACCGTATCGTCCGCCTGCCAGCCTGTAACCAGGCCGCTCATGCACATCAGGCTTGCAATCAGCATACACGCCGCATGAAGCGGACGTTCTGCCCGTCCGGGGCAGCTATGGACGGCGCACAGCACAACCGCCAGCACCGCAGCAGGCAGCAGCACCATCATCTGCGCCATGGTACGCAGCATCAGCTGCGCCGCAAAAAGCACCAGCAGCGTCCATTGAACGCCGCATCCCTTTTCCCGGCACAGGCAATAAACCGTCGCGCCGAGGAAAAGAAGCAAATATGCCATGGAAGCGCCGACCGCATACAGGCTGTTCAAATAGCCGATGACGGCGGGATTCGCCAGCGCAAGCGGCAGTCCGAGCGTCGCAAGAATCGCCGCCGTGCGCGACCGCCGCGCCAGC
>OITA01000324.1_pt1 | contig 11503 bp, 7 predicted proteins | sample 1586621 | NCBI WGS metagenome assembly OITA01 (sample SAMN02674970, study PRJEB24791) | human gut metagenome, SKBSTL043 | isolation source: stool | host: Homo sapiens | place: USA | reverse complement strand
TTTCTTCAGATTGTTGCAGATGGTTTTTACATCATCCACATCATGTACCCATAACTGAATTTTTCCTTCAAAGATACCATCTTCGGTTTCGATGGTTAGCTTACGGATATTTACATTGAGCTGCCTGGAGATAACCTGGGTGACTTCATTCAAAAGTCCCATATTGTCTATACCTTTTATATATATATATACCAGGAAAGATAATTCTTTGTGTGTATCCCATTCTGTTGCTAATATACGGTTGCCATAACTGCTCTTCAGTTTGGCGGCAACAGGGCATTGGCGTTTGTGGATAATGATCCGGTCGTTTTCATCCACATATCCCAATACGTCATCACCGGGAATAGGATGGCAGCATTCGGCCATGATATATTTCTTCTGCAAGCTTTCTTCCGTCAGTTTGAGTACTTGCTTCGGATTGATTTTTTCTTTTTCTTGCGGCTCTTTCTCTTCTTGCTTCTCTTTATTGTTGCCGAAAGAGAAAGTCAGATATTTCTTCCAGTTACTGGTTTGCTTTTCTTTCAGTTCATTCTTGTCCGCTTCTCCCAAAACGATTGCTTTACTGCCAATGGCAGCCAGCAGTTCTTCCTCATTCTTGGCATTATGCAGTTTGCGTAGCTTTTCGATAACAGCTTCTTCCGGACGGACTTCCTCCTTTTTCAGAAACTCACTAAGGATTTCTTCTCCTATCTTCTGATTTGCTTTACGCTCTTTGCGGAGAATGGCTGCTATCTTGGCGCGGGCACGGGCAGTGGTTGCAAAAACTTCCCATTGCGGTTGTACGCGTTGCGATTTTGAAGTAAGGATTTCAACTTGGTCACCACTTTGCAATTTGTGGCTCAACGGCACTAATTTATGATTGACTTTGGCGCCAATACAATGGCTACCAATATCCGTGTGCAGGGAAAATGCAAAGTCGAGAGCCGTAGAGTTCTGCGGCATGGTCTTCAGTTCGCCTTTAGGAGTGAACACGAATATTTCAGAAGCAAATAAATTTAGCTTAATGGTATCCAGAAAGTCAATGGCATCCGGTTGCGGATCATCTAATATCTCCTTAATCGTTCTTAACCATTTTTCCAATTCACCTTCATCCTCGCTGCCTCCTCCTTCTTTGTATTTCCAGTGGGCTGCGAAACCTTGTTCGGCAACGTCATTCATCCGTTCACTACGAATCTGGACTTCAATCCATTGTCCGTTGTTACCCATCAGAGTGACGTGCAATGCCTGATAACCATTAGCTTTAGGATGGCTAACCCAATCGCGCAAACGGTCCGGGTGGGGTTTGTATATCTTGGAGATAGAAACGTAGATATCGAAACAGTCATTGAGCTCTTCTTCCTCATTGCGTGGTTCGAAGATGATTCGAACAGCCAGCAAGTCAAATATTTCTTCGAAAGGAACATGTTTGGTCTGCATCTTGTTCCAGATGGAATAGATTGATTTTACACGGGCAAGTATCCGGTATTTCAATCCCATCTTATCCAGTTGGGTACGAATCGGGGCCGTGAAGTCGTTGAAAACCTTGTCACGTTCAGCGGCAGTAGCATTCAACTTCTCCTCTATTTCCGCATATTCTTCGGGATGTTCATATTTGAAGCTTAGATTCTCAAGCTCCGTTTTTATCTTATAAAGCCCCAAGCGGTTGGCAAGTGGAGCATAGATGTAAAGCGTTTCGCCTGCAATCTTATATTGCTTGTTGGGTAACATGGAACCAAGGGTACGCATGTTGTGCAAGCGGTCTGCTATCTTGATAAGAATGACCCGGATGTCGTTCGACATGGTGAGCAGCAACTTCTTGAAGTTCTCTGCCTGTGCCGAAGCGCGGTCACCGAAGATTCCACCGGATATTTTAGTCAGTCCGTCCACAATCTGGGCAATCTTCGGACCAAAGATATTCTCGATGTCTTCCACTGTGTAATCAGTGTCCTCTACCACATCATGCAACAAGGCTGCACATATAGAAGTGGAACCGAGACCTATTTCATTGCATACAATGCTGGCAACGGCAATCGGGTGCATAATATAAGGTTCGCCCGAACGGCGTTTGATACCTTTATGCGCCTGATTGGCAAAGTTGAAAGCCTTCGTAATGATTTCAACTTTTTTGCGATGCTTAGTATTGAGATAATCATTCAGTAGTTCGTGGAACGCCTGATTAATCATCTCTTCGTCAGCTATTTCTTTGGGGGCCAGATTATCCATAATTGTTATCCTTTCACTTGCTTAGTTCTGCAAAAATAAGCAAATTTCCGAACGATGCAAGCAGGAAGTTATTTATTTGTATATTTTCAATCGTTTTCCTGCAGCAATTTTGGTGTTGGACATTCCATTCCACCTTTGTATATCCTTAATTGTGACGCCATACTTTCCGGCGATGGTTGACAAAGTGTCTCCACTTTTTATTGTGTAGTAGGTCAGTTTGCCTTTACCGGCAACGGCTGTTGTCGTTTTGCGGGTTGAGGGGGGGATTTCCTTAATAGCAACGGTTTTCCGGTTGCGGAACAATTCGTCGGCGCGATGTGCATAGATTGTGTCTTGCTTATCTATAAAGGTACTGATAGCATCGATAGGAAGTCTTAAAGTATAAGGCTTGCTGTCACCCGGAATCATTTGCTTCTTATATTGCGGATTCAAACTCTTGATTTGATCCAAAGGTACGTTGCAAAGATCAGCAATCTGTTCGAAGTGCAGATTCTTGTTCACTTGTACTGTGTCGGTACTTGCCGGGATATTTGTTTCCATCGGACAAATATTATGGTCACAATAGTAAGTCATCACATAATTAGCGGCGATAAAGGCAGGTACGTAACCACGTGTCTCTTTAGGCAGGTAATTATAAATTTTCCAGTAATCCGTTTCGCCATTGGCACGGCGGATTGCCTTGTTGATAGTACCGGGCCCACAGTTATAAGCAGCAATCACAAGATTCCAGTCTCCATAGATATCATACATTTCTTTGAGGTAACGTGCGGCAGCCCAAGTCGCTTTAATCGGGTCACGGCGTTCATCTACCAGGCTGTTTGATTCCAAACCATAGATCTTACCTGTACCAATCATAAATTGCCACAGACCGGAAGCACCTGCACGTGATACGGCTGATGGGTTCAACGCAGATTCGATAATCGGCAGATATCTTAGTTCCAGTGGAAGTCCGTATGCATCCAGTGCTTCTTCAAAGATCGGCATATAGAAGTTGCAGGCACTTAGCATGAAAGAAACCTGATTGCGCAAGCGTCCTGCATACATATCGATGAATTTGCGGATAATATCATTATAAGGCATTTCCATGATGGCCGGGATGCGTGACAAGCGGTCGATATAGACAGAGTCACTGAATAAAGGATTGATTTCAGCCGTACTGCAATCCTTGCCTAAATCAATATAATTTTTAGCTTTCCAGTCATTCAATAGACTGTCAAGTGGATAAGTCATACTTTTAGGCAGGTCGATGCTTTCTTTGCGTTCAGTTCCATTTTCACGAATCACTACATCTACACTTTGCGCTTTTACCTGCGACGTGGCCACTAGTAAAAGAAAAATAATCGAACAATAGTTAACTAATTTCTTCATGCTTCAATAATAAGATCAATCTAAATTGTGTTTTTTAAAATCGTAATACGCATTGCAGACCAACCGACTTGTTTTTAAAACTGTTGGAGCGGAACTGGTTGTTATTATCAATAACGGCCGGCTCTACTTTCATACTCAAGTCGGGGGTTATATCGAAGTTGGATAACTCCGCATCTACATAAGCGTCGATGATAGAGATCAGGTAAACTCCGATAAATGCAAATATACTAAGGTCCCGATAACGACGGAACATATCTTTTCTTCTTTTTAGTGTGTTTTTTAGCTGCTCCTCATTATAAGTGGAGTTCGGGGGCAACAAATCTTCGTAACTTTTCGTATTCGGATTGCTGTCCATAATGTCCAGATAGGCTTGCGAATAGTCTTTGTACATCTTACCGTTCCAACTTAAGGCGTAAGCACAACCAGCAAATCCTCCATATATAATAGGTAATTTCCAGTATTTACGGTTGTAAATCTGTCCTCCACCGGGGAATACGACTGCCAGCCACGTTGCTTTGGTCGGATTCGGGATAAATATTTTCTTGTTAATATCTTGAGCAGGTGGCGGCACAGTGTCGGTCTTTACAACAATGGAGGCAGGTTGCTCTATCTTTTTCAGCTCTTTCTTGTTGGCTGCATCCAAGCTATCCGCTATCTGTATTTTAGCAGCTGACAAACTGTCGATGGCCGGAAGTTCTTTGGATGGTATGATTTGGATAGAATCCTTCTTCACCGAGTCCTGTATGATCGGATCACGATGCCTTCGTGCACGGGCTTTCGGCGCTTCGCGCTGTATGATTGTTGTATCTTTCCGTGCCGGAGTAACAGTGGATTGTGCATACACATCAATCCCTGCCACCTGTAAAAAACAGAGAAGCAGGGCGCTGACTAGTAACTGATATTTCTTACTTTTTCTTGTCATTTACTTCTTTAGCGTATCGAAGATTTCCATGATACGTTCCAGTTCCTCCTCGTTCCCGAAAGGAATACTGATCTTGCCTTTTCCCTTTTCAGAGCAGGTGAGTTGTACCTTGGTGTTGAAAAAGCCGGAGAGTTGTTGCTTCAATAAGTTGAATTCTTCAGGAAGTTTGCCACGTTTGGGTGTTATTTTCCGTGTGCCGCTTTTCACAGCTTCTCCTTCGCTTAATGATTTAACAATTTCTTCTACTTTGCGGACTGAATATCCGTGTTCTTGTATTTCTTCGAATATTTTAACTTGTAGTTTAGGGTCGCCTAATGAAATCAATGCACGTGCATGTCCCATATCGATCTGTTTGTTTTGTAGCGCCATTTGTATGGGAGCGGGTAATTTGAGCAAACGCAGATAGTTGGCAATTGTAGTACGTTTCTTTCCTACACGTTCGCTGAGACGTTCCTGTGTCAGGCCGTATTGTTCCAACAGGTGCTGGTAGGCAAGAGCGATTTCCACAGAATTCAGGTCTTCGCGCTGTATGTTCTCGATAAGCGCCATTTCCATGACGTTTTCGTCGTCGGCGGTGCGGATATAGGCGGGGATGCTTGTCAGTCCGGCAAGTTGCGAGGCGCGGAAGCGGCGTTCACCGGCAATAATCTGGTATTCATCATCGGACAGCTTACGCAGGGTGATAGGCTGGATGATACCAATCTCTGCAATAGAATCGGCAAGCTCCTGCAACGCTGTCTGGTCGAACTCGCGGCGGGGCTGATTGGGGTTGACGGCAATCTTCGACAATTCTATTTCATTGATAGAGGAAGAGCCTTCGGTTTGCACCTCATCCATGGAGAGCAGGGCGTCCAGCCCACGTCCTAATGCATTTCTTTTCTGTACCATCTATTCTTTTCTGTTTTACGATTTACTGTTTACTATGTTTGCCATGCGGGCGGTTAGTCCTCGTTGTGGCTGATTAACTCTTTTGCCAGTGCGATGTGGTTTTTGGCTCCGGTGGAGTCCGCATCGTACAGGATTGTGGGGAGTCCGTAGCTGGGGGCTTCGCTCAGTTTTACATTGCGCTGGATGACGGTGTTGAACACCAGTTCCTGGAAGTGGCGTTTCACCTCGTCGTATATCTGGTTGGCCTGGCGCAGCCGCGAGTCATACATGGTCAGCAGGAATCCCTCGATTTCGAGTGCGGGGTTCAGCTTGGACTTGATGATTTTGATGGTGTTCAGCAATTTGCTGATGCCTTCCAGTGCAAAGTATTCGGCCTGTACGGGAATGATAACCGAGTCGGCGGCCGTGAGCGCGTTGATTGTAATCAATCCTAACGACGGTGAGCAGTCTATCAGGATATAATCAAACTCTTCCCGTAGCGGGGCGAGTACCTCTTTCAGTATCTTTTCCCGGTTTTTAAGATTGAGCATTTCTATTTCGGCGCCTACCAGGTTGATGTGGGAGGAAATAACTTTCAATGTATCAATCTCCGTGTCGTGGATAGCGTCGCGCACATCGGCGCGGTCTATAATACATTCATAGATAGTACATTCTGCCTGCTTGATGTCTACGCCCAACCCTGACGAGGCATTTGCCTGCGGGTCTGCGTCTACGACAAGCACTTTCTTTTCAAGTGTGGCGAGAGAAGCTGCGAGGTTTATGGTTGTTGTTGTTTTTCCTACACCACCTTTTTGATTTGCCAAAGCAATTATTTTTCCCATAATTTCAATGTTTATTGGCAGCGAAATAAGTGATAATTCCGTATAGCACCTACTAAAAAAGAGAAAGATTGCAAAAACGGTTGATAAGTCACCCTTTTTGTTAATAACTCCCGGATGCCTTTACCGTTCCGTTGCCTGAAGACGTGTGTCTCAGGCACTCTTTTTCCTGATTAGTGGGGCAAATATACGTATTTATCTTGAAAAGGAACAGCTTTTTTGTCTCACTTGCAGAAGATTAAGATTTCTAAAGCAATGAGATGGCGGGCGGCGGGATGTTCCGGTGATAAGCTGCCGCGGCTGCCGTGTCCGGGGAAATGCGTGCCGTTTCTCCGGAGTTTACAATAGTTTGTCCGAATTAAACTCGGAGTTTATTCCTATTAAACTTCGGGTTCATTAGGATTAAACCTGAAGTTTAATGGGGATAAACTTATGTTAAAGCAGTGCCGATGCAAACTCCCATGCGAAGTATCCGCACAACACGCATTTCAGTACCGTGCCGAAGAGGAAGCCGAACAGGGAGCCCAGTCCCGACTTCAGAGCCTGCCGGGTTTCCCTGCCGCCGAAAAGTTCGCCGATAAAAGCCCCTAAAAACGGGCCGAGTACAATGCCCCAGGGCATGAAGAACAGCCCGATGAGGGTTCCGGCAAGGCATCCGCGTGTTCCCCAGCGCGTTCCGCCGCTGTATTTGCTGCCCAGCATGGGGACGAAATAGTCGAGCACCTGTACGATGACGACAATCAGCAGCCACAGCAACAGTTGGGTGGCAGAGTACTGCACCTTGTCGGTGAAGTGCAGCAGCAACAAACCGGCATAGGCCACGGGCGGACCGGGAATTACGGGCAGGAAACAGCCTGCCAGTCCCGTTATCAGGCAGAGGATACCCATCAGAATGAGAAAGACGTCTAACATATCTTTTTGTGTATTGGTGGTTAATATGTGGTTCTCTTTTGCTAAATTTGTAGCAAAATTAAAAAGAAATATGGAAAATCAGAGACCTTTGATATTGATTTCCAATGACGACGGTATCATTGCGAAAGGAATCAGCGAGTTGATAAAGTTCCTCCGTCCGCTGGGGGAGATTGTGGTAATGGCGCCGGATGCGCCGCGTTCGGGTAATGCGTGTGCGCTTACCGTGACGGAACCGATTCATTATCAGTTGATTCGCAAGGATGTAGGACTGACGGTCTATAAGTGTTCCGGTACGCCCGCCGATTGCGTCAAGCTGGCATTCCATACGGTGCTCGACCGCAAACCCGACCTTGTGGTGGGCGGCATTAATCACGGCGATAACTCCTCGGTCAATGTGCATTATTCCGGAACAATGGGGGTGGTTATCGAAGGCTGCCTGAAAGGTGTTCCCTCTATCGGCTTTTCACTGTGCAACCACATGCCGGACGCCGATTTTGAGCCGGCGGGAGAGTATATCCGCGAGATTGCCCGCAAGGTTCTGGAAAAAGGCTTGCCGCCGTTGACCTGCCTCAATGTCAACTTCCCCGATACCAAAGAGTTGAAAGGGGTGAAAATCTGCGAACAAGCAAAAGGACAGTGGACCAACGAGTGGGAGAACTTCGCCCACAGAGGCGATGCGCACTACTATTGGCTGACCGGAGAGTTTGAGGAGTCGGAAAAGGAGAATGAAAAGAGCGACCATTGGGCGCTTGCCAACGGTTATGTAGCGGTGACTCCGACCACGGTGGATGTAACCGCCTATGGCCTGATGGACGAATTGAAGACCTGGTTCTGACGGATTTACAGGATATTGAAACATAGGCGCTTATGAAGTATTATCTGATTGTGGGCGAGGCCTCGGGCGACCTGCATGCATCGCACCTGATGACTGCCTTGAAGGCGGAAGACCCGCAGGCCGAGTTCCGCTTCTTCGGCGGTGACCTGATGGCGGCTGTGGGCGGAACGTTGGTGAAGCATTATAAGGAACTGGCGTATATGGGCTTCATTCCCGTCTTGTTGCACCTGCGTACCATCTTTGCCAATATGAAGCGTTGCAAGGAAGACATTGCAGCCTGGCAGCCGGATGTTCTTATTTTGGTGGATTATCCGGGGTTCAACCTGAATATCGCCAAGTTTGTCCATGCCCGTACGCAAATACCGGTGTTCTATTATATTTCTCCCAAGATATGGGCCTGGAAAGAGCACCGTATCCGGAATATCAAACGGGATGTGGACGAACTCTTCTCCATTCTTCCGTTCGAGGTGGAGTTCTTCGAGGGCAAGCACCATTATCCCATACATTATGTAGGCAATCCGACGGTGGATGAAGTCACTGCCTTCCAAGCCGCTTATTCGGAAACTGCGGATGAGTTCAAACGGGCCAACGGCCTTTCGCCGAAGCCTGTCATTGCCTTGCTGGCTGGCAGCCGCAAGCAGGAGATTAAGGATAATTTGCCGGATATGATTCGGGCGGCCGCTTCATTTCCGGAGTATCAGTTGGTGCTGGCGGGAGCGCCGGGTATCTCTCTGGAGTATTATAAGGAATATGTCGGCAATGCGGACGTGAAGATAATCTTTAACCGTACTTATCCTTTACTCCGGCATGCGGAAGCGGCATTGGTTACTTCGGGCACGGCAACGCTGGAAACGGCATTGTTCCGGGTTCCGCAGGCGGTGTGCTACCATACGCCGATAGGGAAGGTTATCGCTTTCCTGAAACGGCATATACTGAAAGTCAGGTACATTTCTCTGGTAAACCTGATTGCCGACCGTGAGGTGGTGAAGGAACTGGTGGCCGATACCATGACGGTGGAGCAGATACGTGCGGAGCTTCAACGTATCTTATGCGATGAGGCGTACCGCCGGCAGATGCTCGATGGTTACGAATATATGGCATCCCGCCTGGGCGAGGCGGGAGCACCTGTGCATGCAGCCCGTGAAATGGTGGCTTTGCTTAAGAAACGTTTTAAAAAGTAGGACGATATTTAATTTCTTGTTAAAAGGAATAAAGCCGGTGCAGTAAATGCCCGGCTTTTGTATTTTCTATACAGAAAGAAATAAACAAAAGAACTTTGATTATGAGAAAGCTACATTGGTTATTTATGGCAGTTTGTCTGGCTGTGATGCCGGTACTGCATTCCTGTGATGACGATGAAGGGTATTCGATCGGTGATTTCACTCCGCCGCTGTGGGCTACGGTGCGTGTTACCGGCAATGCTTTTTATTTGGACTGTGATGTGTGGGGAACGCTCTGGCCTGTGAATACAGACTTGTGGTGGTACGAGCCGGTTGACGGAAAGCGTGTGATTACCATGTTCAATCCTTTGTCCGATGAGTTTGACGGTTACGACCATGCTGTGAAGATCCTGAGTTTGCAGGATGTGTTGACGAAAGAGGTCGAGACGCTGACTCCCGAGACCGAGGAAGAGTTCGGCAATGACCCTGTCCTGATATTTGAAGGCGATATAAGCATCAGCGGGGGATATATGAATATCATATTTATGCAGAATCTGCCTTCCGGCACTAAACATCGTATCAGCCTGGTACGTCCGCAAGATGATGCGGAGTTGTATGGAGAAGACGGTTATATACATTTGGCTCTCCGCTATAACGACTATGACGATTTGACGGGGTTGCGCAAGCCCGGTGCGGTGTCCTATAATCTGAACAGTCTCAACGTGACCTCTGAAACCAAAGGTATCAAGCTGAAAATTAATTCGGAAAAGAATGGCGAGGTGGAACTGACGTTCGACCTGGTGGTTACCGGTGATAATACGAAGAATATACGGGACCTTGATTTGTCGGAGATGCAATTGAAATAAGTGTTTCCTTATACCGTATATATAGGCCAAAGGGCATAGAGGCTACAGTATCTTTCCTCTATGCCCTTTGGCCTATATTCGTTTAAGATTTCCGTCAAATCATTGTCATTACATACAGGTAGACTACCGCTGCGGGAATCGCCATGAGAGCGCTGTCGAACCGGTCGAGCATTCCGCCGTGTCCCGGAAGAATGTTGCCGGAATCCTTGATGCCCAGTTGACGCTTCATCAGCGATTCGGTGAGGTCGCCCCAGGTGCCGAAAATCACTACGGTGACTGCCAGTCCTGCCCATTGCCATGTAGACATGAATGGGAAGAAATGGGCAAATACAAAGGATGAGGCGATGGAGAAAACCGCGCCGCCTATGCTGCCTTCCCATGATTTCTTAGGCGAAATGCGCTCGAACAGGCGATGTTTTCCTATCAGAGAGCCCACGCAGTAAGCACCCGTATCGCTCAGCCAGATGAATACGAATATGGAAAGCGGCAGGATGGGGTTATAGGTTACGCTGCTCGTTTCAGGTGAATTCTGGAAAGCGAGTACATTCAGCAATGCGAAAGGCAAGGCTACATATAGCTGGCTCAGCATTGCATACGCCCAGTTGCCGATGGGGTTCTCCTTTTTCAGGTATAACTCCGTAATCATCAAATAGAGCAATAAGCCCAGATAGGGAAGGAATACGCGCGCATCGATGGCGGATGTGCAGAATCCCATGAGTGCAAGAAACAGATAGGCTCCGCCTAAAGCGGTAATCGTCTTGTTGATGCTGACTCCGCCATTCCTGTTTACCAGATGGGCAAACTCGTGTACGCTCAATGCGCCGATGATAGTGAATAGAATCCCGAATGAGAGGGGGCTGTAAAGGATACAGCCCACCAGTATAACTACAAATAATGCACCTGTAACAGCACGTTGTATGAAATTATTTTTCAAGGTGTTTTCGTTTTAATTGTTCGAGCCGGTGTTATGGCTTTCTTCTTCTTTTACCTCTTTTTCCGCTTCCTTTGCCTTGGCAGCCTCTTTTTCTTCGGCTTCTTTCAGCTCCCTGGAAGTTTTGCTTGCGCTGATAATCTCTTCGGAACGGGAAGCCCACGGACGCTTGCCGAAGATTTCTTCCACATCTTCTGCAAAGATTACTTCCTTGTCTATCAACAGTTGGGCCAGCTTGTTGTGCCCTTCTTTATTGTCGGATAGTATCTTCTTGGCACGCTCGTACTGTTCGTTTACCATACGCTTCACCTCTTCGTCTATCAGTTCGGCGGTTTTCTCGCTGTACGGACGGTTGAACGAGTATTCGTCGTTATTGTAATAACAGAGATTCGGCAGTTTGTCGCTCATGCCCAAATAGGCAATCATGCCGTATGCCTGCTTGGTTACACGCTCAAGGTCGTTCATGGCGCCGGTAGAGATTCTTCCGATGAACAGATCTTCTGCGGCGCGTCCGCCCAAAGTGGCGCACATCTCGTCCAGCATCTGTTCCTTTGTGGTAATCTGGCGTTCTTCGGGCAGGTACCAGGCTGCTCCCAAAGCA
>OITA01000312.1_pt1 | contig 11898 bp, 8 predicted proteins | sample 1586621 | NCBI WGS metagenome assembly OITA01 (sample SAMN02674970, study PRJEB24791) | human gut metagenome, SKBSTL043 | isolation source: stool | host: Homo sapiens | place: USA | reverse complement strand
TGGAGTTCAGACGTGTGCTCTTCCGATCTTAGTATTCATAATCATAAGAAGTAGAAAACTTTGCGGACAAAGTTAGTTTCAAACTTCCTATAAAAACAGATATTCAGGCGCTTTTGTTGTTCCGGATTTCCTTTTTAACGTTTTAAAAGTCTTATAAACTCGTCTACATCCTCCTCTGTGGTATCAAAAGAAGTCACCAGACGGATTTCATTCTTCTCTTCGTTCCAAAAATAAAAGAAGTAAGACTCTAGCATCCGGTCGATAACCGGGCGGGGCATGGTGAGGAATAACTGGTTACTTTCGGCTTTTTGAGTGAAAGTTACTTCGGGCAGTTTCTTCAATTCAGTGTAAAGTTTGGCAGCCATTGCATTGGCATGGTTGGCATTCTTCAGCCAGAGGTTATCTGTGAGGTATGCCGTAAACTGGCAAGAGAGGTAACGCATCTTCGAAGCGAGCTGGGCGGATTGCTTACGGATGAAGCGGGCTTCCGGTTGCAGGTCTTTATTAAATACAATCACGCACTCTCCCATCATCAGTCCGTTCTTCGTTCCGCCAAAACTAAGAATATCGACTCCGCAGTCTACTGTCAGTTCCTTTAAGGAAAGATTCAAAGCGGCACAGGCATTGGCTATTCTGGCTCCGTCCATGTGTACATACATACCATTCAGATGGGCAAAGTCAGTCAGACGTTTTAACTCTTCGGGAGTATAGATGGTGCCAAGTTCGGTACATTGGGAAATATAGAGAGCTCTGGGTTGCGAATGGTGCTGATCGCCGAAACCATGCAGATAGGGTTGCATCAATTCCGGGGTAAGCTTACCGTCGGGAGTAGCAATCGGACAAATCTGACAACCTGTCATTTTCACAGGAGAGCCGCATTCATCTACATAGATATGAGCCGTTTCCGCACAAAAGATGGAATGATACGGACGGGTCATCAGCTGCAATGCTACCACGTTGCTGCCTGTTCCGTTGAATACAAACAAAGGGACACAGTTCGGGGTGAAGGTTTCCTTTATCTTCGCTACGGCTTCTTCTGTCCATTTATCATCGCCATATCCTAAAGAATGGTCTATATTAGCCCGGTTCAATGCTTCCATTACCAACGGATGCACACCGGAATTATTGTCGGAGGCAAAACTTCTCATTGTTTCTTACATTTTAATTCGTGATGCAAAGTAACAGAATTATTTCCGGAAATCCATTGAAAGGAAGAAACATAAAGCAGAAAAAGGATAAAAAAACAAGAATCTCCGAAGTGCTGACTATGCTGTCATTCCTCCGGAGATTCTTCTGTTCTCGTTAAAGCGTCAAACTCTTTCAGCCAATATAAACATTCACACAGAGATATACATAAAGCTCTTCATCGCACTGATCGAACTCTATTTTGCTCTCTCTTGACAACCACCCCAAAGCGGCACCCAGCTCTTTATCTTTCAGCCCGGATTTTCTCTTCAAAAGTCCATAGCTCCACTTCTCATTATTACTAAGCAGTTGCCAAACCTTACCGGCATTCACACCGATTTCATTTCTGTTCATTTTTCTAGAGTAATTAAGAGGTTTAATACATTAGGTTAAGATTTCGCCTATAAAGATAACAAAAGGATATTGCAATTGTTTATACATCTTTACTAAAAAGTTGTTACAGAATTAATTTTAACATAAAAGTGGTGATGTGTCCCGACACAAAGGCGTTATTAGCATATGTTAAATCAGAACTTTTCTTTGCAGCCATCTGTTATTACATAAAAATCAATCCTAAACCAATTACAGCTATGGCAAAAAAAATAGCAGAACAGTTGATAGATACTCTGGTAAAATCCGGAGTTGAACGCATCTACGCCGTAACAGGCGACAGTCTGAATGAAGTAAACGAAGCAGTCAGAAAAAACGATCAAATAAAATGGATACATGTGCGCCACGAAGAAACAGGGGCGTATGCCGCTGCGGCAGAAGCACAACTGACCGGTCGCCCGGGATGCTGCGCGGGAAGTAGCGGGCCGGGACATGTTCATCTGATTAACGGCTTGTATGACGCACACCGGTCCGGCGCACCGGTAATCGCCATCGCCTCTACAATTCCCACCGGAGAGTTCGGTACGGAATATTTTCAGGAGACGAATACCATCAAACTTTTTAACGATTGCAGTTATTATAATGAAGTAGCCACTACTCCCACACAATTTCCACGTATGCTCCAGTCGGCCATACAAACGGCTGTCACCCGCAAAGGGGTGTCCGTTATCGGGCTTCCGGGTGACTTGGCAAAGGCTTCTGCCGTTGCTGTCGACTCGTCGGTTATCAACTATCCTGCCCCACCGGAAGTTTGTCCGTCGGAAGAAGATCTGGCTCAATTAGCTGACATGTTAAACAAACATACGCGTATCACTCTTTTCTGCGGCATCGGTTGCCGGGGAGCTCACGAGGAAGTGATTGCTCTTTCCGAGAAGCTGAATGCTCCGGTGGTATATACTTTCAAAGGAAAGATGGAGGTGCAATATGAAAATCCGTATGAAGTGGGTATGACCGGATTGTTGGGAATGCCGTCGGGCTATTACAGTATGCATGAAGCCGAAGTGCTTCTCATGCTCGGTACCGACTTTCCTTATTCCGCTTTCCTGCCGGATGACATCAAGATAGCACAGATTGATATAAAGCCCGAACGTCTGGGACGTCGTGCAAAGGTGGATATCGGACTTTGCGGTGATGTTAAACTGAGCATCCAAAGTCTATTGCGTATGCTGAATCCGAAGACAGATGATTCGTTCCTGTTGAAACAACTCAAAAGATATGAAGGCGTAAAGAAGGATCTGGCTGCTTACACGGAAGATAAAGGCGATGTAAATAAGATTCATCCCGAATATGTGATGTCCGAAATAGACAAACTAAGTTCGGACGATGCTGTGTTCACAGTAGATACGGGAATGACTTGTGTGTGGGGAGCACGTTATCTGCAAGCGACAGGCAAACGCCACATGCTGGATTCTTTCAATCATGGTTCTATGGCAAATGCTTTGCCGCAAGCCATCGGTGCCGCACTAGCTTATCCGGATCGCCAGGTAGTGGCGCTTTGCGGAGATGGTGGCTTGTCTATGACTTTAGGAGACTTGGAAACCGTTGTACAATATAAGTTACCAATTAAAATTATCGTATTCAACAACCGTTCATTGGGAATGGTGAAGTTGGAAATGGAAGTGGACGGATTGCCGGACTGGCAGACAAATATGTTGAATCCAGACTTTGCTCAAGTGGCGGAAGCAATGGGAATGACCGGATTTAATGTCAGTGATCCGGAAGAAGTGTTGACTACCTTACTGAATGCATTTGAGTTGGACGGTCCGGTACTTGTTAATATCATGACTGATCCGAACGCACTGGCCATGCCTCCCAAAATTGAATTCGGTCAAATGGTGGGCTTTGCACAATCAATGTATAAGTTGTTAATCAACGGTCGTTCACAAGAAGTAATTGATACGATCAATTCTAACTTTAAGCATATACGGGAGGTATTTTAAGTTATTCTATTTTGAATATTTTCATAACCTCTCTCAAGGTATGACCTACTATTATTGTCAATTTCAATAAGGTAAGTCATACCTTTTTATAGTCTATCTTGAGGTGATAATCATTTTATTTTCTTATGTTTGTAATCATCAAAAAGCAAAAACACATGGAAAAGACCGACTCTTCGCCTTTATCCCGACAAGCGCTGTACGCAGATAAAAAGCAATGGAATCAATTCCTTTCTATTTTTTTATTGGCAGTGGGCGTTGGTTTTACAGTGGCAGGAATTATCTTCTTCTTTGCCTACAACTGGGAGGAATTACCCAAATTTGCAAAGTTAGGAATAGTAGAAGTGTTATTAGTAGCTTCTGTCCTGCTCGCTACATTCACGCATTGGAATAAGCTCGTCAAACAAATTCTCCTGACCGGAGCTACATTCCTGATAGGCACGCTTTTCGCTGTCTTCGGACAAATCTACCAAACGGGAGCCGATGCTTACGATCTTTTCCTGGGATGGACTCTCTTCACTATTCTCTGGGCGGTTGCTATCCGTTTCGCTCCGTTATGGCTGACGTTCATCGGATTACTTTGTACTACGATATGGTTGTACAATATACAGATTGCCAGTGCCAACTCCTGGGAAATGACTTTGCTGGCCAATGCAGTAACCTGGATATGTGCCTTAACAACGATCATCACGGAATGGATGAGTGTAAAAGGTCATTTGGACAGAAACAATCGCTGGTTTGTCAGTCTTCTTTCACTGGCTACTATTATACATACCAGTTTTCTGTTAATGATGGCAATCTGCGAAGAAAATGCCATATTGTCTGTTCCTCTCATAAGCACCCTCCTTTTATTCTCTGCGGGACTTTGGTATGGATGGAAAGTAAAAAGCCTGTTCTATCTGGCTATCATTCCGTTTGCTGCATTAATGATTCTATTGACTACATTCATATCACAAAGCGGTCTTAGGGATGTTCAGATATTCTTCTACGGAGGGGTTATTGTCATCACCGGAACAACTTTACTCATTTACATCATTCTTCATCTAAAAAAGCAATGGTATGACACAGAAGCATAGCCTCACCATTCAAGCCGTATCTATTATCGGAGGAATCCTGACGGCTATTTTCTTTCTGGGATTTCTGGCACTTGCCAAAATCCTCCGCTCCGATATTTCCTGCCTGATTGTAGGAAGTATATTAATTCTCACTACCCTAACAATCAGCCGCATGGTGATCCGGTCTTTTCTGGATGCAATGAACATCACTTTATACATAGCCGGGTGTGTATTGATTGGTTTTGGTATAAATGCCAGCATTAATATCCTCTTCACCACACTTATGGGAATCAGTATTCTCACATTCTTGTTATCAAGAGGGTTTATCCTCCCCTTTCTTTCAGTCATTCTGTTTAATATATCTTTCTTCGGAGAAGCCGCCCATGTCTTTTCTTCGTTTTATCCCTTGCAAATAGCTGTAGTTCCTATCCTTGCACTATTTCTATTTGCCAACATCTTTGAAACTAAGTTGTTTAAATGTATAGGAACAAAGAATTACTTTTCCAAATACAAACCATTTCATTTCGGATTATTCATATCCGGTATCGTCTCACTGGGAGGATTATCAATCAATTATCTGATATCAGAAACAAATAGCTGGCTTGTATCCTGCATACTGTCTGTTTGTATATGGATCGGTATTCTTATAATGATTCAACGAATCATGCAGGTCATGAAAGTGGATCATCCGGTGAATCAGATTGGTATCTATATTCTTTGTATTGTTATCTGTCTGCCTACCGTGTTTGCTCCTTATTTATCCGGCAGTTTGTTGCTGATTCTAATATGTTTCCATTATGGCTACAAAGCGGAGTGTGCTGCCTCGCTTCTTCTTTTTATCTATGCCGTTTCCAAATACTATTATGATTTGAATTTAAGCCTGCTCACCAAATCCATGACACTTTTCTTCATCGGAATTGCATGTATTACAGCCTGGTATTTCTTCACTCAAAAAAGAACAAGACATGAAAAAGTATAGCCGAATATTGATTATTGCAAACCTGATACTGCTACTGGGATATTTCAACTGGTCGGTTTATAAAAAAGAGCAAACTTTGAAAGACGGACAGTTGATTTTGTTACAGCTAGCTCCCGTCGATCCCCGCTCTCTTATGCAAGGAGACTATATGAGGCTTAGCTACAAAGAAGCTTCATCAGATCTGCTAGACCAACAAACTGCCATACGCGGTTATGCCATACTTCAAATTGACAGTAATCAAGTAGGAAAAATAGTGCGGCTGCAAAACGCTTTAGAGCCTGTAAACGACAATGAGCTAGTCATCAAATATAAAATAGTACGTCACCGGATCTTCCTCGGTGCCGAGTCTTTCTTCTTTGAAGAGGGACAAGATACTCTTTATCAAAAAGCCGTATATGGCGGGCTGAAAGTGGATGGTAAAGGACAAAGCCTACTCGTAGGACTATATGACGAGAACTTCCATTATATTCAATCCGATAAATAAATAATAATGAAAAAGCCCGGACTTTCGCAAGCCCGGGCTTTCTATACTCTCAAAACATCTCCTTAATCTATAGGGAAATAAGGGACTAGCAAATTGGTTTCTAGTGCAAATAAGGAGATGTTATGAAATAAAAAAAAGGGATACCTGTGGGAAATAAGGGAGGTATCCCTTTCTATAAGAAGAACAGAATTGGAAGGATTGACTTTCACAAGCCAAATCCTTCACTCTGTTTCTTCTCGGCGTATTCTTCACACAAGGTGAAGAAGGGTTTTATCTGTTTTACTTCACATTAGCAGGTATAGTTACTGTTATTACATTATTATTTGCATAATTAGTAATTGTACCCCATTGTGAGCTAGCAACAATCATTACGTAAGCGGTATAATCAGTTTGAAAATTATATCCTTTACCAGTAGTTGTAAATGACAACTTACCATCATTACCAACTGTTAAGTATGGACAAGTTGTATCTTTGCCTTCAGCATCTACAAATTTGAATGAAGGAGCAGTCAAACCATAAATAGCGAGTGGAGTAGCTGTGCCAAACTCAACTTGGTCATCTACCTGACTACCATCTTTCCACATAGCTTTACCTCTCATATCATTCCAACTAAATCCATCGGCCAAAGGATAAACACCAGCCTTGCTGTTCAGTTCTACTGCTTTCTTACCAGCAACCCAAGAACCACTAATATCATTGATATTTACATCAGCTGTTAATTTCTGAAGAGGTGTAGTCGTACCCGCTAAAGACACTGTAGCAACGATTTGTACTTTCGCATCTTTTCCGTCTGTAGTCTTACCTGTATAGTCATCCTTCCTAAATGTCAATATCGGTTCACTATAGCCAATACCTTCAATCTTATTCCAATTAGGAACATCAATTTTCAAAGTAGCACCTGTAACACCAGTAACAGCTGCCTGCACAGCAGAATAGTTAGTAAACAGCTTGGATAAATCATAGCTCAAAGTAATAGAAGATGGTTTTTCTTCCTGATCCAGTGTTGGAGTAAATCCAACTTTACCAGCTGTTGCTGTTCCACCCCAAAGATATTTATCTACTGCTAACTCTGCAATTTCAGGGTTTTGTACTGTAATAGTAGCAGTAACTATAATTTCTCTACCATCAGAAGTAAATTTAGCCTTAATAGGATAAACACCGGCAGGAGTTTGTGCTGCAATGACAGCTGTTAATTCATTTTTAGAAGAAGGATCTGTAGAAATAGCAAAATAAACCTTATCAGTTACTTCTTTCACTACTTCACCTGTCAAAGCTTGGAATTCAGTAAGAGTCAACTTCACGTCTTCAGCATCATAAATCTTATTCAATGGGAATTTCGAAGCTGCAACAGTTTGTGCGTCATTACTCCAAGTTGCAGGTTCAATCTTACCATAATCAATAGTAGCTTTTTTAGTTGTCTTAGTAACAGTCACTGTACCAATCTTCTTATCAGCAGCAGGAGTATAGAAGCCTGCAGCAGTCACTTTCGCATTAACATCTGTAACTTGGCCAATATAACTTGGAGTCTCATAGGCATTCAGCATTACAGCAGTACCACTAACCTTGAAGTAAGTGTAATTAACTACACTAAATGTTGTAGTCAAAGATTTTGGATCAAAGCCTGGATATTCAGACAATTCAACCTCTGACGGAGTAGTTCCATCTGCACTATTAGATACAGATAATACAACACGACCTTTACCGTTATATTCTGCCTTGCCATCTTTAACATCGTAAGGAATTTCCAAATCTACATCAGCATCTACTTTATAATATGCATCTACCAAATATTTCTTACCTACAATAGCAGCAAAATAGTCAGAAGTAATATCTGTTTTACCTAATGTTCCTACTTTATCTTCTTTAGTAACTACGTGCATACATACAGCAAAGCTCTTTGTTGCATTAGACTTAATTGTATAAGTTACTAAACCACCATCTATAACCGGTTCACCAACTATCACAAACTGATCTACCTGCACTGCTCTCGTCATTTCTCTGTCTGCACTGAAAGTCACATCATAATTATCAACAAATGATTCAGCAGCATCAGCAGGAGAAATACGGAACATGACTTCTTGAGTAGAAGCACCATCGAGAGTTATTTTTCCATAATTGGCGTCTGTAGCTTTTGCTTTTGCATATAATGTAGTAAAGCTTACAATTCTATCAGATGTCTTAGGAACAAATGATACGCTTTGCACCATCTTCTTGATAGCATTGATCTCATCTTGAAGTTCTTTCTTCAAATTAGCAAGTGACGAATCTTCTTCTTTTAATTGCTCTCTTATTATAGCTTCAATTGCTTCTGTAAGATTTGTACTACCTTCAGGAAGACTCAATGCGGTCAAAGCCTGTCTGGATGCTTCAATTTGGTCTAGAATATCAGCATACTTCTCGTAATTATCATTTTCTTTAATGAAGGCATTTACGGCTTCTTGCAACTTTTCCAGTTCTGTCAATCTAGCCAGAATACCATCTTCTTTATCATATAAAAGAGTATAGCAATCTGTAATAAATGCTTCCATGGATTTCCAAACACCACCTGTCAAAGTAGAAACTTCATTATTGATAGCTTTAAAATCAGCTAAAGTAGCTTTCTGTACTACACCTTGAACATATGCAGCAATATCACCCTCTTTCTCTATTGCCTCTTTAATGCTATTATTGATTAATGCATCGAAGCTTGTGTTGTCAAATCCACTTAAATCACCTGATTCTTTATATTTTTGCTCTGCTTTTACCAAAGCATCCAAAGTTGATGATACTTTATTTAAAGCATCAATATCCGTTTTTAATTTAGCAATGGTTTCATCAGTCTTAAGATTTTCCCATGTTAACAAATTAGTCTTGTCTGCCAACTGTTTTGCAAGATCTGCCAATAAAGCTTCATCTCCCCCTTTAGCTAAGGCATCTTTCAATTCTTGAATTTCTTTTTCCAAAGCTGTAACATCAGCTTTCTTGTTCAACAGTTCTGTCAATTCACTTTTAGCTTTATCAACAGCCGCTTTCAATTCTTCCGAGCTGACCGGACTTGTAGATGTAATCTTATCAATTTGCTCCTGCAAATTTTTAACATCATCATCGTAGTCCTTGCAACTTGTCACTGCTGTGCTAACTGCAAGTGCCAACGCCCCGAAGAACATCACTTTTACAAATTTTCTTTTCATAACTACTTAAAAATTACATTAATAATATATTATTAAACACTAAGTTTCAATAATAGCACAACCCGTTACTCTGTAGGTAACAGAGAAACCTTTGTGCCTGCTCTTCGAGAGTAGTCAATACTGAAAAATGATACCAAATGTGATGAAACTTTTTTACCCCTGCTTCTGAAAGGCAGTAGAGGGAAGGAGATCTTTTGCAAAAATTTAGAAGTTAACAAAGCCCTAATACAAAGAATCCGCTTGTTTTATTTGTTTAATTCCTTTTTTGAGTAGTTTATTAGAAAAAATGTATGATTTCGTTTGGTTGTTTTAAGAAATATGCTCATATTTGCACCGATATTCATTCCCGTTACCTACAGAGTAACAGGATAATTTTCAAGCGTTTACACCTATCACAGAGCGTTTTACAAAGTCAAGAACTTGTTTATTTGCTTCATCAATTTTCTTACTCCGAAAAGGTTTCAGGTAAGTCTCGGTCACAGTGATAGACGAATGTCCCATCGCTTCGGAGATAATGCCCGGATGAATTTCACAATAATAAGCCGTCGTAGCCCAGGTATGACGGGCAGTATAAGTAATATTTAGAAATGCAATAAAAAACAGAATGACGATAATTAAACGTAAAACGTTTATAATTAAGCATTTTGCGAGAATTGCAGAACAGACAGACCTGCAAAAGAAAACAAAATATTGCGACGTTTCAGTTACCAGACTGTTAGCCGCCTGTTTCGGAAACAACGGCAGGTAACCGAATTTTTACCGATAGGAACAAAGCGGATTTGTATTCACTGTTTATCAATGTTTTGCATGCCAAAGGACGCTTTTCAAAGGAGTATTTTTACAACCTAAAAAAGAGCGTTATGAAAGTGGAAAAATTCAAGGTGCTGCTCTACCTGAAAAAGAGCGAGCCGGACAAGACCGGCAAGGCCCCGATCATGGGACGGATCACCCTCAACCGCACGATGGCGCAGTTCAGCTGCAAGCTCTCCTGTACCCCCGGACTATGGAACGCACGTGAGAGCCGGCTGAACGGCAAGAGCCGTGAAGCGGTGGAGACCAATGAAAAAATAGAGAGACTGCTGCTTGCCGTACACTCGGCCTTCAATTCCCTCATGGAAAGGAAAAAGGATTTCGATGCCGCCGCGGTCAGGGACATGTTCCAGGGTAACGCGGGCATGCAGATGACCCTGCTCAAACTTCTCGACCGGCATAACGGGGAAATGAAGGCCCGTGTCGGTGTGGACCGTGCGCCCACCACACTCTCGACCTACCTCTTCACCTACCGCACGCTTTCCGAATTCATCAAGGCGAAATTCAAGGTTCCGGACCTTGTCTTCGGGCAGCTCAACGAGCAGTTCATCCGCGACTATCAGGATTTCATCCTTCTGGAAAAGGGATATGCCGTGGACACGCTTCGCGGCTACCTGGCCATCTTGAAAAAGATCTGCCGCATCGCCTACAAGGAGGGCCACTCGGAGAAATACCATTTCTGCCACTTCAAGCTGCCCAAGCAGAAGGAGACAACACCGAAAGCACTCAGCCGTGAGAATTTCGAGAAGCTGCGTGATCTGGAGATACCGGAAAAACGCAGGTCACATGTCATCACCCGGGATCTCTTCCTCTTCGCCTGTTACACCGGTACCGCCTATGCCGATGCGGTAAGCATCACCCGGGAGAACCTCTTTTGGGATGACGAGGGCAGCCTCTGGCTGAAATACCAGCGAAAGAAAACCGACTACCTCGGACGTGTCAAGCTGCTTCCGGAAGCCGTCGCGTTGATTGAGAAATACCGGGACGATACCCGCGAGACTCTTTTCCCGCCGCAGGACTACCACACGCTCAGGGCCAATATGAAATCCCTGCGCCTGATGGCAGGGCTGAGCCAGGACCTTGTCTACCACATGGGAAGGCATTCTTTCGCCTCATTGGTCACGCTCGAGGAGGGAGTGCCGATCGAGACCATCAGCAAAATGCTGGGACACTCCAACATAAAGACCACCCAGATATACGCGCGCGTAACCCCGAAGAAGCTGTTCGAGGACATGGACAGGTTCGTCGAGGCAACCCGCGATTTGAAACTTATTCTTTAATCCCCAAACAATTATTATCATGCGCAGTACATTCAAGCTTTTATTCTACATCAACCGTAACAAGGTAAAATCGGACGGCACGACCGCCGTCCTCTGCCGGATCAGCATCGACGGAAAGAAATCGGCAGTCACGACAGGCGTCTATTGCAAACCCGGGGACTGGGACAGCAAGAAGTGTGAAATCAAAACAGCCAGGGAGAACAACCGCCTTGCCGCCTTCCGCAGCCGGCTGGAGAAGGCGTACGGGAACCTGCTGAGGAACCAGGGGGTGGTCACGGCCGAGCTGCTCAAGACCACCGTGTCAGGTGCCAATTCCGTGCCGGAATATCTCCTGCAGGCCGGAGAGGTGGAACGCGAACGTCTCAGGGCCCGCTCCAAGGAGATCAACTCCACCTCGACCTACCGCCAGTCGAAGACCACGCAGCTTAACCTCAGGCAGTTCATCGAATCCCGCGGGATGAAGGACATCGCCTTTTCGGACATCACCGAGGAGTTCGCCGAATCGTTCAAGGTCTTTCTCAAGAAGGAGCTGGGACACAGGAACGGACACGTGAACCACTGCCTGTGCTGGCTCAACCGGCTCATCTACATCGCCGTGGACCGGGAA
>OITA01000294.1_pt1 | contig 12266 bp, 9 predicted proteins | sample 1586621 | NCBI WGS metagenome assembly OITA01 (sample SAMN02674970, study PRJEB24791) | human gut metagenome, SKBSTL043 | isolation source: stool | host: Homo sapiens | place: USA | reverse complement strand
GCAAAAGAATTCAACGTTGCCCTACCAGTTGAATTAACTAATGAGGAACAAAAGACTTTAATCACAAAATTTGTACAAGAAACATTTGTCAATAAAGGCATGGTAGCAGATGTCGCAATTCACCGCGACCATGAAGAAAACCCGCATGCTCATGTTATGCTTACCAATCGTCCATTTAATCCAGATGGAAGTTGGGGATTAAAGTCAAAAACACAATATGTTTTAGATAAAAATGGCAAACAATTATTAACTAAAAATGGCAATCCAAAACAAAGAAAAATCTGGTTAGTAGATTGGGATAAACCGGGAAAAGTTGAAGAGTGGCGGACAGCGTGGGCAAATGAAGTTAATAGCCTATTTCAAGCTAAAGGTATGCCAGAAAGAATTAGCGAAAAATCGTATGAAGAACAGGGCATAGAAAAGACACCAACCAAGCACGAAGGACACAACAGTCAAACCAAAGAAAGAAAAGCATTTAACGAAGCAGTTAAGGAGCAAGACAGAACTAAAAAGCAATATCAAAATAACCAAGAAAAGATTAATAATCAGAAGCACTTTGACGCTTTAAGTCAGCATTTTTCTTTCAATGAAAAACGGTTAGTCAAAGAATTAAGCCATGAGCTTAGAACTTATGTTAGCTTAGAGGGTCTAGATGATAAACGCAGAATGTTATTTAACTGGAAAAACAGCGTTCTTATTAAACATGCGGTTGGGGAAGATGTTAGAAAAGAATTACTAACAATTAACCGTCAAAGTCAGTCACTAGAAAAGGCAGATAAACTGTTAGAAAAGGTTACTAATCGAGTAATTGAGAGATTATATCCAGAGCTAAAACTTGACGAAATTACACCAGCAGAACGGCAAGAATTAATTAAAGAAACCAACAGCGAACAAAAAGTTTTCAAGGGTGAAGAACTACATGATCGCCTATTGATGATTAGAGAAGATTTGATTAATCGTCAATTATTAACTTTCACCAAGCGCCCTTATGTCAGTTGGCAATTGTTAAGTAAGCAAGAAACAAGGGATAAGGAAAAGCTAACCCAGATTTTGAGCAAACATGGTAATTCCCTTGAAGACTTAGAAACAGCAAATAGGGGAGTTCTAGTCAATTACAGTCCAGTTGAGCAAGGACAAATTAAGCAAGCCGTTAAGGACTTGCGGACAATTAAGGCAGTTAAAGAGATTGTTCAAACACAGTATCAAGCGGTATTGAAACAAGCATTCCCAGATACCCCAATAGATAAAGCACCGATTGAGAAACAGGAACAAGTTTATACCGCTTTGATGTACTACAATCCGAGTTTAAAGGCTTGTCAGCTGGAAACGATTAAGGCATGGCAAAAAGAACCGCCAGTAGTCTTTACCCATGAAGAGCATGAACAAGGATTAGCTTATTTAACAGGCGAAAAATCGCTTAATGATTTAACTAATAAGCAACTCCAAAGAGTAATGAAGTATGACGGTACTAGACAGTTATTCTTAGGGGAATGTGAGAATGACCCAGCAATTAAAGACAGTCGGATTAAGGCAGTACGGCAAGAGATTGCCAATGGCCAAAGTCAGGACGATCAAAAACGACAAAGTCAACTTTCAGACTATGAACCGTTTAACTACAAAGAAGTTACCCCTAGTCACTACCTAGAAATCGCCTTTAGTGACGCATTATTAGGAATCTTGTATTCAAGAAGCGCAGACCGCAGACGAAGCAAACAAGCCAAAGGTTTACGAGAAACCGAATGGGAAATGACGAGAAAACAGCGGCAACATCAAACGAGAAACCGGCATGATGATTTTGGCTTACATATGTAGTTAAACTATATGACTTTAAAATGTTACCGAAAAGAAGTAATTCATAATGCATTAAGTGAGATTCAATCGTCAGCAAAAAGGCGATTGATATTACTGATGAATTAACCCAAAAACTAGGCTTACAAGAAGAACAAAAAGAAAGCAATAATCTCAAAGCTGAAACGAAACAAGAAACAACTTCTGAAAATAAGCAGCCAACCAACAACAATAACAAATCATTAAGTGATCGTGTCCAAGCGCAACTTAATAAATTTATCAAACAAAACCCAGATATGAAGAAGCCCGAACAAGAACAGACACAAGAATTAAAAATGTAGTTTGGAGCAATCAAGATGAAAAATTTAAGTTGGTTTAACCTGTAAGGCTTTAGCACTTCCTTGGTCTTATTAATTTATCCAAATATATATGAATGAAATTATGAGCTTTTCTTGACTAATTTGATTTATGCTTTAGTACAGTTTATAATCAATAAGTTGTTTAGAAAGGGGTCAGCAAGTGGTCAAAGAATTTAAAGAATTCATTTCTCGTGGCAATATGATGGACTTAGCTGTTGGAGTTATTATTGGTTCAGCTTTTACTGCCATTGTTAATTCTCTAGTTAAGAATTTAATTAATCCATTAATTGGTTTATTTATTGGAAAAATTGATCTTTCAAATCTAAAACTCACTATTGGTGAAGCAACTTTTAGGTATGGTAGTTTCTTAAATGCCGTTATTAACTTCTTAATTATTGCTCTGGTAGTATTTATTTTAATGAAATTAGTTAATAAATTTACAATCAAAAAAGAAGCAGAAAAAGAAACGCCAGCTCCTAGCAACGAAGAAATTTACCTTCGTCAAATTAGAGATGCACTACAAGAAAAGAAAATCTTGCGATAACAGGACTTCTCAGTAGAGCCGTTTAATACGACGGTGAACATAAATTTAATCCAACAATTAAAGCCTTCAGAATCCTCATTTTGAGATTCTGAAGGCTTTTTAATCTGTTCCGGTGACTTCTTTTATAACCAAATTTAATTTTGGCTTTGATCTGCAAGTCTTCGCGCTTGGGTAGCTAATCCTGCAAACTTATCTACATAACCTGCAAGACTTTTATCCTGTCCTAAAATTTCTTGTCCAAATTTATGTTACGCACCTCGCCTTTATCTCGTAATGGTGTGCTTTTTATGTCTGTTGTAACGATACCAATAAAGTGATTTTCGGCGACTATGCAAGCTAATTCTACTTAAAACTTATACGTCACCTTCTGGCTCACCTAAGCAACCAATCTAAAACATATTCAACATTGATTCCATTAATATCTCCAGCATCAAATTGGTTCAGAGTAAGTACGACCTTTTTATAACCATCCGGAATAAATCGTAAGTTATCAGTCTCACGTTTATTAGCATCTGGTATTTGCTGAGTAATTTGATAGTACTCAATTGTAGATCCTTTGCGGGCAATAAAATCAATTTCTTTATCGTTATACTTACCAACATCGATTGAATAGCCACGACGAAGTAATTCAATGTAAACCACATTCTCTAATTGGTGACCGAGATTATCGATAGCATCTTTGTTAAGCAGAGTATTACGTAGGCCATTATCAACAAAATAGTATTTATGCTGGGTACTAAGCCATTTTTTGCCGCGTAAGTCGTAACGATTTGTTTTATAAAATAAAAAGGACTGTTGTAATAGGTCTAAATAATTAATAACTGTTGATGTTGAAATTTTGAAGCCATTGGATCTTAAAGTATTAGCAATTTTAGTTGCAGAAACTAGATTGCCAATTTCGCTCATTAAATAGTCACAGACAGCAAGGAGAGCCTGATCGCTATTAGCTTTTAGACGCGAAGAAACGTCACTTAGAATAATCGAATCAAAGATTCCACGTTTTAAAGCGTCTTTAAGATTAGTATTAGGAGCAACATCAACCGCTGGAAATCCCCCCTCTAATAAATAGTCTTTAAATAGTTGATAGACCTTTTCTGGGGATCCATTTTTAAAGTCATAATATTCCTTGAATGATAATGGATAAACTTTAAGTTGAACGTATCTTCCAGTTAACAGCGTAGCAAGTTCACTGGATAATAGGAATGCGTTCGAGCCAGTGATATAAATATCAGCGTCCATATCAACTCGAAAGCTGTTAATGGCCTTTTCCCACTCTTTAACGTATTGAATTTCGTCAAAGAAGAGATAATTTTTTTTATGATGGTTTTGATGTTGGTGGACATAGTCATATAGATCTTTAGCATTACGAATGTTGATAAAAGCAAAATTTTCAAAATTAATGTGAATAATTTGATCATCTTGAATACCATCACCTTTAAGTTTTTGAATAAACATATTCATCAAAAAGGTTTTTCCTGAACGCCGAATACCAGTAATTACTTTAATAGCCTCGTTATCTCGAAAATCTTCAAGGAATTGCATATATTGAGGGCGGTTAATGTAGTTCATATTAGCTTTTGCTCTCTTTCTATTTTGTATACAAGATATTATATCACCATTTTATATTTTATTTTGTGTACTATACAAAATTCAAAAAAATTAATTTTTGTTACGTAAGAGATACAAATGTATCAAGATTAAAATAAATCTGTCGACTTTGAATCAAAGATACAGATACTTCGAAATACGGACACTGCTATCAAAGAAAATTATGAAATATTAATCTTGTGAATTAGTTTTTGACGATGATAGTCGTATTCGTAGCTTCTTAAATTTTTTGAAACGCCTTTTCTGCGTGGCAATGCTTATCCCTGTTTTGCGTTCAATCATCTTATAGGTCATACCTTGCTGTCTTAATTCGTAAGCCAGTTGAATTTGTTCATCACTATAAGTTTGGGGGCGACCCTCTCTAAAATTCGGGTCATGGGCTTTTGCATACATTTTGCCTTCTTGTGTTCTCGTAACAATCATATCTCTTTCAAATTGAGCAAAGGCACTAAAAATGGTAAAGATGAGCTGGCCAGTTGGTGTATTATCAATTACTCCCATATTTAAGATGTTGACCTTGATATTTTGCTTAAATAATTTCTGAATGAGTTCTAGAGCTTCGGTTGTGTTTCTGGCGAACCTATCTAATTTAGTCACAATTAAAGTATCATTTACTTTTAACTCGTTAAGTAGTTTTTGAAACTCTGGTCGTTGGGTAGTCGTGCCTGTATATTTTTCTTGAAAAATTTTGTCTGCGCCAGCTGACTTTAACAAGTCAATTTGATTTTCGAGTTTTTGGTCACTGGTGCTAACTCGTGCGTAACCGTATTTCATGCTTTTTTACTCCTTACTAATGAACCTAAGATACGAGCTATTATATAACTAATAAAATCAAGGGTACAAAAATAAGCTCACAACTGTTAAGTTATGTCTTTTGAACTTGGAGTGAGAATGTAGTCAAGTGCTAGGTGTGGAGATTTTTTTGTGGACTTCAAAAAAATACTACCCGTTCTTGACGGAATGAAACGACACACTGAAACGGCTGAAAGCCAAAGTTAGTTACACTAACTTTGCTTTCCTGCCACACGGCGAGTGGGCGAGTGAGTTTGAGCGGGGGAAAAAAATTCCTCTCATTATTGCGGTCAAGCTGGTTCAGCTTGTGGGTGTGGGTAAAACCCACGGTTTGTCTTGAATTAAAAACAGAAAGTTACTTTTTATAAGCAAAATTGTAGACAGCTGACATCTATCGTGCTATTTTGTAAAAGAAATATGTTACTGATAAAAAATAAGTAGTAAGAATTTGGATTAGGAGTCTAAGTATGAGACATTTTAAGAATATTATTATTGGTTTTGGTAAAGCTGGTAAGACTTTGGCAGGGAGCCTGACAAGTCATGGCGAAGAAGTGCTTTTGATTGAAAAAGATCCAATGATGTACGGCGGAACATGTATCAACATCGCATGTTTGCCAACTAAGAACTTGGTAATTAACTCTCAAAGAGGAGTTAAGTATGAAGAAGCTTTCGAAACTAAGGAAGCTATGACAGCAAAACTACGCAACAAGAACTACCACAAGGTAGCAGACCAAGACTTGGCAACTGTGCTTGATGCAAGTGCTGAATTTATTGATGATAAGATAATCAAGGTAACTGATGAATCAGGTACAGAAGAATTAACATTCGACCGTCTTTTCATTAATACTGGTGCCGAAAGTAATGTACCAAATATTGATGGCCTAAAGATTGACGATAAGATATTGACTTCAACTGAAATGCTTGCTAAAAAAGAACTTGCTAAGAATCTGGTTATTTTAGGTGGTGGACCAATCGGACTTGAATTTGCTTCAATGTACGCTGGCTTTGGCAGTAAAGTAACTGTAATTGAACCAATGCCAAGTATCTTGGGCCGGTTTGAACCAGAAATTGCTCAGGCAGCTAAGGCTGATATGGAAGCAGATGGCGTTACCTTCATGCTTAAGTCTTCTTTGACCAAGGTTGAAGAAACTGAAGCTGGTCTTAACTTAACTGTTGAAACCGAAGATGGTGTTAAGGACTTGCAAGCAGACGTGATGCTTGTGTCAGTTGGCCGCCACCCAGCCACTGCCGCCCTTCACCTAGAAAAAACCAGTCTTGAAGTTGGCCAAAGAGGCGAAATTGTTGTTAACGACAAGCTTGAAACCAGTGTTCCTAATATCTACGCTATGGGTGATGTTGCCGGTAGCTTGCAATTTACCTACATCTCGCTTGATGACTGGCGGATTATGGACAATCAACTCTTTGGTGACAAGACTAGAACTAAGAAGAATCGTCCAGTTTTTGCTAACTCAATCTTCATTAAGCCAGCAATTTCTTCAGCTGGACTAACTGAAAGCGAGTTAAAGGCCCAAGGTAAAGCTTACAAGGTCTTAACAATGCCTGCAGCTGGTGTGCCAAAGGCCCAAGTCATCGGCAACCCAAGAGGCTCATACAAGGCTTTGATTGACCCAGAAACCCACGAAATCTTAGGTGCTACTATTTACGCTGAAGAAGCTTACGAAACTATCAATGTCATTACTTTAGCAATGCAGCACCACTTAAAGGCTGAAGACTTGCGTGACCAAATTTATGCTCACCCAACTATGACCGAAGCTCTTAATGACTTATTCAAATTCTAAAAACTAAAAAAACTGACTTATCTCATAACTTGAGTAAGTCAGTTTTTTATCGCCTATTTTCTTTTCTATTAGATTGCCTTTACAAGCTGGTTGGGAGTGTAAATTGATACCTTGAGGGTATTGAAAAAGGGAAAGCCTTCCCCGTATGATTGAAATCGCTAAAAACCAATCAGAATACGGAGGCTTTCCCCATGAACCAGTTTAACAAAGATATTATCGCAGCGCTATCTTCAGACAAAGATATTACCCTGAATGAAGTCTTACGTCGTCAAATCGAAGTGGCCGCTAATCAGTTCCTTCAAAATGAACTGACTGCGGTGCTAGGCTACGAACCACATACTCGGATCGACCGATCAAAAGACGACGTGAACTACCGGAACGGGACGTACACCCGCACTATCGACACTGAGTACGGTGAAATTAATCTGACGATCCCACGGGACCGGTTAAACAAGTTTCAAAACGCCCTCTTCCCTCCTTACGTGCGTCGGACTGATGGATTGGAGAAAATGGTCATCAAGATGTACTCCAAGGGCGTCACAACTCGTGAAATCGCTGATATGGTTGAGAGAATGTACGGCCACTACTACTCACCAACCACGGTTTCAAACATCACTAAGCGGACGGAACACCTGGTTGAAGAGTTCCACGAGCGCAAATTCAAGTACTCACAGTACGTCTGTGTGTTCCTCGATGCTACTTACATTCCGTTACGCCGTGGTACCGTTGAACGAGAAGCCGTTAACGTAGCGATCGGAATTCGAAGTGACGGCGGTAAGGAAGTTCTTGACTACAGTATCGCACCGACCGAGAACGGAGCCGCTTGGTCTGAACTACTCCAGGGATTACGCGCACGGGGGATTAAAGATATTCAGTTGTTCATCGCCGACGGTTTAGTTGGACTTCAATCTGCGATTGAGGCTAACTACCCGCAGGCGAAGTTTCAACGGTGCTGGGTCCACGCAGAGCGCAACCTTTTAGGGTACGTTCGCAAAAACGATCTCAGGGAGATTATCACCGACTTTAAGACCATTCGGCAAGCAGAGAGCCTACAAGCCGCCAAAGAACGATTGGCGGCTTTCAGTGCTAAGTGGGAGTCCAGTTATAAGCGTCGAATCAAGAATCTAGTCCAAATGGAGGAGCTATTCACGTTCTTCAGTTTTCCAACTGCGATCCGTCAGACCATCTACTCGACGAGCCTAATTGAGTCGTTCAATAAGAGTCTGAAGAAGATGGTCCGACGTAAAGAGCAGTTCCCAAACGAAGGGGCCCTCGATCGCTTTATCATGACGCAAGTGATGGAGTACAACGATAAATTTGAGAATCGAGCACATCGGGGATTCAAGGACTGTCACGACACGCTTGATTCGATGTTTTAGAATTGCCAATTCATGCGGGCGAAGTTTCCTTTTTTACACAACATTCTTGACACTCTCGTTCCCAACACCACCAATTGTTAATTCTAATTCATTTTTCATCGAAAATTGACATTTATAATTGTGTGTGCTATCACTAACTACCAATAGGGGAATCACTTTATTCCCCTATTCTTCGTGGGTTGCATCCGAAATACCTCAGCTCGAAGTAACGCCACGTTAAAAACAAAAGGAGGTAACTTTTATGTTACAGAAGATTGCGAAGTCGAAGAGTTTTGATTTGCTTGGGGTTCTGATTGTCGTTGCCATCTCAATTGCTTCTGGTTACCTAACCGAAACCCTCGCTGACGTCACGCATTGGGGCCACTGGACGGTCTTCGTTCCCTTTGGAATCATCTCGATTATCAATTCGATTCTCTCGATTTATTCAACTCGGCTGACCGGCCGAATGAATAACCTGGGGAACGTGGTTGGGATCGCGAACGTGGTGCTTTCCGGGACGATTGATTACATTCTGGGAAACCAGGCAGCCGTCATCACTTACCCAGTGACCTTCATCATCTACACGGTGGCGATCGAACACTGGAAGCGGACTGAGAAGTACAAGAGCTCCAAGCCAATGACGGGCGCTAAAGGGGTGCTCACCATCATCGGCATGTTCATCCTATCCTTGCTCTTCTCGTTTGGAACCAACTACATTGGCTGGACGAACGGCCTTACTGATCCCCTCTTCTGGATCACCGTTATCGCCTTTGGCTTGAGCCTGGGTGCTAACGTCCTCAACGCCATGAAGTTTGAAATGCAGTGGAAGTTCTGGGTCCTTTACGACTTTATTCAGTTAGCGAAGGCCGGAATTCAGGGCAACTTCGCTAACATTGGTAAGTATGTTTACTATATCATCAACGCCATCGCGGCCCTTGCCTTCTGGCGGGACCCGCTCGAAGTCACCCCTGCCTCCAAGGTGAGCCAGAAGGTTGACCGCGCCTAACTAAAAAGCACCCAACTATATCTTCAAGCTTAACGGTCCACGCGCAACGTATTCGCTAGACATTATGGTTTTACCATGGGCCAGGCATGTACCGTATTTAGTAGAGAAATAAAAGCGGACGGTTAACGCAGATATTGCGTAAGTCGCCCGCTGTTTTCGTCTTAACCACGGATTCTGGGGACCCTCAGTGGTTAAGAATCAATCCGATTCGTAAATTTTGTTCTTGATTTCTTAGTGCTGTTATCCTCTTGACTGGTGGAAAAAGTTGTCTGGAAGGTTGGTTTGATTATAGCCACTTGATCATCAGCGCGAATAAGCTAATCTTTGTCCGCAACGTAATTCCCGGTCGAATATATCTGGGCGGTCTGGTTCCGCGTAATCGTGGAACCTTCCATGTGGTTACTGTTATAAGAAAACTCAACTTGTGACCAATCATAGAGGCCGCCTGACTGACGTGAATCTCGTTCCCTTCCTAATGCGTAGGAAATATCGTAGTTCATCTAATCACCACTATTTACTTAAGAAATAACTATGATAGAATCCAGCTGAATTATGAGATGTCCATTAGTCACGGTGACTTCGTAATTCAGCAGCATGTGTTTGTTTGTGAATTTGCGAGCTACCAACAGGTAACTCTTTTCAGCTCTGGCTAGAGATTTGATCTTGGCGGTACAACAAGTTTTGAGTATAATGAGGTTTGTAGAAACAGGACGGTCTAAAAACTCGTGGTTCAATATCCCATTATTCCTGGTGGGGAATCCTGAACAGTTATTTAACTGCATCTAGTTAGGGTACCGTTTATGAGACTCTACACTGGAAATCCTCGTCAGTATCAGGGTTTTCTTTTTTCGTTGTCTACTTAGTAATTTCCCTGTATTAATTGAGTAGGCAAAAGACCAAAAAGGTATTAACGCCAAGAAGGGGAGTGGTGGATAGTATAGATAAGTAGATGGTTTTGTATACAAAGCGTGTTCTAAGGAGAGGAAAAATGAAAAGAATTCGAACGTTTCTATCTTTGTTGATAATTGTAGGCGGAATTTTTGCAGCCCCAATTCAAACTATGGCTGCCACTAATATAAATGGGACACCATCTGTAGCTAGCAGTCAAAGTAAGGGTGACTTACCTAGCATCGATCAAGCACAAAGTTCCAAATCAAAGTTTGCCAGTTCTGCAAAAACTAATGATATTCCACAAAATGTTACGAAAAATGAAAATAAAGTCAGCCAAAAAGCATCCAATGAGCTTGGAAACAATGAAGGTGTGAGAGGCCCATCTTCTAGTATTGATATTACTATTAGCAATTCCAAGTTAACCACTAATAGTATTGAAGGACGCTTTGCCACTGAATTTAAATTCGATTTCTCAGTTCCAGATTCAGCCAAATCTGGGGATACAACAACTATTTCATTACCGGATCAGTTAGATTTCCAACGATCTCAGAAGTTTAATATTTATGCACCTGATGGCAAAACTGTTGTAGCTACAGCAGTTATCGATAAGCCCAGTAAATCACTTGTTCTAACCTACACCGATTACGTTGATTCACATGACTCAATAAGCGGCCATATTGATATGCAAGTAATGGCCGCTACAAGTGAAGTTAATAAAGAGGAGACCATACCAGCGGAAATCAAGATTAATGGGCACACCGTTACTATTGATAGCTCTGGTATAAAACACAGACCTTCCAAGGGTGATACAGCAACAGACTTTTGGAAGTACGGATATGTTGATTATGACAATAACAAGAATGAAATTGTCTATCACGTCAACATTAACGCCTCTATGCAAAATGTCAGTAATGTAGTTATCTCAGATAGTTTGGTTTCAGATGGTTTTTCTTATGTGCCCGGAAGTTTTTCTATTTCTAAAGGAAATTGGGAAAGAAATTCTGAGAACTATTGGAGATTGAGCAATCCACAAGATGTGACAAACCAACATAACATCAATATTAATTCAAGCAATAATGCTTATACAGTGAAATTGGGCAATATATCTGAAGGTTATGCAATTGTCTACCGGGTTAAGTCAAACCATCCATTACTTAATGGCGAACTGGTCGAGAATGATGTTAGCTATAAATCTAATAAGAAGGTAATAAACAGTTCTATAAATAGGGTTCTTTACCAAGAGGCTAATGGCAAAGCTAATGGATATAATTATAGTTTAACTATAAATAAAGAGGATGAATCTGGAGCCCCACTTGCAAATGCTGTTTTTTCTGTTATTCGCAAGTCAACTAATGGGGTTGTTGGAACCATAACTACTGGTCCTGATGGTAGAGGAACAATTTATGGTCTTCTAAAAGATGATTATATTATACGTGAAACTTCGGCTCCATCGGGATATACATTGGCTAAAGATGTTATTGTTTCAGCTGATAGTTTCGACTCTAGGGGAGCAACAGCAACGATCACAGATAAGAAAGCTGTTACTACCGTTTCAGGTACAAAGACTTGGAAGGATAACAACAATCAAGATGGAATCCGCCCAAGTTCAATCACGGTGAACTTGTTGGCTAATGGTCGGCAAGTCGCAAGCAAGACGGTTAGTGCTAGCAATAACTGGCAATACAGTTTCGACAACTTAGCCGCTTACGCTAATGGTCAGAAGATCACCTACACGGTAACGGAAAATGCCGTTGCTGGATACACCAGTACTGTCGATGGTTACAATATTACTAATACCCATAATCCGACAACACCTAAGAAGCCCCAGGTTCCTAATAACCCGACAACGCCTAAGGAACCTCAAGTTCCTAATAATGGGAATAAGGTAACACCAAAGGCTTACACTCAAGGTAAAACCTACGAAAAAACAGGTAAATTACCTCAAACAGGTAATGAATCATCAATGGGTATGATGTTAATTGGACTAGTGACGTTATTGCTAAGCTTAGGTTTAGTAGTTATAAGTAGATTTACTATTTAATCATGATTGAATGATCATAAGCACTCCACAACGAACCGGGTTGAATCTTAACCATTGATGGTATCTCAGATCCCTGGGTT
>OITA01000233.1_pt1 | contig 13766 bp, 10 predicted proteins | sample 1586621 | NCBI WGS metagenome assembly OITA01 (sample SAMN02674970, study PRJEB24791) | human gut metagenome, SKBSTL043 | isolation source: stool | host: Homo sapiens | place: USA | reverse complement strand
AACTATATCCGTAAGGAGAAAAAGAACCTGATAGCTACCCCTACGGGTGTGGAACTGATTCAGATAATCCACGAAGAGTTGTTGAAATCTGCCGAACTGACGGGTATATGGGAAAAGAAGTTGCGTGAAATAGAGAAGCGTACCTACAATGCCGGACAGTTTTTGGAGGAGTTGAAGCAGATGGTATCGGAGATTGTGATGAGTGTACTTTCCGATAACAGCAACCGTCATATCACGATACAGGCTCCCGTGCCGGAAAAGGGTAAGGGGGAAAAAGCCGCTGCCGCATCCGATAAACCGAAAAAAGAACCGAAGAAAAGAGCGCCGCGGAAGTCTGCAACGAAGAAAACGGAGCAGGCAGCCGCTGAGAAGCAACCTGCCGATGCGCTGGTAGGCCAGCCTTGCCCGCTTTGTGGAAAAGGAACGGTTATTAAAGGAAAAACGGCTTACGGTTGTTCCGAATGGAAAAGCGGTTGTACATTCCGCAAGCCGTTCGAGTAAAGTTATATCCGGTTATAATCCTTTCCGTATCTTCCGGATGCTGCTCTGAAATCTTTTCAGCTGTCAGTAGTTCAGATGGAATTCAACAACCGCCTCGATTCCTTTACGCAGTATATCCAATGGAATGTTCTCGTTGGGAGAATGGATGGCGTTGGACTCCAGACCGAATCCCATCAGTATGGTTTTGATGCCCAATACCTGCTCGAATGTGGAGATAATGGGAATACTGCCACCGCGACGTACCGCTAACGGTTTCTTGCCGAAAGCTTTGGCGAAGCCTTTCTCCGCAGCCTGGTATGCCGGGAGCGTGATGGGGCATACGTATCCCTGCCCGCCGTGCATGGGGGTGACTTTTACCTGTACGGTATCGGGGGCGATAGCCATGATATAATCGGCAAACAGTTGCGAAATCTTGTGATGATCCTGATGCGGAATCAGTCGGCAGGATACTTTGGCGTATGCCTTGGAGGGCAGTACGGTTTTAGAGCCTTCGCCCGTATAGCCGCCCCAGATGCCGCATACATCGAAAGACGGACGGCAACTGTTGCGCTCCAGCGTGCTGTATCCTTTTTCGCCGAAAAGGGCGTTTACGCCGATAGCCTTTTTGTATTTCTCCTCGTCGAACGGGATGTGCGCTATCATTTCACGTTCCGCCTGCGGCACTTCTTCCACATCGTCGTAGAAGCCGGGAACGGTGATACGTCCGTCGGCATCCGTCACCTTGCTTATCATTCCGCAAAGCACATTGATGGGGTTGGCCACCGCACCGCCGAAATGTCCGGAGTGCAGGTCGCGGTTCGGACCGGTCACTTCTATCTCCCAATAGGCAAGTCCGCGCAGGCCGGTAGTCAGCGAGGGAAGGTCTGCACCCAGCATGCTGGTGTCGGACACGAGGATTACGTCGGCTTTCAGCAGTTCTTTGTGTTCCCGGCAGAAGCCTTCGAGGCTGGGCGAGCCAATCTCTTCCTCTCCTTCGAAGATGAACTTGACGTTATGAGTCAGCAGGTTGTTCTTTACCAGATATTCAAAAGCCTTTACCTGGATGAAGGACTGTCCTTTGTCATCGTCCGCACCACGCGCCCAGATGTGGCCGTCGCGTACTTCGGGCTCGAAAGGATTGCTTTTCCAGAGTTCCAGCGGTTCGGCGGGCATTACGTCGTAGTGTGCGTATATCAATACGGTTTTGGCTTTCGGGTCTACAATCTTCTGTCCGAATACGATGGGGTTGCCAGCCGATGGCATTACCAGTGCTTCGTCTGCACCGGCGGCGAGCAGCAGTTGCGCCCAGCGTTCGGCACAAGCCAGCATGTCGTCGTGGTGTTCGGGTTTGGCACTGATGCTGGGGATACGGATAAGGCTGAACAGCTCTTCCAGCATTCCGGATTCGTTCTCTGCGATATATTTCTTTATTTCCATAATAATAATGTGAAATGATGAGGTGATATCCTATCACTTTATCACCCGTTTGTTATAATTGTGTAGTACGGTCAATCAAGTAGAAATCGAGCAGGGTCATGGCTGCCATGGCTTCCACGATGGGCACGGCTCGGGGCAGTACGCAGGGGTCGTGACGTCCGCGGGCTTTGAGGGTGGTGTCCACGCCGTCCATGTTTACGGTGTGCTGCTCCATGAGTACGGTTGCCACGGGCTTGAAGGCTACGCGGAAATAGATGTCCTGTCCGTTGCTGATGCCGCCCTGAATGCCGCCGGAGTGGTTGGTATGCGTTTCGATGCGTCCGTTGTTGTTATAGAACACGTCGTTCTGTTCGGAGCCTTTCATCTTCAGTCCTTTGAAGCCTTCGCCGTATTCAAACGCTTTTGCGGCGTTGATACTGAGCATGCCGGCGGCAAGGGCGGATTGGAGTTTGCCGTAAACGGGTTGTCCCAGTCCGATGGGGCATCCTTTGATAACGCAGGTCACCACGCCACCGATGGTATCGCCTTCGCCCTTTATCTTGAAGATAAGCTCTTCCATTTCTTTGGCTTTCTCCGGGTCGGGGCAACGCACCGGGTTGGTATCAATCAGGTCGAGGTCGTAGGCGGTATAGTTTTCTTCCAGTTTGATGGGACCTACCTGCGAGGTGTATGCGGTGATGCGGATGCCAAGCTGTTTTAAGGCGAGTTTTGCCAATGCGCCTGCCACTACGCGCGAAATGGTTTCGCGTGCCGATGAGCGTCCGCCGCCACGGTGGTCGCGTATTCCGTATTTTACATTATATGTATAGTCGGCGTGCGAGGGGCGGTACACTTCTTTCAGGTTGTTATAGTCGTTGGAGTGCTGGTTCTCGTTCCACACGATGAATCCGATGGGGCATCCAGTGGACTTGCCCTCGAAGATGCCGGAAAGGAATTCCACCTTGTCGGATTCTTTGCGTGAGGTAGTGATGCGTGATTGCCCCGGTCGCCGGCGGTCGAGCTCCGATTGTACGAAGTCCATATCGATGGTGATTCCTGCGGGGAATCCGTCTATTACGCCGCCTATGCCTTTACCGTGTGATTCTCCGAAACTGGTAAGGCGGAGAATATTGCCGAATGAGTTGAACATATCAATTGCTTTAAGGGTTTATAATGAGGTTAATGTGCCAGTTTGCCTTGTTATAAAAGGCTTTGACTTTATAAAGGTAACAATTTTTTTTGTAAAACGTTTCAAAAATGATAATAAATCTTTTATTTCCCGACTTTTAGAGAATAAAAATACTGTTTGAAACCGTATCTTTTTGCGGAAACATGTAAGAGTATTTAATAATGTAAAGAATGCTTATAATTCTTCCTATATGAAAAAAAGGACATCTATTTTTTATTAAAGACCTTGTTTAAAGGCTTTAAAAACTGTTATTTTGCACCCTCGATATAAAAGAGAATATTAACTAACCCTTAACTATGTAGGGATTTTATTAACTAAACAAGTATTTGTATGAAGAAAAATTTGTTTTATTTATTCGCATTGATTTGTTCAATGAGTTTATTTACCGCTTGTAGCGATGACGATGAGGCGCCGGATTATTCTAAGGTCATTGAAAGTGAGATGACCGGTAACTATAAAGGTACATTGACTGTAACAGTAGAGGGGACTACAATGCCTTCAGAACCTCAAAAAATAAAGATTGAAAAGGCCGGTCCTTCTGCTATAAATCTCTCTTTGGCCAATTTTAGCTTTATGGGAATTACTATCGGTGATGTAGAGTTAAAGAATTGTGTATTATCTCAAAATGGTAATGTATATACATTTACCGGTACTCAAGATTTAAAGGTTGATGCCTTGTCTTGTACAATCAATGCCAAAGGTACTATTGCAAATAGTGCTGTAAAGGTAGATATGGATATTGATGCTACTGTAGGCGGCTTGAAGCAGAGTGTAAAAGTTGTATACGAGGGTACTCGTCTGACGGGTTCTGAAAGTAGCGAGGCAAAGATTACGGCTTTTTCTTTCGATATGTCCAATGAGGCGAATACGATTGTAATTGAGCAACCGGTTATTAATGAGGATAATACGATTACATTCAGAGTAGATGAAGCAAAAGTTGAAGAGAATCCGGATGCTTTGAAAAACTTGGTTCCTACTTTCACTATTTCTGATAAGGCTACTTCTTCTGTAGAAAGTGGTAAGGCTATGAATCTTTCATCAGATGTGACTATTGCTGTGACAGCGGAAGATGGTACAATAGTGGAGTATGTAGTGAAATCTCCGACTAAAAATACAGTGATGAAGTTTAATTTTGACGAATGGGAGCATCCGGAATATGGTTTAGGAAAAAATAATGCTCTTTTACCTAATGATATATGTGCATCTGGTGCTTCGGCTGCGGGATTTTTAGGCGGTGTATTATTGGAAAATGAGCCTATAGGTGAAAATACTTATGCTGCTAAAATGACAACTTTTGAGTATCCCAATGCTGCAAATTTTTTAATCCCCAAAATAACATCAGGATCTTTATATACAGGTTCATTTGATATGACACCTGCATTGCCGCCAACAAACGATAGATTAAAATGTACATCTTTCGGTGTGGAAGCATCACGCTTGATTTCAGGAAAGCCTTTGTTTTTCAGAGGGGTATATAAATATAAATCTGGAGATAAATATTTAGATGCTTCAGAAAATATACAAGGAGATGTCATTGAAGGCAAGAAAGATGAATGTGCTATTCAGGCTGTATTGTATGAAGCTAAGGATGCTGATGAAAAAGAAGTTGTCTTGAATGGACATGATATAAATGATTCTGATTACATTGTTGCGTCAGCTGTACTTGCTGATGGTACTGAAAAAGAAGAATTTACTTCATTTAATATAGAGTTTACTTATAGAAAAGAATATAAAGTAGGAAATGAATATAAATTTGCTATTGTGTGTTCTTCAAGTAAGGATGGGGATAGATTCAAAGGAGCAGGAGGTAGTACTTTGACTGTAGATAACTTTGAAGTTATTTGTGAATAAGTAGTTTATAATATATTGATTCTTTAAAGAGTATATCAGAATAGAAGTTTGAAAATTTCTATTCTGATATACTCTTTTTTTATAATTATTCTTCTTCTTGCTCGTCACTTTTATGTATAAAATGTTGAAAAATAATATAGTTATTAAGAATGATAAGTTTTGTAAAAAGTGACGCTCCCAATTAATCATCACTACTTGTTCGGGCATCATAAAGGTCTACTTTAGCGGCTGCGAAATACTATGAAATATAGGAAAAGAATATCTTTATGACAGCTTTAAAAAGTGTGTTATCAATATAATATAAGTACCGCTTTTCGATACATTAAGCACCAAGTGCTGATGTTAAGTGGAACAATTCGTACGAAATGTAGGATATTAGGGAGAAAACGAAGATTTTCACATTTTTTATATGAGAAGAATAATCTCTTCGCTTTATGCTGAATAACAGAATGATAGCTCTGTTTGATTTAAGATGTTATAGAAAAAACGGTGACGACCAATATTGGTCATCACCGTTGATATAACTTATCGTTACCCGTTAATACTCTTGTTCTTAGTGTATTAAGACGAAAAGTGACGAGTGACGAGAAAAAACGAAAAAATCTTGTTTAGAAAGCATATCCAAATCCTAAGTTCAGATAGATAGGATACATATTAAACGTTATCGTATCGAAGTCTTTCTGGAAGATATTGTTTAATCCCCACGTTACATCAGCATGCACGGTGAGATGCTTGAACGCTTTCCATTCGCCCCCGAATTGGATACCCCACTGGAACTTGCGCAGTTCGTTGGAGAAATCGTAAGTTGCGATGCTTTCACCGGTAAACTCTACTTTGGAACCGGTCTGGTCGGGCGTGCGCAAGTGACCCTCGTACACGTGTCCGGAGAAGTTGCCTTCCAGCAGATAGGAGAAGTACGGACCTGCCGATACTATCCAGCGCTTGCTGATGCGGTAGTCGGCAAGGATGGGAATGGTGAGGTAGGAGTTCTTCACTTTGGTTTTGACTCCACCCGTCCAAAGACCTGCCAGCTCTCCGCCGTTGGTATTGATGATTTTCATACCGTAGTTCTTTACGGTGGCTTCGGTAGTCATGTTCTTGTTCTCCAACCGCAGTCCCAGGGGAAGTCCCCACTTTTTCTTTTCGTCGAACCACTTGGTGGCATTACCTTCGATGGCAATGGCGATGCCCGGTGCGTAGCTGTCTATCTTGCGTATCTCCTTGGGCAGGGGAATGGGAGATGTACCGCCGATATTGAATCCGGCTTTAATGTTGTATTCCCAACCGTGCAGATAGGAGTTGATAAGACTTTTGTTTCTCTCTTCTTGTGCCTGTACGTTGGCTACCATTGCCAGCAGTACGGCTATCGTGCAAATAAAATGATGCTTTTTCATATTCTATAATCAGATTTCTTCGCTTATAAGTTCTAATTCGTCTACGTATAATGTGCTGCCGACTGCCCCTTTAAAGTACGCGCCTTTCACGCTGGAGGAGAGGACAATGCTTAATTTGTACTTGCCGTCCTGCAGTTTCGACTTGTTTATCTCTTTACCGTTCATTGGTTCGAAAGGTAACTCGAATGCTGTCCATTCATCGGTTTCTACAGCAGCCTCTTCACTGATTTGGGCTTTGGCTACGATGTTTTCGGAAGTCAGGCTGTTGCTGCCGTCCAGCATAAAGGAGTTCTCGTTTGCTTCGTACAGTATGGCGTAAATGTCGAAACGGTCTTTCATGTCTTTCTGTACTTCGCCTTCATCGGTATAAACTTCTCCTGCCTTGAATTTGAAGTAACCCTTCAACGCTATGGGGCGTTTGTAATACTGTATGCCGAACTTGGTGGCACGCAGAGGATCTTTCAGTGCATTTGCCAGGTCGAAGGAACCGATAAACAGGTTTCCGGCGGCAATATACATTTGCACCATGGCTCCGAAACTTCCGGTGTCGCAAGTGGTCAGTTTCAGTCCGTTGCCGCGGTAGCCGTCGGCAACCTGCTGCGTAGGATAGCCGGTGCGGTTGTCTGTCATGCCGGTAAGTTTGTAGCCGGGGTTGCCGCTGGACCATTGTGCTACGCGTGAAACACTGGTTGAAGTTCCGGGTTCGAACTCATAGAAAATGTCGTATTCAGTACCGGCAGAGGGGAGCAGGTCTTCGAAATGGAATGTTTCCGGCATTTCGGCAGGTACTACTTTTACGGTATAGGTAGCGGTCCATTCGCCGTCTTCGGAAGTGACGGTGAAGGTGCGGGAGTGAGACTCGTTGCTGAAATCGTAATTGTTAAGGATGTCATTCGGTGAATGTTCGTCTGCCTTGATGGTGGCACCGTCGGGCAGCGTAAACAGCAGTTGCTGTTTGGCAAGGTTTGCCCCTTTATGTACATATATGTTTATTTCTTTAGAGTCACTGTTGATGTGAGCCAATTGTACATCCGCGCCTGTACAGGCGTCAATGGCTGCTTCGGAGTTGAGCGCTTCGTCTTGTATGCAGGACGAAACGGCTAAGGCAAGCATGAGAGCAGTAGTCCACTTCTTAAAATTCATATCCTTCTTTTTTGAATGTTGATAAATAAATACAGTTTAGCAGTTTGCAAAAATACGCTATTATTTTGTAATAACAGATACAAGAAGAAAAAAGTGCGGTAAACTCTGGTATTTATTTGTTATTCCGTATATCTTTGTATAAAGATTGAATAAAAATATATATGGTATGACTGAAGCCGAAAGAAAACAAATAATTGCTTTGGTACAGCGCGAAGTAGTTCCTGCCATTGGCTGTACGGAACCCATTGCTGTTGCCTTATGTGTGGCGAAAGCAACCGAAACCTTGGGTGCAAAGCCGGAGAAAATAGATGTCTTGTTGAGTGCCAATATCCTGAAGAACGCAATGGGAGTGGGCATTCCCGGCACAGGTATGATTGGACTGCCCATAGCTATAGCCCTGGGAGCGTTGATAGGCAAGTCGGAGTATCAGTTGGAAGTGCTGAAAGACAGCAATCCTGCCGCCGTAGAAGAGGGAAAACGCTTTATCGGCGAAAAGCGCATCGATATATCGCTGAAGAAGAATATCACGGAAAAGCTTTATATCGAGGTGTGCTGCAAATCAGGCGGGAATAAAGCCACTGCCATTATAGCCGGCGGCCATACCACCTTTATATATATAGCCCGTAACGGCGATGTCCTTTTAAACAAGCAAAGTGCGGGTTGCGGAGAAGAGGAGGCGCAAGTCGCAGGCCTGACCTTGCGGAAGGTATATGACTTTGCCATGAATGCCCCGCTGGACGAAATCCGTTTTATCCTTGAAACCGCCCGTTTGAATAAAGCCGCCGCCGAACGTTCTTTCGACGGGAACTACGGTCATGGACTGGGCAGAATGTTACGTGGCAATTATGAACACAAGATTTTGGGTGACAGCGTATTCTCCCATATCCTTTCTTACACGTCCGGTGCATGCGATGCCCGTATGGCAGGCGCTATGATACCGGTAATGAGTAATTCGGGCAGTGGAAACCAGGGTATTTCCGCTACATTGCCCGTGCTGGTCTATGCCGAGGAGAACGGCAAATCGGAAGAAGAGTTGATCCGTGCCCTCATGCTCAGCCATCTGACCGTGATTTATATCAAGCAAAGTCTGGGACGTCTGTCTGCCCTGTGCGGTTGCGTAGTAGCCGCCACCGGCTCCAGTTGCGGCATTACCTGGCTCATGGGCGGTACTTACGAACAAGTATCCTTTGCCGTTCAGAACATGATTGCCAACCTTACCGGAATGATTTGCGACGGCGCCAAACCCAGTTGCGCCTTGAAAGTAACTACCGGCGTCTCTACCGCCGTCCTCTCCGCCATTATGGCAATGGAAAACCGCTGCGTCACTTCCGTCGAAGGAATTATTGATGAAGATGTAGACCAAAGTATCCGAAACCTCACGAAGATAGGCTCCAAAGGAATGAATGAAACCGACAAAGTTGTCCTGGAAATAATGACAAGTAAGTGATTAGGGGTTAGCGATTAGTGATTAGTGATTAATGGTTAGCGATTAATCGCAGCATTATGAATATGTGCCATTGATAAACCAAATCACCACCTCTTAATCACTAACCACTAATCGCTAACCCTTAATCATTAATCACTAACTACAGCATTCGCTGCTACAGTCTCCGCAGTTGCATCCGCCACCGCATCCGCCGCTGCATCCGCCGCCGCTCATCATGCGTGCCATTTCCGACAGTTCGTCGTTGGTGGCAGGACGGTTTTCGGTGATTTCACCTACGAAGTTCAGGTCGCAGCCTGCCAGGGGGTGATTCATGTCCATTACTACTACATCGTCCTTTACTTCGACTACGCTTCCGTTGATACGTTGGCCTTCCGAGGTCATCAAGGGGATTACGGCGCCTTCTACTACGCGTTCGCTGTCGAACTTGCCTTCTATCTCGAAGATGTTTTTGGGGAGGTCGATGACATGCTCCTCGTCATACTCGCCGTAAGCCTCTTCGGCTTTGATTGTAAAGTCGAATTTATCGCCTTTGTTCAGGTCTTTCACCTGGTTCTCGAAAGATTCCAATGTGAGGCCCAGTCCCGATATGAATTGGAACGGGTGCTCTGCGGGAGCTTCTTCTGTGAACTCTTTTTCTCCGTTTTCGATTGTGTACAACTTATATGCTAAGGTGATGTACTTGTTTTCTACTGTTTCCATTAATTTGTTATTTCTTTATTAGTAAATACTGCATTGTCTGTTTTGACAATGCGCAAAGATACGAATATTTTGCTTCGGGAGAGGAAGCGTCCCGGTAATTTTCAGATTATTAAGTGCTTTGTAAGTGTTTGGCATTACTTCTGCAAAGTATCCGAATCGTTTTATGGATAATCGACAAGTGATAAAATAAGATTTTAAAGCATGGTTTCCTTACGATTATTCATGTTTATATCTTTTTTTTCTTCAATTTGTTTGGAGATTATAAAAAAGCACTTACCTTTGCAGCATAAATAACGGATAAGAGAATAATAAAGATAATTTAGTTATGAACCTGCATACATCCATAAACCTGGCAGTCCTGCATATTATTCGCGTCGTGGTGGTGGCATCAAGAGCGTGAGAAAGGTTGTGTATGTATTTGTACGGTAAAGATATTTATAGTAAGCCTTTCTCATTACGGTGAGAAAGGCTTTTTTCATAAAAGGAGACAGATAAGATGAAACATCAGTTACGCAGTTCGTTCAGCACACAAGGCCGCCGTATGGCAGGTGCCCGCGCGTTGTGGACGGCCAACGGCATGAAGAAAGAACAGATGGGAAAGCCCATAATCGCGATAGTCAACTCTTTTACCCAGTTTGTGCCGGGACATGTGCATCTGCACGAGATAGGTCAGTTTGTAAAGGAAGAGATAGAAAAGCAAGGCTGCTTTGCCGCCGAATTCAATACGATTGCCATTGACGACGGCATTGCGATGGGGCATGACGGTATGCTGTACTCGTTGCCCTCGCGCGACATCATAGCCGACAGCGTGGAGTATATGGTGAATGCGCATAAGGCGGATGCCATGGTGTGCATCAGCAACTGCGACAAGATTACTCCGGGTATGCTTATGGCTGCGATGAGGCTGAACATCCCTACGGTGTTCGTCTCCGGCGGTCCTATGGAAGCCGGGGAGTGGAACGGACAGCATCTCGACTTGATCGATGCGATGATTAAGTCGGCCGACAACAGCGTGAGCGATGCGGAGGTTGCCAAGATTGAACAGCATGCCTGTCCCACCTGCGGATGCTGTTCGGGTATGTTTACCGCCAATTCCATGAACTGCCTGAACGAAGCTATCGGACTGGCTCTTCCGGGTAACGGTACGATTGTGGCTACCCACGCAAACCGCAAGCAACTGTTTAAGGACGCTGCCAGGCTGATTGTTGAAAACGCTTATAAGTATTATGAGGAAGGAGACGAAAGTGTGCTCCCCCGCAGCATTGCCACCCGCGAGGCGTTCCTGAATGCGATGACGCTGGATATTGCAATGGGCGGTTCTACCAATACGGTGCTTCACCTGCTGGCGGTGGCCCATGAAGCCGGAGTGGACTTCACGATGGACGACATAGATATGCTGTCGCGCAAAACGCCCTGCCTGTGTAAAGTTGCTCCCAATACCCAAAAATATCATGTACAGGATGTAAACCGTGCCGGCGGCATCGTTGCCATTATGGGCGAACTTGCCAAAGGCGGATTGGTGGACACGGCCGTACGCCGCGTAGACGGAATGACGCTGGCCGAGGAGATAGACAGGTATTGCATCACCGGCCCGAACGTCTGTGAGGAGGCGGTCAGGAAATATTCCAGTGCCGCTGCCGGAAAGTTTAATCTGGCACTCGGTTCGCAGGATACTTATTATAAGGAATTGGACACCGACCGTGCCGAAGGTTGTATCCGCGACCTGCAGCATGCTTACAGCAAGGACGGCGGACTGGCTGTACTGAAAGGAAATATAGCGCAGGACGGCTGTGTGGTAAAAACGGCGGGAGTGGATGAAAGCATCTGGAAGTTTACCGGTCCTGCCAAAGTATTCGACTCGCAGGAAGCTGCGTGCGACGGTATTCTGGGTGGAAAGGTTGTCAGCGGCGATGTCGTTGTCATTACCCACGAAGGTCCGAAAGGCGGTCCGGGCATGCAGGAAATGCTTTATCCCACTTCGTACATCAAATCCCGTCATTTGGGCAAGGAGTGTGCGCTGATTACCGACGGACGCTTCAGTGGCGGCACTTCCGGACTGAGCATCGGACATATCTCTCCCGAAGCTGCTGCCGGAGGCAATATCGGTAAGATTCAGGACGGTGACATCATCGAAATAGATATACCGAACCGCTCTATCAATGTGAAACTGACGGATGAGGAACTGGTTGCCCGTCCCATGACGCCGGTAACCCGCGACCGCCAGGTGTCGAAAGCATTGAAAGCGTATGCAAGTATGGTAAGCTCGGCTGATAAAGGGGCTGTGAGACTGATAGAATAATTGGGAATTCCGTACCCGAAAAACAATAATAAATAGATATGGAAAACTTAATAACAGGCGCAGAAGCATTGATGCGCTCTCTGGAGCATCAGGGAGTAAAGACCATTTTCGGTTATCCGGGTGGCAGCATCATGCCGGTATTCGATGCCTTGTACGATCACCGGAAGAATTTGAATCACATCCTGGTTCGCCACGAACAGGGGGCTACTCATGCCGCACAAGGCTTTGCACGTGTGTCGGGCGAGGTCGGCGTATGTCTGGTTACCAGCGGTCCGGGCGCTACGAATACCATTACAGGTATTGCAGATGCCATGATAGACAGCACACCGGTTGTTGTCATTGCCGGACAGGTGGCTACGGGATTTCTCGGAACGGATGCCTTTCAGGAAGTGGATTTGGTAGGCATTACGCAACCTATCACGAAGTGGAGTTACCAGATTCGCCGTGCGGAAGATGTGGCATGGGCGGTGGCCCGCGCTTTCTATATCGCACGGAGCGGACGTCCCGGTCCGGTGGTACTGGATTTTGCCAAGAATGCCCAGGTGGATAAGACGGAATACACGCCTGTCGAAGTGGATTATGTACGCAGCTATCTGCCTGTGCCCGAAATGGAACCGGAAGCCATACAACAAGCCGCCGAACTGATAAATGCGGCGGAGCGTCCGTTGGTATTGGTGGGGCAGGGCGTGGAACTCGGCAATGCGCAGAACGAATTGCGTGCTTTCATCGAAAAGGCGGATATACCTGCGGGATGTACGCTGCTGGGGCTTTCCGCATTGCCTACGGCTCATCCTCTGAACAAAGGCATGCTGGGTATGCACGGCAATCTGGGACCGAATATCAATACCAATAAATGCGATGTGCTGATTGCAGTGGGTATGCGCTTTGACGACCGTGTTACGGGCAAGCTGGCTACGTATGCGTCGCAGGCAAAAATAATCCATTTCGATATTGATCCGGCAGAGATAGACAAGAATGTGAAAACGGATGTTGCCGTATTGGGCAACTGTAAAGATACTCTGGCTGCAGTGGCCGAATTGCTGAAACCTGCCGGACACAAGGAATGGCTCGACAGCTTCTTGCCTTATGAACAGATGGAGGAAGAAAAGGTGATCCGTCCGGAGCTGCATCCGGCAGGCGACACACTGAGCATGGGCGAGGGGGTGCGTGCCGTCAGTGAGGCTACAAACAACGAAGCCGTTTTGGTGACGGATGTGGGACAGAACCAAATGATGTCTGCCCGCTACTTTAAATATAGCAAGGAACGCAGCATTGTCACTTCCGGCGGTTTGGGTACAATGGGCTTCGGCCTTCCTGCCGCTATCGGCGCCACTTTCGGACGTCCCGACCGTACCGTTTGCGTCTTTATGGGCGACGGCGGTTTGCAGATGAATTTGCAGGAACTGGGTACGGTGATGGAGCAGAAAGCTCCCGTTAAGATGATTTTGCTGAACAATAACTTCCTGGGTAACGTTCGTCAATGGCAGGCTATGTTCTTCAACCACCGTTACTCGTTCACTCCGATGATGAACCCGGACTATCTGAAGATTGCTTCCGCCTACGGTATTCCGGCGCGTCGGGCGCTTACCCGTAAGGAACTGGCGGAAGCCATTGAAGAGATGATTTCGACAGACGGCCCGTTCTTGCTGGAAGCTTGCGTAGAGGAGGAAGGAAATGTTATGCCGATGACGCCTCCGGGTGGATCTGTGAACCAGATGTTGCTGGAATGCTGATATAAATGAAGAATTATGAATTCTTCACTTATCATTCTTAATTAAAAAAAGTATGGACAAGACATTATATACAATTATCGTTCATTCGGAGAACTTTGCAGGTTTGCTGAATCAG
>OITA01000228.1_pt1 | contig 13907 bp, 9 predicted proteins | sample 1586621 | NCBI WGS metagenome assembly OITA01 (sample SAMN02674970, study PRJEB24791) | human gut metagenome, SKBSTL043 | isolation source: stool | host: Homo sapiens | place: USA | reverse complement strand
ACAACTCTTGGGTGTACTCCGTCAAGATAGGCTACACAAGCCAGGAAGCGGTCGCTTCGGTTACTTTTTGCGTCTCCCCAGTCGGCAACGTTGCCGCGGGCAGGGATATAGTCGATGGTATGTAAGGCTTCACCGGTGTCTCCTGAAAAAACAGTCAGGTATTCTTTGCCTTTCAGAATACGTCCTTGTTTCATTATCTGATTTCTGCTGGGATCGAAAGTTCCCTCTTCGCGATAGTCTGCATTTGCATCTCCTATCACTTTCCCTTTGCTGTCTATTGTTCCGTCGGCAGTCCGCATCACTACTTCCGCTTTGCCGTCACCATCCAGATCGTACACCATGAATTGAGTATAATGAGCTCCTGCACGTATGTTTTTACCCAAGTTGATACGCCATAGTTGTTCTCCGTTCATTCGGTAACAATCGATGTATACTTCGCCTGTATAGCCTTCATGTGCATTGTCGTGTGAATTGCTGGGGTCCCATTTGAGGATAATTTCGTATTCGCCGTCACCGTCTACGTCACCGATGGAAGCATCATTGGGACTGTACGTGTAGGTATCACCTGCCGGAGTTATTCCGTCCGCCGGTTTTTGCAGGGGAATTTCCAGATAGCCGAGAGGCGCGTTTTCCGGGAGTGTGTATGTACCGTCAATGTGATGCGTCTCCTTGCCTTTTAGAACAGGACGTACTTCGTAAACAGCCGTTTTCTGACTGTTATTCTTATCACGGAACAAGGTGCTGACTGTGATGGGAGTGTCTGTCAGTTTCTTCCCGTCTCTGTACACATTGAAACCGGTCTGTATCGGATCGGAAGAAAGATACCTCCACGAAACGATTACTTCTGAAGGGTTTTCGCGAATGGCAACTACGCCGCGGTTTAGTTTCTCCCGTTGTAACTTTGAGTAGTTATAACCAGGTTGTGCTGTCATTGTTGCAACAGGCAGCAACATGAATATGCACAATAGATAAATTGCAATTCTTCTCATATTTGTTTCATCGGTTTGGACCTTATTATATTTATTCACTCGCAAAATTACTCCTTTTTTGAATGTATGAAATGGAGAAATGTACAAAGACTATATACAATTGTGCACCCTTTCAAATTAATTGTCCGTATGATATAATATTCTATCTTTTGCGTACATCCGTCCATTACCTCTTTGATGATATGCGATAATTTTGCAACATGAACTAAAAGAAGTAATTATGAAGTATCTTTTATCTATTGTACTATTGGCCTTGATTGGTGTTACAACTCCGAAAAAGACAACTCCCGCTTATGATTGGGGAAGTGTGTCTGCAAAGCCGGATTTATCGTGGGCCGATCAGGTGGGGGCGCAGAGGACTCCGAAAAACACAGAATGGGATGCCGGAAAGTTCGGGTTGCGGAATGACACTTCCGTATTTAGTACTCCTGCTATCCAGGCCGCTATTGATGCTTGTCACCAACAGGGAGGAGGCACGGTAGTTGTTGCCCCGGGGTATTATAAAATAGGTGCTTTGTTTATCAAGAGTGGTGTGAACCTGCATCTTAGTAAAGGTACTACCTTGCTTGCGAGTGATAATATTCAGGACTATCCGGAATTTCCTTCCCGCATTGCCGGTATCGAAATGACATGGCCTTCGGCTGTTATCAATATAATGGATGCGGAAAATGCCGCTCTTACGGGGGAAGGCTTTATCGATTGCCGCGGAAAAGTATTCTGGGATAAATATTGGGCGATGCGGGAGGAATATGAGAAGAAGAATCTGCGCTGGATTGTGGATTATGATTGCAAGCGGGTGAGGGGAGTACTGGTTTCCAACAGCAAGCATATCACGTTGAAAGACTTTACGTTGGTGCGTACGGGATTCTGGGCTTGTCAGATTTTGTATTCGGATCATTGTTCGGTGAGCGGACTTACTATTAATAATAATGTAGGAGGTCACGGACCAAGTACGGATGGCATTGATATTGATTCATCCACCAATATTCTGGTAGAAAACTGTGATGTGGATTGCAACGATGATAATATTTGTATTAAGGCAGGGCGTGATGCGGATGGACTGCGTGTGAATCGTCCGACGGAGAATGTGGTGGTTCGTAACTGTATTGCCCGTAAAGGTGCGGGCTTACTGACTTGCGGAAGTGAGACTTCTGGTTCTATCCGTAATGTACTGGCTCATGATCTGATAGCGTATGGCACAGGAACGACATTGCGTCTGAAATCATCCATGAACCGTGGCGGAACGGTCGAGAATATCTATATGACGCGTGTTGAGGCTGATAGTGTGACTCATATCCTGTCTGTCGATTTGAACTGGAATCCGAAATATAGTTATTCTGCCTTGCCGAAAGAATATGAAGGAAAAGATGTTCCTGAACACTGGACTACTATGTTGACTCCGGTAGAGCCGAAGGAAAAGGGGTATCCTCATTTTCGTAATGTGTATTTCTCTCACGTAAAAGCAGACGGAGCAAAACGTTTTATTTCCGCTTCGGGATGGAATGCAAGTCATCGCATCGAGAATTTTTATCTGTCTGATATTAGTGCGGAAGTGGAATCTGTCGGGAAGATAACTTATGGAAAGAACTTCCAGTTGCAGGATATCCATTTGAAGGTAAAAGATAAAAGCAGGTTGCGTCAAACGGATAATGTGGATAGTAAGATTGAGATTAATTACAAATAATTCTCCTTACAGGCAGGAAGCTCTTGACAAAGTCTTTTTTATGTTGTATATTTGTAGGTGTGAATATCAATGGATAAAAGGTTTGATTAAAAAGAATGAAAAAGAAACTAGTACAATATGATGACAATATATCAGGGAGTCCTTACAGTAGTTAAGCTGTGAGAGTTTCTGTATGAGCCAAAGGCTGTGAATCTTTATGGGATTTGCAGCCTTTTTTGTTGCGAAAAATCACGGTTATATCCTTAATTCGGAGATTCATCGTTTATAATAAACTTGGATACCGTTTATAATAAACTCTTCAATAGTTTATTAAGAACGTTGACGAAGATTATGAAAGAAGAGTCATCTTTTTTCTTTTTGGTTCAAGATAAATTATGCTTTATCTTGGATATGTTATGAAAAGTAAATGATATAGACGTCGTTGTCACAAAATTCTATTCTTTGCGTACGATATTACAGCTCCTATGGTATAAAAAACAGTAGCTTTGCTGCTACATAATACTTGATATACCATGAAACGCATTAGCCTTCTTCTTTTTTTTATAGGATGTTTCCTCTTTTCTCTTTCGGCTACGAATTATTTTGTGGCTACTAATGGAAGCGATTCAAACAGTGGGACGATTGATAAGCCTTTTGCCACGTTGGACAAAGCACAATCAAAAGTGATGGCAGGAGATACTGTATATATCCGGCAAGGTACATATCGAGTGACGGAAGCAGAGATAATGGAACATTATACTGCGGGAAGTACTACTTGGAGCCGGGTATTTAAAATGTCAAAGAGTGGAACTGGACCGGACAAACGAATTTGTTACTCCGGTTATAAAAAAGAGCGTCCGGTTTTTGACCTTTCGGCGGTAAAGCCGGAAAATGAACGTGTTATTGTGTTTTATGTAAGCGGCTCTTATTTGCATTTCAGAAATATAGAGGTGGTGGGAACACAAGTTACTATTGTGGGACATACCCAGTCCGAATGTTTCCGCAATGAAGGGGGAAGTGATAATATCTACGAACATCTGTCGATGCATGACGGTATGGCGATCGGCTTCTATATAGTGACGGGTAAGAACAATCTGGTGCTGAATTGCGATGCCTATAATAATTATGATCCTGTATCCGATGGCGGTAAAGGTGGAAATGTAGATGGATTCGGTGGACATCTCACTTCTCCCCAATATACGGGCAATGTATTCCGGGGGTGTCGTGCGTGGTATAACAGCGATGATGGTTTTGATTTGATTAACTGCCAGGCGGTTTTTACCATTGATAACTGTTGGTCTTTCTTGAATGGATATACGAAAGACGGTGGCAAAGCTGGTGATGGCACCGGATTTAAGTCCGGAGGATATGGGATGAGTGATAATCCTAAAGCACCAAGTGTGATTCCTATGCACATTGTTCAGTACTGCCTTGCTTATATGAATAAGAATAAGGGGTTTTATGCCAATCATCATTTAGGAGGGATAGCGTGGTATAATAATACGGGTTATCAGAACCCGTCCAATTTCTGTATGTTGAACAGGAAGACTGCATCGGAAGCGGTTGACGTGCCGGGATATGGTCATATTATAAAGAATAACTTGTCGCATACACCAAGGTCTTCGGGAAAACATATCATAGACGTTAATCAAGCGGAATGTGAAATAGCAAACAACTCTTTTCTTCCGGTAGATATGGCTGTGACGGATGATGATTTTGTTAGTTTGGATGCTTCCCAGCTTGCCTTACCTCGTAAGTCAGACGGAAGTCTTCCTTATGTAGAATTTTTGCGGCTGAAGACGAATAGTAAATTATATAATGCCGGAATGGGTTGTTTTCTTACCGGGGGCGGTGAAGAGACTAGCTATGATTGGCTGGAAGATGCGGCAATACTTGTTGAGGGAGATGTGGCAAAGATAGTAGGTCATGGCGCAGAAGCATTTGTGTACTTCTATATTAATGGTAAGGCAGTCTCTTTCTCTGATAAACAAGTGGATTTATCGGCCTATAAGGGAGAAATTGATTTGAAAGCGACAACAGATAATGGTGACGTAACTAAATTGAAACAGATCAGGTGACGCAGAAATATAGAATTATGAAACCGATTCATAAAATAAAGAGAATATGAATAGAGAAACGATAATAAACAGACCATTGGATGTATTTAGGAAAGCAATGCTTTTCCTACTACTTTGTGTTCTTATCGCATCATGTAGCAAGGAAGATGCTATTACGGAAGAAACTGGTATAACCGGAACTCCTCATTTCACCTGGGATATTGCGATCGAACTTGAACAGCCCAATAACTGGTGCATGACTTTGGCTACAGAAAAAGTAGCAATAACCAATCTAACAGAAGGAAAACAATATATACTCACTTGGAAAGGAGGACTTTCAACTGGGCGGAAAACAGGAGGGGTATTAAAAACGGTTATACGCGGGGAACAAACAAAGAATACGGATTTGGATCTGCTGGAAATAAAAGAATCAGGAAATAGTACTTATGAAATCTTTCTTCGTGGTGGCGGACGTAAAGGAGAGATTGTGTTTACAAAATAATAGTCTACCGGATTGTTCATCCCGGAATAAATGATATAAGAAAAACTTAACTCTATTCGTAGCGTGTCTTCTTTTATAAAGAGGATGCGCTTTTTTGATACTGTAGAGAGCGTTTTATTTTAATTCGATATATGTACAAAAATAAGTCTGAATATGGAATATTGTATATAGACAAGTAGTATTTGAATCTTTTGCATAGAACTCCATAAGAAAATCAATATCTCCATATCCTTTGCTTTGGGGCAAATGGAAACATGCGGTACTTTTGCAAAAAAAAGTAACGAGATATAGAAAATGATAAAGTCAGCATTTTTAATAGTAGCGACATGTTGCAGTCTGCAACTGTTTAGTCAGGAAAAATTTCCCGATGGTAAAATTATACCGGATTGGTTTTACAAAAATGAAAAAACTGATATAAATGGATTAGGAAAGAGTTTCTTGATTACCGACTATGGAGTAGTGAATGATAGTACACTGTTACAGACAGAGAAAATTCAGGCTGTTATAGATTTGGCGTCTAATAATGGAGGCGGAGTCATTGTTATACCTGAAGGTACTTATCTTAGTGGTGCGCTGTTCTTTAAGCCGGGAACACACTTGCATTTGGAAGAGAAAGCTATATTAAAAGGTAGTGACGATATTAGCAACTTTCCTGTAATAGAAACACGGATGGAGGGACAGAACCTAAAGTACTTTTCAGCTTTGATTAATGTTGATAAGGTAGATGGTTTCACCCTTTCCGGAAAAGGAAAAGTTGATGGAAACGGTGAACGATATTGGAAGTCATTCTGGTTGCGGAGGCGTGTTATTCCTAAATGTACTAATATGGATGAATTGCGTCCTCGTCTACTTCATATATCTCATAGCAATAATGTACAAGTTTCAGATGTGCGACTTGTTAATTCTCCGTTTTGGACAACTCACATTTATAAGTGTGATAGTGTAAAACTTTTGGATTTGCATATCTTTTCACCTTCTTCTCCCGTAAAGGCTCCAAGTACGGATGCCATTGATATTGATGTATGCAGCAATGTACTGGTAAAGAACTGCTATATGTCTGTCAATGATGACGCCATAGCTTTAAAAGGCGGCAAAGGCCCTTGGGCAGACCAAGACCCGAATAATGGAGGAAATTCCAACATCATCATAGAAGATTGTACATACGGTTTCTGCCACGGCGCCCTCACTTGTGGAAGCGAATCCATCCACAATCGCAATATTATCTTGCGACGCATCCACATCACCAATGCCAATCGTTTGTTATGGTTAAAGATGCGGCCGGACACACCTCAACAATATGAATATATTCTGGTAGAAGATATCACCGGAGATGCAGATCATTTTCTGTATATCAAACCTTGGACGCAATTCTTTGACCTGAAAGATCGAAAAGACATTCCCATTTCTTACTCAAACCATGTGACAATGAGAAACATTGATTTTAAATGCGATAATTTCTTCAGTGTAGAAAAGTCTGATCAATATCAACTTACTAACTTTACATTCGAAAACCTGAACATTAAAGCTAAAAACGGGAAATGCGACAAAGAAATGATTGACAATTTCATTTGGAAAAAGGTAAGTATAAATAATATAAAATAAAATCAGCAGTTGAATAAATCAAATTCAACAAGATCTAATCACAAGCCACGTCTGGCACTATCCAAACGTGGCTCCTGTTTTTTCAACATGAAATTCACAAGATCCCGGTGTATTCCACATATATCCGGCATTCGTTTCTTTACTTAATAGTTCAATAACTCTTCCAGGCATCAGCCTCTTTGGCATTACGGGCTTTTGCACGCATTTTCTTACTGAAAATGATTCCTAGCAGCTTATCGGCATCAAACGTAGCGCTGATACCCGCCCCCACCATCAAAGCACTAGGAGTAAATTTGCCTGCCGGCGCAGGTTCCAAACGAGGATCATAGCCTGCCAACAACTCTTTGTTGATAGGAATCTCTACATAAATTTGTTCCTCTTCCGGAGTTTCAAACGGTCCGTACGGCAATAGTCTGATATACCCTCTACCATCTATTGTATCCACTTGAGAGATATAATAACGAGGAAGTTCCGTTTCAAACTTCATGTTTTTTTTAGGGAAGGGAGTTGATTTCATTTTCCACTTTTCAGGATTGAACAATCTGTCAATTTCTTTCTGTGTTTCATCATCTATCACAATTTCTACTTGACCGCTCAATAGTTGCTGCAAACGCAAAGAGTCCTGTTTGGTCAACTGCTTAGCCTCATTCGTTCTCTGGGCAAATGACAACACCGAGAAACAAAAACATAACAAAAGGAAGAATATACGTTTCATAGCTATCTATTTTTAGTAACTTCCTAAAGATACGCAAAAGTAACGTATGTTCATCCTTTTCATGTCTTTTTCTTTCGTTCTTTTTTTCGTTAATTCTGGTAATAAACTCGTTTTACCCTATTAGACACACTGGTCAAGATCTCGTATGGAATAGTTTCCAGAATCTCTGACAGGACAGTGACCGGTAAATCATCTCCGAAAATGATAGCTTTATCCCCTTCCTTACAATCAATATCCGTCACATCAATCATGCAAACGTCCATACAGATATTCCCCACATAAGGAGCTTTCTTTCCGTTCACCAGGCAATAGGCGTTGCCGCGTCCCAAGTGGCGGTTCAGTCCATCCGCATAACCGATAGGAATAGCTGCAATGCGTGAAGGGCGTACCAAATGCCCCATCCGGCTATATCCTACCGTATCTTCTTGAGGAACATCCCGGATCTGAAGGATGGTAGTCTTGAGCGTACTTACATTATGTATTATCGAATTGTCTATCGGGCTGACTCCATAAAGTCCGATTCCCAAGCGCACCATATCGTACTGTGCTTCGGGGAAACGCTCGATTCCTGCCGTATTACAGATATGACGGAGAATCTTATGAGAGAAGGCGGCCTGCAATTCTTGCGAACCTTTCTCGAACAATTCAATCTGTCCGCGGGTGAAATCGTCAAACTGTGACGAATCACTTCCTACAAAATGAGAAAATACCGAACGGGGAATCACCGCGCTCTGATTCTTCAGACGACGGATAAGCAATGGAATATCCTCTACCGCAAAGCCCAAACGGTGCATACCTGTATCAAGTTTCACATGAATGGGGAAGTTGGTGATTCCTTCTTTCTCCGCAGCTTTGATGAGTGCGTCGAGCAAATGGAAATTATAGACTTCCGGTTCCAGTTTATAATCAAACATGGTTTTGAATGCGGTAAGTTCCGGGTCCATAATGATAATAGAGGCGGGAATGCCTGCCTTGCGGGGTTTGGAACCTTCGTCGACAACGGCTACGGCCAGATAATCGACATGGTGTTCCTGTAAACTCTTGGCAATTTCATACGAACCGGCTCCGTAAGCTGATGCTTTCACCATACAGATCATCTTTGTTTCCGGATGGCGAAGCATAGAACGGTAATGGTTCAAGTTGGCTACCATGGCTCCGAGATTTACTTCAAGAATGGTTTCATGTACCTTCAATTCGAGGGCTTCGGATACCAGATCAAAGTTGAACACACGGGAACCTTTCACCAGAATCACTTCCGAATGAAGCGATTTAAGTATATTGGATGCAAGGAGTGCTTCTGTATTAGGGAAGAAGTAGCGTTCGAGATCATCATCAAAACGAGCGGAACAAGAAGAGATCTCCTGCCCTACTCCAATCAGTTTATTGATACCTTTGCTCTGTACCAATTGTGCCACACGCCGATAAAGCGTAGCGGTACTTTGTCCGGTTTCCAGTATATCCGACAGGATAAGCGTCCGTTTCAAGCCTTTCTTTTCCGAGCGGCGTACAAGGAAATCGAGAGCAATATCCAATGATGCCAGGTCTGAATTATAGCTATCATTAATCAGTACACAGTTATTCTTTCCTTCTTTCACCTCCAGACGCATGGCAATCGGTTCGAGACGGGCCATCCGCTCGGTTATCTGGTCGGCAGGCGTCATCAGATAAAGACAAGCTGCCAGACAATTCAGTGTATTTTCAATGGAAGCGTCATCGATGAAAGGGATACAGAAAGTATTATCCATCTCCAGATAACGATAGGATATAACGGTATGATCTTCTTTCTTGGTCACACGGCTGATATACAACGGGCGTTCAATATCGGTACGGCTCCAAGCAATCTCACGCGCCGTCAGCATTGATTTTGCGACACAATTGCTGATTAACTCGTTATCACCGTTGTAAATCACGACATCACAGTCTTTGAAAAGCGTCAGCTTTTCCATGCATTTCTCCTGCAAGGAGAAGAAGTTTTCCTGATGGGCACCGCCGATATTGGTCAGAATACCAATGGTAGGCTTAATCATTCGTTTCAAAGCTCCCATCTCCCCCATCTCGGAAATGCCGGCTTCGAAAATACCCAGTTCGGCTTCTTCAGAAAGTTGCCACACAGAAAGTGGGACTCCAATCTGCGAATTATAACTGCGTGGAGAGCGAACGATGCAACGATCCGGGCTAAGTAACTGATGCAACCACTCCTTCACAATGGTTTTTCCATTACTGCCAGTGATACCGATCACAGGGATTTTAAATTTATCACGATGTGTTTCGGCAAGCTTCTGCAAAGCTTTCAGAGGATTGGGAACGATGAGGAAGTTGAGAGAACTCTCAACTCTCAACTCTCCATTCTCAACTTCTTTAAAGTCTTCTTCCGTAATTACAAAATTACGTACGCCCCGGTCATATAAATCGGGGATATAACGGGCTCCGCTATTTCGTTTGGTAGTTAAAGCAAAAAAAAGAGTTTCTTCCGGAAAACTCAAAGAGCGGCTGTCTGTTAGCAGCCAATCAATAGTCGCTTTATGTTTGCCCACACGGCGGGCACCGATACTTTTGGCTATGGATTCAATCGCATATGACATAGTTCTGTTTCTTTTTGAAAATCTAAGTACGGGTATTTTCCGATAAGTCGTTCTATTTTTAACACTATTTGTCCTAAAAAGCGTTGATACGCCTCTGACTCGGGATGAAAGGGTTTGTGCGCCAAGTCCCGGCGGATGTCTTGCACAGCTACGATAACCTGCTTTGTTTCAGGAGAAAAGAAGGTTTCAGAGAAGCATTCCCACAGGTAACGAATCGCCAGAGGAGACGGATGCAACATGTCGTCGGCATAGAAACGATAATCACGTAATTCGTCCAATATGATTTCATAAGAGGGGAAATAGAACACTCGCTCCGGGAACAGTTGTTGCAATCGGTCGATGGCGAGCAGCAGAGTCGATTTGCTTAACTGGTTGGCATGCATCCCGTCGCGTATATGACGGATCGGGCTGACTGTAAACAACCATTTTAGTTCCGGATTCCGGGCTGACATTTCGGTGATGAGTGCTGTATAATCTTCTACAATTTCTTCAACAGACAGCCGGTAACGCAAAAAGTGACTCTCCGGCAATTGATGGCAATTAGCTACCACTTGTCCACTCTCCTTTTGTTTATAAACGTAAGCAGTTCCCATTGTCACCATCAGCCAGTTCAATTCCGGCAGTTTTTTATAAGCATGGTGAAGACGTGAATTTATGGTATTCAATGTCTCTTCGGGCGTAAAAGCAGAAAAAGAGCCATGATGCATCGGGCTATGCCATAAATCTTTGTAGGCAAACAGATCTTGTTTGTTGTATTCCTTATTCCTTATAATCTCCCTCAAAGCAGATGAGACGGATAAAGGATTATAAAGAATACCAAAAGGATTCAGGTCCAGTTGAAATCCGGCATCCATTAATTGTCGCCCGATATTTTCCGCAAAACAGGACCCCATCAGAAGAATATGATCTGCATGACTGACCGACGGCATCCCGGCAGGTAATTCTACAGATGTTTGAAAGTTCATACGATTTTCCATCATTTCATTACGTTTCATGTGCAAAAGTAATCAAAAAACTATTTCCGCCCTCTTTTTCCTCACGATTCAATAATCTTAAGAAGCATAGAAAAACAGATACGTCTTTATACCGGATAAGATTTTATAAAAAAAAGGAGGTCGAATATACTTTCTTTTCGTATTTTTGCACTAAATTTCCTAGAATCATGAATAGTGAACCAACATATAACTTGTTAAACTCCATCAATTACCCCGAAGACCTACGTAAACTAACCGTAGAGCAACTGCCGGAAGTATGTGGTGAACTAAGACAAGACATTATTAAAGAACTCTGCTGCAACCCCGGACACTTCGCCGCCAGCCTGGGGACCGTGGAACTAACCGTAGCTCTGCACTACGTCTACAATACACCTTATGACCGTATTGTATGGGACGTGGGACATCAGGCATACGGCCACAAAATTCTTACAGGACGCCGTGAAGCATTTTCCACAAACAGGAAACTCGGAGGAATCCGCCCTTTCCCGTCTCCGGAAGAAAGCGAATATGATACTTTCACGTGCGGACACGCTTCCAATTCTATTTCTGCCGCTCTCGGTATGGCTGTCGCAGCCGCCCGGAAAGGAGACGCCAAACGCCATGTAGTAGCCATTATCGGTGACGGATCAATGAGTGGCGGACTGGCTTTTGAAGGATTGAACAACGCATCTGCCACATCGAACAACCTGCTCATTATCCTGAATGACAATGATATGGCAATCGACCGCAGCGTAGGAGGCATGAAGCAGTATCTTTTCAACTTAACGACTTCCAACCGCTATAATCAGCTACGTTTCAAGCTCTCGCGCATGCTGTTCAAGCTTGGCATTTTAAACGAAGAACGCCGCAAAGCGCTCATCCGTTTCGGAAATAGCCTGAAATCAATGGCGGCTCAGCAACAGAATATTTTTGAAGGGATGAATATCCGTTACTTCGGTCCGATAGACGGACACGACGTAAAGAACCTGGCAAGAGTATTACGTGATATCAAAGATATGCAAGGACCTAAAATCCTGCACCTGCACACTATCAAAGGAAAAGGATTCGGACCGGCAGAAAAGCACGCTACCGAATGGCATGCTCCCGGCAAATTCGATCCCGTCACCGGCGAACGTTTCATTGCCAACACCGAAGGAATGCCCCCGCTTTTCCAGGACGTATTCGGAAATACACTGGTGGAACTTGCCGAAGCCAACCCGAAAATTGTCGGTGTCACTCCCGCCATGCCCAGCGGCTGTTCGATGAATATACTAATGGAGAAAATGCCGAAACGCGCTTTCGATGTCGGCATTGCCGAAGGACATGCGGTTACCTTCTCCGGAGGGATGGCAAAAGACGGACTGCAACCGTTCTGCAATATCTATTCTTCTTTTATGCAACGGGCGCATGATAATATCATCCACGACGTAGCGATTCAGAATCTTCCAGTTGTTTTGTGTCTCGACCGCTCCGGACTGGTTGGCGAAGACGGTCCTACTCATCACGGAGCTTTTGATATGGCATGTTTACGCCCGATCCCTAATCTGACTATCAGTTCCCCGATGGACGAACATGAATTACGTCGCCTGATGTATACTGCACAATTGCCGGACAAGGGACCGTTCGTGATCCGCTACCCCCGTGGACGCGGCGTACTGGTAGACTGGAAATGTCCGCTGGAAGAAATTCCGGTAGGAAAAGGACGGAAACTGAAAGAGGGTAGCGACCTTGCAGTGATTACTATCGGACCGATAGGAAACGTAGCCGCCCGTGCCATCACCCGGGCAGAAGCAGATTTAGGTCTGTCCATCGCCCATTACGATTTACGATTCCTGAAACCACTGGATGAAGAGTTGTTGCATGAGGCAGGACGTAAATTCCAACGTATCCTGACCATCGAAGACGGAATTATCAAAGGCGGTATGGGTAGCGCTGTCCTCGAATTTATGGCAGACAACGAATACAAACCAACCGTGAAGCGTATCGGTATCCCTAATATATTTGTAGAACATGGGGCAGTTGCCGAACTGTACCAACTGTGCGGCATGGATGAAGAAGGGATTCTGACTAAAATAAAAGAATTTATCAATTGACATGAAGATTATTATTGCCGGTGCCGGCAACGTAGGCACCCATTTGGCCAAACTGTTATCGCGCGAAAAGCAAGATATTATCTTGATGGATGATGACGAAGAGAAACTAAGTGCTCTTAGCGCCAACTTTGACTTGCTGACTGTTGCCGCTTCTCCTTCTTCCATCTCCGGATTGAAAGAAGTGGGCGTCAAAGAAGCCGACCTGTTCATCGCAGTCACACCGGACGAAAGCCGCAACATGACTGCCTGTATGCTGGCTACCAACCTGGGAGCCAAAAAGACAGTGGCGCGTATCGACAACTATGAATATCTTCTACCCAAAAATAAAGAGTTTTTCCAAAAGCTGGGAGTAGATTCTCTGATTTACCCGGAAATGCTGGCTGCTAAAGAAATCGTATCTTCCATGCGCATGAGCTGGGTACGCCAATGGTGGGAGTTCTGCGGAGGTTCGCTGGTTCTGATTGGTACGAAGATGCGCGAAAAGGCTGAAATCCTGAATATACCGCTGCACCAGCTGGGCGGTCCCAACATTCCTTACCACGTAGTGGCCATCAAACGCGGAACGGAAACGATTATCCCTCGCGGAGACGATGTTATTAAATTGCATGACATTGTTTATTTCACCACTACCCGCAAGTACATTCCTTATATACGTAAGATAGCCGGCAAAGAAGATTATGCCGACGTACGCAATGTAATGATTATGGGAGGTAGCCGTATCGCAGTCCGT
>OITA01000223.1_pt1 | contig 14248 bp, 7 predicted proteins | sample 1586621 | NCBI WGS metagenome assembly OITA01 (sample SAMN02674970, study PRJEB24791) | human gut metagenome, SKBSTL043 | isolation source: stool | host: Homo sapiens | place: USA | reverse complement strand
ACGCATACGCAAGCGCGGCGCTCGAATAGCTCATCGTATCGGTGCCATGCAACACCACGAACGCGTCGGCATCATCGCGGTGCGCACGCAAATCGTCGACCATCGTCTGCCAATTGTCGGGAGTCGCATTCGACGAGTCGATAAGAGGATCAAGCTCGGTGAACGTGAACAGGCTCGCGTCCATGTGCGCGTCCTCCAGCAGACGGAACAGCCATCCGCGAGTGTCGGCGCCCGGAATCAGGCCGTTCGGCGAGTCAATCATGCCGATAGTGCCGCCGGTATATGTGATGTGAATGCGCATTGCCACCTTCTTACGATTGCCTGGTACTTAATAAGTACTTGCTTGCGATTGCGGGATGGACGAATTCCGATATTTCGGATTCCTACATCCCGCGATTCTGCGACTACTTGCGATTGTACGTGCATCTGCCGCGCTCATCGCGTACGATTAATGCAGCCACACGTTGGATTCATCTGGATTCAGCGCAAACACCAACGCCAGTGCGCACAAGGCGAAGAAGTCGTAAGAAAGTGCATAAGCACCCCTGTCGCAAATGCAGGGAATGCATTAGGCTAGAGCGCGTGATTGAAACTCATGAACTTCGTATTGCTGTAATCGGCGCCGGCCCTGCAGGCGTCTACTCCTCTGACATTTTCCTGCGCCAGTTGAAGAAGCTCGGCGAGGAGCTCGGCCTCGGCACTGCCGCCCGAATCGACCTGTTCGAAAAGCTGCCGGTGCCGTTCGGTCTGGTGCGCTACGGCGTGGCCCCCGATCATCCGTCCATCAAATTCATCGCGTCGGCACTCGAAAAGACGCTCGACAATCCGGACATCCACCTGTACTGCGACGTGGAATTCGGCAAGGACGTGACGCTCGACGAGCTGCTGGAACGTTACGATGCCGTGCTGTTCGCCACCGGTGCCGTCGAAGACAAGCCGCTTGGACTGCCGGGCGCCGATCTGGACGGCGTGTACGGCGCAGCCAAGTTCGTGGAATGGTACGACGGTTATCCGACCGGCGCTCGCGAATGGCCGCTTGAAGCTGAGGAAGTCGCCGTGATCGGCGGCGGCAACGTGGCCATGGACGTGGCTCGCGAGCTCATGCGCAATGCCGATGATCTGAAGGAGCGCACCGACATTCCGGACAACGTATATGAGGGCATCAAGTCCAACAAGGCCCGCGTGCTGCACTTGTTCATCCGTCGCGGTGTGGCGCAGGCCAAGTTCTCCGTGCAGGAATTGCGTGAGATGGAGAAGCTGCCGGGAGTGCAGCTGATCATCAACGAAGACGATTTCGATTTGGATGAAGACACGATTGAAGAGGCCGGCAAAGACAAGCTGACTCGTCAGATGGTCGAAGAGCTGTTCACGATTCGTGAGATGGCGGAAGACATGGAAGATGACGGTGACGTGGATTATGAGGGTAATCCGGCTGACCGCAAATATTACGTGCACTTCAATTCCGCTCCGGTCGAAGTGTTGGGTGAGGACGGCAAGGTCGTTGGCATCCGTGTGGAAAAGACCGAGACGTCGGCGGACGGCAAGATGAGCCGTACCGGCGAATTCGAAGAGTATCCGGTGCAGGCTGTGTACCATGCGATCGGCTACAAACCGGCCACCGCGCCGGGCATTGCGTACGACGAGCGTCATGCGCACTTGGCGAACGCGAACGGTGACGGTCGTATCACTACGGCCGCTGAAGCCACGGATGAAGTGCGCGAGCGTCTGTATGCGACCGGTTGGGCGAAGCGTGGTCCGGTTGGCCTGATCGGCTCCACCAAGTCCGACGCACTGCTGATCGTGACCAATATGCTGGAGGATTTGTCGAAGGCTGCTGAAGGCGGTCGTGTGGCTGCCGATCGTGATCCGGAGTCCATCGACCGGCTGCTGGAATCGCGCGGTGTCAAGCCGATCGACTTCGCTGGCTGGAAGAAGATCGATGCGTTCGAACGTGCCGAGGGTGCGAAGGAAGGCCGTGAGCACAAGAAGGTCATCGATCCGGAGCAGATGCGCGCCCTGGCTCACGCTTAAGGTGGGTGTTTGGGATCTGATCTGATAGGTCCCAGGTTTCTTTCATGCGTCTTGGATGTCCGATTCTGGAGAATCGGTCACCCAAGACGCATTTTTTATCCTGTGCTTGTCTGTTTCTGGTGAATCGGACATCTGGAGTGTCCGAAACATGTTCTGTATGTCTGTTTCTGGTGAATTGGACATGTGATGTGGACGAAGGACTTGCTACTTGTCCGATTCTCCCGATTCGGTCGCCCAAAGGCCTCTTGGCATGCATCGGATGTCCGTTTCTGCAGAATCGGACATCCGGGGAGAAGCTGAGCATGCGAACTTCCGCAACTGCCCCCTAGCCTTTTCCGCAACCCAGTCTCCAGCGCATATCCAGCAAAAACTCAGGCTCCGTTTCTACGCTAGTGACCATGAACGGCAAATTGCGGGTGCATGGCCATTGCAATGGCTTGAAGACAACGCTGTTATTCGCGTTGATGTGGGGCGTCATCATGCTCATTTGGTGGGCGACCGGTGGCGGCCAGCGTACGCTTGGTATCTACATTCTCATCGGACTTGGCTCAACGTTCGCATCCTACTGGTTTTCCGACAAACTTGCGATTGCATCCATGCATGCGCAGGAAGTCAGCGAGCAGGAAGCGCCGGTACTGTACAAAATCGTGCGCGAACTGTCGGCGAAGGCGGGCAAGCCGATGCCGCGTATTTATATCGCCCCAACCATGAGTCCCAATGCGTTCGCAACGGGACGTAATGAACGTCATGCGGCGGTCTGCTGCACGCAGGGCATTCTGCAGATGCTGAACGAACGCGAGATTCGCGGCGTACTTGGGCACGAGCTCATGCACGTGTACAATCATGACATTCTGACGTCCGCGATCGCTTCCGCAATGGCGACGGTCATTTCGTATCTCGGCTATTCGCTCATGTATTTCGGCGGCGGCAATTCGCGTGACGATCGCAATGGTTCATCTTCTAATGGTCTTGGATTGCTGGGTGTGCTGTTGAGCGCGATTCTTGCGCCGATTGCCGCTTCGCTTATTCAGATGGCGATTTCGCGTACGCGAGAATATGATGCCGACGAAGATGGTTCCATGCTTACGGAAGATCCGGAAGCGCTCGCGTCCGCATTGAATAAGATCTCGAACGGCGCTGAGACGATGCCGATGCAGAAGACTGCCGGTACGCAGTCGGTTGCTGCGATGATGATTGCGAATCCGTTCTCTGCGGAAGGTTTTTCTCGCTTGTTTTCCACGCATCCGGCGACTGAGGATCGTATTGCCCGGTTGATGCAGATGAGTCAGGAGATGAAGGCGCGGGGCGTGCAGTCCGGCTATTTGGCTGGCGGTTATGCGACGAGCGGGTATGCTTCGGAGGATATTCGTCGGCAGAATGGGGGTGTCTCTGGTGCCGGCGCCGGTGCGGGTGCAGGGGGATACTCCGGTGGGGGCTATTCGCGAGATTATTCGCAGCATCCCGTGCAAGGCGGGTATGGTCGCTGATCGGCGGCGATTGCAATGTGCGCAGGTTGCGCAAGTCATGCGTGATTGCATAGGATTCCGCTGATTCTGACGCGAATTGTGTGTGTTTCCTGCGGTGATGTATTGCAGAATATTCTGATGTCATCTGATGAGTGACATTAATGCTGTTGTGGTTGTTGCGCGTTGATTGATATGCGATTTGGCAAGTGGGTGACGGTATCGAATATCGGTTGATGGCCGTGAATCCTGCGAATGCATGCTAGACTAAATGATTGTGTCCAAAAGGCACATTTTTTGCGGATGTAGTTCATCGGTAGAACGAAAGCTTCCCAAGCTTTAAAGGCGGGTTCGACTCCCGTCATCCGCTCCATTCGAAACCCTTGGAATCGTTGGAATTCCAAGGGTTTTTCTATTACCGTAAAAGACCCGTGAAGTCAACTTCACGCCGCGCAACTGTCGGTTGCGTCGCAAAATTTGGTTGCGAATCGCAATGCAACCGAAAGATGGTGGCGTGGAACGCGACGTTTATGACAAGCTGTTGCTTGGCAATCGCCAATAATCGCAAGTCGAGGCGATATGGAAACTCGACGAAAGGGCGGACATGAGTTTCAAAGAGAATCTGCAGTATCTGCGCGGTTCGCGCAACATGACGCAGGAACGGCTGGCAATGCTGCTGGGCGTTTCCCGGCAGGCAATTTCGAAATGGGAGTCCGAGAAGGCATACCCCGAAATGGATAAGCTGCTGATGCTTTGCGACATGTTCGGCGTGACATTGGATGATTTGGTCATGGGCGACGTGCGCGCGTCGGCGGGCTGTGGGGGTGCGGGACGCGTGGACTTGGCTGCTGATACGGATGGTGTGGCCGCGTCGGTTGGGGTGGCCGACGCTGCTGTTGGCGCGGTTCCGGGGGTAATCGGGTTTGCGGCATCGCAGGTCGCAGGAATGTCCGATTCTGGTGAATCGGACGTGAGGGATACGAATCCGAATGTTTGTGCGTCCGTTTCTGGTGAATCGGACGCACAAGGTGCCAAAACCGGTGTTCAATTGTCCGTTTCTGCAGAATCGGACACGCGAGATGGGACGGACATTCCGCAAAGCGTGCCCCGACATATCGTGCAGGATGTGGTTGGCTACGACAGTCATATGAGGCGTTTTGCGTGGCTTATTGCGATTGGTGTGGCCGCAATCATCCTCGGCGTCGCGGTTGGCATGTTGTTTTCGCCGGAGGGGTCTGTCTTGGGGCCGTCGCCGGTGAACGACGTGCTGGTCACAGTATGCACGTTGGTTGGCGCGATGGTCGGTCTCGCTTTGCTGATACCGGCCGGAATCATGCATGGCGATTTCCGCCGTCGCCACCCGTATGTGCAGGATTTTTACACGGATGAGGACAAGTCACGTGCGTCGGTCGTATTGGCGATTGGTGTTGCGATTGGTTCCGTGCTGATTTTGGCGGGCGTGTGCGTGCGAGTGTTTTGTGACGAGTTTGTTGCCGACGGAGACGCGGGGTGGCCGGACAGCGTTCTGCTGGCTTGCGTGGCCGCGGCGGTGTTCTGTTTCATTATGTCCGGGATGACGCATGACAAGGTGAATGTGGACAAATACAATCGTGAAGCCGCAGAGGAAAGCGTGCGCGAGGGACGTTCCGTGCCGCACCCGACGATGAGCGAGTCGGACAGATTTTACAGAAGACTTACCAGTGCAATTTGTGGCGTGATCATGTTGTTAGCGACTGTTATCGCGTTGCTTATGCTTTTTCTTGGAACGGCGGGCAGTGATGTTGACGCGTGGATGAAGGTGTTCTGGGTCCCGTGGCCGATCGGCGGTGTGCTGTGTGGCGTCGTGGGCATCATCGTGCCATTGGTTAAGGAGGCCAGGCGGCGGTAAACCAACAAATAGTGTCCGTTTCTGCAGAATCGGACATGCGGGGTGGGCGGCAGGTAGGCTGGAATCCGTGAATACGGATCAGAAACTTCCCGCCGAATCCGCAGGCGAACGCCCCAGTACCCCCCTATTTGGTCATGCCATATCACACGCGGCGACACTCATCGGCCTGTTCGCAATCGTCCTGTGGGGCTTCATGGCCGGCCTCGTGCGACTCGTTTCCGAATCGTTCGGCGCCACGCTCGGCTCGGCGCTCATCTACACTGTCGGCGGCATGCTCCTGCTCATCGTGCGACGGCCGAAACCGATTAGCCAAGCGCCACGCAAGTACCTCGTCGCAGGCGGACTCATGTTCATCGCATACGAGGCGTCGATCTCGCTGTCGATCGGTCTGGCCACAACGAACGCGCAATCTGTGGAAGTCAGCCTCGTCAATTATTTGTGGCCGACGCTGCTGGTACTGATGACCGCCGCCGTGTCGCACAAACGCGGCTCGGTCTCCGAAGCGCTGCCGGGTGCAATCGTAGCCACCGTCGGCGTGGCAATGGCGGTCGGCGGTGAAAACCTTGACGTGCAGGAAGCGGTTGCCAATATCGCCAGCAATCCATTGCCGTACGCGCTCGCGTTCGCAGGCGCCTTTATTTGGGCGATTTACGCGACCGTGACGCCATCGATGTCCGATGGTTACGATGGTACGACGATTTTCTTCTGTTGCGTTGCTGTTGTGCTGTGGATTATCCATTTCGTTTCGGGCGACGGTTTGCCAGCTGTAGCGCCTGGCATCGGCGGCTATATTTCGCTGCTCGCATGTGCCGCGTCGATTGCTGGCGGCTACGCGTGCTGGGGGTATGGCATGCTACATGGCAGTATGGAAACGCTTGCGATCGGTTCGTATGCGACGCCGCTGTTCTCCACTGCTTCCAGCACGCTCCTATTGGGCGTGACGTTGGGCATGCCATTCTGGATCGGTGTCGCGCTGGTGGTGGTCGGCTCGCTGATCAACGTGTGGTTTGCGCGACGCCGCTGATTGTCCGATTCTGCAGAATCGGACGCTTGTTGGTGTGTGAGGAGGCGACATGTGGGGTAGTGGCGGCGCAGAGGAGCGCCGGGATGGCGCAGCGGTACGTAAGGGAAGTGACCGGGCAAGACAATGCCCTTACGCATCCACGCTAGCTTAGGTTTTTGTCGGCTGGTATTTGGTGTGTGTTGCCGTTGGCGGTGATGGTGATGCGTCGCCAATGACGCGTCCATGTGTGCCAGCCGAAACCGATCTAAACCGGCTTAAACCAGCCCGTTCAAATCCGCCTCGTCACATCACCTTGGTGGATTCCAGATTGCGGCTCACCCAGTTGTTCAACCGGATCACCGGCTTGCGCAACACCAATCCCAGCAGCAGCGAAGGAATCAGGAACAAGGCGAGATACACCATGTCAAGCAGGTACTCATTGCCGTACGATCCGGCCATCGCGGCGTGCATGGCATCGATGGCGTGCGGGAACGGTAGGAACGGGTAGAGCATTTGGAAGAACTTCGGCAGCGTCTCGATAGGGAACGTACCGCCCGAACCGGCGACCTGCATCACCAGCAGCACCACGGCCACGGCCTTGCCGATATCGCCGAACGACACGGTCAGCGTATACACGATATTCGAGAACACGAGCGCGGCAAGCCATCCCACGGCAAGGAATTGCAGCGCATGATTCGCCTGCACGCCAAGGAAATACATGTCACCCAGGCAAACCAGTGTGCCCTGCAGCAACGCGAGCAGTGCGAAGATCGCATACCGTCCGAAATACTCGTGGTCGAGGCGCAGTCCCCAACGTGAGGCGTTCCCCGGGCCGGACGGGCCGGCGACGCGCGGCAGCGTGTCGCCCAAGCCCAGCACATGCGCCTTCTCGCGGTCCGAAATTGTCACTTTCAGCATGGCGCACAGGATGATCGCACCCACCCAGATTGACAGGATCGTATAGAACGGCGCCATGGCCGAACCGTAGTTCGCGATCGGGTACACCGAGACGCGATGCAGTTCGACGGGCGCGGAAATCAGCGTGGACAGTGTGGACGCGTTGGCTGTGGCCAGTGCACGTAGTTCGTCCGATTCGCCCGAATCGGCGTCGTTGTCACCGTCGCCACCATCGCTGTTGCCGTCACCGGCGTTCCCGCCCGTCTCCAGCTTCGTGATCAGCTCCTTCACCGTCGCTGCCGACGAGTCGAGTTTCTTCGCGATCGCGCCGAGTGTGGAACGGATGGATGTCACATTCGTCCCCACATCGCCCGTCACATCGTCCAGATCGTCGGCGGTGCCGCTCAGCTGGGTGATCATGTTGTCGGTTTGGGAGATCAGCGTGCTGACTGTGGAGGCGAGCGCGTCGATTTTCGGCTTGACGTTCGTGGCGTAATCGTCGCGCACATTGCTGATCGACTGCTTCGCGGAGGTGATGCGGTTCAGGATCTCCTTGCGGGAGCGTTCCGCGGCTGCGGTATCCTGCGTGACCTGCGTGGAAGCGTCTTTCAGCTGCTGCGCGAGCTTCTGCGAATCGCCTTTGGCGGCTTCCAGCAGCGTGATCTCCCGGTCGATGGCTTCCAGCAGCGCCTGTTTCGCGGAATCACTGTCCGGTAGTTGTTCCACCGATTCGTGCATGTGGTTGAGGCTTGTGATGTACGTGTCGTACAGCGATTCGCTGCTGGAGACTTGTTCGCTCAACGTTGTCAACTGGCTGGCTGCGGTGTCTGAGTCCTTGCCGATCGCGTCGAACGCCTTGTTCACCTTGGCAGCTACTTGGTCGAACGCGCCTGACACCTGGTCGAGCGCGGTGTTCACTGAGGAGGTGACGTTCGCACCTGCCGAAGTGAACGACGTGGCACCTGATTTGCCTTGCTTCAACGCGTTCTGGGCCTGTTTGCCCGCCTTGGTCGCCGAGGCGAGCAGTTTGCCCGTGGAATCCACGATGTCGTTCGCCGAGCCGAGCAGCTGCGAATACGACGTTACCTGCTGCGATGCGCCGCTCAGCGTATCCGCCATGGTGGTGAGATTGCCGTTGAGGTTGCGCATGTATTCGGCCATTTGCGGGCTTTGCGAATAGTGTAGGATGCTTGAGGCCAGGTCGAGTCCGACTTGCGCAATCGTTTTGGCGAAGGTTTTGTCGATTGTGTTGACCACGGTTGTCGCGCCCTGATCGGTGATATGCGGGGCGATCGGGTTGATTTTCTCGTTCAGATAGTACTTGAGCTGCGCGTGTTTGATGTCGGGGGAGAACAGCGTCATCATGTCGGCGCTGAAACCTTTCGGAATTACGATCGCCGCATAGTATTCGCCGGATTTCACCCCGTCGATTGCCTTGTCGCTTTTCACGAACTGCCAGTCCAGCTGGTCGTTGGCGTGCAGTGTGCTGATGATGGTTTCGCCCACGTTGACGCGCACCGGTATGAGATCCGACTTGTAACCCTTGTCGTTATTGGCCACGGCGACCTTCAATGCCTTGGTGTTGCCGTAGGGGTCCCAGCTGGCCGCGATGTTGAACCAGGCGTACAGCGCCGGCACCACCACCAGGCCCATCGAGACGATCACGGCGATCACGTTGCGGGTGGCGTGGCACATGTCCCGCTTGAAGATGCCCCAGATCATTTTCACTGTTCGCTCCCCTCCTCACGCCGACTCCTGCCAGCATTTCCGTCCGTGTTTCCAGCCGCATGTTCAGGCGCATGTCCGGCCGAACCACCATGCACAGCCTCATACAGCCTCGTACGTACGGCATGCATCGGCTTGTAATGCATGCCCGGCCGGAACAGCAGGTTCTCGTGCAGGATCGCGCTGCGGAACTCTTCCGCACTCATCGCTTCCTCGCCCAGATAATTCGCATACCGTTCGCGCAGATACTCCACCACGATGAGATACGTGTCGATGGCGATGATCGAAATGATCCAACCGAGCAGCATGGCGAGCTTCATGCGCGTGATGAATAGCAATAGCAGGAACACGAACGGCAGTACCGCCAGCGCAAGGAATCCCCAACGCACCAGGCGCGGGTACAGGCGGAAGAAATGAATCGCCCGTCTGCGGGCGAGTTCGGGGAACTCCTCGGCGATCTGCTGCGCGGTCTCGGTGAGCCGCAACGGTTCCACCGTGCCTTCGTTATGTTCGGTGATCATCAGATCAGTGTCCGCCAGACGGTTGTCGAACAGGCGGTTGAGGTTCAACGCCAGCTTGCGGACCACCAAGCCGATGAACAGCGCCACAGGCAGATACCAGAACAGCGAGAGCATGTCGATCCAATAATGGTTGGCATACATGCCGCCGATCGGCCCGCGCATCGCGTTGATGCCGTAGGTGAACGGTAGGAACGGTTTCAGACGGCGGAAGAATTCCGGCATCATCTCGATGGGGTAGAGGCCTGCCGCGCCCGGAATCTGGATGATCACCAGAATCACGGCGACGGCCTTGCCGATATGCCGGAACGCCACGGCGAGCGCGTAAATGATGTTCACGTAGACGAACGAGGCGAAAATACCGGCGAGGATGAACAGGAACGGATGCTCGCATTGGATGCCCAGCGCGAGATCGCCGATCGTGGCGATGATCGCCTGCAGAAATCCGACCGTGACGAACAGCAGCCAACGGCCCATATAGCCTTGGCGTGGCGTGTACATGCGGATCTTCTCATCGCGGTCCACTTCAAGCTTGTAGATCGCGACGAGCACGAATCCGCCGACCCACAGCGCAAGATTCGTGTAGAACGGCGTGACCGCGGAGCCATAGTTTTTGACCGGGTAGAGGACCTGTTCGTCCAAATGCACCGGCTCGCCCACGAACGAGCCGACCTCGCTCGCGTCAAGTCCGAGCGCTTGGGAAAGCTGCTGGAACATCGCCGAACTGCTCAACGTGGCCACATCGGTGCGCGTGGTGTTGAGCTGTTTGGCGAGACTGGCGAGCTGCGTCTGCGTGCCAGCAATGGTGGTGTTCGTTTGGGTCACGGTGCGCGACAACTGGTCGAGCAGCCCGTTGCCCTGTTCCAGCGTGCTTTGCAGCGTGGTAAGCGTGCCGGACAGCGACCCATTGGCCAGGCTGAGTGTATCGAGCCCGGTGTTGAGATTCGGCATGACCGTGCCGGTGATGGTCGTGCGTGCGCTCGCCATCGACGCCGTGCCGTTCTTCGCCAGCGTGGTGACATCGTCGTTGAACCCGTTCGCGGTGTTCTTCCCCGCGTTGATCGCAGCCGTGGTGTCCTGATCGAAGGCGTCGATGCGCTGCTGCTGGAACGTCAGCTGTTTGCGGGCTTCGGCGAGTTGCGCGGAAAGATCCTTATACGTTTGGTTGTTCGGATCCAGCTGGCTGGCCTGCAACGCCTTCTCCACGCCGTCGAGCACATTGCCGGTGGTGGTGTTGACGTGATGCATGGTGCTGGACACTTGGTCGAGCGCGTCCTGCGTGGTGTTCAGTCCGCTGAGCACGGTGCCGGTGGCATTGCTCACGTTGACCTGCAGACCGGACAGTTGCGTGCTGCCGTTGTCGAGCGCTCCGACCAGCGTGTTCGAGAATCGTTCGGTTTGTGTGCGCGTCTCGCTCAGCAAGTCGGACGCCTTGCCGACGGTGTCAAGCGAGTTGGTGATTCCCGAGGCGAGCGCGATGTTGGACTGTTTGGCCGAATCGATGGTGGTGAGGGCTTTGTCGAGCGTGGAACGCGTGCCGCGCAGCTGCTGTTGGACGGTTTCGAGCTGGTTGATGGTGTCGGTCAGATCGTTGATGACGTCGCTTTGCGCGCTTTTCACGCTGCCGGTGGTTTCTCCCGCTGCCTCCTTCACTTCCTTTGCCACGGCGTCGGCCACGCTGGAAACGAAAGTGGTGTTGATCTGCTCGTCGATCGTGGTCGCACCCGTATCGGTGATTTTCGGCGCGATCGCGTTCAGCTTTTCGTTGATGTAGTACGTGATCGACGGTCGGTCGCCTTTACCAGTGACGGTGCCGATGAGTCTGGAGCTGAAGTCTTCCGGCAGTACGATCGCCGCATAGTATTTGCCGGATTCCACGCCTTCGATGGCTTGCTGCTCGGGAACGAAACGCCAGCCGAGCTGATGGTTCTTCTTAAGCTGGTTGACGGTTTGCTGGCCAGCGTCGAGATGACCGACCAGCGTGGAGGTTGTGCCCTTGTCCTCGTTCGCCACAGCGACCTGGATGTTGCCCGTGTTCGCGTACGGGTCCCAGTTGGCGAGGATGTTGCACCATGCGTACAGTGATGGGATGATGGCCACACCCAGCGTGACGACGAGCGCCACGGGGTTCTTCAGAATGCGTTTCACGTCTCGAAGGAAGATGGCGAAAACCTGGTGCATCAAGCCTCCTCGCGGGTATTGGTCGCAACATCTACGTGCGGCGGCATGCCCGTGCGGGAATACCCGGTTGGGCTCTTCGTCGCGCGATCCGGTGGATATTCTATGACTTCCGATGGAACGATCGCAATGGTTTCGCCATGTTTATTGGTCGGTCCCGCAAGTGTCGGGATATGAGACGAAAACGCTCGGCATATGGCCCTAGTGGGGCGGGCGACCTGGATATGGAGCGGACGGTCGGGAAAACGGAAAGGAAAGATGGCGAATGTTGTCACATGACAAGTGGGATAGGGTCGGGCGATAATGGAGGCATGACTATTGCAACGCCGGAACGTTATGCGCAAATGCTGGACGCCGCACGCCGCGGCGGTTACGCCTATCCCGCGATCAATGTGACCAGCACACAGACCCTGAACGCCGCACTCCAGGGTTTCGCCGAGGCGGAATCCGATGGCATCATCCAGGTCTCCGTAGGCGGCGCCGCCTACTTCTCCGGGCAACGCGTCAACGACCGCGTCACCGGCTCGCTTGCCTTCGCAGCCTTCGCGCACGAAGTCGCGGCGAAATACCCCAACATCACCATCGCCCTGCACACCGACCACTGCGCCAAACAGTATTTGGACGAATGGGTGCGCCTCTTGCTCGACCATGAAGTCGAACAGGTGAAGCACGGTCAGGAACCGACCTTCCAGTCACACATGTGGGACGGTTCCACAGTGCCGCTGGGTGAAAACCTCGACATCGCAGAAGAACTGCTCGACAAATCCCAAGCCGCGCACACCGTGCTGGAAATCGAAATCGGCGCGGTCGGCGGCGAAGAAGACGGGCACAGCGCCGAAATCAACGACAAACTGTATTCCACGCCCGCGCAAGGCATCGCCGTCGCGCAACGACTCGGCCTTGGCGAGCGCGGACGCTACATGGCCGCCTTCACCTTCGGCAACGTGCACGGCGCATACAAACCGGGCGTGGTGAAACTGCGCCCCGAACTGCTCGACGAAATCCAGACCACGGTCGCGCTCGCGATCAAGGCCGGCGAAATGCCCGACCCCGCGCACTCGCTGGATGTCGCTCCCGGTAAGCCGTTCGCCCTGGTGTTCCACGGTGGTTCCGGCTCCGCGCCGGAGGAGATCGCGCAGGCCGTGAGCTACGGCGTGGTGAAGATGAACATCGACACCGATACGCAGTACGCATTCAGCCGTGCGGTGGCCGGTCACATGTTCTCCAACTATGATTCGGTGCTCAAAATCGATGGCGAGGTGGGCAACAAGAAGATGTACGACCCGCGTTCGTGGGGGCGCGAAGCGGAAAGCGCCATGGCCGCACGCGTGGTGGAGGCTTGCAGGCAGCTTGGCAGCGCGGGCAAGGCGTTGAAGTAGTGTGATGCCGCACGCGCCGCGTAATGCATGCGGCGTGTGGCGGCACGGTGGGTGTGTCGCGTTGTATGAGACGAAAACGATGGAACTGACTAGTTTCAACGGCCGATCGGTGCATATCCGGCAGATATCCGGTAGAGGGCGCAGGATAGTCTTTGTAAGGCCTTGGTAAGGCTTTGAGGCGAAATCGCATACGCGCGGAGGTGCAACAACATGCCTGGAATTGTTTTGATCGGTGCCCAGTGGGGAGACGAAGGCAAGGGTAAGGCGACCGACCTGATCGGCACGAAGGTCGACTATGTTGCCCGCTTCAACGGCGGCAACAATGCGGGCCATACCGTGGTGGTCGGCGACGAATCGTATGCGCTGCACCTGCTGCCCTCCGGCATCATCAGCCCGACCGCGACTCCGGTTATCGGCAACGGTGTTGTTGTTGATCCTGAAGTGCTTTTCGAAGAGATCGACGGCTTGGAAAGCCGCGGTGTGGACTGCTCCCGACTGCTGGTGAGTGAGGGTGCGCACATTATTGCGCCGTATCATCGTGTGCTTGATAAGGTGACGGAACGTTTCCTGGGTAAGCACAAGATCGGTACCACCGGTCGCGGCATTGGACCTGCGTATGCCGACAAGATTAATCGCGTGGGCATCCGCGTGCACGACCTGTTCAATGCTGAGCATTTGCACGACAAGGTTGAGGCAAGCCTGCATCAGAAGAACCAGATGCTGGTGAAGCTGTACAATCGTCGTCCGATTGATGTGAACGAAACCACGGATGAGCTGCTTCGTCTTGGCGAGCGCCTGAAGCCGTATGTTGCCAATACTTCGCTGGTGTTGAACAAGGCGCTTGATGAGGGTAAGACCGTGCTGTTCGAGGGTGGTCAGGCCACCATGCTGGACGTGGACCACGGCACCTACCCATTCGTGACCAGCTCCAATCCGACCGCTGGCGGCGCCTGCACCGGCACCGGCGTCGGCCCGACCAAGATCAGTCGTGTGATCGGCGTCTCCAAGGCCTATGTGACCCGCGTGGGCGAAGGCCCGTTCCCGACCGAACTGTTCGGCGAGGACGGCGAATGGCTGCGCGCCCAAGGCCACGAGTACGGCGTGACCACCGGTCGCCCGCGTCGCTGCGGTTGGTTCGACGCGGTCGTCAACCGTTACGCGGCCCA
>OITA01000214.1_pt1 | contig 14872 bp, 10 predicted proteins | sample 1586621 | NCBI WGS metagenome assembly OITA01 (sample SAMN02674970, study PRJEB24791) | human gut metagenome, SKBSTL043 | isolation source: stool | host: Homo sapiens | place: USA | reverse complement strand
TTTGTTGCTCAGGTACTTAAAAAGTTTAATTGATAATAGTGTTGCGGAATTAAGGGTACATAGGTTTCTTCAAAAAGCACATTCGCCTCGTCGGGATCGCCGTTCTCCTTCAGTCCTAGTATACGCAGAGCGATACTGTAATGGCTTACGCCTGGTGCGTTGGTAAGGTAGAACTGTGCGCCATAAACAGTGGCGGCTTCTCGACGAATTACACCGAAGGTCGATTTGTTCGTTGCGCCGTTTTGGTATCCAGTGCCAGTGGTAATGACACCGTCGTCAATACGGTCCACACGCGGGTCGTTGGCTGGTGCCTGCCACGTCACTTCCGTTTGGTCGCCGTTGGGTGACTCGGCCACATTCACTGCCTTGGCTGGCTTGATGTTGTCCTTCAGGGTGAGGTTCAACGTCTTGTTTGCGTTTACGTCAATGGTCTCGCTGACACCCAACAGTTTGTTCTTGCTTACGCTAACGGTATAGCCCGTGTGCTCATAGATGCCGCTAATACTGTAAGAACCGTCTGCAGCCGTCGTTGTCTCGTAGTTGTTGTATCCAGAGAGTATGACAGTTGCACCTACTACAGGATCGCCCACAGTGTCGCTAATTCTGCCGTGGAGGGAATAAGTGGGAAGGGCCTCAATAGCGATGTTCTCTGTGGTTGTTTCCAACTCTGAGACGGTAGAAGTAGCCGAGCCATCGCGATAACCCAATGCTTCTACGATAATGTTATAACTGCCTTCGGGCAGGTAGTTGAGAGTATATTGACCATCGTTGTTGGTTCTGCTAGTGAACTGTCCGTTCTCCGTGCGAACTAGTGCATTGCTCACGCCCTTTCCGTCGCAGGTTACCCGTCCCGAGATATAGCCTTCGTGGTCTTCTGCAAAGATGACGTTCTTGATGGCGATATTATAGTTTTTGTACAGCGTGCGGTGAACAAAGCTAAAATTGTAGTCACCTGTGTTTTCAACAACAGGCAGGTTGACGCGCAATGTCAAAGCCTCTTTCTCCGTTAAGGCAAACTGATAGATGCTGTCCTGATTGCTAATCTCTGCGCCTTGACCAAAGCCGATGGCAAGTAGCTCCTGTACCTTGTCGCTACCAGTCTTGGTCTCGAATGTAATCTTGTAATGCTTGTCCTTCTCCATACGGATGCGCGGGGAGATGAGCCAATTTTGTGGGGCATAATCCTCATAGGTATAATTATCGGTGGCCCCACCGAATTGTCCGTAAAGTCCTGCTGGCTGCCATGTCCATGTCGTGGTACTTCCATCGGCGTCGATGTTGTTCCATAACATAAAGTTTGCGTAGTCGGTCAGTAGCGTATCGGGTGCTTGGTATGCTGGCCCAGCGATGATTTCTTCCGTACTGATGGAGTCGCTTTGGTATCCGCCTGCATACGCTATGACGTTATAGTGGTATTTGCCCATCACTGGAAGTGTGGTGTCTGTGAAGGAGGTTTCCTTGCTCTTCTCAACCAGTTTCACATTGCCAGGCATACGCCATACATCATAGCTGAGGTCAGTGGTGTTGATCCATGAATTAAATTTACCCTCTGTGGGTGCTGTCCACGTGATGTTGGCGCAGTTGGCCTCTGCCTCAGCCTTGAGGTCTCCCACGTTCATAGGGTCTCCCACGCCAATATATGCCGAGATGGAACTGCGGTCGCCATACCCCAGGTCATTTACAGGTACAAACTTGTAGGTGTAATAACCCCGCTCGGGTAAGTTGTCGGTCCAAGTCTCGTGGCCACCGATGACAGGATTGGCGATGCGGTGCACTTCCACTCCGTCGCGATAGATAATGATACTGTCAAGGTCTTCTAAGGTGCCACCGCGTCCATAGGTCTTCGAAGGGTTGTCCCATTCCAGTTTCGCTGTCAGCTCACCTTGCTCTCCACGTGTTAGCTTCAAGTTTTGCACTTTTTGTGGTGCACTTGCTTCGGCAGGCACGTACGGCATTACGATGCCATCGAATCCGAAGGACTTGCTTATCATGCCGCTTGCGTCCACCTCGTAAGGCAGGGTGGCAATGTGGGTTACATGGGCTGTCTTCAAATCGATTTCGGACAACTCATATTTCTTTCCATAGAAAGTGAAGAAGCGGAAATATAGTTTTCCTGTCTCGTTGTCGAAGAACAGACAGTTGTTGTTGTACATGTAAGCTTGGTCAGGATTATAGTCGAGCTCGCCGATAAAGGAGCAAAGTCCTGTGACGGGGTTTACTTTGTATAGTGCACCACTATAGCTCACACCGTACATGTCGCCATCATAGTTGATGGCAATCGAGATCAAGGTGTGTAAACTCTTGTCCCACTGTTGGTCTTTTTCCGTTAGACGGTCGTAAGAAAATGTACAGACAGGGATGAGATCGCCGTTAGTGAGGTCAATCTTCACCAACCCGTTGCCAGATTGTACGCTGTTCAGCGCATACATGGTCTGTGTCTGTGCGTTCCAAGCAAAATGGCTGGCTGCAGGTCCTTGCTGTAGGTCATGGTAATCACCAACTTTCTTTACATTTTTTGTTTCCAGGTCAAAACTATAGAATCCATGAGACTTATGTCCTTTTATGTTCTGTTCATAGTCGATGTAGTAGTAGACGTTGTCCACCATCGTAGCACCCATGATGTGGTCTACGCTCAATGGAGCAACAATTTGCACGTTGTCGAGCGTGTCGCAACTGACGTCAAAGGTATAGACTCCGGAGCCCATGCCTGCGTCGTTTTCAATGATGCCGTATGCAGTTTTTGCTTCCTGTCCCCAAGATGGCGAAGACCATCCTATGAGAGCTGCAAGCGCTGCGAGCGAGATCCAATGTGACTTGTACTTCATAAGCTGATTTTTTAAATGTTGAACTAAATGAATACTATTTATTACTGTGTGGCAGAATTGTGGAGGACTGCCAATTATGCTGCAAAAGTATTAAGAATGCGACGATAAACCTAAGGAAAATGCCGATTTTATCGCTCTGTCAGTTTTTGTCTATATCCCAATCATAGTCTATCTATAATATAAATGTGGGAGTATTCTTGCTTCTTCGTACCTTTGCAAGCGTAAACCAAATGCTTTAGATTTATGAAAAAAAGTAAGAACTTGCTATCCGCCCTTTTGCTTGTTGGAGCGCTTGCCGCCTCAGCAGCACCTGCTTATCGGGGAGCTGTCCAATTGAAGCAGCCTGATGGTTCTGTTATTACCGTCTATCTCCGTGGTGACGAACATCGTCATCAACGACTCACAGCCGATGGCTACGCCATCATGCAGTCGTCCGATGGTTATTACCGTTATGCCTATCAAACCCAAGAAGGCTATTTAAGCACCGAGGGTGCTCCCATAGTGCGTGACATTCCACTACGTTCGGCAGCAGACAAGGCGTTTCTGAAGTTGATAAAGAAAGCGGAAAACTTTACATCTTCTACCGAAACAATATTGCCGATGCAAGCGAAGCCTATAGACACGGTTACTCCCTATGAAAAGATGCGTGTGGGGTCTTTCCCGACAACGGGTGATTTCAAAGGCGTAGTCATCCTAGCACAGTTTCAAGACCAGAAATTTACCTATGATGCTTCCTATTTTGAACGGATGCTCAACGAGGAGGGCTTTCATGACAATGGTGCCATCGGTTCGGCACATGATTACTTCTACTTTCAGAGTAACGGACGTTTCAACCCTCATTTTGATGTAGTGGGTCCTGTTACACTATCGAAGGAGATGTCGTACTACGGAAAAGACGCTACTGACATTTGGGGCAACATGATTGGCGACGAAGAACCGACGAAGGCTATAGCTGAGGCCTGCCAGTTGGCTGACCCCTTAGTGGACTTTAAGCAGTATGATCTCGATGGTGATGGCAAGGTAGAGATGGTATATGTCATCTATGCTGGCTATGGCGAAAATTTTGGTGCTGATGCCAATACTATATGGCCACACAAGTACGAGCTGTCCTCGGCGGGTTATAACGTGTGTCTTGACGACGTCTGCCTTGACACCTACGCCTGCTCTGCAGAACTGTTTGGCAATAGTGGCACTACACCTTGTGGAATCGGACCGCTCACTCACGAGTTTGGCCATGTGTTAGGACTGGCAGATCACTATAACACGGCAACGACGGAATACGAGTTGGGGCGCTACGACAATATGGACTATGGCACATACAACGAGAATACGAACATCCCTCCCTCCTACACCGCCTTTGAGCGAATCTCGCTCGGGTGGATGGAACCAACCATCATCAATGAGCCTTCTGATGTGCTCACGCTGGAGAATATTGCCGATAGCCGGCAGACTTATCTTCTTCCGACAGCCAGGCATGATGAGTTCTATCTTTTGGAAAACCGTCAGCAGACGGGATGGGATGTGGGCATCAAGGCAAGCGGCTTGATGATCACCCATGTCGATTTTCTGCAAAATGCATGGGACAAAAATACGCTCAACAATACTACCGCACATCGTCGTTACTATTTAGTTTGCGCCGATAATGAGTCAGGTTATGACGAGACGTTAGGTCATGAATCTGAGGCTGGTGATCTTTTCCCCTTCGGCGGAAATGATGCATTTACCGATGAAACGACCCCCGCCTCACAGACCTACCAGGGGGTGGGGCTTGATCGTTGGGTGACAGACATACGCCACCATGACGGGGTGGTGTCATTTCGCTTCAGGCCCAACCATTTCCGAACACCTAGCGGTTTGGGTTTCACGGAGGTTCGGGATGATAGTTTCCGTGCCTATTGGGAAGGCAGCGCTTCTGAGGCGCTGTACGACTTGCGTTGGCATTCTCTTGCAAGAGAGTCCGATCTGCCAGTCGCCCTTGCCGAGGGTTTTGTCTTTATGAACGACGGAACGCCTTCTTCACCTGATAGCAAAGATATTTCTGTTTCGCTGGATAATTATATGGAGAGGAGTGGATGGACAGGTAAACGTGTCTATCAAGCCGGTGGGGCTGTCAAATTGGGTGCTGTCGATGCTGATGGAACACTGACCACGCCGAAACTAAACCTATATAATATGGGTGAGCAGTTCACGGTCTTAGTTCGGACTCACAGTCTGTCAGGGAAAACTCCTGTCTTCACAGTATCGTCTAATGGTAAGACTGGTGCCTATCGTCTCACTTCCAGCGACAAATCCTATTATTACCAGTTTGACAACGGACTGACGGTGACGGATGTTACTTTTCAGGTGAAGGGAGATGTCGCTATCATCGACAGTATTCTCATTGTCCGAGGCAATGGCGCTGGCTATGTAGAGGGTGCCCTCAAGGTGAATGTAACAGGTGAGGCCATTTCTGATGAAAACCCTGAGGTGGAGGAACAGTTTGTCGAGCTGGATACTACAGAGATGAGGGGTATTAATGGCGAGTCGGTGGTGATTAATGGTTTGCAAAAAGACAACTACTATAGTTTCGAGGTGCGTGCTACCAATGCAGATGGCAGCAAAACCAGTCAATGGAGTGTGCCTCAGACCGTTCTCGCCAGTGAGGCGACAAAAGTTGACCGCACGGATTGCCATACGCAAAAAGGCACCGCATACTACAGCTTAGATGGTGTTCGTATCGACAAGCCAACGAAAGCTGGCGTTTATATTCGACGCGAAGGAACGCAAGTGATGAAACTCCTTGTCAGGTAATTAGCAAAGATTGACGTTATGTGTTAGTAGGTCGCGCTTCTAATTAAGAAGGGCGGGAATGGACGTAATGTCCCATTCCCGCCTTTCTCTAGATGTGTTCGGCAATGAAAGAATTCATGAGGGCGCTCTAACTCAAGTTTGGCTCCCGTTTTTTCATCCTTCTTTAGGGCCCTTATGTTGCTAGTATGTCGGTTTTCTACAAACGCATTCTTTGCTTTTGATTTGTAGTACACAGGGATTTCGTCTTGGAACAAACTCCTCAGTCAAGAAAATCAAAGAAGTGTCAAAATCAAAATCTCCAAAAGCTTGTAGGGCACAGTAAAGCAAATCTCATGGGTAATAGCGAACTATTACCCATGAGATAACACAAAATCATCCTTCAAAAGCAAATAGTCATAATGAACGATATGCTTCTAGCAAATCAGAACACGACCTTGTGCCCTTTGTGGATATATACACCCTTGCTAGGCTTTTCTACTCGAACCCCCCCGAGGGTATAGTAGTATGGGTCGGTAGTCACGGACCGAGTGATGGAGTCGGTCCTGTTGAGAATCGTACCCTCTATAGCGCACTTATCGGCATTGATGATCATGCCATCTTCATTGAGCAGCAGAACTACCAGTTCGGTATTTTCCTTCTTCAGTACCGTCTCTGGCATGTCGAGTGAGTAGTTGTATGTTAGGTGGTCTCCCTCCTTCACGCTCTCCACGCCAAAAGCGTTCTTGACACCTTCGTAGCTGGGGAAAATACCGCGCGCGACGTCTTGAAACCAGATGTCGTCGGCGTTGATAATGTTTGGCTGGTTCTCGAAGCCGTACATGCTACCTGATCCTCCCCCTGCGTAATAGTTCATTTGGTCATAACCGCAATAGTTGTTGAGGATGCCCGTTTCGGCATGGGTGCGATGTACGTTATTCTCCACCACTACAAAAGCAAGGTTGTAATGCGCTTTGTCGAAGTCTGTGGCAAAAAAAGCATCTACATTTGCTGCTATTTGATTGGTCTGCTCATCATAGTTGGCTGTCAGGCGCAAGCCTACTGTATTGCTATTGCTGCTCTTGATAGCCGTGTACATGGCAGGGATGTCGACAGGATCTCCCCAGTACATTACGTTCCTATTAATGCCAGCGTGAGGATAACCTGCAGCCCCTAAGTGTGAGAGCAGATTGTTGAGATAGGCTTCGCCTGGAATCGCCATGGAATCAGGGACCTGTGTGCTGCCGTTGTTGTGGATTGCAATGCCGATAAATCCTTTGGGGTAATTCTTCTTCATGTAGTTAAGTGCGCCGATGCCGCGTACACAATACCCACACCATGTTCCCGTGATTTCTTCTGCCACGAGTTTCCACAGGTAGGCTGAGGTGTTCCCGCTATAGCTGACGCTGTCGGTGCCACTTTTGACCCATGCCTTCCACTGGGCAGTAGCGTTACGCTCCAGGAGGAATGGCTTGTCCATACTGAAGTCTATGCTTTTGCCAGCTTCGACGATATCATGGAATGACTGTTCGAAGTACTGATCTCCCGACTGAAAACCGATGGTAAAGCCGTTGACGTCCTCGTTGGTGGCTTGTACGGTTCCCCTTAGAGGTATCGTGTCACAGCCGTCGAAAACACGTCCCAGGTCGAGAGACATCGTGATGTGTGAAGGAATGCCAACGAAGAGATCGTCGAGATAGAGGGCTGCCTTGTCTTTGCTGTCGTTGACGAATGCGATGTGGATAGTTTTCCCCACGTAGTCGGCAAGGCTCACCTCGTGTTCCGTCCAGTTGTTTGCTTCTTTAGAAAGTGAGAAGATTGGAGGGGCGGTAAAGTCCCCTACGGACGTTCCCTTTTCGGACACATATACTTTGAGCCCGTCTCGGAAATCCTTGTCGCGAGCCATAGAACGCCACCGTAGTATGGCCTTTGTGTCGTCAATGGTGATGCCCGGTGTAACCATCCAATCGTTTGCCGCCCCTGCATTCTTGTACCACGAAGTGGAGATGGCTACGTTGTTGTTGGGATCGACGGGATCTACCCCTTTGGCGACGATCCATGCTTTTCCAATCTCGAATCCGAGAGAGGCCATGTCGGTCGATGGCGTTCGCCCGTCCTCGTCGTGAAGGATGAATGTTGTGGGCATCCCCTCGTCAAATCCTGTTTCCAAATAGGCGTTTTGCGCTTGGCCTGTAGCTGCCAATAGGGCGCTGATGCTGAGTGTTAGTGCTTTCTTTATCATAAGCGATGTTTTTAATGTTTTTTTATACTCTCGTTGCAAAGTTAGGCGTTTTTAACCGTGAAAATCCGTTGAAATGGTGTTTTTTCCGCTTTGTCAGTTTTTGACAGAGTAGCAAATGACAGAAAGTGAGAAGGGAAATAGGCAATGACGGGTAATGTGAAGCTTCCTGTTGTTAGTAAGGAAGAGTTTCGTCGCATGTTGATGTTTGCTAATAGCAAAAGGAGTGGTACGGTCATGGGAGACCGTTCTACTCCTTTTATAGTAACGCCCTTATAGATAGAGCACGGCCTCGTTGCCCATATTGAAGAGCAGGTCGAGGATGCTGAGGTTGGGCTGGAAGCCGAACCGTTGTGCATAAACCTGATAGTAGGGGCGCGGTGAGAAGTCTGGGTCAGGCAAGGCGTGCTTCGGGCGGATAGCCTCGCGGTAGTCCGTCAGGCCGAGGCGATCGTCGAGGGGTGTGGAAAGATACTGGGTAGTCTCGTGTATATCTGGCTTGAAGCCGATCAGCGCGCAGAGTGTGTGGGTGATGGCGGTGTTGAAGTCGAGGAGGTAGTGCCAAGGCCGCTCGAAGAAGGGGTGGAGGTCATCAGCATAATACTCGAAGAATGGGCTCTCGCCGTAGGCCGCACAGAGCGCACTCCAGTGGATTCGGCGCCAGTCCCCATGGTCGCTGATGCGCACCTCTCGCATTCGTGTCTTGTCGAGTCGTCCGTCAGCGGGCTTCTCTACGGGGACGGATAGCGACAGTGTGCCATTGGCCGTGGCGATGAGGCAGCGGTTGCGGTAGGTCTGCTTGACGAAGTGGTCGCAGCCCTCTATGTACACGCTCTGGTGGCGGTACACCTTCTGCCACCACTGGATAGGGGCGAAGTAGGCCGAACAGAGCAAAGCCCCACCCGCAAGGGGGTGGGGCATGTGGTTGTGATGATGGATTGGAGTCAGCATCCTTACTTGATGTTTCCGACCCATGTGAAGAGACGCGACCAGCGTATGCCGCTGAAACCATGGCGGTCGGGATCGCTCGACCACCAGACGAAGAGCGGTTTGCCGACGATGTGATCCTCAGGCACGAAGCCCCAGTAGCGTGAGTCGGCAGAGTTGTGGCGGTTGTCGCCCATCATCCAGTAGTAGTCCATCTTGAAGGTGTAGGATGAGGCTTGCTTGCCGTTGATGAAGATCTTGCCGTTTTTCACCTCCAGGTCGTTGCCCTCATAGACATGGATGCAGCGCTCATAAATAGGCAGGTTGGCGAGGGTCAGCTTGATGCTCTCTCCCTTCTTCGGAATCCATACCGGACCATAGTTGTCGCGCGTCCACTGTGTGTAGCCGTCGAGCGGATAGACCATGCCCGAGAAGACGTCGCGGTCTGTGACGGGACGCATGGCAGCGACGAGCCCCTTCTGCTTGAGGGCCTGTGCGGCACGCTTCGTGAGCGGCATGTAGCCGTCATACTCTTTCAGTATGGCGTCGTTGAGGATGGTGCCGCGCTCCACGTCCGCGCCGTGGAGGTAGCTGAGGCTCTGTACGTCCTCCTCGCTGATGTTGAGTTCCTTGCGCAGGTCGTCATAGCGCTGTCCCAGAAGTTCGCTTGCTGTCACGCCGCGCCACTTGATGAGGTAGGTGTACTGCACGTTCTCCGGCTCCTTGTTGGGCTTGCCGTCGAGATAGACGATCTTGTTCTTGATCTGCAGCATCTGTCCAGGCATTCCGACGCAGCGCTTCACATAGTTTTCGCGGCGGTCAGTGGGGCGCGAGTCAATCACGCCATAGACGGCCTGGTTCTGCACGAGATAGTTGCGTCCCAAGGCGTAGGCCTTGTTGAAGAAGTCGCGCTGTTGCAGGAGGCTCATCGTGGCGAGGTTGATGTCCGGTTGCTGCTGCATGAGGAGGCTTTCGCCCGTGTTATAGACCATCTGGTAGTAGTCTTGAGCCTGATAGGCCTCGTTGCTCAGCAGGGAGTCGCCAGCAGGATAGTTGAAGACGACGATGTCGTTGAGTTCTACGTGTCCCAGACCCTTCACACGGCGGTAGTCCCAGTGAGGCCACTCGATGTAGCTCTTGCAGTTGAAGACCGGCATGGTATGCTGGGTAAGCGGCATGGTGAGCGGTGTCTGCGGGATGCGCGGTCCGTAGCTCACCTTGGAGACGGCGAGGTAGTCGCCCGTGAGGAGGCTCTTCTCTAAGGAAGAGGAGGGAATGACGTAGTTTTGGAACAGGAAGAGGTTGATGAAATAGACAGCCACGAGGGCAAAGATCAGTGCGTCAACCCACGACATTACCATACGCACGGGGCCCTCGGAGTCCTTCCACCACGTCCAGCGTATCTTCTTGGTAATGTAGTTGTCGAAAATGAACGGCAGGACGACCAGTCCCAACCAGCTTTGTACCCAAAGGAGGAAGAGCAGGTAGAGGCCTCCTACGATGATAAACTTCGCCCATTGCTTCTTCGGGTCGAGTTTTTGTTTTTCTTTGTCTATCATGAGATTGTTAGTTTTTCGTATGAATCAGGAGCGACCTGGAGGTTAGAATTGGAAGAGGTCGCTCGTCGTGAGCAGTCCGTTGTGGGTGAGCGTATATTCCGCAGCCAGCACCGCTCCGAGGGCAAAGCCCTTGCGCGAGTGGGCAGAGTGGGTGATGGTGATCTCGTCAGCCTCGCTGTCATAGCGGACACTATGGATGCCCGGCACCTCGTCGTGGCGGACGCTGTTGATGAGCAGCTGGTCGTCTCTGTGGGCCGACTTTCCTTCGATGCGCCCGTCGTCCCAGGTGGTGGTGCCCTTCTTCCATTCCGTCTTGCGGTCCAGATTTTGACAGATCTCCTCTGCCAGAGTGATGGCGGTGCCCGACGGTGCGTCGAGCTTATGGACGTGGTGGGTCTCGGTCATGGATACGTCATACTGTGGAAACTGGTTCATCAGTTTGGCCAGGTAGCGGTTGACGGCCGAGAAGATGGCCACGCCGACGGAGAAGTTGCTGGCCCAGAAGAGCGTCTGTCCCTCTTCGCGGCACAAGCGCTCCACGTCCTGCTTGTGATGGTGCATCCAGCCCGTCGATCCGCTCACGACCTTCACGTTGTGGCGGAACGCGCGCAGGAAGTTGCCATACGCCGCTGTGGGGTTGGTAAACTCTATCGCCACGTCGGCCGAGGCGAAGGCGGGCGAGTCGAAGTCGTCCGGGTTGTCGATGTCTATCTTGCAAACGATACTGTGGCCGCGACTGATGGCAATCTGCTCGATCATGTGGCCCATTTTCCCATACCCAATGAGTGCTATCTTCATCTTGTCTGTGACTGTATAGTTGTTGCTTATGAATGATAATTGTGCAAAATTACGAAGTTTTTTCGGATAACACAAAAAAACGCCGTAACTTTGCATCTCTAACCAGTCCTAAAAAGTATTGTTTATCAATACGAAAGAGAATTTCAGGATTGAGGGGAGTAGAAGGATTGCACATGCAACATATAATAACAAACAAATGAAGAAAATGAAGAAACTATTTACACTCGCGCTCGCCCTGCTTTGTGGCATGGGCGCAATGGCCGACGACTACACCGGACACCTCGTTCTGGTGCGCGGCGGAGAGACCATCCAGGATCAGGAGAAAGTAGCCACGCTGACCCGTCTGGACAACGGGCAGTACACATTGTCGGTGGACAACCTCACCTATGAGGCTGCTGGCATGGGAATTGGCAATGTTGTCATTGACAGCATCGACGCCGTGGGCAATCCCGATCAACCCGGTGTGACCGATCTGGGCGTGGCGAAGAGCATCCGCATCAGCTCGGGCACGATCTCGGGCTTTCCCGTCTGGGTGGGTCCGCGTCTTGGTGCCGTGCCTATCGAGCTGGAGGGCAAGGTGGCTGCTGGTCAGCTCTATTTCAAGGTGAAGGCCGAAGCCTCGTTCTACGGCACCGATTTCAAGGGCGATTTTATCTTTGGCAATGTGGATGACGTCATTTCCGCTGGTGCCACTGGCATTGAGGAAGCCGCCTCGTCCGCCACGGTGCGCCCCGTTGCCACTTACGATCTCTGTGGTCGCAAGGTCAGTGCGCCGCGCGAGGGCCAGGTCTATGTAGTCCGCATGAGTGACGGCACGGTGCGCAAGGTGCTGCGATAGATATTGATGATGACGAAGGGCTGGCGCCAGCCATTGGTGCTCCCCTATACAAACAAACTGAAAAGGCCTCATGGAAGAACTTCTCCACTATGTCTGGAAGCACAAGCTGTTTCCGCTTGCCCCACTGACCACCACGAACGGGAAGTCTGTGGAGGTGGTCGATGTGGGACTGCACAACCGCCATGCCGGTCCCGACTTCTTCAATGCGAAGGTGAGGATCGACGGAACGCTCTGGGTCGGCAATGTGGAGATCCATGACAAGGCTTCTGACTGGTTCGTCCACGGCCATGACCGCGACGCACGCTACGACAACGTCGTGCTCCATGTCGTGGACATTGCTGATGTCGTGGTCCGCACCAGCCAGGGCGCCACGCCCCCGCAGATGGTGCTCCACGTGCCCGACCGCGTCAGAGACCACTATCAGGAATTGCTTGCTGCAGAGGACTATCCGCCCTGCCATGCCGTCATCTCCTCGCTCCCGCGACTGACGGTCTGCTCCTGGCTTAGTGCGCTGCAGACGGAGCGGTTGGAGCAAAAGACGGAGGCCATCAGCGATCGCGTCAAGGCCTGCGATGGATCGTGGGAGGCCGCCTACTTCGTGACGCTGGCGCGCAACTTCGGGTTTGGCGTCAATGGTGACATTTTCGAACTGTGGGCGCGATCCATCCCCCTGGGCAGCGTGGGACACCACCGCGACGACCTCTTCCAGGTGGAAGCTTTCTTCCTCGGGCAGGCCGGACTGCTCGATTCCGCAGTCCTGCCCCCGCGGTGTCGTGAGGCTGCGGACGAGGATACCTACTTCCAGCGGCTACGGAGCGAGTATGCGTATCTCGCCCGTAAGTTTTCGCTCCGTCCCATCGATGGCCACCTATGGCGTTTCCTGCGCCTGCGTCCGCAGAATTTTCCCACTATCCGCATCGTCCAGCTCGCACGCCTCTATCACGAGGGGCGCGCCGGACTGTCGCGTCTGGTGGACTGCGCCTCCCTGCACCAGGTCGCCGAACTGCTTGCCACCAGTGTGACACCCTACTGGGAGACCCACTACCTCTTTGGCCTGGAGAGCCGGCGGAGCGAGAAGCGACTCTCGGCCTCCTCGATTGCCCTGCTCACCATCAACACCGCTGTGCCCATGCTCTTCGCCTACGGGCGTCACAAGGGCGACGAGAAACTCTGCGACCGCGCCTTCGATCTGCTCGAAGCACTGAGCGCGGAGAAGAATCATATCGTAGAGACGTGGAAAAAGGTGGGACTGAAGGCGCAGACGGCGGGCGACTCCCAGGCACTGATACAACTGAAGCGTGCCTACTGCGACCGAAAGGAGTGCCTGCGCTGCCGCTTCGGCTATGAATATCTGAAGAAAACCGATCATGATAAGAATAGATAACCTATCCTATGAACAACGACTATATCTTTGAGACCCGCCTGGAGGTGCGCGACTATGAGTGCGACATTGAGGGCATCGTCAACAACGCCAACTATCTCCACTACACGGAGCACACGCGTCACCGGTTTCTGAAAGCCTGCGGACTGAGTTTCGCTGAGATGCACGAGCAGGGCACGGATGCTGTGGTGGCACGGATGAATCTGGAATACAAGGCTCCGCTGCGCTGCGATGATATCATCGTCTCGCGCCTGCGACTCGAAAAGCAGGGCATCCGCTACATCTTCGTCCACGACCTCTTCCGGGAGGCCGACGGAAAGCTATGCTTCCGTGGACGCGTGGAACTGGTCACGCTCGTCCATGGGCGGCTCGCCGTGAGCGAGGATTATGACCGAGCCTTCGCTCCTTATCTTTCCAAAGAATAATAATAAAGAAAAGAATAGTATGACGATGGACGTGATTGCAGAAGACGAACGCTTTGCCGCGATGCTGCTCAGCCGTGTGGGCTACTATCACTTGCAGGAGATACGGACGCTCTACACTATGGTGGGTTCCGCACAAGCGGTCGTCGCCGCCTCCGACGACATCCGACAAGTCTTGCCCGACGCCTCTCCGCGCTTGGTGCAACTGCTGTCTCACCTCTCGGACCACCGTCAGCGAGTTGCCGACGAGCTGGCGTATGTGGAGACGGAGGGTGTGAGGGTTCTTACCCCTTGCGACAGTGGCTACCCGCGGCGTCTGTGGGAATGTGTTGATGCGCCCTTGGTGCTCTATGCCCGAGGCGAAGCCTGCCTCAACGCACGGCGGGTGGTCAGCGTGGTGGGCACACGCCGTTGTACCCGCTACGGGCAGGATCTCATCCACAGTTTCGTCCACCGCTTGAAGGAACTATGTCCTGAGGTGCTGGTGGTGAGCGGGTTGGCCTATGGAGTGGATATTTGGGCGCACCGCGAGTGTCTGGCCAACGAGACTCCCACTGTGGGCGTGCTGGCCCATGGCCTCGACGACCTCTATCCACGCGCCCACCGCGAGACGGCGAATAGGATGGTGGCGGAAGGAGGTGCACTGCTGACGGAGTTTATGACGCACACCACTGCTGACAAGATCAACTTCGTGCGCCGCAACCGTATCGTGGCGGGCATGAGCGATGCCGTCGTCCTTGTGGAGAGTGCTGACAAGGGTGGGGGACTGATTGAAAATTTACCAAGAATGTTTGCTGATGATCTAACTGCTGAAATTGATGCAAGCTCTTGGAAAGTTTTACCAATTTTTGAATATCTCAAAAAATTAGGTAATTTATCACAAGATGATTGTTACGAAACTTTCAATATGGGTATTGGTATGGTTTTAGCAGTATCTAAAGATAAGTTAGAATCAGTAAAGAAATTATTAAGTGATAAAAACGAAGATTTCTATATTATTGGAAACTTGAGGAAAAGAAAAGGCAATGAAGAAAAAATCATTGTACATTAAGGAGCATAGGTGATGAGAGTAGCAATTTTTGCTTCAGGAAATGGAACTAATTTTGAGGTATTAGCA
>OITA01000204.1_pt1 | contig 15343 bp, 11 predicted proteins | sample 1586621 | NCBI WGS metagenome assembly OITA01 (sample SAMN02674970, study PRJEB24791) | human gut metagenome, SKBSTL043 | isolation source: stool | host: Homo sapiens | place: USA | reverse complement strand
ACTTTCGCTGCCAAACGTTGGCGAGTTTCGTAACTTGTTTCGCCGTTTGCTGACAATTCGCCAAGCACAACAGCATAGTCAGCAGGGTCTACCACAACTGTTACGCTAGCGTGGTTTTTAGCTGCTGAACGAAGCATAGATGGCCCACCGATATCGATGTTTTCAACCGCATCAGCATAAGTCACGTCTGGTTTGAGGATGGTTTCCTTGAATGGGTAAAGGTTTACCACAACAAGGTCAATCAATTCGATATTATTGTCCTTAGCCGCTTGAAGGTGGCTATCGAGGTCACGACGAGCGAGGAGACCACCATGGATATTTGGGTGGAGAGTCTTCACACGACCGTCCATCATTTCTGGGAAACCAGTCACATCGTCGATGGCGATAGTGTCTACCCCAGCATTGTCAAGGACAACTTTAGTACCACCTGTTGAGATGATGTCCCAACCGAGTTTTTTGAGTTCTTGGGCAAATTCAACAATGCCCGCTTTGTCTGAGACTGAAATAAGTGCTCGTTTAGTCATTTTCTTTCTTTTCCTTTTTTAAAAAAGTTCTTTAGCTGCTACAGTCAAAAATTATCTTTCAGCTCTAGGGCTTTCTTATTTTCGTGCAACTCCCAAACTATCCAACACTTCTGGATAGAGCTTGTACTCTGTTTCGTGGATGCGAGTTTCGAAAGTATCAAGGGTATCACCTTCAAGGCGTGGCACACGGACTTGTTTGATGACCTTACCGGTATCAACGCCAGAATCCACCCAGTGAATAGTCACACCAGACTGGTCAACACCTGCATTCCAAGCATCCTCAATACCATGAGCACCTGGAAATTCAGGAAGATAAGCCGGGTGGATATTTATGATACGACCTTCATAAGCTGCCAGCAAGGTTGGGCCAACGATTTTCATATAACCCGCCAAGCAAACCAAATCAATCTGGTGTTCATCCAAGAGTTTGACGATAGCTTCTTCATAAGCCGTTTTATTGTCAAATTCCTTGAGCTCAAAGGCATGGCTAGTCACACCAAGATTCTTGGCACGTTCTAAGACATAGGCATCACGGTGATCTGAAAAAACAAATTCTACTGGAAATTGTTCCGCAATCACCTGAAAGTTTGAGCCGTTGCCAGAGGCAAAAACAGCAATCTTCATATTCGATACAAAGGGACGTTTCGGCTAGCCGAACAGTTTCGTAGAAAAATAGGAAATCATTTTGTGTGCAAGCACCCAGCAATGATTTCTCTTTTTTCCTAGAAAATGAGTCCCGTGTTCAGTTAGGCTTGCTAACTAAACACTCCTTTCTACAATTTCTCCGTATAAAATGGTGATTTCACCATTATTTTATCACCACACTTGCGCCATCTTTCTTCACAATACGACCAATTTCATAAACAGGTTCGTCAAGAAGTTCTTTGACACGTTCCACATTTTCTGGTTTAACCGCAAGCATGAGACCAATACCCATGTTGAAGATTTCAAACATTTCTTCATGTTTGATTTCACCATATTTTTCAAGGGCTTTGAAAATTGGAAGAACTGGCACTTTGCTTTCATCAATTTCAGCAGCCAAGTCATCTGAGAACATACGTGGTACATTTTCGATGAAACCACCACCTGTGATGTGGGCAATACCGTTAACCAATTCTTCTTTGATGAGCGGCAAAGCTGCTTTGACGTAGATACGAGTTGGTTCAAGAAGAACGTCTTTAAGTTTTTTGCCTTCAAGTTCTGGAAGAACTTCTTCACCTGTGTAATCAGCAAAGACACGACGCACGAGTGAGTAACCGTTTGAGTGGATACCACTTGAAGCAAGTCCAAGAAGCACGTCACCTTCAGCTACTTTTGAGCCGTCGATGATTTGAGATTTTTCTGCGATACCTACCGCGAAACCTGCCAAATCATAGTCGTCTTCACCATACATACCAGGCATTTCAGCAGTTTCACCACCAATAAGGGCTGCACCAGCTTGCACACAACCTTCAGCAACACCAGCAACGACCTGCTCCAATTTAGCTGGTTCATTTTTACCAGTTGCTACGTAGTCAAGGAAGTAAAGGGGCTCAGCACCTGCAGCGATGATATCGTTAACACACATAGCGACACAGTCTTGACCGATAGTATCGTGTTTGTCGTACTTAATAGCAAGCATGAGTTTAGTACCGACACCATCTGTACCTGAGATCAAAACAGGCTCTTTGACACCTGTTTTTGAAAGGTCGAACATACCACCGAAGCCACCGAGAGCTCCCATGACACCTGCACGCTCTGTACGAGCAACGTGTTTTTTGATACGTTCAACAACTTCATAACCTGCTTCAACATCCACACCCGATTGAGCGTAAGCATTTTTATTTGTCATTTTATTTATTCCTTTTCTTTTTTCGAGAAAGAGTGCGACGTATTTTTAGATGAACCATCTTTTTATCTAAAAATACTAGTCAGGTCTCTAGCTTTGACCCCATAGGGCAAAGTGTCTACTGACAAATGCTTTAGCTTTTAGTCAGTAGTGAGACGTGGAGCGTAAGCATTTTTAGACATAATTTTTTCCTCTTTTTTCTTCTGTACTGCTCTTAATAGAAAGAAGTGTGTTCTTTCAAACTTTCCAAATAGCGTTCTTCGTAGTCATACAATGGTGTTGGATATTTACCATCAAAGTAAGCCACACAAAGGCCACCGTTTGGTGCATCTGTGTCAATTCCAATAGAATCAATCAAGCCATCAATAGACAAGTAAGTCAAGCTATCCGCACCAATGATTTCGCGTGTTTCCTCAACCGTATGATTGGCCGCAATCAATTCCTTACGTGTTTGAATATCGATACCGTAGAAACATGGGTAGGCAAGGGCTGGGCTACCGATTGCTACGTGGACCTCTGTTGCTCCTGCTTCTTTTAGCAAATTAACGATACGACGTGATGTTGTCCCACGTACAATAGAGTCGTCAATCATAACCACACGTTTTCCTTTAACAACACCTGATACGGCAGAGAGCTTCATACGAACCCCTTGCTCACGTAACTCTTGTGTTGGTTGGATAAAGGTACGTTGAGTGTATTGGTTTTTAATCAAGCCCATTTCATTTGGCAAGCCTGATTCTTCTGCAAATCCCATGGCTGCGCTAAGTGATGAATTAGGCACACCAACTACAATATCTGCTTCATGTTTGAATTCACGTGCCAATTGCGCACCCATACGTTTACGAGCTGTATGGACATTGACCCCTTGGATATTTGAATCAGGACGGGCAAAGTAAATATACTCCATTGAGCAAACAGCCAATTGGGTGTCCGTTGTATAGTTATCGTAAGTAATGCCATTATCATCGATGATAACAACCTCACCTGGATTCACATCGCGAATCCACTCTGCTCCAACCACTTCAAAGGCACAGGTTTCAGATGAAACCACAATGGCGCCATTGGCCATTTTCCCAATCGAAAGAGGACGGAAACCATTTGGATCCAAGGCCGCAATCAGCTTATCTTCCAGCATGAGAAGGTAAGCAAATCCACCTTTCACCGTATTCAAGGCTTCTTTCACCTTACCCATGAAGGATGGGTTATGGCTACGACGAATCAAGTGGGCCAAAATTTCTGAGTCAGAAGTCGAGTTAAAGATTGCACCATTTTTTTCCAACTCACGTCTAAGTGACTCTGCATTAGTCAAGTTCCCGTTGTGGGCAAGCCCAAACTGATTGTCATAAAACTTAAACAAGAAAGGTTGAATATTGTCTACAGAAGCTTCACCAGCAGTCGCATAACGAACATGACCGATAGCAGCTGTTCCAGTTAGTTTGTCCAAGTTGGCTGGATCACGAAAAACTTCTGAGAGAAGCCCCATATCACGATGACGCTTCAATTGACCCGCATCATTTGAGAGAATTCCCGCTCCCTCTTGACCACGGTGTTGGAGACTGTGAAGTCCGAAATAAGTTAATTTGGCAGCATCTGGGTGACCCCAGATACCAAAAACACCACATTCTTCATTAAGAGATTTAACTTCGTATGTCATTTTTTATACCTTTTATTTTTGATATTTTCCTAATGTTATGCAAACGAAAATCTATTACTAGCTTCTCATTCCACTAATGTGAACTCAAGTTTTCAAGCTCTTTAAAACTACTGCTACATTGAAAAATATCATTACTGAGTGCACTTGGCACTCTATTATTTTCCAGTAAAGTATTTAACCGCTGACGCAAAGAGGTGTTGGTCTTTATTTCCTGGAATATTTTGGAAGAGACCGTCTTCGAAACGTTCTGAGTGACCCATCTTACCAATAATTTGACCATTCTGGCTTGTGATACCTTCGATAGCATTCACAGATCCGTTAGGATTGTATTTTGAATCCATGCTTGGTTTACCTTCGAAGTCAACATATTGGGTAAAGATTTGACCATTGTCACGAAGCTCTGCAAATTCCTCAGCTGTCACGACAAATTTACCTTCACCGTGTGATACTGGGATGGCATGGACGTCACCAACTTCTACTCCGGCAAGCCATGGTGAGTTCGTGTTGGCAATACGTGTTTCAACCATCTTAGCCACGTGTTGGTTGGCATCATTGTAGAAGAGGGTTGGACTGGTACTGCTTGCATCTTCAAAGTTACCATATGGAAGAAGACCTGATTTGACAAGAGCTTGGAATCCGTTACAGATACCGATAATCAAACCACCACGTTCGATGAAGCTATCAATAGCTGCACGTACTTTTTCATTGAGCAAGATGTTAACAATAAATTTAGCTGACCCATCTGGTTCATCGGCTGCTGAGAAGCCTCCTGCAAAGAAGATAATGTTAGCTTTTTCGATATTGTCAACCATGGTGTCAACAGACTTGACAATAGCTTCTTCATTAAGTGTTACAAATGGTACCAAGTTGACTTTTGCACCTTCTTTTTCAAAGGCCTTAGCTGAATCGTACTCAGAGTTAGTACCTGGGAATACTGGGATGTAAACCACTGGTGTCTCAACTGTTTCTTTAGCTTTGATCACAGCGTTTGATGCTACAGCAGGTACTTCTTCCAACTCAGTTGCTTGTGCAAATTCCGTTGGGTAAACCTCTTCCAATTTACCTTGGAAGGCACTGTCAAGTTTGTGTCCATCAAGCGTTACACCATTGACAGTAAGTGTAAAGTCAGCTGCTGTTTGTCCAATCTTGGCAACCCCTGCAATATCTTCCGGAGATGTGAAGACGAATCCACCCAATTGAGCTGTCAAGGCAGTCTCAAGATTTTCAAGGGTTACAGTGGCACCAATATGGTTACCAAATGTTGCAAGGGCAAGAGCTTCAAGGACACCACCATATTTGACAGCTGATGCAGATGTGACTTTATGGTCAGCTTGGATGGCTTCAAACTTAGCAAAGTTAGACTTGATAAGATCAAAGTCAATTTCTTGTGCCAAAGCTTGACCTGGGATGTAATAGATATTTTCACCAGCAGCTTTAAATTCTGGAGAAAGGACCTTACGGCTATCTGCAGTTGTGACACCAAAAGCAACCAAGGTTGGTGGTACTGTCAATTCTTCAAAGGTACCAGACATAGAGTCTTTACCACCGATAGATGGCAAACCAAGTTGAATCTGAGCTTCGATTGATCCAAGGAGAGCTGATACTGGTTGACCAAAACGCTCTGCTTGTTTATCCATACGCTCGAAGTATTCTTGATAAGAGAAACGAGCCTTAGACCAGTTTGCACCAGCAGCAACCAAACGAGCTGTTGCTTCGATTACTGCATAGGCAGCGCCATGATATGGAGACCATTCTGCTACATAAGGGTTGAACCCTTGCGCCATGACAGAAGCAGTTGTTGTCACACCATGTTGGACTGGCAATTTCTGTACAGAAGCTTCAGTTGGTGTGATTTGGTAGCGACCACCAAGTGGGTGATTGACTGTTGAACGACCAACTGAGCTATCAAAGATGGTTTGTAAACCTTTTTGACTGGCATGGTTAAGGTCAGCCAAGACTTCAAGAGTATCAGCTTCAAGGGTTTCAGCAGATGTTTGACGTTCTTCTGGAAGCTTGACATCCTTGTCAACCACCTTAGCATCTACAACCACACGTACACCGTTTGTATCAAGGAAACGACGTTCCAAATCAACGATGGTTTCGCCATTCCAGTGCATAACAAGATTTGGTTTTTCAGTCACTGTCGCAACGACAACAGCATCAATATTTTCTTTATTACATTCAGCAACGAAGGCGTCTACATCTTCTGGACGAACCACTACAGCCATACGTTCTTGAGACTCAGAAATGGCAATTTCTGTACCGTTCAAACCTTGGTATTTCAATGGCACTTTGTCTAGATCAATTTCAAGACCATCTGCCAATTCACCGATAGCCACACAGACACCACCAGCACCAAAGTCATTTGATTTCTTGATAAGACGTGTCACTTCCCCATTACGGAAAAGACGTTGAATCTTACGTTCTTCGATGGCATTCCCTTTTTGAACCTCAGCACCAGCTGTTTCAACAGATTCAACCGTTTGAACTTTAGAAGAACCTGTCGCACCACCGACACCATCACGTCCAGTCTTACCACCGAGCAAGATAATCACATCACCTGCTTCAGGTTTCTCACGGACAACATTTTCCTTAGGAGCCGCACCGACAACGGCACCTAGCTCCATACGCTTAGCAACGAAACCTGGGTGGAAGTATTCACGAACATAAGTTGTTGCCAAACCAATTTGGTTACCGTATGAAGAATAACCGTGTGCCGCTGTTTTAGAAATCACTTGTTGTGGCAATTTACCAGCACGAGTTTCAGCAATTGGTGTTGTAATATCACCAGCACCTGAGATACGCATGGCTTGGTAAACGTATGAACGACCTGACAATGGGTCACGAATGGCACCACCGATACAAGTAGCCGCTCCACCAAATGGTTCGATTTCAGTTGGGTGGTTGTGAGTTTCGTTCTTGAACATGAGAAGCCATGGTTCTTTCACACCATTGACATCCACTTCAATTTCAACTGAGCAGGCATTGATTTCATCAGACACTTCCATGTCATCCAAACGACCATTAGCACGCTCATAACGGCCAAAAATAGTCGCCATATCCATCAAGGTTTGAGGTTTTTCTGTACGTCCCAACTCATCACGCATGGCAATATACTTGTCATAAGTCGCTTGCAATTGTTTTTCAAATTTAGATGCTGAGAAGTCGATATTCTTCAACTCAGTCTCAAAAGTTGTGTGACGGCAGTGGTCAGACCAGTAAGTATCCAAACCCTTAAGCTCAGTCTCAGTTGGCACACGTCCAATAGACTTGAAGTAATCTTGAATGAAGAGAAGGTCATCCACTTCCATTGCCAATCCTTGCTCTGCCTTATACTTAGCAAAATCTTCTGCCGTATAAGTTTCAAAGAAATCCAAGCTTGGAATGGTCTTGTCAGACTCAGAGAAATCCTGTTTAGCAATACCAACAGTGATATCTTTGAAACGAGAATCCACTGGGTTCAAAAGGTAGTTTTTGACAGCTTCCAACTCATTCGCATCGATATCCTTGTTAACCAAGTACAATTGCGCTGTGTTCACTGTTACGTCATTTGAACTACCAAGCAAAAGCAAAGCTTCTTGTGAAGATGCTGCACGTTGGTCAAATTGACCAGGCAAACTTTCGATAGCAAAGAAAGCATACTTCTCAAGATCAGCCTTAACCGCAGCCTCGTCCAAAACAGTATCAGTCACTTGCTCAGAGAAGATGTGTTTTTCCGCACGCGCAAACAAGTCCTCTGCCAAATTAAAGACATCGTAAACCTGAACAATACGAAGATCATTCAAAGTTTTCAACTGAAGATTATGCTTTAATTCTTTTACTAAAGACTGAGATTTCACACGAAAATCAGCTTTTTTCTCAACGAAAATACGTTTATCCATTTTATTTCCTTTATCTATTTCTACTTAAAGATTGTAGTGAAGACCAAGTATTCTATTTGTAAAAGGCTACTTCAATCCTTGCAATTTTTCCAATACAACTTCATAAACATCTGTCAAGCTACCAAGATCACGACGGAAGACATCCTTGTCCATATGGTGCCCTTCAGCATCCCAAAGGCGGCAGTTATCTGGTGAGAATTCATCTGCCAAGATAATCTTGCCATCCTTATCAAAACCAAATTCCAATTTGAAGTCAATCAAGCGAAGACCAATTTGTGCAAACCAATCTTTTAGTAATTCATTGATACGACGCGTTTCTTCCTTGATATAAGCAATTTGTTCATCATTGGCAATATCCAAGAACTTCACATGCTCATCATTGATGAATGGATCATCCAAATCATCGTTCTTGTAGTAAAATTCAACGATTGGAGTTTTCAAGTCCAAACCTTCTTCAACGCCAAAACGTTTAGAGAAAGAACCCGCAGTCACATTACGAAGAACAACCTCCAAAGGAATGATAGTAACTTTCTTGTTAAGTTGTTCGGTATCAGAAATACGTTCGATAAAGTGAGTAGCTACACCCGCAGCATTCAATTTTTCAAAAATAAGAGACGAAATCTGATTATTTAGCACACCTTTTCCTTTAATAGTCTCCTTACGAGCACCATTAAGCATGGTTGCCTGGTCCTTATAGACCGACTTAATCACATTTTCGTCTTCTGTACTATAAATATCTTTAGCTTTCCCAGTATAAATCAGTTGGTTTGACATGGAATTGTTCGCCTTTCAAGTTTATTCGTCTTAATTATACCACACCAGAATCCAAAAACCAACATATAGCAAACTTTATTACTTGAGTAAAAAAGTAATGTTCGTGTTTTAGTCCTTTTTTAGAGTTTCTTAATAAATAATGTATAGAAAAAAAGAGTGTGACAGAACTAAATCCATATAACATTTAGTTTCTTGCCTCACTCCAACAAAATAACAATCGTATAGTACACAACTATTATATTATTACGTCTAGCTTTCTTATTCTTTATTCAATTCCTCAGACAAATAGTCCAACAAATCAGCTACCTTAACCATATGGTCAATAGTATCATCGGAAATCTCAAGATCGAACTCATCCTCCAAATTAATAATGAATTCCATAAGCTCTATTGAATCCACACCCAAGTCATCTAATTTGGTAGCTTCGGTTAAAACAATGTCCTCTTTACCCATCTGCTCTTGAATTACGAGCTGCATTTTCTGAAGAATTTCTACTCTACTCATCAGTTAGCCTCCTCTTTCGGACTAAAGGCTTCAACTAGCTGCTCAACAACCTTAGTATCAAGCATCGTACGAACCTGCTTAATAGTGTAGTAAACCGCCTTAGCATCACTAGATCCATGACATTTTACTACGGGAGCTTTAAGACCAAAGAGAACCGCACCTCCAGCGCTAGAGTAATCCATAGTCTCTTTCATCCCTTTTAGGCTGTCTTTCAATAGGAAGGCACCTAACTTAGCTTTAAGACCACCATTCATGATAGCTGACTTAAGAGTCTTCATGGCACCAAGTCCCGTTCCTTCAATTGCCTTAAGAACTGCATTTCCTGTGAAACCATCAGCGACTACTACATCAGCAGCTCCTGACATAATTTCACGCGCCTCAACATTACCAACAAAGTTAATACTTGGCTCCTTAGATAAGAGCTCAAAAGCCTCCTTACGAAGACTATCCCCCTTTGTTTCCTCAGTCCCATTATTAAGGAGACCTACACGAGGGTTGGCAATTCCACGCACATTTTTAGCATAGAAAGATCCTAAAATAGCATATTGATGCAAATGACTAGCTGTATTTTCCGCATTAGCACCCAAATCAAGCATATCAAAGGGTTGACCAGTAAAACTTGGCATTGTTGACATAAGACCTGGACGCTCAACTCCCTTAATACGTCCGACCACAAAGAGACCTGCAGCCAGAAGGGCACCTGTATTTCCCGCAGAAATCACGGCACTTGCTTTTTTCTCCTTAACAGCCTGTGCACCTAAGACCATTGAAGCTTTTTTCTTCTTGCGAATGGCTTTAGCTGGCTCATCATCCGAATTTATCTTTTCATCAGTATGCACAATGCTCACACGTTCATTCGCTGTCAAATAGGTCTTAATTTTAGATTCATCACCATAAAGCTGGATTTCAATATCTTTGAAATCTGCTATAGCTTGGTTGACTCCCTCTACAATTGCTTGTGGCGCATTATCGCCACCCATAGCATCTACTGCAATTACATGCATAGCATTCTCCCTCTTGTCCTCTGCCATCAAACATAAACTCAGATTTCTATCAATAAAATATTATGTAACTAAAATAGACTAGTTCACTGTTTCTAGCAGAGTCTTTCAGCTTATTATCTTCTTATTATAGCACGAACTGACTTGCATTTTAACCCCTGAGACTGAAAACCATTACTTTCCTGTTTCACGTGAAACAAAAAGAAGATAATGTCTAGTCAGCACTATCTTCTTTATTCATAATATGACCCCAAGAATTTAGATTATCAATAAACTTCTTACTTTTAAGATGTATTCCAACATAATTATCATAGAGGTCATCAATAAAATGTCGTAGCTTTCGTTTCATGTCATCCTTAACAGATATGCTTCTCAATTCCTCAAAAGAAAGCCCCTGAAAACAATCTAAAAGATAAGGTACATTAGGATCTAAGTGACTACGCCTTTCATCCTCTGCATAATGATTTGGACAAAGTAGCCCCGAGAACTTATACGAAAAATCAAAAGGAAGGCCCACACGATGGCAAAAGACACACTCGTGAAAATTCAATCGTACACCGAAACGGTCTAAAACCTGAATCTCAAAGATATTAGTCAAGATTTCATAATCCAAGCCTTCTTCCATTAATTCAAGCGTCTTCTCCAAGAATGCAAATAATTGTGCATCTGCCACACCGTCAGCAATAGCAGCATCCGTCAGAGCAGCTAAATAAGTCGCATAAGACAGCTTGAAAATATCGCTTGTAATTTCCTTGAAGGACTCTGCCTGGCTATAATCCTCTATGAAAGATAAGCCCTCATCATTTACAGTCATCATGAATTCAGCGATGGTTAAAGGTTGAATCACAGCACTTAATTTACCTGACCCACCACCTCTAACAAAAAACATCCGTTTACCAGCTTGCTCGGTAAAAATCTTAACTAGCTTATCGTTCTCACGATAATTACGATTGAAGAGGACAAGCCCTCTACTCTCAAGCTTCTGCATGTTCTTCCATAAACTCTTTCAAACGAGCCATAGCTGTTTCAATAGTATCCATGCTAGCTGCATACGACAAACGAACATAGCCTTCGCCATACTTCCCAAAAGCAACCCCTGGGATAATCGCAATAGCTTTTTCACGAGCAAAGTCTTGACAGAACTTAAAGGAATCTTGAGTATAGCCTTCTGGAATCTTAGCAAAGATGTAGAAAGCACCATCAGGTTTAATAATTTTGAAACCAAGTTCAGTCATTTTTTCAAGAATATAATCACGACGCTTCAAATACTCAACTTTCATTGGTTGGGCATCATCCTTACCAGCAGATAAGGCTTCAATAGCTGCAAATTGTGCCATAGTAGCTGCAGCTGTTACCAAATACTGGTGACTCTTAATCAACTGAGCCGTTAAAACTGCAGGTGCAAAAATCAAACCAATACGCCAGCCTGTCATCGCATGAGATTTAGACAAACCATTAATCAAAATTGTTTGTTCCGGCAAATACTCAGCAATAGATACATGTTGGTCCACATAAGTTAGCTCAGAGTAAACTTCATCACTAACAACAAAAATATCGTATTTTTTCAGAACTTCAGCCAGATCTTTAATCTGTTGACGTGAGTAGGTCACACCGGTTGGGTTGGTTGGGTAGTTAAGCAAAACGGCTTTGAGCTTATCTCCCTGCTCCAAAATTGCCTTTTCTAACATCTCCGGAGTCAAAACAAAATCATTAGCTGTTGTATCAATTTCGACAATTTCAGCACCAACTAGATTTGCAATCGGCTCATATCCTGGATAGGCTGGTGCAGGTAAAAGAATCGTATCTCCTGGCTCCAAAATAGCAGTCAATGTTGCAGAAAGGGCTTCTGTAGCTCCAATAGTCACCAATATTTCATTATCTGGGTTATAAGTAAGATTATATTTTTCCTTAACAAAATCTGCCGCAGCTTGACGCAAAGCAGGAAGTCCTGACATACCTGTATAGTGAGACTGGTTAGCATCGATAGCAGCTTTAGCTGCTTCTTTCACATGATCTGGAGTCGTAAAATCAGGTTCACCAAGTGTCAACTTTTTGATCCCTGGTACATCTGAAATTGATTGGTCAAACTGACGAATCATTGAAACTTCAATCTTATCTAAATTTTTATTAAAACGTTGTGTTAAATCCATCACGGTCACCTCTTTGCAATTATGCCTTACATTATATCAAAAACTCAAACGCATTTAAACACCAAAAAAGCTAGCCTAGGCTAGCTTTAGTCTATTTATGGCCCATTTCAAACAAAGGTGACAATGGACGTTTTTCATGAATACGAATAATTGCCTCTGAAATCAAATCAGCAATTGAAATTTGTTCAATTTTATCAATCAAACGTTCTTCTGGAAGATAAATCGTGTCCAATACGACAAGCTTCTCAATAGCAGATTTTTGAATATTATCAAGTGCTGGACCTGACAATACAGGGTGAGTACATGAGGCATAGACATGAGTTGCACCAGCTTCAGCAAGCGCATCCGCCGCATGACAGATTGTACCCGCAGTATCAATCATATCATCAATCAAGATACATGTTTTACCTTCAACGTTACCAATAATATTCATAACCTCAGAAGTGTTCATTTTATCAACACTACGACGCTTATCAATGATTGCAATTGGTGTTTTCAAACATTGAGCAAGTTTTCGTGCACGAGTCACACCACCATGGTCTGGAGAAACAACAACAACATCATCTCCAGTAAGACCAGCACGATCAAAGTAATCTGCGATAAGTGGTGCACCCATCAAATGGTCTACAGGAATATCAAAGAATCCTTGAATTTGAGAAGCATGGAGGTCAACTGTCAAAAGTCGATCAACACCTGCAACCTCAAGCATATTAGCAACCAACTTAGATGTGATTGGTTCACGTGAACGTGCCTTACGGTCTTGACGTGCATAACCATAATAAGGCATAACAACACTGATTGTTTCTGCACTTGCACGTTTTAGCGCATCAACCATAATCAAGATTTCCATCAAGTTATCATTTACAGGGGAGCTTGTAGATTGAAGAATAAAAACGTGATGACCACGGATAGATTCTTCAATATTAACTTGAATCTCACCATCTGAAAATTCACGAACACTTGATTTTCCGAGTTCAATACCCATTTTATCAGCAACTTTTGCTGCTAATTCCTGGTTAGACGATAAAGCAAACAACTTCAAATTCGTATAAGACATGATTTCCTCCAAAATATCTACTAAACCATTCTACCTTTTTTTAGATTGATTTTCAATGCAAAATAAATGGTGTCACAGTAACTTAACAAGACTAAAAAGATTTAACCTTAACCTCGACATTTTCCCGTCTAAAAGCTGTTCCACAAAGTAAAGACATTTTGCCATAAAATAAAAACGACTCGAGAAAATTCGAATCGCCTTTTTGTATTCATTATGGGTAAATATAGTATACAGAACCACCATGAGCTGATGATGTTGGATCAAATGTACCACGGTAGTTACCGATTGACATGTTACCAGCATAGTTTGATTCCATAACTTGAATTGAATTTGCACCTGATGCTGATGTTACGTAAGCTACGTGACCATAACCACCACCATCATTTGGCCAAACCGCAATTGCACCGGCTACAGGAGTTGTACCAACTGAGTGACCAGCTGCTTGTGCGCTAGCAATCCAGTTTTTAGCATTACCCCAGTAATTACCAACCCATGAAGCTAATGATTTAGCACCCCAAGTACATTGACCAACAGGATATGTATTAGGAGTTGAGGCAGTTGATACTTTAGGTGTTTCAGCTGCTGGAGCTGGTGCTTCTGAAGCTGCAGGCGCTTGACTTACTGGTGCCTCTGAAGTTGCTGCCGGTGCTTCGCTAGCAGGAGCTTCTGAAGCTGCTGGAGCAGCTGATTCTGGTTGTGCTTCAGATGTTACTGGGGCAGCAGGCTCTTGTTGTGCCTCTGACGCAGCTGATTCTGGCTGTGCTTCAGATGTTGCTGGAGCAGCAGGCTCTTGTGTTGCTTCTGAAGTTGCAACAGTTGGCTCTTGAGTTGTTTCTGAAGTTTCTGATGAAACAGGTTCTTGTGCTACTTCTGAGGCTGTTGCTGTTTCTGAAACAGTAACTTCTGAAGGTTGAGCTACTGCTTCTGAAGTTGCTGCCGCCTCTGATTGAGCTACAAATGCTGCCGCTTCTGAAGATGCTACTGCTTGTGCTGCTGCCTCTGATTCTGCAATTGCTTGAGACTGAGCAACTGATGCTGCAGTTGAAGCTGCCACTGCTTCTGCAGTTGATTTAGCAGAAACAAGTGAAGTTTTTTCATCTTGTGCTGTAGCCAATTCTGCAGCCAAAGTAACTTGTGCTGCTTCTAGTTCTGCTTGTTGAGTTGTCAAACCAGCTTCTGTTGTTTCAAGTTCTGCTTTATTAGTTGCAATCTCATTGATAGCAGCTTGGTTTTGTTCTTGTTTTGCAGCAAGCTCTTTTTGATCAGACTCTTGTTTTGTCAACATGTCATTATTAGCTGTAACAACTTTTGAAATAGCTGTGATACGAGTAATAGCTTCAGAGATTGACTTAGAGTTCAAGATAGAGTTGATGTAGCTAGTCGCAGTATTATTTTGTTGAGCACTACGAGCTTGTTTCGCCAAAGAATCTTGACGAGCTACAATTTTACTTGATAATTCTTGAATTTCAGATTCCAAATCTGCTGATACTTTTTCAAGTTCAGCATTTTTAGTTTCCAATTCTGATTTTTGTGTTCTAAGTGTAGATACTTGAGATTGGATTGTAGCAACTTGCGCTTGTGCAGTCTCTTGTTGAGAAGCAAGGTTACTAATTGCGTTATCTGCAGCAGCGATTTGCGAATCATAATCCTCTGCATGTACTGATGCAGCTGCTGATAAGGTTACACCACTTACCAACACTGCTGAAAGAATACGTTTTTTCATAATATAAAATACTACTCCTTTTCGATAAGACCTTCTTATTGTAACAAAAAATGACGCAAACTTTGTTACGCCAATATTACAGTTCTATTTAAATCTATCAACTGACAGATACAAAAATAATTTTTCAAGAATAGGTTTAATAAAGATAAAGATCAAAAGATTAAACACTATACTAGGACTTAGTTGATAAATAATAAAATCCGTCACAGACTCATTGGAGAAACCATAAAATAAGGCAAAGCCAAAA
>OITA01000175.1_pt1 | contig 17388 bp, 14 predicted proteins | sample 1586621 | NCBI WGS metagenome assembly OITA01 (sample SAMN02674970, study PRJEB24791) | human gut metagenome, SKBSTL043 | isolation source: stool | host: Homo sapiens | place: USA | reverse complement strand
TCTTCAATGACAAAAGAACAAACGCCAGTGCTGAATCATTCAATTGCAAGTTAAAAACATTCAGGGCTGAATTCAGAGGAGTGAATGATCTGAAGTTCTATCTTTATAGAGTAAAACAGTTGTTTGCATAAGAAATACAGATTGTTAAAAACACAACAATATTATTTGATCCCTTCCGAGAGGTAAAAGTAGGTCATATAGGGGCCTTTTTGGGGAAGTTAACTTCAATGCCCGATGAAGTTAACTTCGTTGGCCGATGAAGTTAACTTCGTAGGCTGATGAAGTTAACTTCGTAGGCCGATGCACTTAACTTGCTTTTTAGGCGGTTTTTTAGGGAAAACCGTCTCTGTATGTGGTCTCGTGCCTATTCTATAGATTTCTATGAATAGATTTTACAATTACGGAGTTTTCCAACTCGTTTCCACGACTTCCAGCCACCTAATGGATGGCGATATGGTCAATGCGCCTACTGATGGCAGTAACGGGGCGTGTGAAGACCAGATAATGGCGTCCCGCCACTTGTAGAACTTCCCTATGGAAGTCGTCGAGGGCGTAGCTATCTCCCTTGTAGGCTACGGGACGCTGCCAAAAGTGGAGACAGGCCGGGTCTTCGGGCTTGAGGAGAAACTCCACGCCCTTCACCTTCTGCTCCTTGCCGATTCGTATCGCATACAGACGGTTGCCCTCATCGGTGGTAAACTTGTTGCTACTGAGGCTGTTGTTCTTCATCTTGAGGACTATATCCTCGGGTAGAAACCACAGACGCGACTTGTCGTAGAGACTGGCCGCACAGCGCATATTGCTATCCTCTGCGTCAAACCCCATGTAGCAGCTGAAAAAACCGTAGTCGGCAAAGGGCATGACATAGCGTTCGTAGGCGATACGCTCCAGGGTGTTGCCCGGTCTCACGTCGCGCGTCTGTATGATGCTTACGCCAGGCTGCTTCATCTGTGCCACGGTATAGCGATAGTTGTCCACCTGCTGGCAGCACATGGCCAGGGCTGGTGCATAGAGCGTCAGAGCGACAGCAGTCATCACGATCCCCAAGATCCGCATGGCCTTCATGCCTACGGTCTGCCACCAGAGTGCGAGGAGCGCGAGGAGCGTCATCATTTCCGCATGGAAAGCCACGCGGTCGAGGGTCACACCGCTGGCGAAGACGATGCCATAAGCTGCCGAAATCATCACTGCTACAGGCAGATAGCGCAGTACCAGCTTTTTAGAGATGCGCTTTTGCCTCCATAATATCAGTAGTGTAAGCATCAACGCCCATAGAATCCGCACGTTGGTTGCGATGGCGACGCATCCGTTGATAAGGCGGCTGGCGAACGTGGGCGCATCGCCAGCCCGATGCCAGATACCTGGCGAGGCAAGGCAAAGTGCGGTACCTATGATGTAGGCGGCGATGGCAGGGGCGAGATGCTGCCTTTGCTTCCCCTGACCGTTGACGATCAGCCATGTGACAAGTCCCAATGAGACAGGGAGCGACAATGCCTCATGTGTCCATCCCGCCAACAAGGCAACAGGAAGAAGGACGATCGTGCTACCCAAGGTAGGGGCTTGCTGCAGTCGTTTTCTCAACGAGAGTAGAAAGAAGAGATGGAGAACGATCGGCCAAAGGTAGTTGAGCGTGCCCAGCTGCCATAGCAACGCCCCCTGGAAGCCCCGTAGCAGGACGAAGATTGTTCCACCCAGCAGGGCGGCGCAGGCCACCCTGCCTTGCTTCGGCGGCGCAATGAGTCGTACGCCCCCGTCGATGAGGAGCATGAACAACAAGGCGTTGAGCACATTGAGGACTTGTCCCGGCACCAACGTAAGAAAGGTTTGCGCCAGCACATGAGCCGGCGCGCGTCCGTTGATCGTCAGATAATGCCAGTATTGCGACCGAAACACGTCGCCCAAGTTTTGGATAGGCTCAGGGGGCAGGCCTCCCGATGCCGTAAACTGGAAGCGATACACCACGTCGTCGAGCAAGGTGGGTGTTGTGTTAAGTTCCAGTAGTAGGTAGAGGAGGCCGGCCACGACCAGTACGGCCGAGTATCCGCGTTGTCCAAGGTGCAAACGGCCTTGTTCCATCATATCTTCAACCTGTCTGTACGTCGCGATTACTCACCCTTGTCGCGGTCGTAGTGTACCATCGTCTCGGGCAGATAGAACGAAATCTCGACCAGTCCGGCTACCTCGCCGTCCTGCTTCCACGGAGTCTGATAGACGAGTTTTTTGCGTCCTTTCTTCGTGATGGTGTAGCAATGGGTGTTGCCCGTGGCGAGCATCTCGCCGATCAGGCCACGTGAGTGGTCGGAGTGGCAGGGCATAAGGCTCTTGCCCACCATTGTCTCGCCGTCTCGCTGAAACAGTCCGCGGGAGACCTTGTTCTGGAAGAGTACTTTCCCTTCTTTGTCACAGACGGTAATGGCGCAATCCACATCGTCAGTCCAAATAAAATCTTTGTCCATTTTTCTCTTTTGTTTATTGTAAATAGTGATAGACAACGTAAATAGCCACAGACCGCGCCATGAAGCCTCATCGGCCACGCGTCCTTCCTGTGCTATCCCCTTTTGCTTCCCTCCTGCGCCTTGACCATCACGGCGATGGTCTTCATGCGGACATAGGGAAAGCTGACGTAGATGAAGCCTTTAAACTGGTTGGACGCCCCCCATGAGTTTTTCATGATGAAATAGCGTCTTCCCTCGCCGTCGTGCGCCAGTCCCACGATGCTCATGCAATGGTCGTCCGTGGTTTGGTGGTGTTCGAAGGCCGTCTGTCGAGCCTCCTGCGTCACCTCTTCGGTCTCGTCGGGCAGTTGGGCGAACCCTGCCTCCCAGTTGAAGCGCGGTTCGCTGATGTCGCCCTCCCAGCAGACAGGATGTCCTCTGCGCACGCTCTGCTCTATCCGCGCCATCAGGGTGTCGATGGGCACGTTGAGAAAGGTGCTATGGTAGCGGTTGTCGGGCACCTCCAAAGCGAAGCGTTGGTAGAACGGGTGGTGTGTGAAACTGGTCATGGCGACCCACTCCTTCTCCTTGCAGACGCTATGGGCAAACTCCAGCGGCGTGTAGCGCGTGCCGAACATGAATATCGACTGTGGCATGGGGCCCAGTCCGTCGTCGAGAATCTGGTCCACACCCTGTCGCAAGTCAGGGAGCGTTATCGTCCCGTCCACACACTTCTGGAGCTTGCGTGTGATGACGCCCATGTCCGCCTGGTCGCCCCGTGGTACGCATCATAGTGTGCCAGGCCGTAGGTCTGGATCAGGTCGATGAGCATGGGAGCCATGCCCCGCGTCGAGAGGTGGTCGTCGGAATCCCCGTTGAAGGGAAATCCTTTCATGAACCGGTTCTCGGCCTGCTCCCGAAGATAGGCCCTTGCGACGTAATCGACGCTGAGGTTGACGCTGTCGCCCTGCACGAGATGTTCCGTCTCGATGGTGGCGAGCATCGCATACGCCCAGCACAAGGAGCTGCTGCCTTGGTTTTTCATAGGCGTGGTGGGCAGCATCACGTCGCGATAGAACACACGAGGCGCAGGGAGCGGCTTCCTCTTGGCAGGGAAGTTCCACAACACGGCCCCCGCCACCACCGCACAGCATAGTGCGGCGATGACGGCGATGCGTCTTTTTCGTCCCTTGAAAGCCATCGACTGTTATCGAAGTTTATACTCCACGTTGTTGTTGATCAGGTCCTCCGTCTTCCACGGAGCCGGGTCGCCACCCAGGTACTTGTGGAACCATTCGAGGTGGGCGTTGTAATAGACCGGCATGGATCGCAGCGAACTGGGCCAGTGGCCGTCGTGGTCGAAGACAATCAGGCGACTCGGGATGTCCAGTGCCTGAAGCGTGGAGAAATAAGCGAGGCTCTGATTGTAGGAGACGCGGTAGTCGCGCTCGCCCGTGATGATCAGCGTCGGGGTCTTGAAGTTGTGCACATACTCCGAGGGCGAGAACTTCTTATACAATGGTGAGTTCCAGGGCTGTCCGTTCATCTCGAAGTTGGGGAACCACAGCTCCTCCGTCGTACCCCACATGGAGGGCAGGTCGTAGAGACCCATCATCGAGGCCAGGCACTTGAAGGGATGCTCATGGCCCTGCAGCCAGTTCATGAAATAGCCGCCATAGCTCCATCCCATGGCACCCATGCGGTCCTTATCGACATACGGGAGTTTGGCCAAGGCCTCCGTGACGGCCAGCACGTCCTCGTAGGGCTTGCCGCCCCAGTCCTGGGAGATGGCACGCGTGAAGTCCTGTCCGTAGCCCGTCGATCCGTGCGGGTTGGGATAAGCCACGACGTATCCCGCTCCGGGATACACCTGCCAGTCTCCTCGGTAGGAGTCCATCCATTGCATCTGCGGACCACCATGGACGTTGATGACGAGCGGGTATTTCTTGTTGGGGTCGAAGTCGTGCGGCTTGACGATGAACACGTGGATGGAGTCGCCACCAGCTCCCATCACCCACATCTGCTCTGAGGGACGGATATCGACCTCCTCGGCAAACTTCTGGTTGTAGAAGGTGATCTGCTCTTCCCCACCCTTGCGCTCGTTTGCTTTGTAGAGGTCCACGGGCTTGCCCGTCGTGGTGTAGGCGTAGTAGATGTTGCCCTTGCTGTCGCAGTCGAAACCCTGGATGGCTCGCTGCGCGACGACTGGTTTGCACTTGCCCGTCTTGAGGTTGAGTTTGTAGAGCGGCTCATATCCACGCTCCTGTGTGAGGAAATAAATATCCTTGGAGTCGGCGCTCCATTTGAAGTCGTCCACCCAGTTGTCGAGCTGCTCTGTCAGGACCCGTTTCTCTCCTGTCGTCCGGTCGTAGAGGGCAAGACGGAAGCGGTCGCTCTCATAGCTGGGCACGGTCTGGAAGCGGTAGGCGATGTAGCGTCCGTCGGGCGAATAGAGCGGCTGTCCGTCCCATGCCGGGTTCTCCTTGGTCAGACATTTTGCCTCTCCTCCCGTAACGGAGACCGTCCAGAGGTCGCAGTTGGTCGATGCCTCCTGGTGGCGGTCCCGATTCGAGGTGAAGCAGATCTCCTTGCTGTCGGGCGAGAAGGCGAAGAGTCCCGCGCCTCCGTTGGGCGAGAAGACGGGTGAATGCCACGTGCCGGGCGTCACGTCCGTGTAGGTCTTGTCTTGCAGGTCGCAGACGATGATGTGCTGGAAGCGTCCGTCCTGATATTCCGTCCAATGGCGGAAGAGCAGGCTGTCGGCAATATGGGCGTGAACGGGTCCCGCCTCTTTCCTGCGCTTGCGCTCCAGGTTGGCCTTGGCGTCCGCACCCAAGTCGGGATAGACCGTAGCCGTGAAGGCCACATAGCGTCCGTCGGGCGATACCAAGGCGTCGCCTACCCCCATGGCGAAGTCGGTCAGCTGGGTGGTCTCGCCCGTGGCGGGATCCATGCGGTAGAGCTGTGCCGTGCCCGTGGCGTAGCCAGTATAGTATAGCGACTTGCCATCGCTGCTCCATTGCGGTCCGAAGCTCATGCCGTCGGTGGTCAGCGTGCGCGTAGTGCCGTTCTTCCCCGTCTCCATCAGTACGAGGTTGGTCTTCGACGACTGTGCGGGCAGGCTCTGCTGCGTGGTCGTGAAGACCAGTCGGGTGCCGTCGGGGCTCAGCTGTGGTGCGCCGACATACTGTGAACGATATACATCCTCGATGGTGAAGGCGCGCTTCTGCGCCATGGCCTCTCCTGCGCCAAGCGTCAGAAGCAGGGCGGCCGAGAGGATCATCTTCGTCGATAAAGTCTTCTTTCTCATTGTCTAAAAAGGTTTCTGCAAAGTTACGACAAAACTATGGGATGACCAAACAAAAATGGAACAGGGTGTGATTTTGTCCCCTACTTACCTCTCTCACGAGCCCTACTTACCTTCGTTCCCCCACCCTACTTACCTTCGCCTCGGGTCCTAAGTTATGCTTCGTGAGGCCCTTCGGTAACCTTCAGTAACCTTCGGGATGGTCTCGGGATGCCTTCGGGATGCAGGACTACGGGATGCAGGGGCTGTACTGTCGGAAAATCGGCACTTTGCAGATGCTATCAGGCGATGAGACACATGCGTCCGCGTCAGCCCAAATCTCTGATAAACTGTTTTTATGTGCTATAGGCCCGCTTATCTGAGAAATATTTTGTAATTTTGCCCACAGATTATTTTCCCAAACATAATACGGGCAAAGCCTCTTGATAAGATGAAGAAAACTACCCTACCCCTTGCATTGCTCGCACTTGCGATGCCACTCCAGGCCCAGGTGCGCATGGATTATGAGAAATTGTCGCAGGAAAACGGCAAGTTCACGTCCCGGTTTGTCCTCCACAACCAAACGGGCGAGCCGCTGGACGCAGACTGGAGTATCTATTTCTCGCAGTTGCCGATGTACCCCCAGCAGGTGAGCACGCCCCAGTTGGCCTTCCATACGGTCTTGGCCAACTACTTCCGCCTGTCGCCCACGGAGGCCTGGAAGCCCCTTGCCAGCGGCGACTCCCTGGTCTTCAGCGCGACGTTCGGCGGCGACCTATGTCGCGAGAGCTACGTGCCCGAAGGGATGTTCATCGTCGGCAAGAACGGCAAGCCCGTGCCCGTGGAGTTTCATGCGAAGCCCTTTGCCGACCAGGAACTGACGCGCGACGTGGAGAAGAACTACCGCAACAACGCCCGTCTGACCGCTTCCCCCACCCTTTCCCCCGCCGATGTGCTGCCCTCTGTGAAGCAGTCCGTGACCGCCGACGGCCTCTGCGACCTTGGTGGCGGATTCTGCCTCGTGCCGGATGCACAGTCGGGCAACGAGGCACGCCTTCTCGCCGCCGACCTGGCCAACCAGCACGGATTGGCCTATCGTGCCCAGGGTGTGCCCATCCGTCTGACCGTCGATGCCAGCCTGCCCTCCACGGAGGAAGAATACTACGAACTCAGCATCCGGCCCGATGCTGTCAGTATAGTCGGCAAGAGCGCGCATGCTGTCTGGAACGCCACGCGCACGCTCCTTGCCCTGCTGCGTAACCCCCTCAACGCCAATGGGAAGCTTCATGCGATGGACATCAAGGACTGGCCCGACTTCGCCTATCGAGGACAGATGATCGACATTGCGCGCAACTTCACGCCCTATGCGGACCTGCTGAAGGTCGTTGACGCCCTGGCCGACTACAAGCTCAGCGTGCTCCATCTCCACTTCTGCGACGACGAAGGTTGGCGACTGGAGATACCCGGACTGCCCGAACTCACGGAGGTGGGTAGTCGGCGTGGCTACACGACCGACGAGAGCGACCGTCTCTATCCTGGCTACGACGGCCATTATGATCCCAATGGTCCCACGACGGGCAACGGCTACCTCACCCGCCAGCAGTTTATCGACCTGCTGCGCTATGCCAAGGCGCGCCATGTCAGCGTGGTGCCCGAGGTGGAATGTCCCGGCCATGCGCGCGCTGCCATCCGCTCGATGGAGGCACGCTATGAGAAATACAAGCAGACCGACCCTGCCAAGGCCATGGAATATCGTCTGGCCGATCCCGACGACGCCTCCCAGTACACCTCTGCCCAGGGCTACCACGACAACGTGATGGACCCCGGACTGCCCTCCTCGCTGACCTTCATGAAGAAGGTGATCGACGAGGTGCTGTTGATGTATCAAGAGGCCGACGCGCCACTCCCGTTCCTCCACCTTGGCGGCGACGAGGTGCCCGACCAGGTATGGACCAATTCGCCAGCAGCCCTGCGCCTCTCCGAGCGCGAGGGACTGAAAGGCAAGGAGGCCGTCAGTTCCTGGTTCTACGAGAAGATCATCCGCTATATGGCCGATCGGGGCGTGAAGTTTGGCGGATGGCAGGAGATCGTCACGCGCCATCGTCCGCTCGACACACCCTTCATGAAGCAATGGGCTGGTGGCCTCAACCTCTGGGCTGCCGTTCCGGAGTGGGGTAGTGGCGACTGCTACCACGAGATGGCCAACAACGGGTGGCCCGTCATCATGAGCGACGTGACCAACTGCTATCTCGACCTCGCCTACAGCCGCCACCCCGAGGAGCGTGGCTTGCAATGGGGTGGCACGGTGGATGAGGCTGTGACGTTTGCCCTGATGCCCTACGACTTCTACCGCTCCATGCATGATAGCATCAACGGTCGTCCGCGCCAGTGGACCACCACGCCCTCGGGCCTGCTCCCGCTCCAGCAGGACGCGCGCAAAAATATCGTGGGCGTACAGGGCCAGTTGTGGGCCGAGTGCATTCGCGGTCCGCAATGGGTGGAATACCAGCTCTTCCCCAAGATTCTCGGTCTTCTGGAGCGCGGATGGAATGCCAAGCCCGAATGGGGGACACAGCAGGGTGAGGCCGCTGAGACGACCTATTTCCGTTCCCTCTCCACCTATTATAAGAAGATAGCCGACTGCGAGATGCCGGCCTGGGCAAAGCGCGCGATCAACTTCCGCATCCCCAACCCGGGTTTGCGCCTTGTGGATGGCAAGGTGGCTGCCAATAGTCCGGTAGGTGGCACCATCCGCTATACTACCGACGGATCGACTCCCACGGCCTCCTCGCCCGTCTATACCTCGCCCGTCGCTTTCAGTGGGCGTGTGTTCAAGGCGCGCCTCTACAAGGACGGCAAGGAGAGCGTCACGTCCGTGCTGATCAACGAGCCAGGCCAATAAGCTGCTTCTTGGGCTGAAAGGTCCTTAGAGTTTTCATACCCATGGGGTAGGGAAGCAAGTCGTTTCCCCGCCCCATGGGTTTTGTGTATAAAAGATTGTTAAACTTCTCCCGTTTCTTTTGTGTTGTGGCAGAAACGATATAACTTTGCCATCAAGTCGTAAAACCGACTCGGGGTGGTTGGCCGCTTGGCCAGTCTGAGATTATACCCTTTGCACCTGATGCAGGTAATGCTGCCGTAGGAAAATGAAAACATATCATCATATACTCACGATTGCCGGATCCGATAGTTGCGGAGGCGCGGGCATAGAGGCCGATATCAAGACGATCTCGGCCCTGGGATGTTATGCATCCGTTGCCATCACGGCCGTGACGGCACAGAACACTCTGGGTGTGCGGTCTATCTGCAAAGTTACGCCCGGCGTCGTTGCCGACCAGATAGCTGCCGTGATGGACGACCTCCACCCGCAAGCCATCAAGGTAGGGATGGTCAATGACGCCGAGACGATTCGTGCTATCGCCACCACGCTCTGTCGCTATCCGTTGCCTCCGATGATTATCGACCCCGTGATGGTCTCCACCTCGGGCAGCCGACTGATGGAGCCGGACGCGTTGTCCCTCTTCCAGGCTACACTCTTGCCTCTTTCCACCCTCCTTACACCCAACATCCCTGAGGCAGAGCTACTTGCCGGCAGGCCCATCCACGGCTTGGAGGACATGAAGGCCGCCGCACGCCAGATCCTGCAGATGGGTCCGAAGGCGGTGTTGGTCAAGGGAGGTCACGGGCAGGGTAGGGAGAAGACGGATCTGCTGCTGATTGACGGCTCGTTCCACACCTTCTCTTCCGCTACGATTTCCACCCGCAACACCCATGGCACGGGCTGCACGCTCTCCTCGGCTATCGCCTCTTTTGTGGCGAGAGGGCAGGGAATCTGTGAGGCCGTAGCCTCTGCCAAAGCCTATCTCTATGAGGCTTTGCGAGCTGGAGCTGATGTCTCGGTCGGGGAGGGGCACGGCCCGGTGAATCATTTTTATGATCCTCAACCTTTGATATTGACCGAACAATAAGCTATGTTGCAATTTATCTCTCATCACAACAGCCGCTATGGCTACATAGAAGGCATCCGCATGGCGCTCGAAGGAGGCTGCCGCTGGGTGCAGCTCCGCATGAAGGAGGCCGATGAGGCCACATTCTTGTCCACTGCCCAAGAGGCCGTGACGCTCTGTCGCAGCTATCACGCCCGCCTCATCCTCGACGACCGTGTCGGGATGGTGAAACGGGTCGGGGCCGATGGTGTGCACTTGGGGCGCAAGGACATGCCTGCCGACGAGGCCCGTACACTCTTGGGTCCCGACCTGATCATCGGTGGCACGGCCAACACCATCGACGACGTGCGCCGCCTGCATCGCCAGGGTGTGGACTACATCGGTTGTGGTCCCTATCGCTTCACCACCACCAAGCAGCGTCTTGCCCCTGTTCTCGGACTGGAGGGCTACCGCGCCATCGTCGAGGCCATGAGGCGGGAGAACATCCTGCTGCCCGTTGTCGCCATAGGCGGTATCACGCGGGCAGACCTGCTGCCTGTGCTGCAGACGGGAGTGAGCGGGGTGGCTATCAGTGGTGGCATCCTCGATGCAGAGCAGCCAGTTGAGGAGACGAAGGCGATCCTCAGTATATTAGAACAATCAAAACAACAATAAAGATGAAAACCGAACAATTCAATCCTCATTTCACCTATCCTTCCTCCCAGAAGGTCTATCGCAAGGGCGTGCTCTTCCCTGAGTTGCGCGTCGGTATGCGCGAGGTGACACTCACGCCGACTGTCAAGATGGTCGATGGCGAGAAGCAGTGCATCGAGAATCCGCCCGTGACGATCTACGACACCAGCGGTCCTTATAGCGACCCAGAGGTGGAAATCGACCTGCGCAAAGGTCTTCCGAAACTCCGCAAGGCGTGGACAGATCGCAGAAAGGGAAAGACGATCATGGACTGCGCCCGTGAAGGCATCATCACGGAGGAGATGGAGTATGTCGCCATCCGCGAGAACATGGACTGCGAGGAGCGTGGTATCAAGACGTTTATCACCCCAGAGTTTGTCCGCCAAAAGATCGCCGAGGGCCGTGCCGTCATTCCGGCCAATATCAACCATCCCGAGGCCGAGCCGATGATCATCGGTACGGACTTCCTGGTGAAGATCAACACCAATATTGGCAACTCCTCCATGTCGTCGGGCATTGAGGAAGAAGTTGACAAGGCCGTGTGGAGCTGCAAGTGGGGAGGTGACACGCTGATGGATCTGTCCACAGGCGACGATATCCACGAGACGCGCGAATGGATTCTCCGCAACAGCCCTGTGCCCGTGGGTACCGTCCCCATGTACCAGGCGTTTGAGAAAGTAGGTGGCAAACCGGAGGATCTCAACTGGGAGGTGTTCCGCGACACGCTCATCGAGCAATGTGAGCAGGGTGTGGACTACTTCACCATCCATTGTGGCATCCGCCTGAAGAACGTACCTTTGGCGATCGGTCGCCTTACGGGTATGGTGAGCCGCGGCGGCAGCATCATCTCCAAGTGGTGTCAGACCCACAACGAGGAGAGTTTCCTCTATACCCATTTCGACGATATTTGCGAGATCTGCCATCGCTACGACGTGGCTATCTCCTTGGGTGATGGCCTCCGTCCCGGTTCGACCCACGATGCCAATGATGCCGCCCAGTTTGCCGAGCTCGACACCATGGGTGAGCTGGTGACGCGTGCGTGGGATCATGGCGTGCAGGCATTTATCGAAGGTCCCGGCCATGTGCCCATGAACAAGATTCGGGAGAACATGGACCGCCAGATCGAGAAGTGCCACGGTGCACCCTTCTATACCCTCGGCCCGCTCGTCACAGACATCGCGCCAGGTTTCGACCATATCACCAGCGCCATCGGCGCAGCCATGATCGGATGGTTTGGTACGGCCATGCTCTGCTATGTCACACCGAAGGAGCATCTCGCGCTGCCTACGAAGGAGGATGTGCGCGAGGGTATTGTCGCCTATAAGATTGCTGCCCACGCGGCCGACCTGGCCAAGGGCCATCCTGGTGCTTCGCTTCGCGACGACGCCCTGTCCAAGGCGCGCTACGACTTCAGATGGAAGGATCAGTTCAATCTTTCGCTCGACCCTGAACGGGCGTTGGAATACTACAAGAGTTCCAATGACATGAAGGGCAACTACTGCTCCATGTGTGGTCCCAACTTCTGTGCAGCCCGTATCAGCCACAGCCTGAAGGATTGCACGGACGCTTCCGGGGCGGAATAACAACAATGAATCATAACCTTATAAACAAGAAACAAGATGATAGAGACACAGGTTTCAAAAGGAATTGTCAGTACTTATTTTGACAAATTGCAGCGCAATCTCGATATTGACGTGGCCATCGTTGGTGGTGGTCCCTCGGGTATCGTGGCGGCATACTACCTTGCCAAGGCAGGACTGAAGGTAGCTCAGTTTGACAGAAAGCTTTCTCCCGGCGGCGGAATGTGGGGTGGCGCGATGATGTTCAACCAGATTGTGATCCAGGAGGAGGCGCTGGACATCGTTCGCGACTTTGGCATCAACTATACGCCGTTTGAGGATGGACTCTATACCCTCGACTCCGTGGAGGGCACTTCCGCGCTCCTCTACCATGCCGTGCATGCTGGAGCCACCGTCTTCAACTGCTATAGCGTGGAGGACGTAGTATTCAAGAGCAACGTCGTAAGTGGCGTGGTGGTCAACTGGACGCCCGTTCTGCGCGAGGGAATGCACGTCGATCCCATCAATATCATGGCCAAATGCGTCATCGACGGCACGGGCCACGATAGCGAGATAGCCTGTGTGGTGGCCCGCAAGAATGGCATCCAACTCCAGACGGAGACGGGTGGCGTGATGGGTGAGCGCTCGCTGGACGTGGCCGAGGGTGAGCGTCTCGTTGTGGAAGGCACACGCGAGATCTATCCCGGTCTCTACGTCTGTGGCATGGCTTCCTCTGCTGTGGCAGGTACGCCGCGCATGGGGCCGATCTTCGGCGGTATGCTGATGTCGGGTAAGAAAGTTGCTGACCTGATCATCAAGAAACTCAAAGGCTAATCATGCTTCGCATAGCCATCACCTTGCCCGGCTTCGTGCCGGGCGAGGCTTCTTTTATCGTCCGGTTGCTGGACGAGTCTTTCGACCGCGTACATATCCGCAAGCCCGATGCCGACGCTTTGGCCGTTGCCCAACTCATAGAGGGTGTCCCAAAGGTGTACCGTAGTCGCCTCGTCTTGCACGACCACCATGTGCTTGCGGTTCGCTATGGACTGGGAGGCATTCATCTGAACTACCGCAACCCCGTCGCTCCCGCTGGTTTCCAAGGCTCTGTGAGCCGATCTTGCCATAGCCTGGACGAGGTGAGGGCGTGGAAGCCACGTTGCGCCTACGTCTTTCTAAGCCCTATCTACGACAGTATTTCCAAGCAGGGGTATCGGTCGGCCTTTTCCAAGCAGGCCTTATTAAAAGCCAGCGCCGAAGGCATTATCGACCAGCAGGTCGTTGCCCTCGGCGGAGTGTCTTACCAGCGACTGGCGGAAGTGGAGCAGCTGGGTTTTGGCGGCTACGCCATGCTGGGCGAAGCCTGGAAAAAGATGGGGTAGGGGCGTTCTCCTACTTTGCAGCCTTCATGTGGCGGCTACGGACCATCGCCCATACACCCAGGGCGATGAGCGGGATGCTCAATAACTGGCCCATGTCGAGCGGCAGATTGGCCTCGAAAGCCTCCTGTACCTCCTTGGTAAACTCGATGAAGAAGCGGAAGGTGAACACCAGCGTCAGGCAGAGACCGAAATAGAGTCCCGTGCCCACACGGTCCTTGTGCTTGCGGTAGATGAGGAAGATGATGGCAAAGAAGCAGGCATAGGCGATGGCCTCATAGAGCTGTCCAGGGTGGCGTGGCGCCTTGTCAACATGGGCGAAGATGAAGGCCCAGGGAACGTCCGTCACGTTGCCGACAATCTCCGAGTTCATGAGGTTTCCCAGCCGGATGAAGCATGCCGTGATGCAGGAGACCACTCCCATCAGGTCCAGTACCACCCAGGTTGGCATCTTGTATCGCTTGATATAGAGCCAAAGACCCACCAGGAGGCCCGCCACGCCACCGTGGCTGGCCAGTCCGGCAAATCCCGTAAACTTCCATCCGCCACCCTCAAGGAAGTGGATAGGCAGGAACATCTCCACGATATGTGTGCCCGAAGAGAGGAAGTAGTCGGGCTCGTAGAAGAGACAATGGCCGAGGCGCGCACCCACCAATATGCCCAAGAAGACATAGAGAAAGAGAGGGTCAAACTTCTCGTCGCTATATTTGTGCTCCTTGTAGAGCCACTTCATGAGCAGGTAGGCCAGTACAAGGCCCGTCAGCCAGCACAAGGCGTACCAGCGTACGGAGAGCGGGCCAAGGTGGATGGCTACCTCCGATGGCTGCCAATAGATGTAGAGCGGATTCATCATGGGGTGGGGAATTAGACGTTGAAGCGGAAGTGCATGATGTCGCCGTCCTGCACCTCATACTCTTTGCCTTCTATGCCGAGTTTGCCGGCCTCGCGCACGGCGGCCTCGGAGCCATACTGGATGTAGTCCTCGTACTTGATGACCTCGGCACGGATGAAGCCCTTTTCGAAGTCGGTATGGATCACGCCCGCACATTGTGGCGCCTTCCAGCCTTTGCGGTAAGTCCATGCCTTCACCTCCATCTCGCCAGCAGTGATGAAGGTCTGCAGGTTGAGCAGATGGTATGCCTTCTCGATAAGGCGGTTCACGCCACTCTCCTCCAGTCCCAGTTCGTCGAGGAAGAGTTTCTTGTCCTCGTAGGAGTCGAGCTGGGCAATGTCTTCCTCCGTCTTGGCGGCGATGACCATGGCTTCGGCACCCTCCTCGCGGGCTATCTCCTCTATCTTGCGACTGTATTCGTTGCCCGTCTTGGCACTCTCCTCATCGACGTTGCAGACATAGAGCACGGGCTTTGTCGTCAGGAGAAACAAATCGTGGGCAGCTTGTATCTCGTCTTTGGTCTCGAAGACCACCGAGCGGGCGTTCTTACCCTGCTCCAGCACCTCTTTGTAGGCCTCCAGCACGCTCACCATCGTCTTGGCGTCTTTGTTGCCCGCAGCGGCCATCTTCTGCTGTTTGGCCAACTGTCCTTCGACAGTCTCCAGGTCCTTCAGTTGCAGCTCAGTATCAATCACCTCTTTGTCCTCTACGGGATCGACGGGAGCGCCGCCCTCGCGCACCACGTTGGGGTCGTCAAAGCAACGGATGACGTGGATGATGGCGTCGCACTCACGGATGTTTCCGAGAAACTTGTTGCCCAGACCCTCGCCCTTGGACGCACCCTTGACGAGGCCTGCTATATCGACAATGTCGCAGGTGGCGGGAACGATGCGTCCTGGGTGCACGATCTCGGCCAGTTTGTTGAGCCGCTCGTCGGGCACGGAGATGACGCCGAGGTTTGGCTCAATCGTACAGAAAGGATAGTTGGCTGCTTGTGCTTTCGCACTTGACAAGCAGTTGAAGAGGGTTGATTTTCCCACGTTGGGAAGACCAACAATACCACATTTTAATGCCATGAGTATCTTTTACGTTTTATTTTTTATCTTCTAAGAATGTGCAAACCGAAAGCAACCAAGTGGACTTTAATTGCTGAGGTGTCGCTTTTCTTATGCAAAAGTACGCAAATAAATTGACTTGACGGCCCCTTTGCCCTGTTATTAGCACCTGTTAATACATTTCCCTAACTTCTTTTAAGTGTTTTCCTCATGACGGTAATGCTATTTTCTTTAACTTTGCCAGCACATATATCTGTCTAAAAAAAATAACATGATGAAAAAGGAACAAATTATCTCTGCGACTATCATTGCTTTAGGCATTGTCATCATGGGACTTTGCTTGAAAGGAGGAATGGACAATTTTACCAGTCGCGACCGGAAAGTGACCGTCAAAGGACTGGCGGAAGAGGAGGTGAAGGCCGACAAGGTGACATGGCCTATCGTCTCCAAGGAACTGGGCGACGACCTGCCGATGCTCTATGAGCGTATAGCCGCCAAGCAGCAGACCATCAAGGCGTTTCTGCTGAAGAACGGCATTCGGGAGGGTGAGATCAGTATCAATGCACCCAAGGTGATAGACCTCACGGCAGAGCAGTACTCACAGCAGAACCAGCCCTACCGCTACAATGTTACGCTGGTCATCACCGTCACCTCCACCCAGGTTGACAAGGTGCGTAGTATCATTGCCCGCCAAGGCGAATTGCTCAAGCAAGGCGTGGCGATCGTAGCCGATGAGTATCAGAACCCTGTCGTCTATGAGTATGTCTCCTTCAAGAAAATGAAACCGAAGATGATGACCGAAGCCATTGAGAATGCTGAGCAGACCGCTAAGCAGTTTGCCAACAACAGCCATTCGACCATCAGCAAGATTATCTCTGCCGATCAGGGACAGTTCTCCATCGATGACCGTGATGCCAATACGCCCTATATCAAGCGGGTGCGGGTCGTCACTACTGTCACCTATGCGCTCAAAGACTAAATTTAGAGGTCACACCAGTTCGTGTGAGTGTTAATGTATATAGCCCGTTCTTTATTCTGGGGCCAAAGCCTGGTTGAAACGATGGCATATATACAGTTGACGCACAACAGGGGTGAGACTGGCTCACAATTTGAGTCGTAACTGAAGTTCCAGGTCGGCTTTCGACGAACGGTCTATCTGCTGGAGTCCTGACGAGATGTGATCGCGGTCGAAGTAGTCTGTCACGCTTAGTTTGGCGATGAGCATCCACCTTTGCCCCATATCCGCACGCAGGAAGAGCGCATAGTGGAGCCCCTCGCCAAAATAGGCGGGAAAGGAGAAGGCGTAGAGCAGTCCACGCTCGTAGGTGTAGATACGCGAGGCGTAGTCGTCGGTATGAAAATAGCCGCCCTGGACCGTGGCCTGCAGCCCTCTGAGGCCGCTCCATGTCGCCGACTGCGAGAGCATATAGCCATTGCTGGTCTGTTGGGAGGCGCTGCGTGTGGCATCTGCCTGGGTACGGAAGGCCCATTGAGCCCCGGTGTAGGCCACGGTGAGTCGTGCCCGTTGTGAGGTCTCGTCGATGAGCCCAGCTTTCGTGGCACCGCCTTTCATACGGGATCGGAGACGGTAGCGTGCCGTGAGGATCCAGTGGTCGCGGTGGTAGGTGATCTGCAAAAAGTGGTCCCAGCTGTGGGACGAGGCATAGACTTGATACTTTGCCCACGGAAAATAGGCAAAGTCGGTGTAGGCTGTCAGAGTCCAAAAGCTGCCTAAGGCCCAATCCACCTTTGCCATCACACCACTCTCGTTCTGCACGCGTCCTCCGTCGGCGAACGACTGTCCCATAACGGCTTGGTATTTATAGCTATAATAGCGTTGGACAGCTGTCAGCGTGAGGGTTGGGTAGAGGCGGAAGGACAGCGCATGGAGCGTGGCGAGCGCTCGGCAGCCGCCCGTGGCGGTCTCGCCGCTCAAGGAGAGTCGGTGGCTGGTGTAGCCGTAGTCGATGCTCGCATTCCAAAATGCTTCACCAGCAGGGTAGAACCTGCGGAAAGCCTGTGACGTGTTGGGCTGCAGCGGTTTGTCGAAGCGTGTCCATACGCCCGTCGCACCGAGGTGGAAGCCTCCGTGTCGCCAGGCGATATGGCCTCCCGAGGCCGTCTGTGAGGCGTTGTCCTTGCGGTTCAACTCCGACGTGGTGCGAT
>OITA01000135.1_pt1 | contig 20254 bp, 18 predicted proteins | sample 1586621 | NCBI WGS metagenome assembly OITA01 (sample SAMN02674970, study PRJEB24791) | human gut metagenome, SKBSTL043 | isolation source: stool | host: Homo sapiens | place: USA | reverse complement strand
TAGCCGTTGAGAATGCCCACGATCTGGACATTTTCGCCCATGCGGGCATACAGCGCCTTGGCAACGCCGCGGATGGTGGCGTTCAGGCCCGGGCAGTCGCCGCCGGAGGTCAGGATACCAACACGTTTTTTCATTCTGCAAATCCCTCGTTTCCTCAATTTTACCCGCGCGGGCGGGGCACAAATGCTACTATAAGAATATTCCCCAATGAGGCGGGTGTCAATAGAGGAAAACAAAAAACACGTTGACTCACGAAGAATCAACGTGTTTTTTCAGTCGGAGCAGCGGGATTTGAACCCACGGCCTCCTCGTCCCGAACGAGGCGCGCTACCAACTGCGCTATGCCCCGAAAATACCGCAGCCAATTGACTGCGGTTTGGTTGGGGATGAGAGAATCGAACTCCCACAAGTAGAGTCAGAGTCTACCGCACTACCACTATGCAAATCCCCAATATTCGGTTTTGCCAGGAGCGGTGTCCGCCGCTGACAAGGGATATTATACTATATTGCCCGGTGGTTGTCAACCATTTTTTCGGATTTTTTCGCAGCCCGTTTTCCGGGTGTGGAAATTTGCGCCGGATGGAAAAGTATGTTAGAATAGAGCTACGAATGAACGGGAGGTTTTGCTGATGTTGAAACGCTTGCGCAGGGCGCACCCGGTGGGGTACTGCCTGCTGACGGAGGTGGTGTTCCTTGCCGTGCTGATGGTGGTGCCGGTGCTGCTGGTCCTGCTGCTGGCCCTGCTGGGAGTGGATCTGACCCGGGTGGACGATTATTTCCTCAGCGCCATTCAGGAGCTGCTGGGAGCGCTGGTGGCCGTGTTCTTTTTAAAGAAGACCGACAATCTGGGGCTGCTCCGCCGCCGGGGCAGCGGCTTTTTCAATGGCATCCTGGTGGGCATGTTCCCCTTTGCCATGATCTGCTACACCCTCTACGGCAAGCTGCTGTTCGGGATGCCGACCGACCGGCCCCTGCGCACCGGCTGGCAGATCGCGTGGTATTTCATCGGGATGTTCACGGTGGGCGTGGCGGAGGAATTTCTCTTCCGGGGCGTCATCGCCCAGACCCTGCTGGAGCACTTCGGCACCAGCCGTGCGGGCATCTGGAAAGCCTGCCTGCTGTCCGGGCTTTTCTTCGGCGGGGCGCACCTGACCAACATCCTGTCCAGCGCTCCCTTTGGCGTGCTGATGCAGTGCGTGTTTGCGGGCTCGCTGGGCGTGCTGTTTGCGGCCATCTACTTCCGCACGGGCAACCTGTGGGTGCTGGTTTTCCTGCATGGAGCGCAGGACGCCGCCTCTCTGCTGGCGGGCGGCCTGTATGGCACCGAGAATATGTCCACTGCCGTGAGCAGCTACGATTCCACCATGCTGCTTTCCGTGCTGGTCTATCTCATCCCCACCTTCTTCCTCCTCCGCAAAAAGAAGATCGGGGAAGTGGGCCTCTACTTTGGCAAAGACATCCAGTAACAGAGCATAAAAAACGAGGAGCCGCAAGGCTCCTCGTTTTTGCGTATCTGCTTATTCGTCTTATTCGTAATCAATGGGCAGGGTGGGCAGGCCGTTGAGCTCCAGCCCGGCGGTGTGCCCGGCCATGTACTGGTAATATCCTTGAGCGGCGATCATGGCACCGTTGTCCCCGCAGAACTTGAGCTCCGGCAGGTAGACCTTGGCACCCAGCTTCTGGGCCCCATCGTTCACCAGCTGGCGCAGCCGTCCGTTGGCAGCCACGCCGCCCGCCAGACAGACCTGCTTGGCTCCGGTGTCGGCCGCGGCCAGCAGCAGCTTTTCGGCCAGAATGCCTGCAATGCGCTCCTGAAAGCTGGCGGCCAGGTCGGGCACATGGAACTCCGTGCCTTTCATCTGGGCCTGATTCACTTCGTTCAGCACGGCGGTTTTGAGGCCGGAGAAGCTCACGTTGTATTTGCCCTCCACATGGGGCACGGGCAGGCGGTAGGCTTTGGGGTTGCCGGTCTTGGCGGCGTTGGCCACGCTGGGGCCGCCGGGGTAGGGCAGGCCCAGCGTCCGGGCCACCTTGTCAAAGGCTTCGCCGGCCGCGTCGTCCACAGTGTGGCCCAGAATGTGGTAGTGGGTGTAGTCCAGCACTTCCACAATGTGGCTGTGGCCGCCGGAGGCCACGAGGCAGAGGAACGGCGGCTTGAGCTCCGGGTGGGTGAGGTAAAGGGCTGCAATGTGTCCCCGCAGGTGATGCACGGGCACCAGCGGTTTGCCCGCCGAGTAGGCCAGCCCCTTGGCAAAGTTGACGCCCACCAGCACCGCGCCGATGAGGCCGGGTGCAAAGGTGACGGCCACAGCGTCCACGTCGTCGATGGTCTTACCGGCGTCCAACAGGGCCTTTTTGACGGTGGCGCTGATGAACTCGCAGTGGCGGCGGCTGGCGATCTCGGGCACAACGCCGCCGTAGAGCGCCTGTTCTTTCACACTGGTGGAGATGACGTTGCTCAGCAGATGCCGCCCGTCCTCCACGAGGGATGCGGCGGTCTCGTCGCAGGTGGATTCGATTCCTAATACGATCATAACAGTTTAATGGGCCTCCAGCCAGTTTTTGCCCTCATGCACCTCGGTGCTCAGGGGCACAGCATAGTGTACACAGCCCTCCATCTCTTCCCGCAGGATGGAGGCTGCCTTGGCCGCCTCGGCTTCCGGTGCTTCCACGATGAGCTCATCGTGGACGGTCAGGATGAGGCGGCTCTCCATTTTTTCGTCCCGCAGCCGCCGCCAGACCCGCACCATGGCCAGCTTGATGACATCGGCAGCGGTGCCCTGGATGGGGGTGTTGCGGGCCATCCGCTCGCCGCTGGCCCGGATGTTCCGGTTGGAGCTGCTCAGCTCCGGCAGGGCGCGGCGGCGGCCGAACAGGGTGGAAACATAGCCGCAGTCCTTGGCGTCGGCAATGGTCTTTTCCATGTAGCCGTCCACCTTGGGAAACGCGGCCAGATAGTTTTTGAGGAACGCGTCGGCCTCTTTCACCGAGACACCGATGTCCTTGGAAAGGCTGTAGGCCCCCTTGCCGTACATGATGCCAAAGTTGATGGCCTTGGCGGAGGAGCGCAGCCGGGGCGTTACCTCGCTCTGGGGGATGCCGTAAATTTTGGCGGCGGTGCTGCGGTGGATATCCTCCCCGCTGCGGAACGCGCTCTGCATGTGCTCGTCGCCGGTGACATGGGCCAGGATGCGCAGCTCGATCTGGCTGTAATCGGCGTCCACCAGCACGCAGCCCGGCTTTGCAATAAAGTAGGCCCGCAGCTGGCTGCCCAGCTCGGTGCGGATGGGGATGTTCTGCAGGTTGGGGTTATCGGAGGAGAGGCGGCCGGTGCGGGCCTCGGTCTGGTTGAACCGGGTGTGGATGCGGCCATCCTCGCCGATGACTTTCAGCAGACCCTCCACATAGGTGGAGTTCAGCTTCTGGTAGGCACGGTATTGTAAAATGTCTTCCACCAGCGGGTAATCCCGCAGTGCTTCCAGCGTCTCGGCGTCCGTGGACCAGCCACGCTGGGTCTTTTTGCCGTGGGGCAGGCCCAGGGTATCAAAGAGCATCTCGCCCAGCTGCTTTGGGCTGTTGGGGTTGAAACTGGTGCTGCCGGTCTCCATCTGGATGCGGCCCAGCACCTGGGCCAGCTCGGTGCGCATCCGGACGCCAAACTCCTCAATGCCGCCTTTGTCCACCAGAATGCCGGTGCGGGTCATATCGGCCAGCACCTGGGCCAGCGGGAACTCGATGTCATGGTACAGGTCGTCCTCGCCGCAGGCCGTGATCTCGGCTTTCATCTTGGCAAACAGATCCGCCAGGGATCCGGCATCCGGCCACTCCTCGCAGGTGAACGCTGCCTTGGCGCGGTAGCTCACGGCCAGCTCCGAGATCTGATACTTGGAGGCCGAGGCGTCCAGCAGATAGGCGGCCAGCTTGCCGTCCCAGACGATGCTGCTGCCCCAGCCACCGGCCGCCATGGCCTTGGCGTAGAGGGGGGCGGAGTAGAAGACGTCCAGCGTCACGGCGGGGTCATCCAGCAGGCGGACCAGCTCGTCGTCGCTCAGGGGGAAAACGGTCCTGTCCTGCACGGCGTACCAGGCCTCCGGCTGGACGATGACATTTTTGGTGCCCTGTTTGCCCATCACGGCGGGGCGGGCGGCCACCAGATAATGCCCGGCGGGGGTCAGGGGCAGAATGCCGATCTCGGCTTCTTCCGTGGGCACTTCCTCGGGGGCCGTGGCCGGAGCCACGTTGTCCAGCCCGAACCGGGGGATGAGGGAGTGGATCTCCAGCTCCTGCAGCAGCCGCACGGCCTCGGCCTTGTTGCCCTCGCCCACTTTATAGGCACCCTCAGCCGTCTCAATGGGGGCGTCGGTGCGGATGGTGCCCAACACATGGCTCAGCTCGGCATCTGCCTTGCACTCCAAGAGATGCTCCCGCTGCTTGGGCTTGATGACGGGGTCGTCGATGTGGGCGTAAACATTTTCCAGCGTGCCGAATTTCTGCACCAGGTTCAGGGCTGTTTTTTCACCGATGCCCCGCACGCCGGGGATGTTATCGGAGGTGTCGCCCATCAGGCTCTTCACCTCGATGAGCTGTTTGGGCTCAATGCCGTATTTCTCGTGGATGGCGTCCACATCCATGGGGATGGTCTTGCTCCGGCCCATGGCGGTGGCGGCCAGCAGTACGGTGGTGCTCTCGCTCACCAGCTGCAGGCTGTCGCGGTCTCCGGTGGCCAGGTAGCAGTCGTCCTTGCGGGCGTCGCAGGCAGCAGCCAGGGTGCCCAGAATGTCGTCGGCCTCCCAGCCCTCGGCCGTCACGGCGCGGTAGCCCAGGTCGGCCAGAAGCTCTTTCAGCACCGGCATCTGCTGGGCCAGCTCTTCGGGCATCCCGTGGCGGGTGGCCTTGTAGCCGTCATACATCTTGTGGCGGAACGTGGGGGCCCGCAGGTCGAACGCCACGGCCACCTCGTCGGGGTCGCACTCCTTGAGCAGGGAGAGCAGGATATTCAAAAAGCCATAAATGGCGTTGGTATAGCGGCCGTCCTTGGTGGTCAGCAGCTTGATGCCAAAAAACGCACGGTTGGCAATGCTGTTGCCGTCAATGACCAGTAAACGCATCGTTTCTTATCCTCCATTCCAAATTTTCACACCTTATAGTATAGCACAAAACCCGCCCAAAGAAAATCACCGGGAGGCAATTGCTTCCCGGTGATTTTGGGAGAAGACTCAGCTCTCCTCCATGCGGATGGCGCTGACGGGGCAGGCCTGGGCGGCATCCACGGCGGCGGGCACTTCCTCGCCGGGGATCTCGCCCACCAGCGCCACGGCCAGTGTGCCCTCCATCGTGAACACGGCGGGGCAGATGCCCGCGCACTGGGTGCAGCCGATGCACAGGTCAGGGTCTACGAATGCTCTCATAAAACCAATCCTCCTTTGGATGGCTTTATTTTCCCCGTTTCGCAGGGAAATATGCTGGGCTTTTTGTGCGCGGTGTGGTACAATAACTTTTACGGACGACAGGAGGACAAACCATGAACATTCAGATCTTCGGCACCACCAAGTGCTTTGATACCAAAAAGGCCCAGCGGTATTTCAAGGAGCGGGGCATCAAGTTCCAGATGATCGACCTGAAAGAAAAAGGCATGAGCCGGGGCGAGTTTGACAATGTGGCCCGGGCCCTGGGCGGCTGGGAAAAGATGGTGAACCCCAACGCGAAAGACAAGCAGACGCTGGCGCTGCTGGACGCTCTCATCGACTGGCAGAAAGAGGATAAGCTGTTTGAAAATCAGCAGCTGCTGCTCACGCCCATTGTGCGCAACGGGCGCAAGGCCACCGTGGGCTACCAGCCCGATGTCTGGAAGACCTGGGAATAACCACGCGCTTTCACAAAAAATCCACGGCCCGGGTTTTGCACCTGCGGGCAGATTGTGGTATACTGTGGAGTACAGAAAACTTACATTCTTGGAGACGATACCCTATGAAAAATTATATGACCCCGGAAGAGCACGCCCGGCTGCACCGCCGCCGTGCCCGGCAGGCCCTTGGGCTGCTGGTGGCGGTACTGGTGCTGATCGGCGCGGTGACGGTGCTGCGCTCCGGCGTGCGTGCCGTGGCAAAGCTGTTTGACGATACGGCCCAGAAAGAAGAATATGAAGATAAGCTGGAGGGCCTTGTCCTGTTTGACCCGCTCCCCTTTGACGGCATTGAAAACATCGACGACCTGACCCTGCGGGAGGCGGCTGTCTGGGGCTGTGTGTATAACATCCAGGAGACCCAGGGCAATTTTGACCACTACAACACCGACCCGGACACCGAGCAGCTGCTGATCCCCTCGGTGGATGTGGACGCCTATCTGGCAAAGCTGGTGGGCCCCAGCTTCAAGATGACCCACAAGAGCTTTGAGATGGACGACATGACCATCGAGTTCGACGAGACCACCCAGTGCTACAAGATCCCGGTCACGGGCAGCGTGGGCAGTTACCGCGCCACCGTGACAAAGCTCTTCAAAAAGGGCGGCAAGCTCCACGTCACGGTGGGCTACATCCCCACCCAGAGCGCGGACGACAGCATCCTGAACGCCTCGTCTGACACGCCCACCAAGTATATGGATTATCTCTTCACCCGCCAGAGCGGCAGCTGGTATCTCACCGGCCTGACCGACAGCGAGACGAAGCCAGAGTCCTCCGCCGAGAGCTCCCCGGCCAGCGCCTCGGCGCAGATGGAGGAGCATGAAGTGCAGGACGCCATTCTGGCCAGCACGGCGGATTCCGCGTCCGCCGTGGCCGACAGCGACAGCGCCGCGGACGAGCCTGCCGCTCAGAGTGTGGAAGCAGACGCTGCTTCGGGAAACGAGGCGGCTTCCGGGGAGACCGGTGCGGACAGTGCTGAGGCAGATGCAGCCAGCGCCAGCGCGGCGGCGTAAGTCATCCGGAAAAGAATCGAGTTTGATCCAGGCAGAAGCTTTCCCCAAAGGCTTCTGCCTTTATTTTTGCTTAAAATTTTTGCTTAAAATTGTATTATGCCCTTGACACAGCTTGAAAAATGAGTATTATTGTATTAGACACTTAATACAGAAACACAAGGAGATGATCCGATGGCCGAACAGTTTGACTCCAGCCGCCCCATTTATGCTCAGCTGGTGGAACGGCTCAAGGCAAAAATTTTAGCAGGCATTTACCCACCCGGCGGGCATCTGGACTCGGTGCGCGACCTTGCCGCCGCCGCCGGGGTCAACCCCAACACCATGCAGCGGGCGCTTGCCCAGCTGGAGAACGAGGGCCTGGTGCGCACCGAGCGCACCGCGGGCCGCTATGTGACGGAGGATAGAGCGTTGATCGAACAATTGCGTGCCGAGGCGGCCCGGAACCTGACCGCCGAATTTCTGGAGAAGATGCGCGGCATTGGCTACGGCCCGGAACAGGCCGCCGCCCTGCTGGAGCGCTGGAATGAGAAGGAGGAAACAAACCATGACTGAGCTTTTGAACTGCACCGGCCTGAGCAAGGTCTACGGCAAAAAACGGGCGCTGGATCATGTGGACCTGCACCTGGAGCCGGGAAAGATCATCGGCCTGCTGGGGCCCAACGGCAGCGGAAAGACTACCCTGATGAAGCTGGCCAACGGTCTGCTGCAGCCTACGGAGGGCAGCATTACCATTGCGGGCAGTGTGCCCGGCCCGGCCACGAAAGAGATCGTTTCTTACCTGCCGGACGCCGCCTGGCTGCCGGACTGGATGCGTGTGGAGCAGCTGGTGGAAATGTTCCACGATTTCTACGCCGATTTTGACCCCGCCAGGGCGGGCGAGATGCTGGCCAAGTTGGAGCTGGACCCCAAGGCCCCCCTCAAGACCCTCTCCAAGGGCAACAAGGAAAAAGTGCAGCTGATCCTGGCCATGAGCCGCGCGGCAAAGCTCTATTTGCTGGACGAACCCATTGGCGGTGTGGACCCGGCGGCGCGGGATTACATCCTGCACACCATTCTCTCCAACTACAGCGAGGACGCCACCGTGGTCATCTCCACTCACCTGATCGGGGACATTGAACCGGTGCTGGACGAGGCCATCTTCCTGAAAGAGGGAAAGATCTTTGCCCACCGCACCGTGGATGAGATCCGGGAGACGGAAGGCATGAGTGTGGATGAGTATTTCCGGGAGGGATTCAAATGCTGAAAAATTTACTGAAGTATGAGTTCCGGGCCACGGCCCGCACCTACGGCGGCATCTATCTGGCCCTGCTGGCCGCGGCAGGTCTCATCGGCTTCTCGTTACGGGGGGATAGAGCCGCTGCCCAGAGCCATGTCTTTGAAATTGGCGTGACGATCTACAGCCTGCTGGTCATGGCACTCGTCATCGTCACCATTGTCACGGTGATCCAGCGCTTTACCCGGAACCTGCTGGGCCGGGAGGGCTACCTGATGCACACCCTGCCCGTGACGGAGGCCCAGCTGGTGGGTTCCAAGCTGATCTCCAGCGCGGTCTGGCTGCTGGCCAGCGCCGTGGTGGGCGTGGTTTCCCTCGTCGTCATGTTCTGTGTGGGAGCGGACTTCACCCAGCTGGACCTCAGCAATCTGTTGGATGATTGGGCAGCCCTGCGGACGAGCTTTGAGGGAGATCTGCTGGCGATCCTGCTCTGGACGGCCCTCCTGTGCTATGCCCGGATGCTCTGCACGATGCTGTGTATCTATGCCGCCTGCATGGTGGGCCATCTGTTCCGGGCCCACAACGGCGTGGCCAGCGTGGGCGCGTTCTTTTTGATGAGCTGGGGACAGGGCCGGGTGGAAAACCTGCTGAATGCAGGCGGCTTTGTCCGCATCCTCATGGGCTCTGCCGGTGACACCATCGTGAGCGAGGCGGCGAACCACAGCACGTTGATCTTCTTTGCGGCTTCGTTTGCCATCACGGCGGTGTTTGGCGCGGTGTATTTCATCCTCACCTGTTGGCTGATGAAAAATAAGCTCAATCTTGAATGAGGAAACGTGAAAAATTCTGTGGACAAATTTTTGCAAAAAAGAAAATTTCCCTCTTGACTTTACGCAGATAAAGTGTATAATGCAATCAAACCAATGAGGCGGAAGAGAACCTGCACAGCGCGTCTGCAGTGAGCCCGGACAGTGAAAACGGGCGAGAGCGGGGCAGAGATTCGTGGGCCGCCGAGGGCCGGGCAAAAAGGCAGGAATGCCGCAGTAGCTTGGGACGGAAGCCTCCGTTACAGGGCAGGGGAGTGTTGGCTCTCCGTTGAGGGGCTCTTGCCGTTTCCAATCTGGGAAATGAGCAGGGCAAGCAAGGTGGCACCGCAGAATCGAATTTTACCGATCCTGTCCTTGTGGATAACACACAGGGACGGGGTCGTTTTCTTTTACCCCGTTCCGCAAGTGGAGCGGGTTTTTTATTTATCATTTGGGCCGCCCGCTCCGGGGAAAGGAGTACCGCTATGAAAACCATGAATAGGATCTCTCGCCGCAGCTTCCTGAAAGCAGCTTCCGCTGTCGCTGTTGTCTCCGCACTGGGCCTGACGGGCTGCGGCTCGTCCGCAAGCAGCACCGCTTCCAGTGCCGCTGCTTCCAGTGTGGCATCTTCTGCCGCTGCCAGCGAGGCCGCCGCAGGCCAGACCTTTAAAGTGGGCATCGTCAACTACGTGGATCATGCTTCCCTGAACCAGATCGTTGCGTCGGTGGAGAGCCGCCTGGACGAAGTGGCCAAGGAGAAAGGTGTCACCTTTGATTACGCCGATTACTACGCCAACGCACAGGCCGATCAGACCAACCTGAACCAGATCGGTGCCGACCTCGTGGCCGATGGCGTGGATGTCATCGTGGCCGTTGCCACCCCCACCGCCGCCACCATGCTGGCCGCTGTGGAAGACACCGATATCCCGGTGGTCTACTCCGCCGTTACTGACCCGGCTGCAGCCGGCTTTGACACCGAGCCCAACATCACCGGTACCTCCGATGCCCTGAACACGGACGCCATTATGAACCTGATCCTGGCCGTCAACCCGGACATCGACACCATCGGTCTGCTGTACGACCTGAGCCAGGATGCCTCCACCCAGGCCATTGCCGACGCCAAGGCATTCTGCGACGAAAAGGGCATCAAGTACATTGAAAAGAACGGCACCACCACCGCCGAGGTCCAGATGGCTGCCGAGGCCCTCATTGCTTCCGGCGTCAAGGCCGTCTTCACCCCCACGGACAACACCGTGATGACCGCAGAGCTCTCCATCTATGAGACCTTTGCCGAGGCAGGCGTCCAGCACTATACCGGTGCTGACAGCTTCGCGCTGAACGGCGCGTTCGTGGGCTACGGCGTCGATTACGTCCAGCTGGGTGAGGCCACCGCCGATATGGTGGTAGAGCTGCTCTGCGATGGCAAGACCCCCGCTGACCTGCCGTTCCAGACCTTTGACAACGGCATTGCCACCATCAACACCGAGACCTGCGCCGCCCTCGGCCTCTCCCTCGACACCGTGAAAGAGGCGTTCAAGCCCTACTGCACCGAGGTCGTGGAAGTGGAGACGGCAGAGAATTTCTAAAAACATCTTTTAAAGGAGCACACACATGCTGGCGAGTATCTTTTCGCTCAATGTCATTCAGACCGCGCTGGAGCTGGGCTGCATTTACGCCCTGGTGGCGCTGGCGCTGTTTCTGAGCTATTCCATCCTGAACATTGCGGACCTGTCCACCGACGGCTGCTTTACCCTGGGCTGCGCCGTGGCGTGTCAGGTGGCGCTGACAGGGCACCCGTTCCTGGCGCTGCTGGCGGCCATGGCGGCGGGCGTGTGCTCCGGTTTCGTGACAGCCTTTTTGCAGACCCGCCTCGGTGTGGAGAGCATCATGGCGGGCATCATCGTCAACACCGGCCTGTACACCATCAACCTGGCGGTCATGGGGTTCTCCTCCACCCTGTCGCTGGTCAAGACGGACACGGTCTTCTCCATCGCCAAGAGCGCGCTGGCCTTTACAGGCGGCTGGTATAAGCTGGTTCTGGCTGCAGCGGTCATCGCGCTGGCTGGCGCGGCAATGATCGGCTTCCTGGGTACCCGGCTTGGCCTTTCCATCCGGGCCACCGGTGACAACGCCGCCATGGTGCGGGCGTCCAGCATCAACCCTGCATTCACCATCACGGTGGGCCTGTGCCTCTCCGGTGCCCTGACCGCCCTCTCCGGCGGCCTGCTGGCCCAGTACCAGAAGAGCTGCGACATCAACGTGGGCACCGGCATGGTCACCATTGCGCTGGCCTCCCTCATCATCGGTGAAACGCTGGTGGGCAAGCGCACTATGCTGCGCCGGGTGCTGGGCGTCGTCTTCGGCAGCTGCCTGTACCGCTTTATCGTGGCGGTGGCGCTGCGGTTCAATGTCCCGGCAGCGGCCATGAAGCTGGTCTCCGCCATCATCGTGGCCGTGGCCATCTCGATGCCCGCCATCCAGGCACACTTCGCCTTTGAAAAGCGGAAACATGCGGCACAGAAAAAGGAGGCGGTCTGAGATGGAAATGCTGGAACTGCAAAACCTCCACAAGACGTTCAACCCCGGCACCGTCAATGAAAAAGTGGCTCTGAACGGCGTCAGTCTTACGATGGAAGCGGGTGATTTCGCCACCATCGTGGGCTCCAACGGCGCCGGTAAATCCACCCTCTTCAACGCCATCACCGGCGGCTTCATTGCGGATGAAGGCAGCATTTCTCTGGGCGGGGAGAACATCACTTTTGCGCCGGAGTACCAGCGCAGCAAGGTCATCGGCCACCTGTTCCAGGACCCGCTCAAGGGCACGGCCCCCAATATGACCATTGAAGAAAATCTGGCGCTGGCTTACCTGCGGGCAGGCACCGCGCCCCACGCCATCTTCTCCCGCATCTCCCGCAAGGACAAAGAGATCTTCCGTGAGAAGCTGGCCCTGCTCAACATGGGGCTGGAAGACCGGATGAAGCAGCCTGTGGGCCTGCTTTCCGGCGGCCAGCGGCAGGCGCTGACCCTGCTGATGGCAACGCTCGTCACCCCCAAGCTCCTCCTGCTGGACGAGCACACCGCCGCCCTGGACCCGGCCACCGCCGAGAAAGTGCTGGAGCTGACCAAGAGCATCGTGGCGGAGAAAAAGATCACCTGCCTCATGGTCACCCACAACATGCATCAGGCGCTGGAGCTGGGCAACCGCACCCTCATGATGGATGCAGGCCGGATCGTCTTTGACGTCAAGGGCGAGGCCCGCGGCAAGATGACCGTGGACGATCTGCTGGAGAAGTTCCGCGAGAACGCTGGTAAGGCGCTGGACAATGACCGCATCCTGCTGAGCAAGGTGGAAGCGAATCAGTAAATCAGACCATGAAAAAGGGGGCTGTTCCCATCCGGGAACAGCCCCCTTTTTGTAGAAACGCTTTTAAAAATTACTGAACGTACTCAACGGTGTACTCGAAGCCATACTCTTCCTGCAGCTTCTTGACGTCAGCCTCGCAGTCCTCAATAAAGGTAGGAGCGTAGACAGAAGCGCCGTTGTGGGCTTTCTTGTAGTCCTCCACGATCTGTTGCAGCTTTGCCCAGCCCTCGTTGGCCTTTGCCTCGGGGATGCTGTCGGGGAAGTTGATGATGAACTCACGATGTTTGGGGATACGAGCTTTCATAATAGATGTCTCCTTATAAACAATTAGGATCAATTTTCTTACTTTATACAGAAGCTAAAGACTAGCTTTTGCGTTTCATAAAGACGCTCTTGGCTCTCCCATTGGGAGAGCTGGCGCGTAAGCGCCTGAGAGGGCAAAGCCGTTACAGCTGATAGACCCGCTTGGCGTTTTCGGCCGTCACGCGGAAGACGGCTTCCGGCTCCACGCCTTTTACAGCCGCAATGTACTCGCCCACATAGCGGATGAGGGAGCTGTCGCAGCGGGTGCCGCGCACGGGCTCCGGGGCCATGTAGGGGCAGTCCGTTTCCAGAACGATCCGCTCCAGCGGCAGGGCCGCAATGGCCTTGGCCGCCCGCTTGGCACCCTTGAACGTGCAGGCCCCGCCAAAGCCGAAGTACAGCCCCTGCTCTGCCAGCCATTCCGCGTCGTCCGCACTGCCGGAATAACAGTGGACGATGCCTCTGGGCTGGTATTTTTTCAACAGGGCGTAGACATCGGCGTGGGCGCTGCGGTCGTGCACGATGATGGGCTTACCCAGCTCCAGGCTGAGCCGGAGCTCTGCCTCAAACAGGGCCAGCTGGGCGTCCTTGGGCACGGGCCAGTGGTAGTCCAGCCCGCACTCGCCCACGGCCACCACCTTGGGGTCGTCGTAGTAGGGCGCAAGGGCTTTCATCTCCGCCGCCCAGTCCCCGCCGTAGACGGAGATGGTCGGGGCCGGGCCCTCCTCGCCGCAGTCCTCCGCAGCCAGCAGGCTTTCCGGGTGGATGCCGATGGCCGCATACACCCATGGGTAGCGGTGGGCCAGCTCCAGTACTTTGGGGGCATCGCCCGAGTGGGTGGCCTGCTCACAGACGCCCACCACGCCCTGATCGGGCAGGCTGTCCAGCAGGGCGTAACGGTCGGCGTCAAAGGCATGGGCGCTGTAATGCGCATGGGTATCAAAAATAGGGCCCATCAGCGCACCCCCTTTTGGGCAGGGGCTTTGTTCACCAGCCAGATGCCCACGCAGACGAAGACCAGCGCCCCGAGGTACTGCCAGCGGAACAGCGGCTCGCCGTTGAGCAGGGCACTCAGCAGCACATTGACCACCGGGTTCACGAACCCGAAGATGGCAATGCGGCTGACGGGGTTATTCTTCATCAGCAGGGCCCAGATGACATAGCCCGCGCCGCAGATGAACGCCAGATAAAGCAGCACCGGCAGGCCCAGAGCGCTCTGCGGGTGGAGGCTGCCGCCCAGTGCCAGACCGATCAGCAGCAGAGCCAGCCCGCCCACGAACAGGTTGAGGAAGCAGACCGCAAAGCTGTCCGCCTTTTTCGTCACGGACTTGTTCCACGGGCCGGACAGGGTAAAAATGACCGTGGCCAGCAGCATACAGAACACGCCCCAGGCGCTTCCGCCGCCGTGGTTGCCGATGGTGCCGATGAGCACCCCGGCGAAGCCCAGCACGCAGCCCAGCGTTTTGGCCGGTGTCATCCGGTCGGCATCGCCATAGAGGAAATGGGCGAAGATGACGCCCAGAAAGCTCTGGGTGCTGTTGAGGATGCCGCCAAAGGCACCCGTCAGCAGGGCAACGGCCATATAGTAGAACGCATACTGGGCTGTGGTCTGCCACAGGCCCAGGGCGCAGCACTCGCCCAAGACTTTGCCGCAGGGCGGCTGCGGGAGTTTGCCCTCCAGGATCAGGCTTCCCGCCAGCACCAGCAGGCTGCCCAGCATGAACCGGACCCCGGCAAAGCAGAGGATGGAGGCCGTATCACTGGTCTCGATCGCAAACAGGCGGTAGCCCATCTTGATGAACGGGAACGCCGAACCCCACAGCACATTGCAGCCGATGGCCAGCAGCACCGCGAAGAGGGGCGTCCCGAAGATGGCGTCCAGTTTGGCCGAGCGGGAATTTTCAATGTTCGGCATCTGCTCAGTGGATGCGGCTGCCGACCGGGGTGTCGTCGCCGTAGAATGCGATGGAGCAGCCGCCGTCGGCGGTGTCCGCGGCGAAGATCATGCCCTCGCTGACATACTTGCCCTTCATCATGGGGCGGGGTGCCAGGTTGCACACGATGCCGATCTTCTTGCCGATGAGGTCTTCCGGCTTGAACCACTTAGCAATGCCGGAGAGGATGCAGCGCTCGCGCTCACCGTCGAAGACGGTCAGGTGGAGCAGCTTCTTGCTCTCTTTCAGGTTCTCGCAGGCGCGCACCTCAGCCACGCGCAGCTCCACCTTGCAGAAAGTGTCAAAGTCGATCTCTTCCTCATGGGTGAAGTCCACATTGCTCTCAGCAGCGTCCTCCTTGGGGGCGGCGGGCTTTGCGGCCTCTTCCTTGGCCTTGTTGGCAGCAGCGGCAGCGGCCTTGCGCTTCTCGTCCTGCTCTTTCAGATAAGAAATCTCCTTGGCCACGTCGATGCGGGGGAACAGAGCGTCGCCCTTGTGGACGGTGTAGGTCTCCTGCGCACCGTAAACGGTCTTGCTCAGGTCGAGGGCGGAAGCATCCAGGCCCAGCTGCTCCATCATCTTGGGAGCGGTGGAGGGCAGGTAAGCGTTCAGCAGGACGGCAGCCACGCGCAGGGCCTCGCACAGGTGGTAGAGCACGCTCTCCAGACGGGCTTTGTTGGCCTCGTCCTTGGCCAGAGCCCAGGGAGCGGTCTCGTCGATGTACTTGTTGGCGCGCTGAATGACCGCGAAGATCTCCATCAGGGCCTGGGGAATGGTCAGATTGTCCATGTCGGCAGAAACCTTGGAGACCAGCTCGTTGACCATGGTTTCCAGCTCGGTGTCAATGGCTTCGGTGCCTGCCACATGGTGGACGGTGCCGCCGAAGTACTTCTCGCACATGGCCACGGTACGGCTGAGCAGGTTGCCCAGGTCGTTGGCCAGGTCGCTGTTGATGCGGTTGATGAGGGCCTCGTTGGTGAACATGCCGTCGTTGCCGAACGGGATCTCACGCAGCAGGAAATAGCGGATGGCATCCACGCCGTAGCGGTCGCACAGGACCACGGGGTCCACGACGTTGCCCACGGACTTGGACATCTTGCCGCCGTTCATCAGCAGCCAGCCATGGCCAAACACGCGCTTGGGCAGCGGCAGGTCCAGAGCCATCAGCATGGCCGGCCACAGGATGGTGTGGAAGCGGAGGATCTCCTTGCCCACCATGTGCAGGTCTGCCGGCCAGAACTTGTCGTAGTCGTGGTACTTCTCGTTGCCGTAGCCCAGGGCGGAGATATAGTTGCTCAGGGCGTCCACCCAGACATACATGGTGTGCTTGGGGTCGAACGGGACGGGAATGCCCCACTTGACGGAGGTACGGGAAACGCAGGTGTCCTGCAGGCCCTGCTTGATGAACGCGATCATCTCGTTCTTGCGGCTCTCGGGCTGGATGAACTGGGGGTTCTCCTCGTAGAGCTTGAGCAGGCGGTCGGCGTACTTGCCGGTCTTGAAGAAGTAAGCTTCCTCGTGGGCGTCGTAGACCTCACGGCCGCACTCGGGGCACTTGCCGTCCACCAGCTGGCTGTCGGTCCAGAAGCTCTCGCAGGGCTTGCAGTAGTGGCCGGTGTACTCGCCCTTGTAGATATCGCCCTGCTCGTACAGCTTGGTGAAGATCTTCTGGCAGGACTCCATGTGGTAGTCGTCGGTGGTGCGGATGAAGCGGTCGTAGCTGACATCCATCAGCTTCCAAAGGTCCTTGACGGTGGCAACGATCTTATCGACGTACTCCTTGGGAGTGACGCCTGCATCGGCTGCCTTGTCCTGGATCTTCTGGCCGTGCTCGTCGGTTCCGGTCAGGAACATGACGTCATAGCCCTGCATCCGCTTGAAGCGGGCCAGCGCGTCGCAGGCCACGGTGGTGTAGCTGTGGCCGATGTGCAGCTTATCGCTGGGGTAGTAAATGGGAGTGGTAATGTAGAATGTTTTGTGCTCACTCATGGGTCTGTTTCTTCCTTTCTGTTGCGGCAACAAAAAGCTCCCGTCCCTTGCCGGAAACTCCGGCCAAGGACGAGAGCATTGCTTTCGTGGTACCACCTTGGTTCGCCCGGCCTTTGCAGGCAGAGCCTTGCGCGCTGGCATATCAATAATGTACCAGCGCGGCGCGGTAACGGGCGCACCCGTCGCAGGCTGGAGAAGAAAACTCCCCTTCGCCCGCGCGGCTCAGAGACCATCTTCCACTCCGCGCGGCCTGCCCGCTTCCATCCTCCGGGCTTTCTGTCAGGTGCGGACGGGGTGTACTCTTCTCGTCAAAGCCGATTTGCAGTCTGGGTGCAAAGGGGCAGAACTTTCCCTTTGCATCTTCTACCTATAATACGCAAAAACAGTGAGTTTGTCAACTGAAAAGCCTGAAAGAAAAATTTTGGGATTGAAACATTCTCGATAATGTGATAAAATCAACCATTGACGGACCATAGAGCCCGGCAGAGGCCTGCAAAGCGCCTCTTTGGCCCTGGCGGACAGGGCTTTTTGCGGAAACAGGAATCGTCCCCTTGGGGGGGAAATGATCGTGAACGAGGAAGGAATGGAAAAATCGTGATTTCCAAGCGAGAAAAATTGCAGTATGTCTGCACTTTTGTAACAGACATCCTCTCGCTGGCCCTCAGCATAGCGCTGGGCTGGCTGGTGGTGGATGGTCTGCTGGGCAAGGTGGGAAACTACACCGCGTCCGACCTCATCCAGGCGTTCTGCCTGCTGATGCTGGCCTATCTGCTGACGTTTCTGACCTTTGACCAGAGCGAGAACATTACCACCCGTCCATGGAAACGGGAGTTGAAGATCTCGGTCAAATTTAACCTGATCCTGACCCTCATCAACTCGGCGGGCCTGCTGTTGACCAAGGCCCCGCTGCTGAGCTCCCGGTATTTTCTGGTGGCAGTGCCGGTCATCAACGTGGTGCTGATGACGGTGTTCCACAGTGTGCTCAAAAAGCTGCTGACCACCACCCGGAAGAAAAACAGCATGGAAAGCCTGGTGGGCGTTGTGACCACCGGCGAAGATGCCGGGGCAATGGTGCGGGAGCTGCAGCGGGACTGGTCCAAGCGGCTGACGGGCATTGCCCTGCTGGAGATCCCGGAAGAGCAGATCGGCGGCCAGATCGAGGGCGTGGACATCAAGGCCAACTACGATACCTTTATGGACTGGCTGCGGCAGGCCGCGCTGGATGAAGTGTATGTGGACATCCCCATGGACAGCGGTGATTCCTTTGTGCCTTATCTGAAAGAGATGGAGAGCATGGGATTGACCGTCCATTTCCGTCTGCCCCTGCTGGACCGCATCGAGGAGGTCTGCTGCGATGAAACCAGCACCGCCCGCCTGAGCCGCAGCCTGAGCCGCTGCGCCGGCGGCAATGTGGTCACCATGGGCACCGTGGAGCTCAAACTCCGCGACCAGGCCCTCAAGCGGATGCTGGACATTGTGGGCAGTCTGGTAGGCTGCATCCTCAGCATCCCCATCATTGCCATCGTGGCCATCCCCCTCAAGCTGGAAAGCCCCGGCCCGCTGGTCTTCAAACAGCGCCGTGTGGGCCGCAACGGCCGTGTGTTCTATATCCACAAGCTCCGCAGTATGTATGTGGACGCGGAGGAGCGGAAGAAAGAGCTGATGGCCCGGAACGAAATGAACGGCCTCATGTTCAAGATGCAGGACGATCCCCGCATCACCAAGGTGGGCAAGTTCATCCGCAAGACCAGTATCGACGAGCTGCCCCAGTTCTTCGATGTCCTCCGGGGCGATATGAGCCTGGTGGGCACCCGGCCTCCCACGCTGGACGAGTACAAGCAGTACGAGAGCCACCATAAGCGCCGCCTGTCCATGAAGCCCGGCATCACGGGCCTGTGGCAGGTGAGCGGCCGCAGCAACATTGAGGACTTTGAAGAGGTCGTCAAGCTGGATACCAGGTACATTGACAACTGGACCATCTGGCAGGATATCAAGATCCTGTTAAAGACGGTCTGGGTGGTCTTTGCAGGCCGCGGCGCCGAATAAGCCGGAACCAGAAATAAAAAGCAAGAGCACCAGTTTCCCGCGCAGGAATGCAGGAGGCTGGTGCTCTTTTGGATTCTTTCTATGCAAGAGCGTCTTCCGCAACGTCCATGAGATGGACCGGGTCGAGCTGAAATCTCGTACAGTCTTCTGCAAACCGCTCCACGAACGCGCGGTCAAGAGAAATGTCAAACAGGGCGGTCAGAAGCACCTGCGAACCGGGGCGGGCGCAATAGACTGCCAAGCCAAAACTCTGATACCATCCAATCTCAGGACAGGTTTGCCGCTCCATCACGCAGCGGTAAACGAACACGGCGGATCACCAACTTTCTGAAAAATATTCGAATGGCCTAATGGCAGGAAAGATGCCTGCATCCCCAAAACGACGGGTCTATAATCCAAAAGAACCCAGGTTAAGAAATCTTTGCCAGAAAAAATGCGTCGAAAAGCGCCATTAAATTGACAGAAAAAGGAAAATCGTGTATTCTTTCGATAGACAAGCATCTCATTGGAAATTTCCGAGGGTATTGTAGCACACGAAGAGGTGCAGAGTAAACAATCGGCGCGGAGAAATTTGGCGGTGCAGAATGTGCCGCCGTGCATTACGGAAACAGCGTGCTACTCTGCGCGGTGATCAAGGAGGGGAGCAGCATGACAGGATATCGAGGACGAATTGCAAGATCGCTGGTAAATGCCCGGGAGAGCGCGAATGTCTCGCAGCGGGAGCTGGCCGAGCGGCTTGGCCACGACAAGCGGACCGTACAGAAATGGGAGAGTGGCGAGATGAAAATTTCGATGGAAGATTTTCTGGAAATTTTCGACGCCCTGCATGTGGCGGTGGAACCTTACTCCAAATGGATCCGCCACCCGGAGCTCTTCCCCAATGGGCTGGCCGATATCAACAAATTCAACCACGACAAGCGCCGGAGCGCCCTGGTGCACTACTATGGCCGGCAGGCATCGCCCGTGGAGGTCGAGCAGGAATACTACATCCTGTTTGCGGACCACGGCAGCGATTATTACGGGATGCGCCAGCAGCGGATCGCCAACCTGCAGACCCCGCTGCGGGATCGTCGGCGCATCTGCGGCCAGATCATCGGGAACTACTACGAGGCCCGGGAGCTTGGTGCCCTGACCGACCCGAATGGGCCGCAGCCCAACATGGACATCCTGCTGGCCTGTTACCGCGCCAGTGCCGAAAGTGTCCGGAACGGCAGCAACCGCTATGCCATTGACCGGGCCATGCTGGGCCTGGACGACCAGCCACCGACCGACTTTACCGCAGACCTGGAGGAGCCCGTCTGGTAACAGCCGGGCTGCCCCGGCTTGATTTTCCGCCCGCTTTGCGGTATTATAAAAGAGCTATGCATCTCCATACAGCGCATGGCTCTTCTTATTTTGTCTCTGTAGCTCAGCTGGATAGAGCGTTCGCCTCCTAAGAATTCGGTCAACCTGATACCTTGGGTGCAGAAGTGATTGCTCTATTCAAAAGCAAAACCGAGAATCACGGTTTTCTCAACAAATTTTGATGCAACAAGTTTAACACCGTTCCGGTTGCAACGCAGTCGGTCACTTCGGTGTGAAAATCATTCTGCATATTCGTTTCCAAGCGCGTTGAATTTCAAAAAATCAACGATAATACATAATATGCCTCAGTAGCTTAGCTGGATAAAGCGCCTCCCTCCTAAGG
>OITA01000130.1_pt1 | contig 20623 bp, 14 predicted proteins | sample 1586621 | NCBI WGS metagenome assembly OITA01 (sample SAMN02674970, study PRJEB24791) | human gut metagenome, SKBSTL043 | isolation source: stool | host: Homo sapiens | place: USA | reverse complement strand
CTGCTCGCTGGGTTCAATGTAGTAGACGGCGGTTTCGCCATAATCGCGCCGATCGGTGATTTCCCAGTTTTCTGGAGCCGTGGGCTCTTCGGAACGGGTGGATCGTTCCAGCATGATCACCGTGTTGCTGGAAGTCAGTTCACGGCTGGCAAGATCGGCGAGCAGCTGGTTGCAATCATTCGTTTCGAAGGCGTACGGCGGGTCGATGAACACCATGTCGAACGGTTCAACGGCCGAAGCTGAAGCCGCGTATTTTTCTGCGCGAGCCTTCACCACGCGGGCACTCATGCCATGTTCCCACGAACGGTTATGTTTCAACGCGGTCAGCGTCTGCGCGATCAATGCGGCCGCCGGAGCGGATGATTCCACCGCCACCAGCTCTCGTGCGCCACGGCTCAATGCTTCGATACCCAAAGCGCCGGTTCCTGCAAACAAATCGAGCACGCGGGCATCGTCCAACACTCCCCATGAATCGAGATGCGAGAAAATCGCCTCTTTGGTGCGATCGGTGGTCGGTCGAGTGCCCGCTTTCGGCGTGGTCAATGCAACGCCTTTGAATCGTCCTGAAATTACGCGCATACGCACCACTCTAGCGTGCCAGGCGATTAATTAATCGCACCAAACTAATTACTGGTCAGGAACGTTTCATTGCCGCGCGTGAAATCAAGCACCGCCCCGGCCAACTGCACATGTTCGAGTAAATCAGGATCCTGAGCGACAAGCCTCGTAGCCTCAACCCGCGCATGCTCAATAATCTTCACATCCTTAACCACACGAAGCAGCTTCAAACCTGACTTTCCGCCAGATTGCGCGTCGCCGAGCACGTCGCCGGCGCCGCGGAATTCCAAATCGGCCTGCGCTATTTCGGCACCATCCAACGTGCCCTGAATCACGTCAAGACGGCGGGCGGCATCACTGTCCGCGGGCGCACGCGAAATCAGGAAAGCCCCCGAATCGGTGCCGCCTCGGCCGACGCGCCCACGCAACTGGTGCAATTGCGAAAGCCCATACCGGTCCGCATCGAAAATCACGATGCAGCTGGCTTTCGCCACGTCCACGCCGACCTCGATCACCGTGGTCGCCACCAGAATCGGCGTTATGCCGGATTCAAAATCGGCCATGACCTGCGATTTTGTGGTGTCATCGTCACGCCCGGTCAACGTGGCGAATCGAATGCCTTTGAACTGCGGCAGCGATTGCAGACGCTCCACGATTTCCGCCACGGAATGCAACGGGGGGCGTTGTGCGCGCTGTTCGTCGTCTTCGCCAAGATCGTAGGCGTCGTCAAAAGCCGCGGCCGACGAACCTGCGGTTTTCGAGCCTGAAGCCGCTGACGCCGCCAGCGCGCCGTCCGCATCTTCGGCATCGGCGTCAATGCGCGGGCAGACCACGTAGGCACGTTCCCCCGCGTCGATGCGTTTGCGAATCAGGGCAAACATTTCACCCATCAACGACGCATTGTCTTCCGGCACCACGAATGTGCGAATCGGCTTGCGGCCGCCGGGAAGTTCGGTCAGCGAGGAAATGTCGAGATCGCCGAACCAGGTCATGGCTGCGGTGCGCGGAATCGGCGTGGCCGTCATGACCAACAGATGAGGCGCCGTAGAACCCTTGGAATTCAACGATTCGCGCTGTTCCACACCGAAGCGGTGCTGTTCGTCGATCACCGCCAAGGTGAGGTTCGGCGCCTGGAAACTCTTGGAAAATGCGGCGTGCGTCGCCACGACGATACAGGGCATGCCCGATGCGGCTGCTGCGAGCACGCGACGACGTTCGGCAAGTCGCATACTTCCCGTGAGAAGAAATACAGGAATCTCCCCATCTTTTGTGCCAAATATATCGTTTCCTTTGCCGGAAAATCCGGTTTCCACATCATCAGATGCGGCCAAATCAAGAAGGTCTGCAAGTTGTACACCTTTATCCACAGCATTATTGTGAATTATTTTTGCGTCGAATTCCCCATCTTTCGAACTTTGCGCGGACCGTTTATTGCTTCGCCGCGCATTGGCATCATCTAGATTTTTTTGATTATCACTCGAATTTGCGTCGCTTTTTCCCAGTTTGGATACCATTGTGGAAATGCTCGCATAATGCTGTTCGGCAAGAACCTGCGTTGGCGCTACAAGCACGGCCTGGCCGCCTGATCCGACGGCCTGCATCATGGCAGCAACCGCGACCACGGTCTTACCGGAACCGACCTCGCCTTGCAGCAATCGTTGCATGGGGTAATCGTGCGCCATATCGGCGGAAATATCGGCGATGACCTGCTGTTGGCCGTTCGTAAGGGCGAATGGCAGCGACGCGATGAAATCGTCTTTCAACCGCGTTTCAGGGCATGCGGTAGCCTTGGATTTGCGCGATGCATCGCGTGATTTGACGAGCGCGGTCTGGCAGATCAGCGCTTCCTCATATCGCAACGTTTGCAAGGCGTTATCGAAATTCTTGCGATCAACCGGATCATGAATCGCCATGAATGCCTCAGCACGATGCATAAGCCCATATTCCTCACGAAAATCTTCCGGAATAATATCGGGAATAGCATTACCGAGTACTTTAATCTGTATTTCTCGATCAATTTGGGGAATATCAAAATCCCCTTCTTGCGTAGGATTATCTAAGAAATTCCCTGCATTTTGCGTCGCCAAATATTCGGCTCCGCGCAACGCATCCATATATTTCAATACCGATTCATGAATATGTTCGCTGGAAATTCGCGAAGTTGCATGATATACCGGTCGTGGACGGCAAACTCGTTTCAGCGCTTCGTCGATCGTTTGCGCATCGTATTTCAGATTGCCGAGAGGCGGATTCGCAGGATCGCCGAAACCGTCGTTCCATTCCCCGTTTTCCGACTGCGATTGCACGGGATTGATGGTGAGCAGGTCGGGATGCGTGAATTGCAGACGATTGTCGTACACGCTTGGCTCGCCTGCGACGACGAGCAGCGCTCCCGCGTGCAGTTTGCGCTGCACCCAGTCAACATACGATTTGCGATACGAAAAGAAGACCAGCGACGCCAACGATTTTGGGGTGTTGCGACGCGCTGCGAAATCGTCGTCCGTGACTGTTGCGATCAGGCGGAAGCCTCGACGTGCCATGGGGAAAACGCGCGTTTCGAGCACATGCGCGGCGAACGCCATTTTCTCCCCGATTTTCGCTTCATGCAGTGAGCGCGCAGGAACCGGATCGGTTACGCGGAACGGATAATAGGTCAGGGCGTCGCCAACTGACACCACACCAAGCGATTTCAGCGCGCCGACTCTGCGGCGGTTGCTCTCGATTGATGAAATCGGTGTTTCCAGTGTGGTGCTCATAACGCACCATTCTCCCCAGTTATGCCGACAGATGCGGCTTCTACCACTGGGTACGACTCAAACCGCCCAAATTCCCCACTCGCTGGAGGAATACGGACGCAAACCAGCCCCTCAGCGGGCAAAAACCTCCACCCACTGGAGAAATCACCCCGTCCACAAGCCCCTTAGCGGGCAAAAAGCTCCAGTCGCTGGAGAAATCAGGACGCAAACCAGCCAACCAATGGGAGTATTCCTCCACCTACTGGAGGAATACGGACGCAAACGCCACTGTACGCGGGAAGATTTCTCCATCGAGTGGAGAAATCCGAACGCTTAAAGCCCTGGCGGGATCAAGATAAAGCAAAACCCCGGTGACCATTGGTCTACCGGGGTTTCAAGCTGTTATTTCGCGATTCACGCTTCAACGCGCTGAACCTTGCCAGCCTTGATGCACTTGACGCAAACGCGAACGCGAACGTTCTCGCCGTCGATGGTGGTGCGAACCGGCTGCAGGTTCGGGCGGAAGGTGCGCTTATTGCGAATATGTGAGTGCGAAACGGTGAAACCGGTCTGCGGTCCCTTGCCGCACACTGCGCAACGAGCTGCCATAATGGACTCCCTATAATTACTATTGACTTGCAAGTCTGCGCGTTCGATGCCCCGCAACTGAATGCAAGGCAGAACACACAACTTCTCAACTATACAACCAGCCCCAGCCAATCGCAAATTTGTGGATAGCAATCGCCTTAAATTCCCCGGAATGCCGCTGTCTGGTCAACATGCGTCAGGTCGGCAGACAGCGCATCCAAACCACCATTTGCCCGCGCATAGACGTCGCCAGCCAGTCATAGCCCGAGCCGCCAGCCAGTCAAACCGCCCAGCACACCCCACCCGGCGTCGTCGCGCTAGTTCTTCGAACGCCCTTCGGCTCCAAAACGCAGGCTCATCGCAACCGCGCCGATCACATCACCGCCATCGCGCATTCCAAGCATCCAAGCCGCATCCTGAGCCAGTAGCGGGAAACCAGCATCCGTCAGGCAAATCGCGGCGCGGGCAATCGTATCTAACACCTTGTCTTCCGGCGCAACCGGCACGCCGCCGGATCGCAGCGCATCGCACGCATCCCCATATTTCATATCCGGCGAAGGCAATCCCATCTGCCTACTCACTTCTTCGGCCTCATCGCGCGCGGCCGTACGGAATGGCGTGCCGCCGTTGACCATCATCGCATAGCAGGCGAGCGCTTCCGGCAGACGTCCCAACTGCCACAATGCGTAGCCAAGTCGATAGTAGAGTACTTCGCAATCGATAGGCAGCACTGCGATTTTCAACGCGCCGATGAGCACGTCGGCCGCTTTGCCGTATTCGTCGGTTCTTGCGTATACCTGCGATAGTTCCTCGTAGAAACGTACGCTGGTTGGGGCAAGTTTGATGCAGGCGCGCAGCTCACGTTCCGCGCGCTCATAGTCGCCATTGTTTTTGGCGAGTTCCCCAAGATTCTGGTGTACGTCGACTACAGCATCCGGCAGTTTCCAGTAGCGCGTGTGTTCGTCGCCGTCTAGCAGGGAGATGATGAGTCGCACGCCTGGACGGCTGCAGTAGAGCGGAATTTCGCCATTTTCGCCAATTTTCGCTACGCCTGTCTCGTCAGTTCCGCCCGCTTCGCACACCCCACCTGCTTCACCGCTTTCGCCAAGTTGCGCCAACACGGCTTCCAATTGGAGTTCGGCGACCATGGGGGATCCTTCGTTTTCTTCCATAATCGCGTTCACATCATCGGTGGAAACCGGCGATTCGTCATGCATCACGTCAAGTTCGCAGGCACGGTCGGCACGTAGGAATCCCCGCAATCCTTCAGGCAGCGCACGTTGATCCTGCCATTCGGAAACACGTTTCTCCAAGAATACGGCTGACGTTGCCAGCGGTGTGATTGGCGTCAGGGCACGGTTCCCATCAAAGAAACCCACATAACGCACCGGGCGCAGCAAATTGAGCAGCGCCAGCGGATCGACATCCAACGGAACCACGTCGCATTGTCCGTTTTTCATGGCAGGCAGCGCACCCATCATGAATGGCACGCGATCGAATCCCATGGAAATCACGGGAATGCCGTCAGCATCCCCCACGCAACCGGTCAGATCGACTTGCGTCAGTCGTACGCTTGACGAGAACGCCGCCCACGCAAGCATGCCCGCCAATCGCACGGCATACGCGGAGGCGAATCCGTCGCGATATTGCGACGCAACCGGCATGATCGCCGTGTTCGGTATGCTGAAACGCACTACCATCACGCCGCTGGACGCATCGACGTCAAATCGGTAATGCAAGCGGAAAGGCAATTCGAGATTTTCGCAAACATTGGCGAATCTGGTGCTGATATCCCAATTTCCGCCGCGCGCCCCTTCCGTACCCCTCATTCTACGGAAGTTGTTTTCACCTTCCTGCAGACCGTCGATTGCCACGATCGCACCCGACACGTTTCGCAGATACTGTTGCGATTTCGCAATATAGAAGTTTTCGTCGATGCACGCTTCCGGCATACCTCCGTGCACCGCCCTGCGCGCTTCGTCGTCGGCATAGTCGATGCGGTTAAGCGCCGATTCGACCGCCTGCACAACATTGAATTGTTCATTGGAAAGATCGTTGCCGTTGCAGCGCAGCCAGAATCGTTTCGTCGTGCTCAGTCGGATCACATCAAAATCGTTTTCGGCAGCAATGTCTCGGATGCCCGCAGCACCGGCTTCCACCAAAAGTCGTGCCGCGAATCGTTCGAATGGCGACGCTTGCGCGGAGTTCGTGACGCCACGCCAGATGATCATGTCAAGCGTGTCAGGCAATGGCTGGCTCAATATCGAGCGCAATATTTCAGCGTTCGCACCAAGCATGTCCGGAACTTCCCCACTCATACAGACTCCTCGACTCTTCGCAGAAATATGCCGACGCAACAGCGCGGCGGCAGTCACACACAGCAAACTTAGTTCGTGTTTTCCCAGTATTTTGACACGTTCCAATATACCGTTCTGCGAACGTTTTTCACGACATCAACATACGACATCAACATACAGATGATGCAATCTACAATCTGCACATGTTCATCTCCGTCATTTCAGTATTCCCAGTATTATTTGCAGCATTTCGATATTTCAGATTTTTTATGTCGATCACACATCAGTCGCAATGTTCATGCAATGTTCATGCGTAACGGCAGAGCGCTCCCCTTACAGCCGCTTAAGATGAACTGTAGTATATACAATAGTGAATTGACGGTTTATTCGAAAGAGTCAACAATCATGTCCGAACGCGCAACAGCGCCCGCATCCGCACCTACGTCCGACATGGCCACAGAGACTGCCCCAGAGCATATGCCGGACCCCAACGCAAAACTTACCACCCGCGAAAAGAAGTGGATCGTCTACGATGTCGGCAATTCCGCATTCGTGATGCTGTCGACCGCAGTCGTGCCAATCTACGCAAACTCGCTGCTGCAGTCCGCCGGCCAATCGAATATCGTGTCGACATGGGGGTACGCGCAGACCATCGCATCGCTGATCATCGCGGTGATGATGCCCGTGCTCGGGTCCATGGCCGACGTGCAGAGCATGAAGGTGAAGTTCTTCACCGGATTCTTCTTGACGGGCGTGGTCGCCTGCTGTGCGATGGCGCTGCCGCTCAGCTGGCTCATTTTCTTGGTGGTGTGCATTCTCGCCACGGTCGGCCTGAACGGTTCGCTCACGTTCTACGATTCCATGCTGGTCGATATCACGTCGAATGAGCGTATGGACCGCGTATCTTCACATGGTTTTGCATGGGGCTATATTGGCTCCACGATTCCGTTCATCGCTTGTATTGCGCTGATTTTCGGCGGTCCGTCGTTGTTCGGATGGTCCACGGTGGCATGCACGCGCGCTTCGTTCGTAATCACCGCATTGTGGTGGGTTGCGTTCACCATTCCGCTGCTCACCAGCTATAAGCAAGTGCATTACCGCGCTACCGCAGGTCAGACCGGCGAGGCCATCCGCGGTACGTTCGCAGAGCTCGGCTCCACTTTTCGCGCAATCCGCAAGAACAAGCCGCTGTGGATGTTCATGATCGCGTTCTTCTTCTATATTGACGCGGTCAACACGGTGATTTCCATGAGCACCTCATACGGCACGCAGTTGGGCATCGACTCCACGCATCTGGTAATGGCGCTGCTGATCACGCAGTTCGTGGCATTCCCGAGCGCGATCGCGTACGGCAAACTGGCTGGGCGTTTTGGCGCAAAAACCATGATCACCACCGCTGTGATCGCTTATATCTGCATTGTGCTGTTCGCCGCGTTCTTCTTGCGTTCCGCTACGGAATTCTGGATTCTTGCGATTCTTGTCGGCTTGTTCCAAGGCGGTATTCAGGCGTTGTCGCGCTCGTATTATGGCAAGATCATTCCAAAGAATCGTGCCAACGAATACTACGGTTTCTACGATATTTTCGGCAAAACCGCTTCGATTATCGGCACCTTCCTCGTTGCGACCACCACGTCGCTGACCGGCAACGCTTCGGTAGGCGTGCTTTCAATCGCAATCCTGCTGATCGTCGCCCTCATCTTCCTTCTCCTGCAAAAAGACCCCACCCGTAAGTAGTACTTGTCTACTAAATGCGCATGTAGATTCAATCGCCACAACCAATTGATTCTGCGTGCGCATTCCTAGGTGATGCCGTATTTCCGATGTCAACTTACATCTGAAAAGTCATGCATGGCAAGAGTCAGCCGCGTAGTAATCGCAATTGCATTCTTCTTCAGAGTCTGCGAAGAAACGCAATGTTGATTCGAAAATCAGAAGAAATTGAGGGCACGTGCCACTTCGTCGACGATGTCGAGCATGGCGCTGCGCGCACGTTCAGGCTCTCCCTTGGCGATCGCGTCGGCTACGGCATCATGCGCGTCAAGCGCGTCGGGCTTCGGCTTCATCGGGTATTTGCCGAGTTCCACGCGCCCGCGCAGCACGGTGGCAATGGTGTCGGAAAGCGCGGCGAACAGCTCGTTGCCGCTTTCATGCAGGATCAGCGTATGGAATTCCACGTCGAGATCATGGAATTGTGCGAGCCCGGCTTCGCCCTCCTCGTTGGCTTCGGCGATCTGCCGCATTTGCGCCGCGTACACAGGGAATTTCGCCTTGACGTCGATGGGGGCAAGACGCGCGGCGGAAGCTGCCGCAGCCGGTTCGACCGCTAGCCGCAGTTCGGTGAGGGACGACAGCTGCTGCTCGCGTTGCGTGGAGTGGAGACGCCATTCGATCACCTGATGGTTGAGCGCCTGCCATTCGCCGAATGGGCGTGCGACAAGTCCGATGCGACGTTTGACAAGTACCGCATTCATGGATTCCAGTGTTTTCGCGACTTCTCGCGCCACGGTTCGGGAAATACCGAAACGACTTTGCAAGGCTTCCAACGTAAGGCTTTCGCCAGCCTTCCACTCGCCGTCGAGCATTTCGATGGCGAGCGTTCGACTCACCGAATCCTGCATCAGCTCACCGCCGGTATTTTCTGCGATTACCGTGCCTTCAGCCATCGATCGCTCCTCCCTTACCCACTCCACAACATGCCTGCTTTGTTTCACGGTATGTTTCACGTATTCTGTGGCATGCGCGGCAATCACAAATCACAGATGATTGCGTATCCGCGATTGCGTGATTTACCGCCATTTTGCACTATCTCCAGCATAGCAAGTCACACGATTTTTCCAATTCGTAGTACTTTTTATTTGACTGATACTACTTTTACGGTTTATAGTAGTCTTATTCCTGATGCGAAGCGGCACAGGATCGTCAACAGCAAGGAGAGCAACATGAGCATTCACGTAGTGGTGATGGGCGTTGCAGGATGTGGCAAATCCACCGTCGCAGAAGCCATCCATGAACGACTTGGATACGCGTACGCGGAAGGCGACGACTTCCACCCACAGGCGAATATCGACAAAATGTCAGCCGGCATTCCACTCACCGATGAGGACCGCTGGCCGTGGCTGAACGTCATCAACTCCTGGATGGTGGCACGTGAGGCGCTCGGCGAAAACACCGTGGTGTCCAGCTCCGCGTTGAAGCGCAGCTACCGCGAGGTGCTCGCCAAGGACGTGCCCACATTCTTCATTCACCTCAACGGCAGCCACGAGCTCATTCAGCAGAGACTCAGCGAACGCAAGGGCCATTTCATGCCGCCCGCACTACTGCCAAGCCAGTTCGCCATTCTTGAGCCGCTTGCTCCCGAAGAGAACGGCGTGGAAATCTCCATCGAAGGCAGCGTCGACGAAATGGTCGACCGTGCCATCGAAGCGCTGAACGCCTATGCAGCAACCGTGGCCGCAACCGTGGCAGCCCAGACCGCAGCCCAGGCCGCCTAACCCGCCATCCCCCGGTCCAAATGTGTCCGATTCACCAGAAACGGACATCCAAACACCAAAACCGGTACATGAATGTCCGAATCTCCAGAATCGGACAAATCTAGCACGCCAAACCCATGAATCGAGGAGGATTCATGAACCTCATTGCAGCGGCGATCATCGGCATCGCCATCATCGTCCTACTTATCGCGGTATGCAAAGTGCATCCGTTCCTCTCCTTGCTTGCCGGCTCATTCACGATGGCCGTATGTGCAGGCGTGGAATACGACAAGGCGTTCGGCAGCTTCACCTCCGGCGTCGGCTCCACCATCGCCAATGTCGGTCTGCTCATCGCGTTTGGCTCGATCATTGGCACGATCCTGTTCAAGTCGGGCGGAGCCGACACCATCGTCGACACCATCATGGCCAAAACACCGTTGCAACGCCTGCCGTGGGCAATGGCACTAATCGCGTTCATCGTCGGCATTCCCATGTTCTTCGAAGTCGGCGTGGTCATTCTTATTCCGGTGGTGCTCTTCGCAGCCCGCCGCGCCAAAGCTCCGGTTGTACTGCTGGGCATTCCGGCCCTCGCAGGTCTTTCCACCCTGCACGCGTTCGTGCCGCCGCACCCCGGCCCGCTCACCGCAATCGGCGCACTGAACGCAAACCTTGGCATCACCTTGGCACTCGGCCTGCTCGTAGCCATCCCAACCGTAATCATCTCCGGCCCGATCTTCAGCAAACTCGCAGCCAAGTGGGTACCAATCGCCGCTCCGGAAAACAAGGCTGAGGCCGAAGCGCCAAAATCCGCGGAAAACCGCCCGTCCTTCACCACGGCCCTGTCCGTGATCCTGCTGCCGGTGGTACTGATGCTCGCTGCATCCATCGTCGACCTGACCGGGCAGAACACCACCACATGGGGCCGCGTGATCGCGTTCCTGGGCACCCCGCTCGTGGCGCTGCTTATCACCACCGTCTTCGCCATGGTCGCCCTCGGCTACCTGCAGAAGTTCTCCCGTGACGCCGTCAACGGCATGGTCGGACAGTCCTTCGGCTCCGTGGCAGGCATTATTCTGATCGTCGCCGCAGGCGGTGGCTTCAAGCAGACGCTGGTCGATTCCGGCATCGGCGACGTGATCGCCAATTCGATCACCGAATCCGCCATGAACCCGCTGATCGCAGGCTGGCTGGTGGCCGTGCTCATCCGCCTCGCCACCGGTTCGGCAACCGTGGCCACCGTCACCGCTTCCGGCATTATGGTGCCGCTCGCCACCGGCATGAACCCGACCCACCTGGCGCTGCTGGTGCTCGCCATCGGCGCAGGATCCGTGTTCTTCTCGCACCTGAATGACGCCGGCTTCTGGCTGGTCAAGGAATACTTCGGCATGACCGTGGGCCAGACGCTGAAGACTTGGTCGCTGATGGAAACCATCCTGTCGGTGGTCGGCTTGGGCTGCGTCATGCTGCTCTCGCTGGTGCTTTGACAGAACTCAAGAGCAAACCACATATCGACATATTAATCCGCGATTGCGTAGGCCGCGGCTTACGCAATCGCCACGCAATCGCAATCACATAACCAAATCTTGCCGTCCACGAAGCTTTCCGCAACCTTCTTTTCTGCGTTGCGGAAGGCGCGGGAAGCCGACGGATGGCACCAATACTTATCAATCGCACACATTTTTCAAAGAAAGAAGCACATCATGCAGTTGGGAATGATCGGTCTGGGACGTATGGGTGGCAATATGGCGAAGCGCATCGCGGCCGCAGGACATGAAGTGGTCGGCTTCGACCGTTCCCCCGAGTTGGATCGCACCGTGTCGAGCCTTGAGGAAATGGTGGCAGCCCTGAAGACGCCACGTCTGGCGTGGGTCATGGTTCCGGCTGGAGAGCCGACCGACAGCACCATCAACGAGCTTGCCGAGCTGCTGGAGCCTGGCGACATGATCATCGACGGCGGCAACTCCCGTTACACCGATGACGTCCGCCACGCGGCCGAACTGGAGCCGAAGGGCATCCACTTCATGGATTGCGGTGTTTCCGGTGGCGTTTGGGGCATTAACCGTGGCTACGCGCTCATGGTCGGCGGTAACAAGGATGATTTCGAGACCGCGCGTCCGATTTTCGAAGCACTCAAGCCGGAAGGCGATTCCGGCCTGGTGTTGGCCGGCCCGGTGGGCGGCGGCCACTTCGCCAAGATGGTGCACAACGGCATCGAATACGGTATGATGCAGGCCTTCGGCGAGGGCTTCGCCACCATGGTGAAGTCTGATCTCGTCGAGGATCCAGCGGCCGTGATGAGCTCTTGGAAGGATGGTTCCGTAGTGCAGTCCTGGCTGCTCGATCTGCTGGCCATCGCGTTCAAGTCGGATCCGACACTCCAGTCCATGCCGCCGGTGGCCAACGAATCCGGCGAGGCAAAGTGGATGATCGAAGCGGCTCTCGAACTGGGCGTACCAACCCCCGCCACCGCGGCCGCACTGTACGCACGTCAGACTTCACGCGGCGGTGCCGACGACATCCTGCGCGTCGTGTCCACGATGCGCGCCCAGTTCGGCGGCCACGTCACCAAGATTGACGAAATTGCCACGCACTGATTGCGTTATGGTCGGCGAGCGCCACGTACCACGCGCCGACCAGCACCTCGTTTCGTAGATTTCGCCCGGTCTCCCGCCCCCACCGGATTTCGGGCGAACCCATATCCGCACACATCAAAAAACGATATTCGTTATATGTGGCAGATTCCCCCTCTCAGGAAAAATAATATTCGTTATATGTGGCAGACCTACTAGGCCAAACGTCACTTAGGGAGCAAGTTTTATCCCCTCTAACCGTCGTTTTCCGCATAAACCTGCCACATATAGCGCAAACGACTTTTTCAACGGCCATAGACTTCGTGCACGAACTTTTCGAATGCGGCGATGGAACGCTCCACCTTTTCCGTATCGATGCAGTACGCCATACGGAAATAGCCGGGCACGCCGAAACTGTCGGATGGCACGAGAATCAGGTCGTAATCCTTGGCCTTCATGCAGAACGCATTCGCATCATCCTCAAGCGCCTTCGGGAAGATGTAGAACGTGCCTCCCGGGCGCACCACGTCGAATCCGAGGCGCACCAGCGCGTCATACAAGAGGTTCATGTTCTTCTCGTACACGGAAAGATCGCTGGTTTCGTCCACCACCTTGGCCACGGCCAGCTGCACGCTGGATCCTGGGCAGTTGTGGCCGGTTCCGCGGCTGATCTGCCCGCACATCGGCACGATCAGTTCGGCATCGGTAGCGCGCGGGTTCACCGCCACGTAGCCGATGCGCTCGCCCGGCAGCGACAGCGACTTGGAGTACGAGTAGCACGAGAGCGTGTTGTCGTAGAACTTGCTCGGGTACGGCTGCACACCCCCATCGAACACGATTTCACGGTATGGTTCGTCGGAAATCAGGAAGATGTCGTGCCCGTATTCGACCTGCTTGGCGCGCAGGATTTCAGCCAGTCGGGTCAGCGTTTCGGCGGAATAGACGGCTCCGGAAGGATTGTTCGGCGTGTTGATGAGCACCGCCGCGGTTCCCGGGTTCAGCGCATGTTCGAACGCTTCGAAGTTGATTTGGAAGTTTTCGGTGTCGGCCGGCACCACGGTCAGGTGCGCGCCGGTTCCGTTGACATACGGCTGGTACTCAGGGAAGTAGGGGGCAAAGGTGATGACTTCGTCTCCAGGCTTGGTCACCACGCGCAGTGCGTGGGCCAGCGCACCGGCCGCACCCGTGGTCGGGAAGATGTAGTCGGTCGTATAGTCCATGTCGAAGCGGCGGTTGAGGCTTTCCGCAATGGCCGTGCGCACCGAGGTAATGCCCAGCGACGGCGAGTATCCGTGCAACGCGACCGGTTCCGCCTCTTGGTACAGGGCGATCATTTCGTCGGTGAAGCTTTGCGGGCAGGGCACGCTCGGATTGCCCAACGAATAGTCGAACACGTTCTCGTAGCCGATTTCGGCACCGCGCGCGGTCGCGTATTCGCTCAGCTCGCGGATCACGGATTTTCCGCCGAGCATGGCCTTGTAAGCTTCGTTGATCATGGACAACCTCCCCGTCGTTCGTTCATTTCGCACGCTCGCGTTTTTCCACGGAACAATCCGCGGAAAAACGCCGCTATATCGTTTCTACCACTGGATTGTCACAGCCGGCTTTCGACGGTCACTTGGTAGACGGCGGCTGCTGTTGCGAAATCGCCATGCCGGGTACGAATCCTTCGCTGAAGATCCTGCGCCAGTATTCGAGCATGTCCGCTTTCGACATTGACATGAACATGCCCGCCGCGAGTACGGCGACATCCTCGTTGAATACGGTGTCGAGCGGCAGTTTTTCATGCAGTTTCGGCCAGCGCTGCAGTACGGCCAGCATGCCTCCGACGGTGAAATCGAGCATGAGATCGGTTTTCAGATCGAGGTTGTCGGCATCCAGTCCAAGTACGGAAATCATGGTGAGTCGCCCGAATTCCTTGAGTGACGAAACGAGTTCCGGCGAGCTGTGCGGACCTGCCAGCAAGGCCAATCGGTCGAGACGCTGACGCTGTTCGGGATCGCGCAGCAACGCGGTGACGTGCTTGCGCCATTCGGTGTCAGGATTGAAATCCCGCCCTGGCACGCCCGGCATTGGCGTGTCTTCGACGGCGTGCAGAATGGCGGAGTCGGCCAATTCCGGCAGTCCGGAGAAATGATAGTAGAAGGAATTGCGATTCACGTCGGCCGTGCGCACGATGTCGGTGACGGTGATTTTGTTGTACTCGCGTTCCGAAAGCAGCTCCCAGAAGGCGTTTTCGAGACGATCTTTTGCTGGCAGGATTTCCGAATCCCTACGTGGTCGTGGCATCAGTACCCCCTAATAATTAGTCATGTTGCCTCATAACCACGTTTTATTGTACAAGTTGTCTAGACCGAATTTCGGCAAATGTCGTATACGAATTCACGCTTACAACACAAGTACGCTACGCGAACAGTGCCCGCCCACGTTCGCACAGTACTCACGCCTCATTCGCGCTTCACTTTCGCTGAACTTTCGGATTGCGAGCGAGCGCCGCCTGCAACAGAATCACCAACGCCTGATTGATGTTGCGCCGATCCGCACTGCTCAAGCCAACATATGTGCCGAGCATTTCAGGAATCACTTTCGGACCGGCCGCCACGATCGCAGAAATACTGCCCGCCCCGGAAGCCTCAAGCACGGAGAACAGCGCGTCGACCGCATGCTCACGCTGTTCTTTGGAAAGTCCCGCAAGCCAGCCGTTCAGCGACTTGTTGAACACCACCGAACTGTCGGCCACATCTTCGGCCTTGGCGAATTCACCCCCGTGCATCTGCCACGAGAAGGCGAAATGCTGCATGATGCCGTCCACGTCGGATTTCACCACCACGCAACGTTCGGGGGTTTCAAACACCATGCCCACCACCGAGGAGTCCGGCACGATTTTCACAATGCGGTCGCTCACGCTCGCATATTCGAAACTTTTCACCACTTCTTCGGGGAAACCCGGCCCGTCGAGCGAGTAAATGCGTTCAACGCGGTCCTTGATCTCGTCTTCGGCGTTCATGGCCGCATATACGGCCAGATTACCACCTTTGGAGTGACCGGTCAGCAGTATCGGTCCATCCCACAGCGAGGCGACTTTTTTCAGGTATTCAGCTGCGGAAACCTGTGCTGGAACCGGGTATTGGAAGGCCATGTTGAAGTCTTCCTTCCATCCGACCAGCGAATCATCAGTACCCCGAAACGCCACAACCAGCGTTCCCGACGGCAGCCGGAAAGTCACTGCCGCGAACTGCGTTTGCGCACCACCATCGAACTGCTCGCAATACGCGCTCATCTCAACGTCGGAAAACCGCGGATTCGCCGCCACAGCATGGTAGAAGTCGTGCGTCACCTGCGGATCGACCAATCCCACGTTCTCCACATCATGGTCGGCCACGGGCTTGTCGTGGTTCAGCTCGTCATCGGCACGCGCAATCGTCACGCCGCCAAACGGGGGCTTGCGCAGCATACGCAACGATGCGATCGGACGCCGAATATCGAATTGCTTCGCACGCGCCTGCAACGTACCGTATTTCGCTACCAAATCGTCCAATCGCAGCACGCATTCCGGTACTTCGTCGTACGAAAGCTGCGCCAACACCAATGCGTCGGCCTCGCGGAACGGCAATGCCTCGAAACTGCGCGTTTCCGTGCGCGCATAGTCAATAATATTGCCCATCACGCATCCCCCTCCTTGTCGTTGCGCAGTTCCCCGACAGCGACTTTCGCCGCACTGGCTGGAATCGCCTTGAACACGTCTTTGATGAGTTCGCGCGTTTGCACGTCGGTACCTCTGGCGGCTGCCACGATTTTCGGCAGCGAATCCGTCCAATTCGCCACCAGATCAGCGATATTACCGTACCCCGCGGCTGCGAAGATGTCGTATATCTGGTTGATGGCCCGTTCGCGTTGTTCCTGGCTTACGCGGTCGAACCATCCGTCAATGGTTTTGCCGATGAGTTGCGCACCGCCTGTCAGCTCGCTTGCCTGCTCGAATTCGCCGGATTGCGTCACTTGCCAGCTTGATCCCATATGCTGCAGAATGCTTATGGCGTCGGCTTTGACGAAGGTTGGTTTGATTTGCGATTGCAACAGCATGCCGATAATGGAGGATTCCGGCACGGTTTTGTCGATTCGTGCCGCGATTGCCTGATATGCGCGGCTATGCACCATGACCTGAGACATTCCAGGACCGTCATGCGAGAAGATGCGGGAGATTCTGCAGTTGCGTCCCGGCACGCTTCCTCCGAGCGCCGGCAGCAGTCCGAGCCGTTGCGCGCGTTCGTTGGTCGCTTCAATATCGCTTTGCGTGATTTGCATGGCCGCATATACCGCCATATTGCCGCCTTTGGAATGCCCGCCGATCATAATGTCGGGTGATTTTTTCGCCGAGAGGAAACGTTCCGTCCTGTCCAGAATCGAGTCCGCATATCGATATGCCGATTCTTGCGACGGCACTGGGCAGCGCACCGCCATATTAAAATCCTCTTTCCAACCGACGAGCGTGCCGTCAGTGCCACGGAACGCAACATATAAGCCGAAATCGGCACCCAAATCGAAGGTCATCGCAGCGAATTGCTGCTGCTCGCCCTCATCCAAACGTTCGGCATACTCCCCCACCCGCAACCCGCGGAATCGCGGCGATTCGCAAACCGCACGCAGCAACGAAAGCCGATAATCATTCATTTCAGAGGAATTCGAAACAAACATCTCATCGTAGCTTTCGGCGCGCAGCAAGTCACGGATCGGCACGGTCGCCACCGACTTGGCCTCGCCGAATGCTGGAACCAAGCCCGGCAATCGCATGTAGGAAAGCTCGGAAAGCACCAAGGAATCGACATTGCTGAACGCCAATTCGCCAAACCCGCGGAACTCGCGGCGCACATAATCCACAACATTGCCCATGCCTCAACTTTAGTCCGTTCACGGCTCCGGACACATGTCACCACGCGCATTCCCACATGTTCTCGCGCACGCCCCCGCACACCCACGCTCAAACCGACTCAGCCACGCACTGTAGGATATGTGCGAACACAAGTTGCGAACACGCATCGCAGACGCAGCGAACGCAAGTCGCGCGCACCGGTAATGCATGCGAATCAAACTTATGAAGGGACGCTTCAGAACACTATGGAACCGATTGGAATCGTTGTGGATTGGCTGAAAACCAATTCCGGAAAAATCATTCTGCTCATTGTCGTTGCACTGCTTGCGGCCATTATCGACAAGGCGCTTACCCGAATCGTGAGCAAAGTGCTGGACCGTTCGCAAGTGCCGAACGCTTCGATTTTCATCAATATTCTGCGCGCGGTGGTGTGGACGTTGGCTGTGGGCACTGTGCTGCAGCCGGTGTTCGGCATTAATCCGACCACGATTTTCACCGCGCTCGGCATTGGTGGTCTTGCGGTGTCGCTCGGTATGAAAGATACGATCGCGAACATCATCGGCGGTTTCGGTCTGATGCTTGGCCGTGTAATCCAGCCGGGCGATCTGGTGAATGTGGCGGGCACCGATGGCGTGGTCGAAGATATCAACTGGCGTCAGACCGTAGTGCGCGAGCGCAATGGCAACATCAAGATCATTCCGAATTCGATTCTGAACACCGCGTCACTGGAAAAACTCAATCCGTCCAACGAAATGCTGGTTCGTGTGCCGTTTACCGCCAAGGCCGGTACCGACATCGACGAGATGACCCGTCAGGTGGTTCAGGCCGTGCAGCGCGATACCGCCGATTTGGCCGATCCGCGCTTCCCTCCGAAAGTAAGACTGACCGGCTACTCCCCTTACGGCATCAATGTCGAAGTGTGCGCGTACGCCAAGCCGGAATCGTTGCTTCCCGACATGATCAACGCCGTGGCACGTTCCATCGCCAATGCTGATTTTCTTGAGAATCGCGCCATTAACAAAGAATCGTAATATCCTCGCGAACATAAGAAATCGCGGTTGACCCATATATATAAAGTGCCGCATGCAGTAGTCCACATGCGGCACTTTTTTATACTGAAATTATTGCATCATTAGATTGATTGACGTAATAATAACCGTCACTACAATGTAAGTAACTACACCGACGTTCAGTATTGCCGTGCTCGTGCGAACGCCGCGAGGCAGTTCTTCCGGTGCGGTATAGAATTCAAAGTTCTTGCGATTGCGGATAAGCAACACTATGCCCGCGATGATCAGACCGTAATATAGCAGCATATAGATGCCGAATATCATCATTCCCGTCGCATTCTGGCCCATCCACTGCATCATGGCCGTTCCGTCGCCGTTTTCCGCACTGGTCAGCACGTTCATCAGACTGTCGATGTCAATGTTCGTCACCACCCACGGCGCAACCACGCCACCCATGAAGTTGACGATCATGTGCATGGCCACCGAATAACGCAGTTTGCTGGTGCGCACGTACACGTAGCCGAACATAAGACCCAAGGCGAATGCGTAGAAGAACTGGAACAGGTTCATGTGCACCAGAGCAAAGAACAGCGCGGAGAACACGATCGCGGTTTTTTCGCCGTATTTGCGCGTGCGGCTGATGAGTTCCTTGCGGAAGATCCATTCTTCGAACAACGGTCCGAGAATTACGAGGAACACCACGTTCCACACGTCGAATTGCATGGCCAGATCGCTCACCGAATTGCTGGCTTTGCCTCCGGACAGCAGCGACGCCAACATATTGCCGATGAGACTGCCCACATACATGAGCGGGAAGCACATGACCAGCAGTTTGAAGAATTGGCCCGGCTTCATGTCGAACTTGCGTGTTTCAATGACCGACGATTTGCCCATAATCAGTACCGCGAGCGGCATGGCCACGAGATACAAAGGGGTATCCGATGCCACATACACCGCCCAATTCGGCAGATTCGTGGTGTGCAGTACCTGATAGAGCATGCCGGAAAGCACCGTTGCAAGCGCATACCAGATCACCACCATCAGGCACATGCCTGCGCCGATGCGGGAGAACACGCTTTTCACGCGCCTGAGCCACAGTTCGTAGGGATTGGCTTGTGGCTGCGGATACTGCGGTTGTTGCTGATATTGGGATGGCTGTTGTGGATTCTGCTGCGGATGCGGTTGTTGCGGCCGCTGCGGATATTGGGGGTACTGCGGAAACGTCATATTTGCCTTTGCGACGACGTGCACGGGGTGCATATACGAAAATGCTGATATTCAGCACCTTAGTACAGGAATGCTGAATATCAGCTTACAATCTCATGACCGTCGTCATGGGCGTCCGCAACGAGACAGCTCACACGGCGAGCGCGGCGATCGGACGCGGAGCCACCACCACTTCGGATCCAACCGTCAGGCCGGCAGGAAGCTCATTGGCCGGCAGCTGCACGGTGACGGGCAGGTGGCCCACACCTGCGGCAACCGTCAAGTCAACGCGGGCGAGCGCACCGAGGAAGTGCACCATGTCGACGCGACCATGCTCGCCTACCATGTTGCCATCGTTTGCGGCTAGAGTGATCACAAGGTTTTCCGGTCGCACGAGCACGGTGGAGGCGTCGCGCTTGGAGGCTTCGAGCAACGGCACGCGCTGGCCAAACACCACGGCTTCCTCACCATTCGTGATGCCTGGGAGTCGGTTGGTCAGGCCAATAAAGGTGGCCACGTATTCGCTGCCCGGACGGCGGTACAGTGTCTGCGGGTCGGCGATCTGTTCGATACATCCGTGGTTCATCACGCCGATGCGGTCGGCAACGGTGAGCGCTTCTTCCTGATCGTGGGTCACGAACACGGTGGTGGTGCCGGCTTCGAGCTGGATGCGGCGGATTTCGTCGCGCAGCTGCACACGAACTTTGGCGTCAAGTGCGGAAAGCGGCTCGTCGAGCAGGAGCACTCGGGGGTTCACGGCCAGTGCGCGGGCGAGCGCCACACGCTGCTGCTGACCGCCAGACATCTGCTGCGTGTATTTGCCAGCCTGATCGGCAAGACCTACGAGTTCCAGCTTCTCCATGGCCTGCTTACGGCGTTCCGTCTTGCCCATGCCGCGGATTTCCAACCCGAATTCCACGTTCTGCAGAGCGGTCATGTGTGGGAACAGCGAGTACGCCTGGAACACCATGGCCATGTTTCGCTTGTTGACGGGCACGCCAGTCACATCTTGGCCGCCGACGAGAATACGGCCGGCCTGGATGTCTTCCAAGCCTGCGAGGGAACGCAGCGCGGTGGATTTGCCGCAGCCGGAGCCGCCGAGCAGCACGACCATTTCACCAGGATTGATTTCTAGGTTGAAGTTGTCGAGCGCCTTGTTGGTAGCTCCTGGGTAGATTTTGTCTACATTAAGCATTTGCACGCCGCCGCCGCGTTCCGCGGAGTCGTTGAGGACTTCGCGTGCGGCTCGGGTTACGGTTTCGGCGCTCGGATTAGATCGGAAGAGCACACGTCTGAACTCCAGTCACAACTTGACATCT
>OITA01000039.1_pt1 | contig 36138 bp, 22 predicted proteins | sample 1586621 | NCBI WGS metagenome assembly OITA01 (sample SAMN02674970, study PRJEB24791) | human gut metagenome, SKBSTL043 | isolation source: stool | host: Homo sapiens | place: USA | reverse complement strand
GAGAGGACGTGTACACGCAAGAAGGACGTTGAAGGGCTTAGTTGCGGATTTGAGGATATTTTGTTCTTTGATCGTCTTTGCAGTGTGAAGGCTGGTGCTTTTGTTGATGTTCCAACGGAGCATCCCCTTCTTTTCTGCCGTTATGAGCCTTTTCTATGCTTGTCGTGTCAGCATGGCGAGGAGGATGGACTGTGGTGCGTTGCTACACTCCCTGCCGACTGTTGCAGGGTCTTAGCGCGAGCCGCCAACGGCAGTCCCTTCCCTTGCCGGTCGGCACGACTTTTAATCCGCTTGTCTTGTAGTCCATACTGGCACGTTGTGAGTATGAATAGACAGATGCAAAGTTATGAATTGTTCTTGAAAAACGTGCAGGAATAACTGAAAAAGAATGCTCCGATTTTGTTTTTTATTGCACTTTTTGCATCGCCGTACGCCCGTGGGTGTAATCTGAGCTTTACCCCCCCCGAGAGCCCCGTTTTTGCTGGTTGATTGGAGAGGCTTCCAGGGTGGGTGCGAGAGGCGAGGGCGTTGTCTTGCCGTCTCGTGGCGTGTTCCGCTACCTTGCCGAAGGTTGCTGATGACCACACTTAGTGATAACTAAAGGTCGCGCTGGATTGTTTGTTTCCTCTGCGTGCTGGCCAGTGGCTACTCGTAGTTGTCCACGGGCGTGGAGCCCATGTTCACGGTGAGCGTGCCGCCCTGGGCGAAGCGTTGGAAGGGGATGCGTGGAGTGGTCAGTCGCGTGCCGTCGAGGGAGAAGCGCTGCACGTACTCGTTCTGGCGGCTGTTGTCCACGGCCTGGATGACAAACTGGCCTCCGGGGTAGTAGCGCGGGTGCAACTGGATGGTCACGCGGTCGAAGATCGTGCTGCCCAGGCCCAGCGAGGGCTGGAGGTCGTCGAGTCCCTTCACGTCGAAAAGGCCGATGGAGGAAACGGCGTACCAGGCCCCCAGCATTCCCTGATCCTCGTCCTGTCCGTAGCCGTAGCCGTGGATGCCGTCCGTGCCGTAGAACTCGTTGAGGATGGCGCGCACCCAGTGTTGCGTCCTCGACGGGCGTCCCGATTCGTTGAAGAGCCACGAGATGTGGAGCGAAGGCTCGTTGCCCTGGTTGTAGAGCGTGCGCAGTCCGGCAAAGGCCTCCACCTCCGTGCCGCCGCTGAAGATGCGCCGCTGCGAGAGTGTGAAGATGCTGTCGAGGCGCGCGTTGAAGACCTCGGTCCCCACCTTGGCGATCATCGCCTGCGGGTCGTGGGGCACGTAGAAAGTGTATTGCCACGCGTTGCCCTCCTGGAATCCGCGCCACACCTCCAGCGGGTCGAAGTTCTCGACGAAGGTGCCGTCGTCGTAGCGTGGCCGCACGAAGTTGCACGTCGAGTCGTAGAGGTTCTCCCAGCCGTGCGACAGGCCCATCAGCCGCTCGTAGTCGGCCTCTTTGCCCAAGGCCCGGGCCAGCTGCGCCACGGCGTAGGCACTGTAGCTATACTCCATCGTGTGGGACGCTGAGAAGTTGTAGAGTCCCCCATCCGCAGCATGGACGTGGGGCACGTAGCCCAGGCGCAGGAAGTCCTTGGTGTCGGCCTTGCCAGCTCCCCGCGGGCGTTCCTCCCATCCCAGTTCGTTCTTCAGGCAAGCCTCGTAGGCCAGCGGCAGGTCGAAGTCGCGTATGCCCGCCATATAGGCCGCCACGATCATGTTGCTCAGCTGATTAGTGCCCACGCCCGAGACGAAGCGGCTGCAGGCCAGTCCGTCGGCCAGCCAGCCACAGTCCTTGTAAACCTGCAGGTGGCTGCTGATATAGTCACTCATGTGGTCGGGATAGGCCATCACCCAGAGCTGCGTCAGTCCCCACTGTGCGCCCCACATGGCGTCGGTGTTGTAGAGGTTGAAGGCCGGACGCCCCTCCTTCGTCGGCAGGTGGCCCACCGTGCCGTCGTGCTTCGGATAGTCGCCGGAGACGTCGCTGCAGACGCCGCGACCCAGCAGCGCATGGTAGAGGCCCGTGTAGAACTTCACTTTATCCTCCCTGCGGTCTGTCTCGACGCGGATGCGCCCCAGCATCTCTTCCCATTGGCGCGCCGACTCTTCCCTGGCCTCGTCGAAGGTCAGCGTCCGCGCCTCGGCCAGTCGGTTCTGCCGTGCGTTCTCCACGGAGGTGTAGGAGATGCCCACCTTCACCGTCACCTGCTCGCCCTCCTTCGTGGCGAAGGAGAGATAGGCTCCCGCCCCTTCGCCGCGGGCCTCGCGCTTGTTGTCATGTATGTTGTCGTGGTGGAAGGTGCCCCAGCGCTTTGGTCGTTTGCTGGTCGTGGCCGAGAAATAGATAGGTACGGTCGCCCCAGGCTGGTAAGCCTTGACGTATTCGGGATAGGTGACGACGTAGCCCTCGATAGTGCCGTCCTCGAGGATGCGCACCTCGGCGTCCTTGATAGCTCCGCTCTCTCCCATACGGTGGCCGATGTCGAAGATGAGGTGGCTCTCCTGCGATTTGGGGAATGTGTAGCGCTGCAAGGCGACGCGTTGCGTGGCCGTCATCTCGGCGCGGATGCCATAGTCTTGCAGCAGGACGCTGTAGTAGCCCGCCGTCGCTACCTCGTCGTCGTGGCTGAAGTGGGAGCGGTAGCCCTTTTGTATGCCCGCCTCCGTGGTGTCTCCGGGCACGGTGATGAGGCGCCCCGTGGTGGCCATGACGCTGATGCCGCCCACCTGGAACTCATGGGTGCAAGGAAAACTCTCGATCGATCGGTCGCGATAGTCGTAGCCCGTGGCCTGCCAGCCGTCCACGTTGCCGTAGTGGCCGTTGGTGGAGGGTCCGGGCTTGGCCATGCCGAAGGGCAGCGCGCCGGGCGCGAAGTGGAAGTAGCGACAGTGGGCCGTGCCGATGCGCGGCTCCACATATTGTCTCAGACCGTCTTGGCTCTGCGCCAGGACCGACGTGGAGAGAGCCCATAGCGCGGTGGCGAGCAGGGCGAGGAGGAAGATACGTTTCATCTATTTGGTGGTGTCGTTGGTTGCTGATGGTTGAAATTGACGTTGCAAAAGTAGCAAAAAAGGACTGATTGCGCAAATGATGCTAAAGAAAAAAGTAAGTAAGAGAGACGATAAAAGATGAGGAAAAATAGCATAGTAAACGTTTAAACGTGTTTTTGAAGAAAAAAGACCGTTCGCAGCGTGTTGGTATGAAGAAAAATGACTAACTTTGCAAGAGAAGCCAGCCCTCATGGCACGCGCTTCCCAACAAACAATTATACCTGAACGTTATGCAGAAATATGCTGAATACATCAAGGAGATAGAGATCGACTCGCTCTGGAGCGGCAAGAAGCACGTCTGCTGGGAGTTGCACCGACAGGTCAACATCCTGAGCGGCATCAACGGTGTGGGAAAGAGTACCATCCTCAACAAGGTGGTGCGGAGCCTGGCCCGTGGCGGCGAGTTGCCGAGCCATCCCGTCAAGGGGGTCCGCCTGCGTGTGGCGCCTGAGGAAGCACGCTGGGTACGCTTCGACATCATCCGCTCTTTCGACCGCCCGCTGATGAGTACGGAGATAACGGACAAGATCGACGCTTCCCTCGTCACCGAACTCGACTGGCAGATCTACAAACTGCAGCGGAAGTATCTCGACTACCAGGTCAATATCGGCAACCGCATGATCCAGGCCCTGCAGAAGGCCACACCCGAGGCTGCCGAGGAGGCCCAGCGCATCAGCCAACCGAAGCGGAAGTTCCAGGATCTCATCGACGACCTCTTCTCCGAGACAGGCAAGAAGATCGTGCGCACGGAGAACGAAATTCGCTTCGAACAGATCGGCGAGACGCTCATGCCTTATCAACTCTCCAGCGGCGAGAAGCAAATGCTGGTCATCCTGCTTACCGTGCTCATCGAGGACGGACAAAACTACGTGCTCTTCATGGACGAGCCCGAGGTGAGCCTCCACGTCGAATGGCAGAAGCGGCTCATCGACCTGATACTCGAACTCAACCCCAATGTACAGATCATCCTCACCACCCATAGTCCCGCTGTCATCATGAACGGCTGGCTCGACAACGTGACGGAGGTGTCGGAGATAACGGAGGACGAATAATAGGGAAGGCTGCGATATGGCAAAACGGCTGAAAGACAATATCACCTCCGACTACGTCACTGCCTCCAACCGCCTCAACGGGCGCAAGGCGAGGCGCAGAATCGTGGCCTATGTTGAGGCCTACGACGATGTCTTCTTCTGGCGCATGGTGCTTGCCCGCTACGAGAACGAGCATCGCTACTTCGAGGTGATGCTACCCACGCGCAAAAAACTCTCGCGCGGCAAGAAGTCGGTGCTGACGAGCCTGCTGCTCCACGGCACGGGCAAGGACATGCTGGCCTGCGTCGATGCCGACTACGACTACCTCCTCCAGGGGCGGACGGAGGACTCGAAACAGGTCTGCGACAATCCCTACGTCCTCCACACCTACGTCTATGCGATAGAAAACTACCAGTGCTACGGACCGAGCCTCCACGATATGTGTGTCTCTGTGACCCTCAACGACCGCAAGACCTTCGACTTCGACGCCTTCCTGCGTCGCTATAGTCAGATCATCTACCCCCTCTTTCTGTGGAACATCTTCTTCTATCGGAGAAGGAAGAACAACCTCTTCACCATCGCCGACTTCAACAATGTCGTGGCTCTCGGCGCCTTTTCTACGGGCAAGGCCTCCGTCCTGCTCGACAACCTGCAGCGCAAGGTCAACCGCAAGCTCGCTGCCCTGCGCAAGGGCAATCCGGGGACGAAGGAGAAGCTCGGTGAATTGTCGCGCGACCTGTGCCGACTGGGTGTTACGCCCGAGACCACCTATCTCTACATCCAGGGCCATCATCTCTTCGACGGTGTCGTTGTGCCGATGATGCAGAAGGTCTGCGACCAGCTCATCCGCTCCCGTGAGAATGAGATCAACCGTCTGGCGGTCCACAACACGCAGCGCCTCAACGAGTTGTCCTGCTACGACCATAGCACGGTCGATATTGTGCCGACGCTCCGCCGCAACATGGGCTTCATGCAGTCGGAGCCCTACCGTCGCCTGCTCTCCGATGTGGAGCGTTGTCTGAAATTGGGAGAAGTCAAGGTCAAGCCCGCCAAGCACGAGGACAACCCCGCCGAGGTCAAGCCCGCCCCCACCAAGGTAGAGACTAAGCCTGTAGAGGTAAAGTCCGAGCCTACCGAGGTAAAGCCCGCCGAGGACAAAATCCCGCCCGTCGAGGCTGAGAATGAGAAAGAGGAGTTGGGACAATAACAAGCAATGATCAAAACACCCCAGTCGCTCCATTTATCGGATGAACCAAAAGAAAAACAAGGAAAAGTTTGGCCCACTAAGCTAAAAACCGTATCTTTGTGCCAATGAAAAAGCAAGGAATCAATCCCGTCAATTGGAGCAAGAATATCATCATCGTCGATGCTGATTTCGTCGATCACGTCGCCTTCGACCTGATAGTCAACTTTGAACGCATGTTGGGGCGTCGTATCCCCCAGGCCGACCTCAGTCAATGGCTGGTGGACGTCGCCCTTGATGGACGCCTTCGCCCGGGCGACCACGAGACCCAGGTCGTGTTGCTCCACGACCGCAAGACCCCGAAGCTCCTCCATTTCTCCCCCGCCGACTATGAGACCGAACTCGACGGCAAGGCCTTCCGCTCAGAACAGTTGGGCGAGTTTATCATCAACTGCATCGCCACGGGCGAGGAGGGACAGGCGAAAGGTCCCGTGCTGACCGACCTGGTCCGCCTCTTGCTTTCGGAAGAGGAAGTGACGCGCCTGATGATAGTCCCCGACGGCAGTGACTCCTCGCTCTGGCAGGAGCTGCGCCAGGCCCTCCGCGATGTCGATGACGAGAAGAAGCACGTCACGCTCTTCACCATGCAGCCCACGCAGACTGCCGGCTGCCGCGAGGAGATGCTCGGATTCTCCCTCATGGACGCCCTCGGCATCACCCAGGCAGAGATAGACCAAAAGATGAAATAACAAGATAAAACGAAACATAGAATGAGCAGAGTATTAATGATCGGCGCGGGTGGCGTGGCTACCGTCGCCGCCTTCAAGATTGCGCAGAACACGGACGTCTTCACCGAGATGATGATCGCAAGCCACCATGTGGAGAAATGCGACCGGCTCGTGAAGGCCATCCACGACAAAGGCTACAAGATGGACATCCAGACGGCCGAGGTCGATGCCGACGACGTGGAGCAGTTGAAGACCCTTATGTCGAGCTACAAGCCCGAATTGGTCATCAACCTCGCCCTGCCGTATCAGGACCTCACCATCATGGAGGCCTGTCTGGCCTGCGGCTGCAACTACCTCGACACCGCCAACTATGAGCCCAAGGACGAGGCCCACTTCGAGTACAGTTGGCAGTGGGCCTACCGCGAGCGCTTCGAACAGGCGGGCCTCACCGCCATCCTCGGTTGTGGTTTCGACCCGGGTGTCTGCAGTATCTTCACGGCCTATGCCGCCAAGCACTACTTCGACGAGATTCACTACCTTGACATCGTAGATTGCAACGCTGGAGACCATCACAAGGCCTTCGCCACCAACTTCAATCCGGAGATCAACATTCGCGAGATCACGCAGAAGGGCCTCTACTACGAGGATGGCAAATGGCTTGAGACAGACCCGCTGGCCGTCCACAAGACGCTCAACTATCCCAACGTGGGACCGCGCGAGAGCTACCTCATGCACCACGAGGAGCTGGAGAGCCTTGTGCTCAATTTCCCGACCATCAAGCGCGGTCGCTTCTGGATGACCTTCGGACAGCAGTATCTCACCTATCTCGACTGCATCATGAACCTTGGTATGGGACGCATCGACGAGGTGACCTACGAGGCACCGCTCGCCGACGACCCGACGAAGAAGGTGAAGGTCAACATCGTGCCGCTGCAGTTCCTCAAGGCCGTCCTCCCCAATCCGCAGGATCTCGGCGAGAACTACGAGGGCGAGACTTCCATCGGATGCCGCATCCGGGGCATCAAGGACGGCAAGGAGCACACCTACTACGTCTATAACAACTGCAAGCATCAGGAGGCCTACAAGGAGACGGGTATGCAGGGCGTGAGCTACACGACGGGCGTCCCGGCCATGATCGGTGCGAAACTCTTCTTGGAAGGCGTCTGGAAGAAGCCGGGCGTGCATAACGTGGAGGAGTTCGATCCGGATCCCTTCATGGAGCTGCTCAACACGCAGGGACTGCCCTGGCATGAGGAGTTTGACAAGGACTTGGAGTTGTAATCATCCCTTTTCTCTCCCCCTGCTTCGCCGAAGACCCTCCGTGGCTTCCGGTCAAGCAGGGAAGGAGGGAGGTTTAGCAAGATAACACATAGAAAAAAATATGGCAAAGAAAGAAGATGCCGCGCAGGACCCGAAGGCCGACAAGATGAAGGCCCTTCAGGCAGCGATGGCCAAGATAGAGAAAGATTTCGGCAAGGGTTCCATCATGCGCATGGGCGATGAGCATGTGGAGCCCGTCGATGTGATCCCCACGGGCAGCATTGGCCTCAATGCTGCCCTGGGCGTGGGCGGCTATCCCCGTGGCCGTATCATCGAGATCTACGGACCAGAATCTTCTGGTAAGACGACGCTCGCCATCCACGCCATTGCCGAGGCACAGAAGATGGGCGGTGTGGCCGCCTTTATCGATGCGGAGCACGCCTTCGACCGCTTCTATGCCCAGAAGTTGGGTGTAGATGTCGATAATCTCTGGATCTCGCAGCCCGACACGGGAGAGCAGGCCCTGGAGATCGCCGACCAGCTCATCCGCTCCTCCGCCATTGACATCCTGGTGGTGGACAGCGTGGCGGCCCTGACTCCGAAGAAGGAGATCGAGGGCGACATGGGCGATAGCAGCGTAGGACTCCAGGCGCGCCTGATGAGCCAGGCACTGCGCAAACTGACGGGTACGATCTCGAAGACCAACACCTGCTGCATCTTCATCAACCAGCTGCGCGAGAAGATCGGCGTGATGTTCGGCAGTCCCGAGACCACCACGGGTGGCAACGCCCTGAAGTTCTACTCCTCCGTCCGACTGGATATCCGCAGGATCTCCTCCATCAAGAATGGCGACCAGGTCATCGGCAACCAGGTCCGCGTCAAAGTGGTCAAGAACAAGGTGGCGCCGCCCTTCCGCAAGACGGAGTTCGACATCATGTTCGGTGAGGGCATTTCCAAGGCCGGTGAGATTATCGACTTGGGTGTGACCTACAATATCATCAAGAAGAGCGGTAGCTGGTTTAGCTACAAGGACACGCGCCTGGCGCAGGGCCGCGATGCCACGAAGCGACTGCTCCAGGACAATCCCGAACTCTGCGAGGAGCTGGAAGCGCTCATCATGCAGGCCATAACCAATCCTTCTGAGGAACAGAAGGTTGCAGCGAGCACAGCGTCCAAAACCAACGACGGCGACAGTATCGAAGGCAGCGAGGCCTAATATAGAAAAGCCGCAGGCGGCTATGATATAGAAAAGGGGGATGGAAAGCAATTGCTTCCCATCCCCTTTTTTGGTCCCTGGCCCTCAGGCCAAAGAAATTATCTGTCAGCCTGGAAGAGCGGATCCTCCGGCATCACCATGATCGGCTTCTGCTGCTCGGCCTTGATGATCTCCTCGGAGCAGTACTTCTTGTTGACCACCAGGCGGAACATGAAGTTCTCAAACCACTCATTGGTCATGATCAGGCAGCCGTTCTGTCCGTAGCTGGCGCCCCAGCTGTTCTCCACCTTCCATTTCTTCGGCTGGCCGTTCTCGTCGAGATCGACGGCCACGAGCGTCATGGCGTGGGTAGAACCGCTATCGAAGGTGCTGATACGGTCGGCCTTGTCCATGGGGAAGGTTGTTCCGTAGAGCGATCCGTAGTCGTAGTTGTCCATGGCGAGGTAGCCGCGCTTGCGGTCAAGCTGCTTGCCTACGTCGTAGCTGGAGTACATCTTCGTGCTGTCCTTGAGTGAGGCGATGGCGAGTTTGGCAATCTCCTCCACGGGCAGGTTGAGATACTTCCAGTTGTGGCCGTCGTAGGTGTGGCGGTCATACTCCACCTCGTAGGTCTTCCAGTAGGGACGGCGCGGGTCGTTCATCACCATCACGAAGGTGCCGTTGAGCGGATGGCCCACGGTCTCGTCGTAGAACTCCTTCGGGGTGTACTTGCGGGGCTTGCCCACGGTCTTGCCGTTCTTGTCCTTGAAGGCGTAGGTAAACTCCTTCACCGGGTTGCCCAGCGAGACGGTCAGCATGTGATAGACCGTGCCGAGCATCTCAGTCTTGCGGGCCTGAATGTCGCGCTTCGACTTCTTGGCAGCCACCATCTTGCGCAGCTCCAAACCAAACTCGCGCAACTTCGAGGAGATCAGCTCCGCCATACGCGAGGTGTTCTCTGCGGAGTAGGGCTCCGGCATGGCCTCCATCGGCACGACACCATACTTCTCAGCCAGGTCGGCAGCACCACAGAACGTACCGCCGTCATTGAGCGGATTTTTGAAGAAGAACTGCACGCGCTGGTCGTCAATGGGTTTATCGGCGCAGTCGATCACGCCCTGCAGCATCAGGTTGGCCTTCTCCAGCTGGTCGTAGAAGGAGAGATAGACCTGACTGTACTCCACGCGGATACTGTCCTTGTGCAGACGGGCGAAGTTGGCACGCAGCACGTTGAGGCCCGAGAACAGCCAGCAGCGTCCCGAACTCTTCTGGTTGTGGATGCTCTGTGCGGGAGTCTCCACGCTGAAGTAGGTGTCCAGACGGCCCTGCTCTTTGAAGTTCAAGGCCAAGTCGTCGATCTTGTTGGTTGCCAGCGCATTGCTGATCACGCGGTCACTACTCTGAACGCCATTGCGCTCGATCTGTGTGAGCATCTCGCTGGAGATGCCGCCACCCTTAGTCGGCGTCTGCGCATGGCCCTGCATCGTGAGGCAGAGAAGAGCCGCCGCTAAAATTTGGTTCTTTCTCATACTTTGGTTGGTTGTTTCCCCGCCCCACATCAGCACTTGCCGATGGGGGCGGGGGGATAGATATTAGGATTTGCTATTTTATTGTATTTCTCAAAATCGTGTTGTTTCTCTCTCAAAGCCGTTAGGTCCCTTGAGTCTCTGGCCCCGAAATCCTACTTCTCGAGGTCGTAGGCGTGCTTCGGGTAGTCGATGGTGTAGTGAAGACCGCGACTTTCCTTTCGCTCGATGGCCTGTCGTGTGATGAGGTAGCCGACGTTGATCATGTTGCGTAGCTCGCAGATGTCCTTCGTCGCCTTCACGCGTTTGAAGAGTGCTTCCGTCTCCTCATAGAGCAAGTCGAGGCGGTCCCATGCGCGCTTCAGTCGCAGGTCGGAGCGGACAATGCCGACATAGTTGGACATCACCTGTCCCACCTCCTTGATGCTCTGTGTGATGAGCACTTTTTCCTCGTTGGTCATCGTGCCCTCGTCGTTCCACTCCGGCACACGGTCGTTCCAGTCGTAGCCGTCCACCACCTGCAGGCTGTGCTTGGCTGCCGCGTCCGCATAGACCACGGCCTCTATCAGCGAGTTGCTGGCCAGTCGGTTGCCACCGTGCAGTCCCGTGCAGGAACACTCGCCCAGGGCATAGAGACGATGGATGGAACTCTCGCCGTTGAGATCCACCTTGATGCCGCCACACATATAGTGGGCCGCCGGGCGCACGGGGATCATCTCCTTCGTGATGTCAATGCCGATGCTGAGACATTTCTGGTAGATGTTGGGGAAGTGCTGGCGCGTCTCCTCCGGGTCCTTGTGGGTCACGTCGAGGCAGACATGGTCCAGGCCGTGCGTCTTCATCTCCTTGTCGATGGCCCGTGCCACGATGTCGCGGGGGGCCAGGGAGAGGCGCTCGTCATATTTCTCCATGAAGGTCTCACCCGTGGGCAATTTCAGAATGCCGCCGTAGCCGCGCATAGCCTCGGTGATGAGGTAGGCCGGATGGGTCTCACCCGGATGGTAGAGCGACGTGGGGTGAAACTGTACGAACTCCATGTCCTTCACCGTGCCCTTGGCGCGATAGACCATGGCCTCGCCGTCGCCCGTGGCGATGATGGGATTGGTCGTCGTCTGATACACCGCTCCGCAACCGCCCGTACACATCAGCGTCACGCGGCTCAGATAGGTGTCCACCTTCTGGGTCTCAGGATTGAGCACGTAGGCTCCGTAGCACTCGATGTCGGGCGTGCGCCGCGTCACCTCAACGCCGAGGTGGTGCTGCGTGATGATCTCCACTGCGAAGTGGTTCTCCTTGATCTCGATGCGTGGATGGTTGCGGCAGGCCTCCATCAGGGCGCGCTGGATCTCGGCGCCCGTGTCGTCGGCATGGTGCAGGATGCGAAACTCGCTGTGGCCGCCCTCGCGGTGGAGGTCAAAACTGCCGTCCTTCTTGCGGTCAAACTGGGTGCCCCATTCGACCAGCTCCTGGATCTGTGCCGGCGCGTTGCGCACCACCTGCTCCACGGCTTTGCGGTCGGAGATATAGTCACCTGCTATCATGGTGTCCTTGATGTGCTTGTCAAAGTCATCGACGGCGAGGTTCGTCACCGAAGCCACACCGCCCTGCGCGAACGAGGTGTTGGCCTCGTCGAGCGTCGTCTTGCAAATCATGCAAACCCTTCCCTTGTGCGCCTTGGCTATCTTCAAGGCATAGCTCATTCCGGCGATACCAGCGCCGATGATCAGGAAATCGTATTTATGAATCATTTCTAAGCAAACAGTTGTGCTCCCTATGGGGAGCGGAATAACGTTTCGCCCGCAAAATTACTCATTTATTGGCAGATGGGCGAATGTTTCTCCCGATTTTTGTGCTTAGTTCCTTTGTGACGGCAGGAAGTTGCATGTTTTTTGAGAATTTATCGCCCAAGGCGAGGTGTAGATCTATTTTTCTTGGATCGAAATGGGAGTGGCTCCCCATTTTTTTCGTACCTTTGCAGTCGAACTATGACAAGAGTATTTCATCATCGACTCACGCTGGGCGAACTGTGTGGCATCCTGCTCCTCGCCCTTGCCTCGCTCTATTGCTTTTGGTTCGGCACGTGGCCCATGGCTGTGCTTGGCGCGCTGCTTGTGGCCGTGGCCGTGCGGGGCATCGACCGTGGCATCCATACCGACTATGTCCTCGACGACGACCAACTGACCACGCAGAGTGGCAGGATAGGGCGCCAACGGGGACAGGCCATCCCATTGCAGACTATCACGGCACTTCGCCGTATGCCCCGCCACCTGCTCACGGGCAGCTATGTGATGGTGGAGCATGGCGACCACAACATCAGTATCTTCACCCCGGAGAACGAAGCCTCGTTTGTTGAGGCAGTCGGCAAGCGTGTCTCTCTTGCCAAGAACACTTGCAAAGAAAAAGAAACAGAATCTTAATCTTAAAAACCTACAAAAAACAATGACAAGTATTCGTAGAAAACTTTTCTTCCTTTTGGCCGCCCTGCTGGCTCTGCCCATGCAGGCGCAGGTCAATCTCGTCTATGTTGATAGTGCCCGCGTGGCTCGTCTCCTGGCCGAGGACGCCGGGCTGGTGGCAGCACCCGTCGCCGAAGTGGCCGACACCGACACGGTTCCTTTGGCGGACCGTCCCGTCGTAGCCGATGGCGCCGATTTCGACCGCCTTTGGACCGATAGTTTTGCCAGCCGCATGGCCGCCATCATCGAGGATCCACTGCTTCAAAGCACCCAAATGGCAGTGATGGTCTGGGACCTCAGTGCCGATCAGTGTGTCTATCGCTTCAACGAGGCCCAGCGGATGCGCCCGGCCTCCGTCCAGAAGTGTGTCACCGCCATCACGGCCCTCGACCGCCTGGGCGTGGACTATCAGTTTTCCACGCGCCTCTACTGCCGTGGTGACATCGACTCCACGGGCGTGCTCCACGGTTCGCTCTATTGTGTCGGTGGCATGGACCCCCTCTTTGGCGACGCCAATATGCGCGCCTTCGTCCGTGCGCTGCGTGAAAAAGGCATCCGTCGTATCACGGGCGACCTGCTGGCCGACAAGTCGATGAAGGACGACAAACCGATGGGAGAGGGCTGGTGCTGGGACGACGACGATAGCAATCCGCCGCTCTCGCCCCTGCTCTACAACCGTCGCGACCGCTTCCTGACCGAACTCTCTTCGCGCCTGCGAGCGGCCGGCATTGTCCTGGAGGGAACGCTGGGCGACGCCACGCTCCCCGCAGGATCCACGCTGCTGGCCGAGGAGACCCACGACCTCACGCGGGTGTTGCAGCGGATGATGAAGAAGAGCGACAACCTCCATGCCGAGTCGGTCTTCTACCAGTTGGCCAAGAGCACGGGTGTGCGGCGTGCCGGTGCGCGCCAGGGCCGACAGGTGATCAACCAGGTGGTGCGTGCGGCAGGCCTTGATCCTGCGCAGTACTACGCGGCCGATGGTTGTGGCCTCTCGCTCTACAATTATGTCACGGCCGACCTCCTCGTCCACCTCTTGCGCCTCAACTACCATAACACGGCGGCCTACGAGGCCCTGCTTCCCACGCTGCCCATCGCCGGACGCGACGGCACGCTCCGCAAGCGGCTTCGTGGCACGGCGGCCGATAGCAATGTGCGGGCCAAGACGGGCACGGTGACGAGTGTCAAGACGCTTGCTGGATTCTGCACGGCCAGCAATGGCCACCGCCTGGCCTTCTGCATCCTCAACCAGGGGACCATCCGCGCCAGCCAGGCCAATGGGCTGCAGGACCGCATCTGCCGGGCGATGTGTGAGTAGGACCGATAATAACTTTCAGAAACCATCAACCAAATACCCTATATATAATGACTAAGATCGTAGAAAGAATAGCCGCGCTCCGCCAGGTGATGGAGCGCGAGGCACTGGGGGCTTTCATCTTCCCCAGCACAGATGCACACAATAGTGAGTATGTCGCCGACCACTGGAAGGGCCGCGAGTGGATCTCAGGCTTCAATGGCTCGGCTGGCACGGTCGTCGTCACGATGGATGCTGCCGCGCTCTGGACCGACTCCCGCTACTTCCTTGCTGCCGAGGAGCAACTCCGCGGCACGGGTATCATGCTGATGAAACTCAAGGTGGAGGGCACGCCGACGATCACCGACTGGCTAGTCGAACAACTTCGTGGGGCCTCCCATCCTGTGGTGGGTCTCGACGGATGGGTCAATGGCACGGACGAGGTGCAGAGAATGCGGGCCTTCTTCCAGGGCTACGGCATCCAGGTGCGTACCGATTTCGACCCGCTCAACGAGATTTGGACGGACCGCCCCTCCATCCCGACAGCTAAGGTGGAGCTCCATCCCCTGGAGTTTGCTGGCGAGACGACGGAGAGCAAATTCGCCCGCATCCGTGAGTCGCTGCGCAGTTGTGATGCCGAGGCCATGCTCGTCTCAGCCCTCGACGACATTGCCTGGACTTTGAATCTGCGTGGCTCCGACGTCTATTGCAATCCTGTCTTCGTCTCCTACTTGATGATAGAGCAGGAAAGTGCCACGCTCTTTGTCGACGAGGAGAAACTCGACGACGCGGTGCGTCGCTACCTCTCCGACCTTGGCGTGGCGGTGCAGCCCTATGTTGCTGTGGCCGACTACCTGCGGTCTCATGCCTTCGAGGGCGGTCTGCTGCTGGACAGTGTGAAGACTTGCTACTATCTCGCCTCCTGTGCCCTCGAGAAATCGGTGGTGAGGTTTGCCCCGTCGCCCATCCCCGCCATGAAGGCGGTCAAGAACGAAACCGAGATAGCGGGCTACCGCCGTGCCATGACGCGCGACGGCGTGGCGATGGTGAAGTTCCTGCGCTGGCTTCAGCCTGCTGTGGAGGCAGGAGGACAGACGGAGATCTCCCTCGACAAGAAACTCACGGCCCTGCGTGCGGAACAAGACCTCTTCCGTGGCATTTCGTTCGATACCATTGTGGGCTATGAGGCCCATGGTGCCATCGTCCACTACGAGGCCACTCCCGAGACGGATATCCCCGTGGAGCCCCGTGGCTTGGTCTTGATCGACAGTGGCGCGCAGTATCAGGACGGCACGACCGATATCACGCGCACGATAGCTTTGGGTCCCGTCACCGAAGAGCAGCGCCGCGTCTATACGCTGGTGCTCAAGGGCCATATCCAGTTGGAGTTGGCGAAGTTTCCCGATGGTTGCAGTGGCACGCAGATCGACGCCTTGGCACGCGAACCGCTATGGCGCGCGGGTCTCAACTACCTCCACGGCACGGGCCACGGCGTAGGTTCCTACCTCAATGTCCATGAGGGTCCCCACCAGGTGCGCATGGAGTATATGCCGGCTGCCCTGCGTGCGGGAATGACCGTCACCAACGAGCCGGGCATCTATCTGTCCGACCGCTTTGGTGTGCGCATTGAAAACACGTGCTTGATCAAGGATTATATGGAGACCGAACTGGGCCGCTTCTTGCAGATGGAGTCGCTGACGCTCTGTCCGATAGACCTTGCGCCCGTCGATTGCTCCCTCCTTACCGCCGAGGAGAAGCAGTGGCTCAACGACTACCACCAGATGGTCTGCGAGAAGCTCGCTCCCCATCTCGATGGCGAAGACTTGGCCTGGCTCCAGGATCATTGCAAGCCCATCGAGGCGTAACCTTAGGTCTTGTCTCAGAAACCATGGCAATGTTGTCTCGATTGCGACGTGGCGTGTTGTGGATGAGCCGGGCAAAGTATTGCCGTGGCTTCGGTATCCAGTCGCCCTGGGCCTACCGCTTCGTCCGCTATGTCGTCAATGAGCACTATCCCTACTACGCCTACGAAGACCTCCGCCCCCTGTTCCCGCATCTCTCAAAACGGGAACGGAGGGTCTGCGAACTCTACCTCCGTATCGCCAACCACCAGCAGGCCGACGAGGCCGTGCTGGTGGGCGATGTCTCGGAGGCCAAGCGGGCCTACCTTCATGCGGGTTGTCTCCGGATGGCGTTTTCTTCGATGGGGGAGGGGGCTTGCTCACTTACTGAGGATTCCTTCTTGCTGGCTGTCGTGGCCCACAGACAGGATATGGAGCAGCAGGTCTTGTCGCTCATCAACCGGGCCACAGATGCTTCCCTGCTCATCGTGGAGGGCATCCACCGCAATGGGGAGACCCGCCGCAGCTGGGCGCGCATCTTGCAGGACAAGCGCGTACGCGTCAGTTTCGACCTCTACTATTGTGGCCTTCTCTTCTTCGACAAGAAGAAGTATAAGCAGCACTATAAGATCAACTTTTAGTGCAAAAGGCTCCCGTGTGCCCCCAAGATTCGTGGCTATTTCTATTGATATAGGTAGTTATTCCTGCTTATATAGGTAGTTATTTCAACTTTGTTTGCAGTGTGTGCGAAAAAATACGCCATAGCGCTTGCAGTTCAAATAAAATATAGTATATTTGCACGCAAATTTTTATAAACTTAAAGACAGAAGACTATGTATTGGACTCTTGAATTGGCTTCAAAGCTGGAAGACGCGCCATGGCCCGCAACAAAGGATGAGCTGATAGACTATGCCACACGATCGGGCGTACCTCTGGAGGTGCTCGAGAACCTGCAGGAGATCGAGGACGAAGGAGAGGTTTATGAGGGCATAGAGGATATTTGGCCCGACTATCCCACCAAGGAGGATTTCCTCTTCAACGAGGATGAATATTGAGCATCTGAAATTCACATAAAATACTGAATACCAGCCATATAAACAATCAGAATTTGTTTGTATGGCTGGTGTTTTATGGTCTAAAATCGCCTAATTTGTTTGTGTATAATGCAACATTTGCCCCGATTTTTCCGTTTTGTTTGTATATAATTCACTACCTTTGCAGACATGTGGGAATATCGTAAAAATACAAACAAATAACGGCCTATGGGAAGGACAAAAAGATTATACCCATTAGGGAAATACCGTCTGAGGACGCCAAAAAATCCGGATAAGAACAAGGCTTATCCGGTGGACATAGAATATACGTGGAACCGTAAGGTAATCCGGCGCACTACCAATATCTTCGTGAAGATCGCAGACTGGAATCAGAACCTTCACGCAGGGCGCGGCGGCGTCCGCCCCTCTTATGGCTCGGAGTCCAAGCGTATCAACAGTGTCTTACTTGCCAGAGTTGAGAGGACTGATTCACTCCTTGCTGAGTTCGCCCAGAATAATCCGCACCAGATAACGGAAGAAGTCATAGATGGCTTCCTTCTTGAAAAGCCTGTTGCCGTAAGAAAAGACAATGGCAAGGACTTTGTTGAATTTGTGACTGACAGGCTGGATTCTGAATATTCCCGCAACCGTATCGGCAGGAGCCGCTATGAGAACGGCAAAAGTGGCATGAATATGTTTAAGGAATTCCTGCGTTCCAAAGAGCGTGGGACCTATAAATCCGATGGTATCTATCTCGGAGAGATTTCTATTGAACTTCTCGAAGAATATATCGAATGGCGCCGTGAAATAAAGCAGAACAGCGACCATACCATAAATCACGCACTGACTCCTATTCTAAAAGCCTGTGCCTATGCCGCAGAACTACACATTTTAGATGCGGCGTTAAATGCGAGAATACAGGATATGCGTATTGCCATCAAGCCTAATCTTTCGGGCGATGAGTCTTCTTATGACGGAAAGAGCCTTTCACAAGAGGAATTAACTAAGCTGATAGAATATTACCATAATTGTAAGGAACCTCGTCGAAAGGAATATATTGAAATGTTCCTTTTCGCCTTCCACGCCTGTGGCCTCCGTGTCGTAGATATTATGACGCTTCAATGGTCTAATATAGACATGAAGAAAAAAGAATTACGAAAAATCATGATTAAGACCGGGAAGCGACATATAATTCCATTGTCTGACTCTGCTATCGAAATACTTGAAGCATGGAAAGAGAAAAACGGCGAGTCAAAATTTGTATTCAACCTTGCAAAAGAGAGTCTGGATATAGACGACGATGAGGCGTTATATAAAGTCAGAAACACGGCTACGAGAAGTATTAACCAATCTCTTACGGTCGTAGGAGAGGAATTGAAACTTAATTTTCCTCTGACGATGCACGTTGCAAGGCACACATTCGCTGTATATGCTTTGAATGAAGGTCTTTCCATGTCTGTAGTAAGTCGTCTTCTCGGGCATGGCAGCACAGATATAACAGAGAAAGTATATGCTCGTTTTCTCCCTGAAACCCTATCATCTGAGCTTAACCGCCTTACAGGATTATCAGAATTTAGATTATAACTCCACATATATAGACAAAAAACAGTTGGCCCGAATATGAGTCAACTGTTTTTTTATCTATACAGAGGGGGTTGGTGTGGCGAACGCCTCATAATGAAAACGACTTAGGAAAAGATCTACATCAGCTTGAGAATACCAGTATTTATCTCCACATCGGGAATAGCCAAGAAATCCCTTGTCGCGGAGCATTTTAAGATATTTGTGTCTGATATTGAGCAATTCCATTATCCCCTGATTGTCATATACCTTATTTTTACGGGGATTATCATCAGGCCTTCCTTGCTTTTCGAGGATAGAGAGTATTCGATTAAGAACATCTCTATCAGTCGGTTCACGTCTGACCCTTGCCATAGACGTCTCTTTGAGGCATTAAGTGGGAACGAGGAAATATCCGGTGCTTGGATTTGCAGCACACTTCTTGTAGTGGAAACATTGAGTCTCCACGGATTACATATTTTCTTTTCATCTTTTAACGGGTTTAGTGGGTTATTTTGCCGGATATGACGGTGGCGGCCCATATTCCGGACTATGGGCTGCCGGTATCAATATCTATTGTGGCAGGGATTTTTGGAAAGCGGCACAAGCATTTAGACGGGTGACGCTTTTGAACGTGTAACCGCCAAAGATGTCAAAAAGATTATTGGCTGTCAGCACTTTCCCAACTTTTCCATAAAGTTTCCCGACATTTCCCAACTTGAAAAATTCCCGGAAACAAATTGCCGTACTGCGGTTGTTTCTATATCGAATCCAGCACGATACGGACTTTGCTCCGTCTTTGGATTGGACACACAAGGCTCATTGCTTTGAACCGTGTCAACAATACAAACTGTCGTATCCACCGGATTTATCCCAGAATTTTTATGGCACAGATTTGTCATGTCAATCCGTCACTATCGGACTGACAGGCTGGATGCTACGCCTTTTCGCAAGGAAGGCAGACGGCTAATCTCAAATCTTAACGTGTCTTAAAAAAACAGGGAACTACCTGAGGAATACCTCAGCAGGGTTTCGGCTTATGGCGAACTTTGCGGCATAACACTAAATCCGAAAAGAATATGAACACAAAAATGCACCACGCCTTCGCCGATGCAATCCGCGACTATAAAGAGAGACTGATGATGTCAATCTTATTCCGTCTTATGAACCACCTTCATAATAATCGAAGCCGATGAGGACTGAGGAATATACATTGCTCGTCAGGCTTGTGAAGGAGCTGGCGGCTGAGGTCAGAGGTATGAAGTCCGGTCTTGACAGCAAGATAGACCAAGTGGCGAAAAGAGTCACGGAGGCTTTTCGGGGCTTCGGCATTCTCGACCCGGAGGAAGACACATGGACGGAGCAGCAGGTCTGCGAGAGATACCATGTATCACGGCGCACGATGTATTACCACCGCATCAACGGTCGGATACCATTCATCAAGACCGGCAACGGTAAGAACTGCAAGATTCTGTACCGAAAGGCCGATGTGATAGAGTTCTTCTCCGTCCAAAACGCATGACACACACCTACAACACAAATAATTCCGTGCCACACCGATGGCACAAGTTACAAACGACCTCTAAACACCTTTTTAATTTATGGCAAAAGACCTGAATCAAGAAGAAGTGCTTATCGCCCGCAACAACGAGACCGGGCAGGTAGGCGCAGTGACCGGACTCAACGAGGACGGCACACCCCGGATGACCGATGTAAAGTCGGCGAAACTCTCTGACCTTGTGAAATTCTCCAAAGGTCAGAACCCTCTCGAAGCCTTCATGTCGAACTTCGTGCGCCAGTGCAAGAACCCCTCGACATTCGGATTCTTCCGCGTACCAGCCGACCGCTACGACACGGTGGGCACCGTTATCGGCGACTTCGCCAAAGACCCCGTGGCAAATGCCGAGATGCTCAAAAACAATGTAGTCGAGGTGCCACAGGCATCTCAGGATGTGGAGCAGACGTCGGAGCCGAAGGTTGAACAGTCTGCCCAATCCCCGAAACAGGACACCAATTCTGCCGGAAATACCGAGGCCCCTGAAAAGGAGGTGCGACATTCGGCGATAGACGAAAGCCGCATAGACTGGGCCGCGCTCAAAGAGAAATGGGGCATAGACCGCGAACAGCTTGAAAAATCGGGAGACCTCCGAGAGTTGCTCTACAACCGCAAATCCCAGGTCATAACCGTCACTCCGACTTTCGGAGGCGAGAAATTCCCGATTGACGCCCGGATTTCCTTCCGTGCCGATGAAAGCGGCAACATAAAGATGGTGCCTCACTTCATCCACCGCGAACCGAAACTCGATCAGGAGTTCAAGGGCTACACATTCACAAAAGAGGACAAGGCAGCGCTGCGTGACAGCGGCAATCTCGGAAAAGTGGTTGACCTCGTTGACCGCAATGGAGAGAAGGTGCCTTCCTATGTAAGCGTTGACCGCTATACCAACGAAATAGTGTCCGTACCGGCTAAATCGGTATTCGTAAGGGACACCGTGGGACAGACAAAGCTGACGATGGCCGAGATTAACGAACTGAAGCAGGGCAAGGCGTTACCGCCCAAGCAGATAACCGACAAGAACGGCAAGACCTACACCGTGGTTCTCCAGATAAATGCCGACCGCAAGGGTGTGGAATTCGTTCCCGGTGCCGTGAGAAAGCAGGAACAGTCGCAGAGTCAGGAACAGGGCACTACCCAGCAGCAATCGTCATGGCTCACGAAAGACGGCAAGATAAAACCCCTCGGCAAATGGGCCGGCATCCCTCTCTCGGAACAGCAGAAGAACGATTACGCCGAAGGGCGTGTGGCGGAACTTACCAACCGTCTTGACGACAAAGGCAATCCCTGCACCGTCTATCTGTGGTTCAACCCTGAGAAGCAGCGTCCCAACACATCGCTCAACGACCCCCGTGTGAAAGTAGCCGAGGAAAGCAAGGTGCAGGTGGCAGTCAACAATGACGGCAAGACCAACGAGGCGACAAGCAAAGTGGCCGAACCGCTACAGAAATACCAGACTGCGCCAAAGAACGAGGAACAGGCGAAACAGCAACGTAAGCCCAAAGGTCCCAAGATGTAACACGCCTATACACGGGTAATCCCCTGAACTGAAAACGGCATCCGTGAGAGTCCGGAATCTCCGGTGCTTTTTCAAAAGACCACTATCTCCAAATATCCACCAATTATAAAAACGTAAAAATGAAACAGAAAAATCTCATAACAGTCGTGACAGACCACCAGCTTACGGCTGACACAATCGCCAGAGCAATCGGCGCAAACGAAAAGCATGAAGGCTACTACCTCGGCAACGGCTACGCCGTGACATGGACAAACGGACAGCTCGTGGAGGCAACCTTCTCACCGCAGGAGAGATTCGTACTCTCGACAACGATGGAGAGCCGCCTCGCCTACGCCCATAACTTCAAGTTCGCCATGCGCAACTACGATGAGCTTGTCGGCTACAAGAAATCAGCCGAGGATAACAGACAGCTCGACACAATCAAGACTCTGTGGAAGGTGAGCCTGACAGTCGTGAACGCCATGCGCCCGGACATTACCGGAGACCTCGACTTCCTGAGCCTCTACTACTTCATCGGCTGCCCCGTAGATACGCGCCGCGCATGGCTCCCCGTGCTGACAAAAAAAGCCATCCTCCATGCTGTGAACCATGGGCCTCAGAACTGCAAGGAATACGAGAAATGGCTGGAGGAATCCATTTACAACGCCATAGTACAGTGCGCTGAGGAAAACACCGAACTGAAAGGGTCGCCCGCAGTGGAGGAAATATCCGTCGCCGACGCCGCCAGAGACGCGGAATGTGCTGGCGTACCCGCCCCGGCTCCCGGAGAACAGCGAGAGGGAAACAACTATATCGGAGTGATTACCGACCGCTGCCCCCTGTTCAACCTCCCGGCCCTGATGATTCAGGCTGCCTGTGAGCTGGACTACACCCACGAAAAGACAATACTGACCGCATACCGCCTGTATGCCAAGAAACTCATATCATATCCCGCCGTGTTGCAGAACACCATCCCCGGCGGAGTATGGAAAGCGATGCTCCGCAATATGGAGATGCTGCGCTACAACAGCAGGTGGGGCCGCACGGTGAGCGAAGGGAAGCCCTCCAAGTGCCACAACTTCCGCAACGGCGAGAACATATATAACGGATTCGGCATCGTTACCACCGGACTGCACCCCACGGATCTCAGCCGTGATGAGGAAAAGCTCTACAACCTCATAGTCAAGCGTGTCATCGACGCTTTCGCCCCCGATAGCTTCGGCAACGGCCGCAAGTCGAAAGGCGGCAAGAAGAACAACCGCCGTTACCGCAAGGGGAACAAGACAAAAACGGTTAAAACCGCTTGAAATCAAGACAGAATAACCATAACAATTCCTCCCATGTCAGGATAATTTATTATCTTTGCCACTGATTCGACGTCATTATGTTTTTTGTTTCATTTTTGACGCGGATTTAGTGGTTGGACATCGGGAGGGATACCCGGTGTCCTTTTTTCGTTGTGCCGTCATGTAACGGCTCGGAGAAGGATTTCGGCAACCACTATATCCGCATCCCCCGATGAAACATAACATAGAATTGCCGGAGGCAGACTTTTTCCAAGTCTATCTCCGAGGTCATCTAATTGACCATCATTTCCCCCAGAGAAACAATAAGAAATTCATAGAAAACCGCTCCGACGAAGCATACGACACATTCGTGACGTCGCGTCTGGAGGGTAAACCCGTACCGATTGCCCGTGAACTGGCTATGCGGACTTTGCTTGAAGGTCTATATGTTTCCCGCTACGACATAATATATAATGTGGTGGAGGAAAACCTTTGGCTGCGTCTGCCGCCGGAGTATATGCCGGACTTCGCCATGCATCTGCTCGGACAGAAATCAGTCAGCGAGATACTCGGCCGCTACGAGGTCAACGGAGACTTCCTTGACAGGGAGACACATCAGCCGATGCTGACCGAACTTCTCGGAACAATCACCGAAATACTGGACGGTTATGGCTTATAACCGATTACAGACAATGCGCGACAACATCGAGGCGATAAGGCTCGTCCTGCGTCTCGGTGTGGTCGGACGCACTGCGCAAAATGCCGAAGATCGCGAGATATTGCGAAAATATGCCGGTTTTGGTGGCCTTAAATGTATCCTCAATGAAGCCAATGATTTAGAGGACGCCGCCAAATGGAGCAAAACGGATATTGAATTATTCGCCCCGACCGTTGAACTGCGCCGATTGATTCACGACTATTCAAAGGACGACAAGGAGTTTGCGCGGTATATGGATTCTCTGAAAGCCTCCGTGCTGACGGCGTTTTATACTCCGGTTCCCGTCATTGACGCCATATCCGGCTCTCTTAAACAGGCGGGTATAGAGGTGCGGAGTTTTCTTGAACCGTCAGCCGGACAAGGTGCATTTATAGATTCCTTCCTGCGTAACGATATATATCCCGGCGCTGAGGTGCTTGCATACGAAAAGGATTTGCTCACCGGCAAAATCCTGTCCGCCCTGCACCCGTCTATTCTCACACGGATAGAAGGCTTTGAGAAAATCGAGCGCGATTTCAACGGCTATTTCGATGTGGCCGCCTCAAATATTCCTTTCGGAGACTTTGCGGTTGCCGACCCTGTGTATGCCGTGAGCAAGGAGATTGCCTATCGTCAGGCGACTAAGGCTATACACAATTATTTCTTCCTCAAAGCGCTCGACCAAGTGCGTGAGGGCGGATTGGTTGCCTTCATCGCCTCTCAGGGTGTTATGAACGCTGCTTCTCCTTTCATCAGAATGGAGATGGTAAAGCGTGCCGATCTTGTGGCTGCGTTGCGTCTGCCGAACAACACTTTCTCCGATAATGCCGGGACTGATGCAGGTTCAGACCTCATCATTCTGCAAAAGCATACAGATAAGAAAATGCTGTCGGCTGATGAGGAGTTCTTCATACAGTCGATTGTTGACCGTGGCACGAAGGTACCGGGCAACAAGTATCTTATGGCCTTTCCGCAGAATGTGATTTGCACAGATGCGAAGGTTGGTACCGACCCTTACGGCAAACCGGCTATCATCTACAAGCACGAAGGCGGTGTTGACGGCATAGCCCGCGACCTGCGGGATGCACTCGATGACTCGTTGCGTCTGCGCCTTAATCTGGAATTGTATAATTCCAACGGCATCAAACCGCCTACTCCTGACCCTGTAAAGCCGACTATGACACCTGTGCCAGAGCAGGAGGTAAAGACAGAAACGCCGAAAGAAAAGCCTCTTGCCCAAAAAATTGAGCAGAAGAATGAGCCGCTGTTGAAACAGTATCGGGAAATGAAAAAGAAACATCCCGATGCGATTCTGATGTTCCGTGTCGGCGACTTCTATGAGATTTTCGGCAAGGATGCAGTACAGGCTTCAGAGGTACTGGGCATAACGCTGACCCGTCGGCAGAGCGGCGTTGACAGCCGCATCGAACTGGCCGGGTTCCCTCACCATGCCCTCGACACATATCTGCCCAAACTTGTGCGGGCCGGTCATCGTGTGGCTATCTGCGAGCAGTTGGAGGACCCGAAACTGAAACGGACTCCAGAGAAGAAAGTCGATGCGCCAAAACCGACACCTAAAACATCGAAGGTTACAGATACGCCTTTGATTGCCCGGTTCAAGGAAATAAAGGGAGAACATCCCGATGCGCTGGTTCTTTTCAAAATAGGTGATTTTTACGAGACTTTCGGAAAGGATGCAGTAGAGGCCGCTGAGGTGTTGGGCATAACCCTCACCAGAAGGCTGAACGGTAACGCCGACAAGATTGAACTTGCCGGATTTCCGCAACACGCACTCGATGCCTATCTTCCGAAACTTATCGCTGCCGGTAAGAAAGTGGCTCTTTGCGAGGAATTCAAGGACAACAGTCAGCGGATGAAGGTCGTCGAGATAGTTACTCCGCAAGCGAAGGTACAGGACGAGGTCGAATCAAAGCAGGTATCAGTTCAAGCAGCCCCTACCAAGCCGGAGCCTGTAAAGGAAATCGAGACTGACGGCAGACCGGATTATTCCGATAATCCCGATCCTCGACTTTTTGCCTACAATCTTTTCGGCGAACTGGAGCCAATCCAGCAGAAGAACAACCGCCGTCAGCAAATGACGAAGCCGGAGGAAAAACCGCAGCCGGTAAAGGCAACAGGATACCGGAAACTTTCTGACGAAGAACTGGAATTATACGGTTCTCTGAACTGGGATGACAACCCGCCCATCAACGGCTTCTATGAGGCCATGATGTCGATTGCCCATGCCCAGATCGCTGAACGTGAACGGTTGGCAGCTGAACAGAAGGCTTCGCAAGAGGCGGCGGAGGCAGCCGGTATAGCTCCCGGAGAAACATACATAGAAAAGACCGAAGGCGATTTCATCCCTGGTAGCCGGGCCCGTCAGCCGAAAGTCACGGCAATACCCATCGAGCCGAAAGCCCCGGAGCGCGATATGTCGCCCCGTCCTTTCTCGGAGGATATACAGTTCTTCCACCACAACGGTTCAATGGTCGTGGACGGCGGTCAGCTCGGTTTCCTGTCCGATGTGCGCAAGAATGGTGCCACTTTCACGCCTTTGGCTGTCAAGCCCGAGCAGGAGAAACGCGCCATGCTGTATGTAACTCTCTCGGAAACATATCAGAAGCTCTACAACTACGAGGCGGAGACACATAAGCCGAGTGAACACCTGCGCGAACACCTCAATCAGTATTATGATGAGTTCGTGGAGCGTTACGGCAACCTCAACGAGAAGCAGAACGCCAAGTTTATCCTGATGGATGCCAATGGTCGTGACGCTCTGGCGTTGGAGCGCGGCGAGAAGGGACGCTTTGTCAAGGCTGACATTTTCGACCATCCGGTTTCTTTCTCCATTGACGAGGTTACAAGTGTCGATACCCCGTTGGAGGCATTGACCGCTTCGCTCAACAAATACGGCGAGGTAAATCTCGATTATATGTCGTCGCTGGTGGATATGGACGAGGACACCCTCACCCAAAATCTCGAAGGACACATATATTATAATCCCCTTGTGGAGAACTATGAGATAAAAGACCGCTTCATTGCCGGAAACGTCGTTGCCAAATCCGAAGCTGTCAGGGCGTGGATAGACCGTGAGGAGGAAAGAATAAAAGGATTCCCCGGCTATGACGGCATTGAGCCGTATATCGCTATGTCGCAAGACTCCCTCAAAGCGCTGGAGGAAGCCCGGCCCCGCCGCATCGAGTTCGACGAACTGGATTTCAATTTCGGAGAACGTTGGATTCCGACCGGCATATACTCGGCATATATGAGCCATCTGTATGAGACCGAGATAAAGATTGCCTATTCGTCCTCAATGGACGAGTATTCATGTGACGCACCACGCAAGAACATGAAAATCTGGGAGGAATTTTGCGTCAGGGGTTATTACCGAGTCTATGACGGCATGAGTCTGTTGAAACACGCGCTGCATAATACTGTGCCGGATATAAAGAAGTCAATCGGCAAGGACGATGACGGCCACGACATAAAGGTGCCTGACAACGAGGCTATACAGCTTGCCAACACCAAGATTGACGAGATACGAAATGGATTCAGCGAGTGGCTCGAAGCCCAGTCGCCGGAGTTCAAGGAAAAACTCGTTGACCTCTATAACGACAAGTTCAACTGCTTTGTAAGACCGCAGTATGATGGTTCGCATCAGACATTCCCGGATCTGAACATGAAAATCCTCGGAGACCGCTACGGCATCAGCTCCATTTATCAATCGCAGAAGGACTGTATATGGATGCTGAAACAGAATGGCGGTGGCATCTGCGACCACGAGGTCGGGACAGGTAAAACACTGATAATGTGCATTGCAGCGCATGAAATGAAGCGTCTCGGACTCGCTCACAAGCCGATGATTATCGGACTGAAAGCCAACGTAGCCGAGATTGCCATGACCTATCAGTCTGCCTATCCAAATGCCCGGATATTGTTCGCCGATGAAAAGAGTTTCAAGGCTGACAAGCGTGTGGATTTCTTCAACAATATCAAGAACAACGACTATGACTGTGTGATAATGTCGCACGACCAGTTCGGTAAGATTCCCCAGTCGCCGGAAATGCAGCAGCAGATTCTTCAGGCGGAACTTGATACTGTCGAGGAAAACTTAGAGGTACTGAAACAGCAGGGCCACGATATAAGCCGTGGTATGCTCAAAGGTCTGATAAAGCGTAAGGAGAACCTGACCGCCAAGATAGCGACCATACAGTACCAGATGGAGCAGAACAAGGATGCTGTCGTTGATTTCAAGCAGATGGGCATCGACCACATATTTGTTGACGAGTCGCATCAGTTCAAGAACCTGATGTTCAATACCAGGCACGATAGAGTTGCAGGACTGGGTAACTCGGAAGGCTCACAGAGAGCGTTGAATCTTCTCTATGCTATCCGAACCATACAAGAGCGGACTGGCAAGGATTTGGGAGCTACTTTTCTCAGTGGCACAACCATATCCAACAGTCTGACGGAGCTGTATTTGCTGTTCAAATATCTTCGTCCGAATGAACTTGAAAGACAGGATATTCGGTGCTTCGATGCGTGGGCGGCAATCTTCGCAAAAAAGACGACGGATTACGAGTTCAATGTGACCAATCACATTGTGGCCAAGGAGAGATTCAGGTATTTCATCAAGGTGCCGGAACTGGCAGCGTTTTATAATGAAATCACTGACTACCGCACGGCGGAGGATGTAGGTGTTGACCGTCCTGAAAAACGGGAGATACTCCATAGCATACCACCTACTCCGCAACAGGAGGCTTTCATTGAGAAGCTGATGAAGTTTGCCGAAAGTGGCGATGCTACAATTCTCGGCAGAGCGCCATTGTCTGACACCGAGGAAAAGGCGAAGATGCTCATTGCCACGGACTATGCCAGAAAGATGGCTCTTGATATGCGAATGATTGACCCCAATGCAGAGGATGACCCGAACAACAAGGCGAGTCATTGCGCCCGGATGATAGCGGAATACTATCAAAAGTATGACGCACAGAAAGGCACACAGTTCGTTTTCAGCGATCTGGGAACATTCAAGCCCGGCGAGTGGAATGTATATTCCGAAATCAAGCGCAAGCTGATTGAGGATTATGGCATACCTCCGCATGAAATCAGGTTCATTCAGGAATGTAAAACTGAGAGGTCAAGAAAGGCTGTAATACAGGCGATGAACGACGGCGATGTCCGTGTGCTTTTCGGCTCGACAAGTATGCTCGGAACAGGCGTAAATGCCCAACGCAGAGCGGTTTGCATCCATCATCTTGACACGCCGTGGCGTCCCTCTGACCTCACTCAGAGGGATGGCAGAGCCATACGTGCCGGCAACGAGATTGCCAAGTTATACGCTGATAATAAGGTGGATGTAATAATCTATGCCGTTGAGAAGTCGTTGGATTCCTATAAGTTCAACCTTCTCCACTGCAAGGCGACATTCATCGACCAGCTTAAATCCGGCGCACTCGGAGCGCGAACCATCGACGAGGGCGCAATGGACGAGAAGAACGGCATGAATTTCTCGGAATACATGGCTATACTCAGCGGTAACACCGACCTGTTGGAGAAGGCGAAACTCGAAAAGCGCATTGCTGCATTGGAGAGTGAGCGTAAATCCTTCAACAAGGGCATCGGCGATTCACGTTTCAGACTCCAGACCATCAGCCACGACATTGCCAACAACGAGGCGGCGATTGAGAGGATGAAAGCCGACCATGTCCGGTATGAGGCGGTTGTCCAACGAGACAAGGACGGCAACCCTGTCAATAATCTCACTATCGACACCTGCAATCTCTCCGACGAGAAGAACATGGGCATACATCTTCAGGGGCTGGCACAGCGTACCGACACCCACGGTCAATATCAGCGTATCGGAGAGGTCTATGGCTTCCCGATAAGCATTATATCGGAGCGGACAGTCGTTGACGGCAGAGAAGGCGTCCAGAACCGCTTTGTTGTCGAAGGCAACTACAAATACAAGTTCAACAACGGCTTCATCGCCATGAGCGACACCCATGCCGCCTGCATGAACTTCGTAAACGCTCTTGAGAAGATACCCGGCATCATCGCCCAGTACGAGGAACGCACGGCCAAACTCAAGGCCGATGTTCCGACCCTCGAAAGCATCGTGTCAAAGACATGGGGCAAAGAGGATGAACTGAAGCAGCTCAAATCCGACCTTGCCGCCCTCGACCGCAAAATTACCGCCGAACTTGCTCCGAAGCACGATGAAAAGGACGGCGAGGAAGTCAAGCGGAATGAGCAGCCACAGCAATCCCAGCGGGTCGAAAATCCGGCTCAATCCTCCGACTCAAAGGAGTCAATGGTGGCGGAACCTAATGCTCGTTATTCTCAATCGTCTATAAAATCTATCACATCCCGACCATCTTCGCCTAATTTCAAAAGGCTTTGAGAAGAAAAAACGGATGTTGTTGAAAAATACAACGTCCGTTTTATTTTTAATCCAAAAATAAATTGTAACTTTGTAAGCGAATAGCAATGGCGGTTGGTGACGACCACCGCTTCAACATATTGCATTCGTATTGACTCGTAAAGGGAAACTGCTAATTTTCATTGATAGACGAGGACATACGGAGCAATCGTGTCGTATTTTTACGCAAATACGGCACGGTCTGCATACGTCCGTCTATCAGCCTTTAGCAGTGGCTCCTTTACAGGTGTATGCAGATTCGTGCCTTTTTATAATATCGGCAGGAGTTTGCATTACAAAAATGTAAACTCCTGCCTGTTATATGAAGCCACAAGAAAAAGCTGCCGGTACGAAAGATCGAATATTGACAAGGATATTGCCCCTCTTCCTTGTAAACAATTATGAGTCCATAACCATAGGTCTGATGGAGGATGCGACTCGTATGACAAGGGGGACCATATACCGTTACTTTGACAACAAGGAAGACATCTTCAAGCAGGCACTATTCCGCTATTATGACTCACCGCAAAACGTGCTGTTTGCCATACAACCGGAGAAGCACAATCTGACCGAGTATTGGAAACTGAAGATACAACAGCTTGAATGCGCCTACTCTTATCTGAGGGAATACGGCATACTTGTTGATATGCTCGCAATATCCCACTACATTGAGATACAGGGAATGCGCATTATCCCATCGTTTAGTGAAATGATAGCATCACACAAACACAGGAATCTCAAATATTGGTCATTGGTTCTCAGGAACACGCCTGACATTTCCTTGAACATTAAAAGAATCTCATATTTGAGAGTTGGGCAAATATACCACGGCATCTTCCTGCAATTATGTTCAAACTATCCTAAGGGGAAGTTAAGTTTACCACCCATCAAATTTCCGTAATTTGAGCAAATAATTAGTTAAGCAGCATAAAGTTTTTGTCAGTAAGGACTCTATGCGCTGTTTCAGCATACTTTTCAAGATATACGTGTTCCGGCACATAGGGTGGAGTGAACATCTTGTCAAGTCCATGGTTGATGAGCCACCTCATAATCGGTTTACCCGACCAAAATCCATAATAAATGTTCTCTACCATAGCTCCTGACATTACTTTGGGGTAATAGCTCATTTGTCCGAAATCGACATATGACTTACCTCTGGTTTCCGCCTCCTTGACAGTTCTGAAGATAGTATTGAGATATAACACTTTGGAGTCATCATCTTTGTACCTGAAGCCCATATATAGAGGAATTAGATTGTTCTCATTCTCCAAAATTATGACCATTACCCGAATTTCATCGGTGTCGTTGTCTCTTGCAACAAGGAAGAATGAGCCTTCCCCCAGCAAATCATTTGTAGCTTCGAAGAATTTTTCGTTAAGAAATTCAAACTTGATTTTAGCTTTGTCAAGAACTTTCCGATATAGATATGTGAATTCCTTAACCGGCTCTCCACCATAATCATTTATAATTTCCCAATGGAAAGACCGATCGAAGAGGCCTTTAAACTTGCGATATCGTTTTCTATTCTTTTTTCTTAAAGCATCAGGATAGGACACACCAGGCAATATTGGAATTGCATTGGTTGGGAAAGACACTACAAACTTATAGTCCGATGTCAGAACGTCCCTGACATACTTTAATCCGCGCTCCCTCACATCTTTTACGAGTACGAAGTAGGATTTTACCAATTGGCTCATCCTCTTTATTTCACCGCCTATTATATCGGCGACTTCATTTTTTTCTTCATCAGTGAGATTTGGGACATATTCTATGAAATGCTCACAAGTTGCCGCGTATGATCCTGTCACGAACGTGCGAAGTTTCAAGAAAGAAGGGAATACTTTCCGAATACCTCCAATCCACTTCTTCGCTTTGCCGGCGGAAGCGATGTGGATTAAATCCATATTATAGCAGAAACAAGGAACAATTGCTATTATATCGTTTCCCTTAAAAACCTGAAGATAGTGGAACTCTACATCATCGAATTCTCCAAGCTCGTTTGCCTTCATAAAGGCACGGCTTTTGATTATGTCAGAACCGTAAATTTTCTCCCAGTCTTCTGGTTTGATGTCGTCGATTGTGGCGCACCATTTAGCAGTGAAACTACTTGACATATCTTTCCAATCCGTATTTGTCGAATAGTCTGATCAACAGACTGACCAGACCGTCCATGTCCTCTTTAGTGTGGCTTGCCATTACACTGATACGAAAACGTGTCAGATTTGCCGGTACCACCGGAGGTGTCAGATCATTGATGAAATATCCGTTGTCAAAGGCATCTTTCACCATATATGTAAGAACTGTTGCGTCTCCCACGATAAGAGGAACAATTGGTGTCTGCGTATTCAATATATTGAATCCCGCTGCTCTCAACGCATTATGCAGATAAGAAGTGTTCTCTCGCAATCTCCTCACTATGTCCGTATTATTCATTGCATTGAACACCTCTATTGCTCCAGCACATACCGCCGGGGGCAGCGATGTAGAGAACATATTACTGCGGGCGTATATACGCAGGTAGTCAATGATTTTTTGCGAGGCCGTGATATAGCCGCCTACTGTGCCGACAGCTTTGCTTAGTGTTCCTGTGACAATTATATTGTCTCGTTCCATTATTCCGTAATGGGAAAGTGTTCCTGCGCCTTTGTCTCCAATGACTCCAGTGGCGTGTGCTTCGTCAATCAGAAGTATTGCGTTGTATTTCTTGCAGAGGGCAAGAATCTCCGGAATGTTGGCAATATCGCCGTCCATACTGAAAACACCGTCGGTGGCGACCATTATACCATTAGGGTACTGTTCTGCGTTTGCAGCAAGCATTTTCTCCAGATGCGCCGTATCTCCGTGTTTGAAACGAAGCATCTTTGCGCCGGATAATACAGTAGCGTCAAGAAGACTTGCATGGTCGAGTTTGTCGTGAATAATCAGATGGTTGGGACGTAAAAGGCCAGCAACAGCACCTAGATTGGCAGTATAACCAGATGAAAACAACATGGCATCGTCAAATCCTGTCTTTTCGGCTATTACTTTTTCCAATTCATTATGATAGATGGTAGTGCCGGTGAGTAACGGTACACTCCCAGAGCCAATTCCGAATTCTTTTGTTACCTCGACAGCCTTTGCAACAACTTCGGGAAGTATGGTAGCCCCAAGGTAACTATTAGAACCGAATACAATGACTTTAACAGTCTTTCCAGTATGTCGGTTATAAACCATACACTCTCTGTCGCAGGCACTTATATGTGGATGCTTTTTCAGGCTATTGAGACCGGCTGCCTCATGCAGTCGTAACTCCTCCTGAAAATCAGTGACTTTGCCAAGTATAGACCCATCCTTACTGGTCTTATTGGCAGACATGTTTACAGTGTATTTCATAATTGTTAAAATTATAACGTATATTATAACGCAAAGTTAGCTATTATATTTGATAATGAGATAAAATTTGTCAGAAAAAAATATTCTACTCCTTGTATTTTCTCGAATCATTATATTTTAGTAACTTTGCAGAAACATATAACTCGCAGAGAGCAATGGGCAAAGGAGAATCTAGCAAGGGCGGTGCCAGCCGTCAAAAAATACTTTTGGAGGCATTCAAGCTGTTCGCCACGATGCCTTATGAGCGTGTCTCTTTTAGTGTAATGGAAAAAGAGATTGGTATAAGCCGAGGATCTATGGTCTATTATTTTGGCAATAAGGAAGGACTCTTTCAGGAAGTATTGAGCACTCTTGTGTATGGGACATCTTCAATTAAGGCAGTCCCTGAAGCATATAGATTATCGTTATGTTCGTTCTACCATTATTTTATCGAGACGCTAAAAAGAGAGCAGGAAAAGATTTTACAAATTGGAATCGTCAATCTTAATGAGGCTCTTATGCGTATAGAGAATTCCGCCTTGACATATATTGAAAACTTCAAAGAAATGACCGCCCAATGGTTTGATGAAGAACGACAGATATGGATGTCAGTAATTGAGAATGCTGTTTCAACCGGAGAACTTAAACCAATTACGGATATTACGGCACTTAGCCATGTTTTTGAGGATTGCTATTTAGGTTGTGCTTTCACGGGTGTATTTTCCGCAAATGGATATGATATAGACTCTCTTAAAAAGTCATATGATCAAATATATACTATATTAAAGACATAGGTAATCACATCATTTTACTACTACACAATCTATTTTTTATCGAAAATCTCCAGAATTGGGCTGATGACAATTTTAATATAACTTTGGCGTGTTTCAATCAGTTTAATATTTGGATTTGTTGTGATTAAATATTGGATTGAGTCAGATGATTCAATGGATTGCGGCCTGAAGTATAAATTGGTTCTTTCTCCAACATTTTGTGTAGAGATACCCTTACATATAAACCGTCGGCCATCAATTATTAATGCAAAATCATGATTAATCAATGAAGACATACTTTTGCTTTCAATCTCTTGTGCAATAAAAATAGGCATATCAGTATCCCGGCATGATGTAATCTGAGAGATGTTAATTTTCTCTATATAATGGAATTCAGAAATGATTATACCAACAAGCAACAAAATTGATATTATAACAATTATTCCATATCTTTCCAATATATGTGGCTTAGATGTTAATATTTCATTTAACTCCTTACAATGCGCTTGTTTCATATTTCAAACATCTAGCTGGTTTTTTACTAACGAATAATACAATCCTTTCTTACATATTAGATCATCATGACACCCCTCCTCTGCAACAGAGCCATTATCAAGGACAATAATATTGTGTGCATTCCGTACTGTACTAAGTCGATGAGCGATAATGATGGAAGTCTTACCATTCAAAAACTTATTTAAGGAATTCATAATTTCTTTCTCATTGTTGGCATCTAAAGAGTTAGTTGCTTCATCAAGTAAAATATAATCCGGGTTCTTATATATAGCTCTTGCAATTAATATTCTTTGCTTTTGCCCCATGCTGAGACCTTTGCCATCGTTGCCAATTATTGTTTGGTATCTTTCAGGTAAAGACTCAATTAAAGAATCAATATTTGCTATTTGTGCCGCATTTCGAACTCTTTCCATATCAATTTCTGATTTCTTCCCCGGTGCAATATTTGAGGCAATTGTATCAGAAAAAATATAACCATCCTGCATTACAGTGCCACACATTTTTCGCCATTCAACTAAGTTGTATTGACTCAGTTTGTTGCCCCCAATTAGAACTTCTCCACAATCTGGTTCATAAAATCCTAAAATCATTTTCAAAAGAGTAGTTTTCCCGCTTCCACTCAAACCTACTATAGCTGTGCATTTGCCTTTTGGAATTGTAAAAGTTACATCTTTTATTGTATATACGTCAGAAAGTTTGTCATACTTGAAAGATACATTTGAAAAAACTATTGAATCACTTTTAAAATTATGAATTAATTCTTGTTCTTCTGGTATCTCATCTTTTATTTTGTATATACTATTAAGTCTTGCAACACTCAGTTTCGCATCTTGTAGTTTGCGCATGAATATGACAAATTGTTCTACAGGGCTATTAAGTTGACCTATAATAAACTGGATTGCTATAAGCATGCCAAGTGTCATATCTCCGTTTATGGTATATGCAGCCACAAATGCCGTAATGATGGCATTTTTTGTTTGATTTATTATCAATGCTCCTGATGTTTGATATTGAGATAGTGCGAGGCCCTTTTCAAGAAGTTTGTATATCTTAACCTGAATTTTCTCCCAATCCCATCTTTTTTGATCCTCACATCCATTTAATTTGATTTCTTGCATACCATATATTAATTCATATACATTGCTTTGGGTGGCAGCATTTTGGGCAAACATTCGACTGTCTAAAATCGCCCGTTGTCTCATAAATATTGTAATCCAAAGTAGATATATGGCACTTCCAAAGAAAAATATCATAAAAATCAAAGGATTATATAATAATAGGACAATTCCAAAGATTATAATTGTAATGATGGAAAAGACAAAGTTTAAACTAATATCTGTTAGGAAGTCCTTGATACGTGTGTGATCTTCTATTCGTTGAATGATATCTCCAACCATTCTTGTATCAAAGAATGATATTGGAAGATTGGTTAATTTGAGAATGAATTCTGAAATAATAGATATGTTGACTTTCATTCCTATGTGTAACAAAAGCCAATTTCGAATAAAATCAATTAGATTTGAGCTTACAATTAATACAACTTGTGCTATTAATATGATTATGACAAAATTAATGCTTTTATGGGCAACTCCATAATCTACAATAGACTGAGTTAAGAATGGAAACATTAGTAACAATAAAGAACAAAAGAGCATCCCTATAACAATATTAAGGATATGCGGTCTTATCCCTTTAAGATGTTTTACTAGCCATTTTAAATTGTCTGTTTTATGAAACTTTTGAGGGTTGGGAGTCTTAAAGGTAGGATCTGGTTCTAAACAGAGCACCATTCCTGTCTGAGATTCCTGATTTAGCCAACACTGACGCATTTCGCTGTCTGTATATCCTTAATTCCGCAACACTATTATCAATTAAACTTTTTAAGTACCTGAGCAACAAA
>OITA01000018.1_pt1 | contig 51436 bp, 40 predicted proteins | sample 1586621 | NCBI WGS metagenome assembly OITA01 (sample SAMN02674970, study PRJEB24791) | human gut metagenome, SKBSTL043 | isolation source: stool | host: Homo sapiens | place: USA | reverse complement strand
CGGCGACCACCGAGATCTACACTCTTTCCCTACACGACGCTCTTCCGATCTCCTGCTGCGAGAGCCAAGACTGGTCCTGATGGTAGCGCATGTAGGCGTAGTAGGTCGTATCGACCGACTTGTCCGCCGTCACGACGCGGATGTTGAAGAGGCTTGCCACGAAACCGTTGTCCTCCATCAAGTCTGGGTAGAGGGTCGGAGAGATGGCGTCCGTACTCTGGACGGCTGACATGTCGAAGCCAAAGGAGGCAGCGATGGAACTGAGAGCACCACCCGAGCTGACAGGGTTCTCTATCTCTGGCGCCATGGTCGTGCTGGTTGTGTAGGTGCGGGGCACGTCCACGATGATGATGGCAGAGACTACCGCCGCTACGGGCAGCAGGGCCACAAACCACCATTTCTTCTTCCACAGGCGGCGGCCTATCTCCCTCAGGTCGATGGTGTCGTCCTCGTCGGTCGTTGCGGTGTCCTTGGTCGTTGTGGTATCCTTGGTCATGGTGGGGGCGGAAGGAGTGGATGGGCTTTCAGCCTGTGTGTCCACATGCTCCTCCGTAGAGGTCTCCAAGGTGGATTCCTCTATCGTGTCTTTGGATTCGCTTTCAGAAGAGGCGGTTGCCTTCTTCTGCTCCCGCTTCTTCTGAAACTCTTCCCATTTACGCTTGATATCGAATCTGTTCATGATTTTTCAAAGTGTCCTTGTTGATGGATCTGACGTGTGCGGCTCGCTCCTTGCTATCGTTTACTTCAAGAGGTTGGCGATGGTGGCGATCACGGCGGCGATGGATGCCGCGCTTGAGCCAATGCTCAGCGTCTCAGCCAGCGACATCTTGCTCTGGGCCTTGGTCGGAACGAAGATCTCACATCCTGGCTCCACCTTGGCGTCATGGCCCACGCGGGCCACACTACCATTCATATAAAGAATATAGGTCTGGCGCTTTTTCGCGTCGCTCGCAAAGCCACCTGCCTGATCGATGTAGTAGGAGACTTTCTTGCCGGCTACGTAGCCCACGGTGTTGGAGTGGAGCACGGCACCGTTGATTTTCACCGTACCGTTGTACACGGGGATGACCAGGCGGTCGCCGTCGCGGAGGATGATGTCAGCGTTGCCACCAGGATTGCGCATGGCTTCGTCCAGACGGATACCCACGGGGTAGTAGTCGGGGATGGTGTAGCGTTGCATCTCCACGTCGTTGGCTTGCTTCATCACGGTAGTGGCACCAGCTGCGTTGGAACTTCTGGTGGCTATCTCCAGGAGGTTCTTCTGCTGCTGCTCACGCGCCATGCGCTGAATCTCCTGCATACGGATGCGCTCCGTCTCGTTGGTCTTTCTCTCCAGGTGTGCACCCGCGACGTAGGCCATATTGGTCGGGCCACCACAACGGCGCATGATGTCGGAGAGGCGGGCGTTGCGGGTCTTGAGCGTATAGGTTCCGGCAAATAGTACCTGACCGCTCACCTCCACGTTCTGCTGCTCGTTGTAGCCAGGGCTGCGGTGGACGAACACCTGGTCGAATGGCTGGAGAACGAAGCCCGGTTCGCCGTCGATGACAAAGCCATCCTTCAGGGCGAAGGTGTAGGTCTGGGCGAGGATGGAGTCCGTCTCCAGGGCGCGGGGATTGATGATTCTGCGGCTCACGTCCACACGTACGGTCGAGGCCTTCATTGTCAGTCCGCCTGCCTGAAGGATGAAGTCCTCCAGCGTCTCGTTGTCTGCATATTGATATATACCGGGATATTGCACCTCTCCGTCTATGGTCAGCGTCCGTTCCTCTTGCATGTCCGTACGTGTTGGTACGAAGAGAATGTCGCCATTCTGCAGCGGGATGTCGGCTGCACGACCCGTCAGAATGCCCTCCACATCGACAGAGACGACTTCCAGGGTGCGGTCGGCCTTGAGACGGTGCATGACGGCTCGGGCGGTAAATGCCTCCTCGGTCACGCCTTCGGCAGCTTGTAGCAACGACTTAACGGTATTGATGTCGCCGCCCACCTCATACTGACCTGGGCGGAACACGGCGCCGCGCACCTCCACCATATTGTCGTAGCGGGCGATGACGGAATCGACATCCACGGAGTCGGCATCCGACATGCCGAAGCTGGAGGTGTCAAACTCGTTGACGTTGTAGATGGACCATTCGCGTCCCGTCTTGCGGAAGACGCGTACGGACTTCGTATAGGCGTCGCCAGAGAAACCGCCTGCGTAGCGGATGAGGGAGGCGAGGCTCTCGTTGCGTTTCATCTCGTAGTACATCGGACGCTTCACCTTGCCCGTGATGTTGACAAGGCAGTCGTAGGCTCCGACCACGATCACATCGTTGTCGGCCAGATGGACGTTGCCACGCTGCTGGCCGTTGAGGATGTAGTCATAGACGTCGATGACGGAGATAAGCTTGTTGTTGCGATAGACCTTGATATTGCGGAGCGTACCCAGGTCGCTGATGCCACCAGCCAGGTAGAGGGCGTTGAATACGGTGGCAAAGGAAGAGACAGTATAGGTGCCCGGCGTGTTGACCTCACCCATCACATTGACCAAGATGGTGTGGGTTTGGCCTACTGAGAGGCGGATGCTCGAACTGCTGTAGCGGCGGCCCAACTGCTGCTTGACGCGGGCGTTGGCCTGGGCTACGGTCAGGCCGCTCACCTGAACGGGGCCGAAGCCCTCGATGGTGAGGACACCGTCCGGGGCCACGGTGGCCTGGATGGACTTCTGTGAGGCGCCATAGATGTCGATGAAGACGTTGTCGCCAGGGCCGAGGCGGTAGTTCTTGGGCAGGGCCATGTTGACATTGGGCTCGAAGGAGAGGTTCTCGTTGCTGAAGATGTCGCGGCCGAAGACCTGCTTCTTCTTGCGTTTCAGGGCCTCGACCAGCTCCTCGTACATCTGGGCCGTGTCGCCCGGCAGGATGCCGTTGAGCTCCTGTTGCATCAGGATAAACTCGGGATCGGTCTCGTCATATTTCTTGTTGGCGGTCTTTTGGTCGCGCAGGTCCTTCAGTCGCTGGCTGGAATACTGGTTCGACTCCATCTGCGCCTGGTTGTAGTCTTGCATCGTCTGCTCGGCCACCTGCTGGCGCGAGAGTTTGTCCTTGCCCGGCGTGACCTGGCCGTTGTTCGTACGGCTGCGGTCGTCGCCTTGCTCCACGCCGTCTGCAGCACCCATGCTGGTGTTCTTCTTCATGCGCTGATACTGGTCGCGGACGCGCCGTATCTGCGATATTTGCACACCGTTTTGCATGAGTTTGGTGACAATCTGTGCCTGGGAAGTGCCTTTCTGATATTCCTTGGCAATATATTCCATCACTTGCGAGTCGGACATACTCGACTGCGCATAAACTCCTGCCGCACAGAATGTCAGCATCAGGAGAAGCAAAACTTTCTTAAGATTACCGCGAACAAAATCCGTTGTCATCACGTAGTTGTTATTTTTTCTTTATAGATAATAACTCTTATTTTTCTAATTTGTTGCAAAGATAGCTACTTTTTTTCTTTCTGAGAAACTTTTCCCGCAGTTTTGGCCTTGTCCGCCGTTGTCCTCAGTTTTCCTTCAGTTTTTCCCCTGTTTACCTTCGGGATGCCTTCGGGAACCGTTCGGGATGCGGCAGAGAGAGGCAGGGCTGTCGGTAGCTTAGTACCACTGGATGGCGTTGCTTACGCCCGAGCGTTTGTCATACTTGAGTGCGTCGGTCAGCGTGGCCGCGTTGCAACGGAACGTGAAGTTGTATGACGTGTAGGGCGAGAGGACGACCGAGGCGCTCATGTTGAAGCAATGGAGGTCGCGCGAGAGGCTTGCCGTGGTCATGCTCATCTTGTGATTGTCGAAGTCGTAGCCCGACGAGAAGTTGATGTTCCACCCGTCGGAGATGCGGATGTTTCCGCTGAGGTTGAGCGTCTGCGAGAACTTGTAGGGGTAGCGCATCCGGTTGTAGTTGAACTTGCCTTCTGTGTTCTCGCGCATGGTGATGCCATAGCCGATGGTGAGCGACCAAGGCATGTTGAAGCGCATGTAGCCGTCGGCGTCGGTTTCGGCCACGCCGCTACCGCGCTTCTTTGCGCCGTGCTTGCCGCGCTCCATGTCGTCATCGACGTTCGACTCGATGTCGGTGTCCAGTCCCTCGTCGTCCTTGTCTTCCTCCTTACTATCTTTGCTGCTGCCGCCTCCGAACCACTTCTTGAGTTTCTCGGGATTGATCGTGAACGAGAAGTTCTGGCTCATACCCTGGAAGCGGGGCAGACGGCCGTAGCCCCACTCGGTATGGTTGCCGACGTAGGGTTTGCCGTGTTCGTCCAGCTCGTAGGCGTAGGTGGCAAACTGGGCGTTGACGGAGAAGGTGTAGTTCTTCCACCACTTCAGGTGCAGCCTCATGCCCAGATCGCTCCAGCGATGGTAGTCGGTGGCAGCATTGTAGCTCATGTTGAAGCCCAGTTCGTCGATGATGCTGATCTTGCGGTAGCCTGTGGAGTCTTTGTCGCTCTTGACCTTCATCTCGATGTTGTTGCTCACGTCCCAGGCGATCATCTCCGTCTTGTTGCGTCCAGGGACGCTGTAGAGTTCGTTCTGGTAGGGGGAGTACTCCACGAGATGCACCTCGCCGTTGGCGTCGGTGTATTGGTAACTATCGTAGTAGCCGTAGCGGCGCGCGCCAAAGTTAGGTGCATAGGAGAGCGTCACCTGCGGCGTGATGACATGGCGGATGGCCTGGATCTTGTCGCCGAAGATCTTCTTGCTCGGTGTCCAGAATCCATATATCTTCGAACTGGCTGCCAGCGACAGGCTCCAGTTATAGACGTTGTAGAAGCCGTGGATGGTGTCGGTGCGCTCCTTAGAGGCCGCGTCGTCCCAGGACCGGTTGATCTTCTTGGTGTACATGCGGTCGGTGAAGCTCAGCGAGGGTGTGATGTTGATGACGTCGAAGAGCGTGAAGTTGGCCTGCACGGGGATGGTGTGCTGCAGTCCGTTGCGCCAGTCGTCGATGAGGTTGGAGTGGAGCAGCTGGTCCTCCTTCGTGGTGATGCTGTTGCTCATCTGGCCCGTGTAGCTGACGGAGATCTTCTCGTACCAGCGTTCCTTGCCAGCTCTGTTCTTGCGGCGGAAGGGGTAGAATCGGGCGATGCTCACATTAAGGTCTGGCAGGGTGAGCGAGATGACGCTGTTGCGCATGTTCTGCGAGAGGTTGGCCGTGGTGCTGAGCGACATGCCGATGGAGGAGAAGCCCGTGCTGTAGCTGACGGAAGAGGTGCGGGTCGACTGGGTCAGCGTCTGCGGGTTGTACATCGAGTTGAGGTTGTTGCGCTCATAACTCGATGTGGCGAAGTTGACGCTCGCCGAGAGTTGGCTGAAGGGACTGGCCTTCGGGTCCTGGCGATGGTTCCATTGGATCTTGAAGCTCTCCTGCTTGGTGTAGTCAGGCATTCCCTTGTCGCCTGTCTTCGTGTTCTGATAACTGAAGTAGAACGATCCGTTGTGGCGGTATCTTCTGCGGTAGTTGCTGGCCGCGCTCAGGCCCCAGCTGCCCTCCGTGTAGATCTCGCCGAGCAACTTCAGGTCCCACTTGTCGCTGATGGCGAAGTAGTAGCCTCCGTCGCGGAGATAGAAGCCGCGGTCATTCTCCTCGCCATAGGAGGGCATGATGAAGCCCGAACTGTATTTCTTGGAGAACGGGAAGAAGCCGTAGGGGATGGCGAGGGGCAGGGGCACGTCGGCCACGACCAGATAGGCGGGACCGAAGACCACGTCCTTGCCCGGACGTACCTTGGCACGAGAGAGGGCGATGTAGAAGTCGGGGTGTGGATCGTCGCACGTCGTGTAGCGTCCGTGCTTGAGATAGACGGTGCCCGTGGAATCGCGCTTGCCGATCTCGCCTCGCATAAAGCCGTCATCCTGAGCGGTATAGACGCCACGAATGAGACCCTTCTGCGTCTTGAAGTTGTAGGCCATCGTGTCGCTCTCATACTCCGTGTTGCCCAGAGAGAAGACGGGACTGCCCTTGATGCCGTTCTCCGCCGTGCTGTCCTTGGTGCCCGTGGCGCGCACCAAGGAACTGTCGAGGTGCATATAGACCTTGTCGGAGGTGAGCTTCATGTTCTGATAATCGTTCTGATAATCGACCTTCGAATCACCGAAGAGGCGTGCAGAACCGCCTATGGCGTCATAGACAATGGAGTCTTCGGCGGAGAACTTCACGGGGGCGTCAATGCCCTTGCGACTGGCTTTCATGATGCTGTCGGCACGGAGCGAATCGTCGATATGCTGGTTGAAGGCCCGGATGGCTCTTTCGAGACTGTCCAGGACCAGAGTGTCTGTAGGAAGGGTGAGGGAGTCGGTTGCGGCGTTGGCTCCTGACTGTCCATCGGCTATACCCTCCACGGGTAGCGCGTTGTGGAGGGTAGTGTCCTGGCCTGATCCTGCGGAGAGCGAATAACTCGCCCCCAAGGTGAGAGGCATGACCCATTGGGCTGCCGCCAATGCGACTGCCGCCATCAAGAGGATGATAACCGTATTCTTTCTCATGAGCTTTGAAGGTGCAAAATTACGGAATAAATGCCTAACAGCACTATGTTTTGTCGTTTTTAACCATTTATTATAGGAGAAGATGGACGGAAACAGAGGGGAGGAAAGCCCAGGAAAGTCATTCTTCTGCTCGTGTGGACTCGCCGGGTATTTGCCACAAGAGTTGGTAAGTGTGGTAAAAGATAATAAAATGCAAATGTTTCTCAAAATTTTCTCTCCCTTTGTGCCTATTCTCGATTCTTTTTTGTACATTTGCATCGTTAACAGACATTTGATATGTCATTTTTATAACCTAAATCCATAAGCATAATGGAAATACCTTTCGCAGAATCATGGAAGATCAAGATGGTTGAACCCATCCGTAAGAGTACGCGCGCAGAGCGTGAGGAGTGGCTGAAGGCCGCCAATTATAATGTGTTCCAGCTGAGGGCCGAGCAGGTCTATATCGACTGCCTTACCGATAGTGGTACGGGATCGATGAGCGACCGCCAGTGGTCCGCTATGATGCTGGGCGACGAGAGCTACGCAGGTGCGACGAGTTTCTATAAGTTTGAGGAGACGGTCCGCAGGATTCTCGGCCTCCACTATGTCATCCCGACCCACCAGGGACGTGCCGCTGAGAACGTGCTCTTCTCTTTCCTTGTCAAGGAAGGCAACGTCATTCCGGGCAACGCCCACTTCGACACGACCAAGGGTCATATCGAGGCCCGCAAGGCTTTTGCTATCGACGTGACGACCGATGAGGCCAAGGATGCCCAGCTCGAAGTTCCCTTCAAGGGTAACGTCTCTCTGGAAAAACTGGAGAAGGTGCTGAAGGAGAATCCGGGCAATGTGCCTTTCATGGTCTTGACCGTCACCAACAATACCGTTGGTGGTCAGCCCGTGAGCATGGAGAACATCAAGGCTACCTGCGCCCTCTGCCATCGTTATGGCGTGCCTGTCGTCATGGACTCAGCCCGTTTTGCCGAGAACGCCTATTTCATCAAGACCCGCGAGCCGGGCTACGCCGACAAGACCATCAAGGAGATCGTCCTGGAGATGTATGCCGACGCCGATGCTGCCACCATGTCCTGCAAGAAGGACGCCATCGTCAATATGGGTGGATTTATCGCCACGAGAAAAGAGGACTGGTACGAGGGAGCAAAGAGCTTCTGCATTCCTTACGAGGGCTACCTGACCTATGGTGGTCTCAATGGTCGCGACCTTAATGCCGTAGCCGTCGGTCTTGACGAGAATACGGAGTTTGACATGCTGGAGACCCGCATCCACCAGGTGCAGTATCTGGCCAAGAAACTTGACGAGTATGGCATCCCCTACCAGCGTCCCGTGGGTGGTCATGGTGTGTTCATCGACGCTGACAAGGTGCTCACGCACGTGCCCAAGGAGGAGTTCCCGGCACAGACCCTGACCTGTGAGCTCTACTTGGAGGCTGGCATCCGTGGCTGCGAGATTGGCTATATGCTGGCCGACCGCGATCCCGTGACGCATGAGAACCGCTTCGGAGGCCTCGACCTGTTGCGTCTTGCCATCCCTCGTCGCGTCTATACCGACAACCACATGGACGTCATCGCCGCCGCGCTCAAGAATGTCTATGACCGCCGCGAGCAGGTGACCCGTGGTGTTGCCATCGAATGGGAGGCTCCGCTGATGCGCCACTTCACGGTTAAACTGAGAAGACTGTAGTCTCTCTCTCTTCCTCCCGTGCCTAAGCTCCTTGGGATAGGCTGTCTTGTGTACCTAAGTTAGGTCAAGGCTTGTACGTAAGTTAAGGCCAGCCTGATACATAAGTAATGTCGAGCCTTGTATATAAGTAGGCTTGTCCCTCTATAATATATAAGGAGAAAGGCTGGATGAGGCTGATTATACCATTCATCCGGACTGTTGTCTGGGGCGAAGAATCGCCTAAGACAATAGTCCGGATATTTTTTTCTCCTCTCCATGGTGTCCTGGGTTTGTATAGCAATAGACAAGGTGTCATATAGTACTGGACAACTTGTCATGTTTGCGGTCATGGCACGTTGCTTGCCTTTATAGAAGTGTAACAAAGATAATAGTATAGCATTAGTGAACAAAATGGATTGGTTTTCCACATAAGAGTTAGTTGATTGACAAAGTGTTGTTAGATTATTTGGAAGTGAATACTTGCTGAACCATCCCGATGGTTCAGGTTTCATAGACTTTCCCGGTGGCTTGAGACAAGTCGCCGGGATTTTTTGTCCTTTCCAGCGCTTCTACTTGCCTTCGAACCACAGTCTTGGGGCCATTGCCATAAAAAATATAGGAGAAGACCAAAAAAAACGCCAGATTTTGCCCGTCGTATTATTTTTTTTTCTACTTTTGCAGTGATTAAAATACAACTTAAAATACAAATCTTAAAATTCAAATCTTAAAGGACAAAACGACTATGTTATTAAATTACATTTGGATAGCCTTTTTCGTCATTGCCTTCCTCTTTGGGCTGGTGGAATTGTGCTTCATGGGCAACACGGAGGTATTCACCAACATGGTACAGGCCACCTTCGACTCTTCCAAGACCGCTTTTGAGACCTCTTTGGGCCTCACGGGCGTATTGGCCTTGTGGCTTGGCATCATGAAGATAGGCGAGCGAGCCGGAGCGGTCAATGTGCTGGCGCGTGTTCTCAGTCCTGTCTTCACCAAACTCTTCCCTGACATTCCGAAGAACCATCCTGTCATGGGCTCCATCTTCATGAACATCGCGTCCAATATGCTGGGCCTTGACAATGCTGCTACCCCCACAGGACTGAAAGCCATGCAGCAGATGCAGGAACTGAACACGCGGAAAGACACGGCCACCAACCCGATGATCATGTTTCTCGTGCTCAATACGAGTGGCCTGACCATCATCCCTACTACGATTCTAGCCTTCCGTGCGGCCAAGGGGGCAGCCATGCCGACCGACGTTTTCATTCCTATCCTCATCGCCACGACAGTAGCAACACTTGCCGGTATCATCATTACCGCTCTTTGGCAGAAGATCAATCTTTTTCAGCCTTTGCTTCTCCTGACTTTAGGTGGACTCATCGCTTCTGTGGGAGTCATCGTCTGGGGTTTTGGGCAGATGGACAAGGATACGATGGCGCTCGTGACGAATGTGACGGCCAACGTGATCTTGCTTGGTATTATCGTCACCTTCATAGCCATGGGAGCATTCAAAAAGATCAATGTCTATGATGCTTTCATCGAGGGCGCCAAGGACGGATTTCATACTGCAGTCCGCATCATCCCCTATCTGGTGGCGATCCTTGTGGCTGTGGCCGTGTTTCGTGCCTCTGGAGCGATGGATATGCTCGTGGAGGGCATTGCCTGGTGTGTCAGAGCCTGCGGTCTGGACGACCAGTTTGTCGGTGCGCTCCCCACAGCCTTCATGAAGCCGCTTAGCGGAAGTGGCGCGCGAGGTTTGATGCTGGAGGCCATGGACAACTATGGAGCCGACTCCTTTATCGGTCGACTGAGTTGTATCTTCCAGGGATCGACCGACACGACGTTCTATGTGTTGGCGGTCTATTTCGGAAGTATCAGCGTCAAGAATACGCGCCATGCCGTCAGTTGCGGCTTGTTGGCTGATTTGGCAGGTGTGATTGCTGCCATCGCCATTGCTTACGTCTTCTTCGGATAAGACGGCGTCCAATCATCGTCATTTAACAAGCGCGTAGGTCGTTCGGGTCGTTTGCCCTGCGACCTACGCGTTTGCCTTTTCCCCTTATATGAAATGAGAGGTATTTGTTTGGTGAAGCGAGAGATAGCTTGAGGAATACGCCTTTAGCGTTCATCTATGCAAAGTGAAACTCCGCATGGGTCTCATCATTTCCTTTTTCAATCCACCCATCTGTTTTTTTTCTCGATGTTCTGTAGTTTTTTACCATTTTGTGCGTTTATATAGTGTAAGCGTTTTTTAAACAGACACAATGGACAAGCAGAAAGAAAACTTTGAACGCCTTGTGCGCTCTCATAAGGACACGATATATACCGTGTGCTACATGTTCTCCAAAGACGAGGACGAGGTGGCGGACCTATTTCAGGAGACCCTAATCAACGTCTGGCGCGGACTGCCGAAGTATCAGGGGGGCGACGAAGCCTTGCGTGGATGGATATACCGCGTGGCGCTCAACACCTGTATTTCGCTCGATCGCAACAAGCGTCGTCGCAAGACCGTGTCGCTGACAATGGACGTCAACTTCTTCGACCCGCAGGAGGAGCGAGCGCAGCGAGTGGACCAACTTCATAGGCGTATCGCGCGTCTGCAACCGTTCGACAGAGCTATCGTGCTGTTGTGGCTTGAAGACCTCAGCTACGACGAGATAGGCCAGATCCTCGGCATCACCGCCAAAAACGTATCCGTTCGTTTAGTGCGCATCCGGGAGCAGATGAAGAAAATGAAGGAATAGACCAACCGTCTTTCGAAAGACTGACAAATGTCTGCGCATGCAGATTTCCTCCATGGATTGCAGCTGGGAAACAGTGGCGTAAGACAGGCGGAAGGCTTTTCGTAGAGACATTAACATTAAAAGAAAGGAATATCATGATGGATAAGAATCAAGTTTATAACGACGAATTGGAGCAGATGCGCCAGGATATGAGTGAGTTGCGATCGCTTCTCAGTGAACAGAAGATAGTGAACGAACGATTGATGCGCCGTGCGATGAAAAGCGAACTGGACAAGGAACGCAGGGTGACGCTTCAGACCTTGTTGCCCTCTTTGTTCACCTTGCCGCTTTTCTACTTCATGCAACCGTTGTGGGGACTGCCCTTGTGGTTCGTGTGGGTGACAATAGCGTATCTGCTGTTGGCTGTTGTCTTCTCGATATGGTCTGTGCGCCGCCTGACGGGCGAGGACTTACTGGCGGGCGATTTGCTCAAGGTGGCTGGTCACATTGTCGAGTACAAGCGGTTGGGTAATAATTGGCTTAAGTTCTCCATCCCGTTTCTCATCGTCTGGGTCATTGGCTTCTTCTACTATTGTGGGCAAGGTATGGAGGAAAACATGGCCAACGGCATGCTATGGGGAGGCGTAGTTGGCGGTTTGGCCGGTCTTGCTTGCGGCATCTACTTCCTGATGCAGTCACGCAGACGCCTCAACGGGGTTCTTCGACAGATAGAGGATCTGAAGACGGGTGAGCAATAACATGTTTTCCCATTTCCAGCTATGAATTTGAATGATCTGTTGTTATAACAATTGAGGTGTGTACCTGAGATGTAAGCTACCATAGTTTAGATGAAAATAGTTGAGGGTGCGACCAAGATTCTTGGCGCACCCTCAACCTGTAGGATCGGTTTGGACCTCCATACTTGTAGCGTAGCGAGAGGTCAGTAGTCTGATACTAAACGCATTTACGGCATGACCGTCATTTTAGCGGTGGTTGATTCTCGAATTGCCCAATTCCATCAGCAGCTCCGTTCGCATCTCGTCCAGTTTGCCCTGTCTGATCAGCTTGCGGTTGTACTTCCACCAGTTGAGTAGCGAACGATGTTCGACTTTCTTCTTGTCTGGCAGCTGTCGATGCTCAGCGATGTACTCCTTCAACAACTCGTAGTTCTCCGCCCATTTCTTCTCGTTCTTTGTCATAAGATGGTAGTGTCTTTTAGTTTTTAACTATGCCTTTCGTTCTAATGGCTTCTTTTCTGTCTTTTTTCGGATGGGCACAAAGTTACGATTTTTTCTTTGAAACTCCGCACATTAGGGGAAGAAAAAACTGGTGAGTTGCCGTTTTTTTCGTGAAAAGCAGATGCCTATTTCATGATGAGGCTAAAAAAAAGGACGACGCCCTTGGCCTACATGAGGTGTAGGGTGTGATTGTCGTCCTGTTTTTAGTACCATTCTTACTCCTTTTGCTTTAGCGATGGCAGGCTAATATGATAGCGTACTGCCAACAGGCGTATGGCGCATACAAAGAAAAAGGTGGCTGTCGTCGTGATGGGAATGCCTGCATCCAGTCGGATGAGCACCCAGTATAGAAATCCGCCTGCCACACATGCTGTGGCATAGATCTCTTTGTGAAAGATGACGGGCACGTTGTTGAGCAGCACGTCGCGTATCACGCCTCCTGCCGCCCCCGTCATGCTACCCATGATGATGGCGACCCAGTAGGGGTGTTCGAAGGCTACGGTCTTCTGGATACCAGCGATCACGAAGAGCGCCAGGCCCAAGGTGTCGAAGACAAACCAGGCGTTGTCGATCCAGCGTATATGCCTGCCGAAGCAAACCACGAACCCCAGTGCTGCAAAGGTACAAATCACGTAGATGGGAGAGGTCATCCAGAAGGGTGTCGTCCCCAGCATTACGTCGCGGAGCGTACCTCCTCCTACCGCCACGGCAAATCCGCAGACATATCCTCCGAACCAGTCGAGATGCTTGGCAGCAGCGTGACGAATGCCCGAAACGGCGAAAGCCAATGTACCCAGCACCTCCAATACCTGTTGTACGGCATGGACAAATGCTGGGTCGGAAGTGGAGATGTTAGTTAACGACATTGATGGGGTTCCCTTCAATGAGTGCTTTGACGTTGGCCACACAGATGTCCATCAGTCTTTGACGCGCCTCGACGGTAGCCCATGCCACATGCGGTGTGAGGTAGGCGTGCGGTTCGCGCAGCAGCGGATTGGAGATATGGGGCGGCTCTTCTGCCGTCACGTCGGCGCAATAGGCAGCCAGCTGGTTATTGTGGAGTGCTTCAGCCACAGCAGGCTCGTCCACTAGCGGGCCGCGGCCCGTGTTGATCAGAATGGCTTCTGACTTCATCATGCGGAGTGTCTCTGCATTGATGAGGTGGTAGGTAGCCTTGGGACCGTCCTTGACCAGCGGGCAGTGGAGGCTGATCACGTCAGACTGGCTGAGCAGTTGCTTCATTGTTACTTTGCCGATGCCTTCGGGAAGTTTGTCGGCTGGCTTGCTCGATACGGTGATGACTTTCATGCCGAGGCAGAGGGCCAGGCGTGCCACGCTTTGTCCTATATGTCCCAGGCCGACGATACCCATCGTCTTGCCCGACAGTTCACACAATGGTTCGTCCCAATAGCAGAAGTCGGGGCTTGCGCTCCAGCGACCGTTTCGGTTCTTGCGGGCGAACTCATCGACGTGGTTGGTCACGTTGAGCAGCAGAGCGATCACGTGCTGTGCCACACTCACGGTGCTATAGGCTGGAATGTTGGTCACGATCACGCCCCGCTCGCGTGCGGCCACGAGGTCGATGTTGTTGTAGCCGGTGGCCAGCTCGCCGATGTACTTCAACTTCGGGAGCTGCATGATGAGCTCGCGGGTGAGACTTACTTTGTTCACAAGCACGGCTTCAGCCTCCAGCGAACGCTCCACGACCAGTTCCTGCGGCGTGCGGTCATAGATGGTAAGGTCTCCCAGCTGCTTCAGCTCCTCCCATGAGAGGTCGCCGGGGTTGGCGGCATAGCCGTCGAGTACTACGATTTTCATATTATTCTATTCTGTGATTAGTATATTATTGTTCTTAGTTTCTTGCTTCGTTTTCTTCCAAGGCGTTTCTCACTCCTTGAATCGATCCCCCCAGCATCGCAGCATCCATTGATACTGTTTCTCCTCGCTTGGCGAGTGTTGTGCGTGCCAAAACCTTGAGTCCTTCAGTTGGTCGGGCAAGTACTGTTGCTCTACGAAGTGATCGGGGAAGTCATGTGCATACTTATAGCCGTCGTGGTAGCCCAGCGACTTCATGAGCTGGGTGGGAGCGTTGCGCAGGTGTAGTGGCACGGGTTGGTTGCCCGTTTTGCGTACGCATGCCAGTGCCTCGTCGACGGCGAGGTAGGCGGAGTTGCTCTTGGGCGAGGTGGCCAGATAGACAGTGGCTTCCGCCAGGGGGATTCTTCCCTCGGGCCACCCTATTTTGTTGACAGCATCGAAGGCGGCATTGGCCAGCAACAGCGCGTTGGGGTTGGCCAGGCCCACATCTTCCGATGCACTGATGACGAGTCTCCGTGCGATAAATTTGGGGTCTTCGCCACCTTCTATCATCCTTGCCAGCCAGTAGAGGGCAGCGTCGGGATCGCTGCCACGAATACTCTTGATGAAAGCCGAGATGATATCGTAGTGCATGTCGCCCCCTTTGTCGTAGGCGAGGGGATTCTGTTGCAACCGATTGGCCACCATCTCGTCGGTGATGGTGACGCTGTCGCTACCCTCAGACTCCACCACCAGTTCCAGAATGTTGAGCAGTTTGCGTGCGTCACCACCACTATAGCGCAGCATCGCGTCAGTCTCCTGCAGCACGATGGTTCGTTTCCGTAGTTCTTCGTCCTCTGTCACGGCACGATGGAGGAGCTCCTCCAGGTCTTCGCGCTCCAACGGCTTGAGCACATAGAGCTGGCAGCGGGACAATAGCGGGCGGATCACTTCGAAGGAGGGATTCTCTGTCGTCGCTCCTATGAGCGTCACGATACCTTTCTCTACAGCCCCAAGTAGCGAGTCCTGCTGCGATTTGGAGAAACGGTGGATCTCGTCGATGAAGAGAATGGGCGAAGCCGTCGTGAAAAAGCGGTTCTGACGCGCCTTCTCGATGACTTCGCGTACGTCTTTGACGCCACTCGTCACAGCGGAAAGCGTGTAGAAGGGAGTCTCCAGTTTGTTGGCGATGATCTGGGCCAAGGTTGTCTTGCCAACGCCAGGAGGTCCCCATAGGATGAAAGAGGCGATGCGACCGCTGTCTATCATAGACCGCAGTACCGCCCCTTTTCCCACAATGTGCTTCTGCCCGACGTATGCATCAAGGGTACGCGGGCGCATTCGCTCTGCTAATGGTTCCATACTTGCAAAGTTACAAACTCTTGAGCATACTCCAAAATAAATGCGCGCGATTTAAATTTTTCATCGTGAAATGTTTGATGTTTTGGCTTTTAATGCTACTTTTGCAGCACGAAACAGAGGTTTTCGGTAACTAACAAGGATAAAAACAATAAGAAAATACTGAATGAAATCAAGCAACAAGTTGAGTTTGAAGACTTTAACGAAGAGTAGCGCATGGGGTTTGCAGGAGGCAGACGTGTTCCATCTTTGGCAGATTGCAGCGCGCGATGCTGACTTAAAGGACAATCGCAGCCATTACTTGAGCGTGCTTCGTAGTGCGTTCGATGTGGAGGAGTTGACCATTGACACGCCGGAGGTGGTTCAGAAGTATGAGGACCGTGGGTTCAAGGTGGCCCCAGTCCGCATGGATGAGAATGTGCAGGTGAAGCTGGCTGTCAAGAAGAAGCCCATCGTCCGTATTACGGATCTCACCTATGAGAATATTCGCCACATTTCCGCTGCCAAATTGATCGAGGTGCTGGCTGGCAATTTCGGTGGAGGATGGGAGAGCCTTCCGCAGTCGGTCCAGGATATCATCGAAAGTGGTTTTGATATCTCTACGACCACGCTGCCCACTTCGCGTCTCAAGCGCCCTGGCGGTATGTATCAGAAAAAGGTAGAAGACGGCTTCGAGGTATTGGAAGTGCCCAAGGGTGGATGGACCGAGGCTATCTTTGCCAAGGCTAAGCCTGCGGTAGAGCGAGTTAGAATGCGCTTCGAGCCCGAAGATTCGCTACTTGACAAGGGGGGCGACGCCATGCCGGAGGATGACAACGAGGATGAGGAGTTGCCAGAGTCAAAGGGCTTTGATAGTGACGACGACGATGACGATTATTTCGATGAGGATAAGCTCACGGAGGAAAGTTACCGCACTACCTACGAGGCTAGTCCCGAGGAACTGGAGAAGATGGCTCGCGAGGGCGTCTCCGATGATGGCGATGACTATTAGTCGAGTTTTCTTACTTGATAAACGCGTGTCAATAGGGGTGGTTCCTGAAGAACGTCTTGTCCTTTAGAACTATCCATTATATAATAATGACACTGGGCCAAGCCCATTTTTTGACGGTAGTGAACTATTGCCTGTAGGCAATAATGAACTTGACGCCGCCAAAGGATGGGTTTGGCCTTTGTTTGTGATTCCTTTGTCTCTTGCTGATGCCTCTTTATTTTCGTTTCCACAGTAGGAATCCGATGAGGACGACAAGTGTCAGTGTCTCGGCTACGGTCTCGGCGAGCCAAAGTCCTGTGTTGCCAAGTAACTCTGGAAGCAGGATGAAGCTGGGGATAATGAGCACGAAGCCTCGCAGCAGCATAAAGAATGTTGCGGCCTTGTAGCGCTCCAGACTTTGCAGGTAGCCGATGAGGACCACGTTGACCGTGAACGGTAGGCTGGAAGTCAGGAAGAGCGGCAAACCCGCATGTCCGATAGCGTTGGCGGGTGAGGTGCCGTCGATGAAGAGGTTGACTATCTGTGGCGCCAGCAGCATACCGACGGTCGTCATGACCAGTCCCAGACCGACAGATAGTCCAGCAGAGATATGGAGGGTCTGACGGATTCGGTCTTGGTTGCCTTTTCCGTAGTTGTAGCTCACGATAGGCAGGGCTGTCTGGGCAATAGCGTTGCCAAACATGAAAATCATCGGAAAGAGGTAGCATGCGACGCTAAAAGCTGCCACGCCGTCCTCGTGAAGTCGTCCGATAAACATATAGTTGCCCGTGATGATCATACAACAGATGGCGGTCTCGGCAATAAATGTAGGGAAGCCCAGGCGGAGCATGTACCCGCAGTTGCGTGCCGTGAGGTGTAGGGCGGTTTGTGAGAACTTAGGGCGGTAGAGCCTTAGTTGGTTGCTATGTCCCCAGAAATACCATGCCACGAGTACCATACCCGGGATTCCCGAGATGGAGGTGGCAATAGCTGCTCCCTTGATTCCCATATCCAATGGGAAGATGAATAGCCAGTCGAGTATGATATTGACCAGTGCCGACAGTGTGTTGATGGTCATGGAGAAATTGGGTGATCCGTCCAGGCGAATAGCGAACGTTCCCACAATGTTGATGATCATGAAGCAGAAGCATGGACTGACCCAAAATAAGTAGTCGTGCACCAAAGGATAGAGCGCCTCGCTTCCACCAAAGAGTGCGGCCGTCTGTCGTGGAAAGACATTGACGATGACGACAATCGTCAGCATTAGGAGCAGTCCCACCGTGAAGGCCTGGGTCACATTGATGTTGGCGGCTTTCCGGTTGCCCTTGCTCAGGTGTACTGCGGCGACGATACTTGCTCCGCTACCAAACATCAGGGCTATGCCGGTAGAGACCAAGAACATCGGGGCGGCGATGTTGATGGCAGCCAAGGCATCGCTGCCCACGCCTTGTCCTACGAAGATGCCATCGGCAAGGTTGAGTAGTACGGAGGATAGCAGTCCGAGAAGGGTAGGGAAGAACAGTTTGTAAAACAGCTTCGATACACGCATTTCGCCGTAGTCCAGCGCGTCTCTGTTGTCTTTCATATTCTCTGATGTTTGATGTCGTGGAGGGTGGAGGCTTGCGCCCCGTCTCTCATCGGTTGTCGATCACTTTATAGTTATGGTAACGGTGTTTCGGAAAGGCAAAGGTGCTGGCCGATATGCCGCCACTCTTAAAGTGGGTGATCTTGACCGTTACCCAGATGATTCCGAACTTGAGGCGCAGGCTGAGTGGGGCGCGCGTCTTTTTGTCTATGATGGCTTTGATGTGCTTGATGCCTTTCACGCCTTCTTTGGCGTCCAGCGACACGACAAAGGTGTTGCCCGCAGCCTTCACGCTATAGACGAAGTTGTCGGCGTCGAAGTTGAACATTCCGCTGTATTTGTCACGTTCCGGATCGTTTGCCCTGTAGATCTCCACCTTCTTCTTGACTTTGTCCACTTTGTAGTAGGTCTTCCCGTCGTTCCATATACTATATCTTTTTTCTTCCGAACGACTTTTCTTCCCTTGCATCCATATCGTCCCAGCTGCTTTGTACAGACCGATGATGTTGACGCTATAGCTAAGCGTGCTTCCCTGCCGCCCATAGACCATTTGGTAGGTGTGGTCGAATATCTTTCTGGCTTGTCGGCTGTTGGAAGTCTCTTTGCCCATGAGGACAAGGGGCGGTAAGAGCAATAATAGGAGTGTGAAAACGCTTTTGTTGTGATGCCTCATCGTTGTATGGATATATATAAATGAATAGACGGTGTGCCTTTTGGCTATGTGCAAGATTGCTTCATAGCGGTTGATGGCACACCCTCGGTCAGGACAAACTGGCCACAACGGATAGTGGCCTTGTGATAAACTATTTTGCCGTGTCCTTTGACGAACGCTTCGTTCGGTGGTAAGACCGATATTCGTCGAGCGGTATCTCTACGTCGGGTTCCGTCAACTCACCATCGTGTGGGAGCTCAAACTTCATATATCGGATATTCAGTCCACGCTCAATCCACTGGTTCTCGTAGTAGGTGTGTATGCCCAGTATCTCGCGGGTAGCTTCGTCAAGGCCTTCCGTATGGTACAGGTCCTCCGTCCGGAGCAACACACGTAGTTGGTTTCGCTCTACCATATAGGTGGTGTAGGTGAAAAGAAAGTTGGAGTCGGTCTTCAGATGAATCAAGCCACGATCGGTCAGAAAATGGCGATAGCGCTCCATGAAGTAGGTAGAGGTAAGTCGCTTGCGTGCATTTTTCATCTGAGGGTCGCTGAATGTGAGCCATATCTCCTGTACCTCGTCTGGAGCGAAGAAGCGGTCAATGATCTCAATGTTCGTGCGCAGGAATGCCACATTGGTCAAGCCTTCCTCTATGGCCATCTTGGCTCCAGTCCACATCCGCGCCCCCTTGATATCCACGCCGATGAAGTTGATGTTGGGAAACATCCGAGCAAGTCCCACGGCATATTCCCCCTTACCACACCCTAATTCCAGGACGATGGGGTTGTCATTGCCGAAGTACTGCTCGCGCCAGTGTCCTTTCATCTCGAAGGGCACGTCGTCGATAACTGAATACGGATATTGGAAGACGTTCTTGAACTTCTCCATTTCTGCGAATTTAGCCAGTTTTCCTTTTCCCATAATTTTGATATTAGAGCGCAAAGGTAGTAATTAAAAATCTTACACGCAAGAAAAGCCCATTCTTTTACGAGATTGCGCCCGGCGAACATGCTCTTTTGTTCTTTAATATATTAAGATAAGTTAATTGGTGGCTAAAAGTTTTGGAGGTTTGAAAATAAAGTCGTATCTTTGCACCCGCTTTTGAGAACTTCGTTTGCAAAGCAAACAAGGTTGAAGAAGAATATAGAGTCGGCATAGCTCAGTTGGTTAGAGTATCACCTTGACATGGTGGGGGTCCTTGGTTCGAATCCAAGTGTCGACACAGTTAGCAGGTGAGTTTAGGTTTTTTCCTTTACTCATCTTTTTTTTGTACCCATCCGTTTTTCTCCTGTACCTTATTATAATATGTGATGCGTTCTCGGGGCCGTATAAAAAAATGCCTCCGGCTTGTCACAAGTCAGAGGCATCGGATTGTTTTTAATCTTTATCTTATACTTTTGATATCTTCTATTCAATGACGACACGCGTCCAGTTGTGCTTGTCCTCGATGGTGCCATACTGGATACCGCGAAGTGTCTCGTAGAGTTTCGTAGAGATGGGTCCGGGCTTCTCACCGAAGTTGTAGCTCTTGCCCTCGTCGATATCGTCGAGACGAGAGATCGGAGAGATAACAGCTGCGGTACCGCAGGCACCAGCCTCCTCGAAGGTGGCAAGCTCCTCTACGGGGATGGGGCGACGCTCCACCTTCAGGCCTAAATCCTCGGCAATCTGCATCAAGCTCTTGTTGGTGATGCTGGGGAGGATGGAAGAAGACTTCGGCGTGATGTAGGTGTTCTCCTTGATACCAAAGAAGTTGGCAGCGCCACACTCATCGACGTACTTCTTCTCCTTGGCGTCGAGGTAGAACTCTGAAGCATAACCCTTCTCCTTGGCAATCTTGTGAGCGCGGAGGGAAGCGGCATAGTTGCCACCCACCTTGTACTTACCCGTTCCGAACGGAGCTGCGCGGTCAAACTCGCGCGTGATGGCGTAAGCGTTGGTGCTGAATCCGCCCTTGAAGTACGGACCTACGGGAGTTGCGAAGATAAGGAAGAGATAGTCCTGGCCCTCGTGAACGCCAACCTGTGCTGACGTACCGACGAGCAATGGACGCAGATAGAGGGTAGCGCCGCTCTCGTAGGGAGGGATGAAGTCCTGGTTCAGGCGCACTACTTTCTCTACCATCTCAACGAAAAGGTCGGTGGGAAGCTCCGGCATGACGATACCACGGCAGGTGCTCTGCAGACGTGCTGCGTTCTCCTCGGGGCGGAATACGCGTACCTTGCCGTCCGGGCAACGGTATGCTTTCAGACCCTCGAAGGCCTCCTGGCCATAGTGCAGGCAGGTAGATGCCATGTGGATGTGGACATACTCATCGGAAGAAACCTCAATCTCTCCCCACTTTCCGTTGTGATAGTAGCAACGAACATTGTAGTTTGTGGGCACGTAGCCAAAGGTAAGGCTGCCCCAATCCAAATCTTTCATAATACGCTAAATCTATTTTTTTGGTTTTTGTTATTTGCTTGCAAAGGTAATGATTTTAAATTACACGGGCAAAATATAAGGGCTTTATTTTCAGTTTTCTTTTTTCCCCTCTATTTTCGGCCCGTTCATTTCCCTCTGCTCACTCCTTTTCTTCGCCGAGAAGTTTCTTGATTTCCGCGTCGGTCTTGGTCAGCTTGTCACGGCAAAGTTTGATAAGTGTCTGTGCACGCTTTAGGTTTACGGAGAGTTGGTCGATGTCAAACTCGTCGTTTTCCATCTTGTTGACTATCTCTTCGATTTCGGAGAGTGCGGCTTCGTAATTGATTTTCTTTTCCATGTTGTTTTAGTTTGTAGGGAGTGGGCGACCAGTTTGTCGCCTACTCCCTATTTCAATCGGATGGCTTTGAGTTGCGTCAGCGCTTTGATGTCCTGCCATTCCGGCGTGATGGCTATTTTCCTTAGGCATTGCTGCAGTACGGCTTCTACCGTATTCTCGTCGGTGTTGAATCGAGTGGCCAGTTGAGCCATGCTCTCTTTCGTGCTGCCCAAGATGCCGTAGCGACCTTTGACGAGCAGTTCGTCGGCAGGGGTGAGCAGTTGGAGGAGGGCCTGCGTATAACCTTGCAGTTTGTCGCTGATCTGTTCCGGGTGCTCACCCAGTCGGCAGAGGAAGTCGTGCAACTCCTTAGAGAGTGCGTCCATGCCGCTCGTCGCCATACATCTCGTCGTAATATTTCTGGTAGTCGCCCGATGTCACCTCCTCTATCCAGTCTTGGTGCTCCAGGTTCCAGCGAATGGTCTTCACGATACCGTCGGCAAACATCGTTTCCGGTTGCCATCCCAGTTCGTTCTTGATCTTCGTCGGGTCGATGGCGTAGCGTTGGTCGTGGCCCAGTCGGTCGGCCACGAAGGTGATCAGGTCGTCGTTGATCCAACTGATGTCTATGTCACCTGTCGCTGCGTCGCGTACCTGCTTCTTCAATATCGAGCGCAATGCCTTGTCTTTCTCCATCATGTCATGAATTGTGCGGATTGTCAGGCGCACGATGTCGATGTTTTTCATCTCGTTATGACCACCCACATTATAGACCTCTCCCTCTTTGCCTTCGCGCACTACCAGGTCAATGGCCTTGCAATGGTCCTCCACATAGAGCCAGTCGCGTACATTTTCACCCTTACCATAGACGGGCAGCGATTTGCCAGCCAGGATGTTGTTGATGATGAGCGGGATCAGTTTCTCGGGAAAGTGGTAAGGACCGTAGTTGTTGGAACAACGGGTGAGGCTTACCGGTGCATGATACGTGTCATGATAAGCCATGACGATCATGTCGGCGGAAGTCTTGCTGGCCGAATAGGGACTGTGGGGGCACAAGGGCGTTTTCTCCGTGAAGTAGCCCTCGTCGCCAAGAGAGCCATAGACCTCGTCGGTCGAAACCTGATGGTAGCGCTTTCCTGGCTTCCACGTCGGATATCCCTGTTCGTCCTTGCCTGTGACCCATGCGCGACGGGCAGCGTCCAGCAAGTTTTGTGTGCCCAGGATGTTAACGGAAAGGAACAGCTGTGGATCTTCTATGGAGCGGTCCACGTGCGACTCTGCGGCGAAGTTTACCACATAGTCTATATCATACTCGCCGAACAGTTGGTCGGCCAGGGCGCGGTCGCGAATGTCTCCTTTGACGAAGACACAACGTTTACCGTCGATGTCGTCTTTGATTGTGCCCAAGTTGCCTGCATAGGTGAGGGCGTCGAGCACGATGACTTTGATCTCCTCGTTTTTATACTTGTCGTGGAGGAGATATTTGATGAAGTTGGCGCCGATGAATCCGGCAGCACCTGTCACGAGATAGGTTTTCATTTGTTATGTCTTTTTTTGATATTTCGATTGGTTCCTTTTATGTCCATGCGGACTTTCTTCTCTCTCCCAGCGTGATGACCTCGCAGTCTTTAAACTGCTTGCCATCGACGGTCAGCCTGACAAGTGTTCGTTCTGGTTGCCAGCCCTGCAGACCTGCCGCTCCTGGGTTGATGTGCAGGAGGTTCAGCGTCTTGTCGTGCATCACCTTTAGGATATGCGAATGGCCGCAGACGAAGAGGTCGGGTGGCATGGCATAGAGCGTGTGTGCCACCGACCGATCGTAGTTGCCAGGATAGCCGCCGATATGCTTCAGCAGTACGTCGGCCTCCTCACAACGGAAGCGTAGCCGTTCGGGATAGCAGCGCCTCACGTCGCCTCCGTCGATATTGCCATGCACGGCACGGAAGATGGGCTTCATCGCCTCAAAGCGGTCCGCTACCTCCATCGATCCGATGTCTCCGGCGTGCCAGATTTCATCACACTCGCCGAGGTACTGTTCGTACCTTTCGTCCCAATAGCCATGGGTGTCGCTGATGATACCGATACGCTTCATGGACGTTGGCGGATGAATTGTTCGATAAACTGTGCCGTTTGCTCCATGCCCAGGACGGAGGTGTTGACGCAGAGGTCATAGCTCTCCGCCGCGCCCCACTTCTTTCCTGTATAGTAATTGTAGTATCCGGCGCGCGTGGCCTCCTTGTTCTGTATGTACTTCTTGGCCTCCGTGCGGCTCAGCCCGTGTCTCTCTGCCACCGCTTCGATACGGTCGTTGAGGTCGGCAGTGACGAAGACATCTACTTTCTCCTTCATGTCGCGGAGAATGTAGTCTGCCGTACGTCCCACGAAGACGCAGCGACCCTCTTGTGCGGCCTTTCTGATAGCCTCGCTCTGAAACTTGTACAGTCCTTCTTGCGAGAAGTCGCTACTGTAGAAACTTGACTCGCCGAGCAGGGGCACGTGGATGTGGAACCGACTGCGCAGATACTCCTTCGTCTCGTCGTTCTTTTCAAAGAACTTTTCGGAGAAACCGCTCTCCTGTGCGGCAAGGTTGAGTATCTCCTTGTCGTAGAATTTGCAGTCGAATGCCTTGGCAAGCATCTTGGCTATGATCAGACCACCCGATCCGACCTGCCGTCCTACGTTGATGATGAGTTGCTTATCCATTGTTTTGGGATGTTGCTTTCAGTTTAAATTTCCGCATAAAGACAAACATGACCACAGCTGCGATGACAGCTGCGGATGCATCGCTCACTGGCATGGCAGCCCATACGCCGTTCAGACCAAAGAACAGAGGCAGGATGCCGAGCATGGGCAGCAGGATGATGAGTTGTCGGCTGAGGGAGAGGAAGATGCTGATCTTCACCTTTCCGATACATTGGAAGAAGTTGGTGACCACCATTTGGTAGCCGATGACGGGGAAGACGAGCATCACGATACGCATGGCGTTGGCACTATGGCGTATCAAATTCTCGTCGGTGGTGAACATCCGCGCGACGAGTTCCGGACAGAACATGCCGATAGACCAGCCCAATACCATGATACAAGTAGCTCCAATGATGGAGAGTTTCAGCACCCGCATCAGTCGGTCGATCTGTTGACTTCCGTAGTTGTATCCCGCGATGGGCTGCATGCCCTGGTTGAGTCCGATGACAAACATCACGAACATCATCGCGATGCCGTAGGCGATACCGTATGCGCCTACCGCCAAGTCTCCTCCATAATCGACCAGGCGGTTGTTGATGAAGATCACCACCATGCATGCGCACACATTCATCAGAAAAGGTGATACGCCGATACCTATGATGTTCTTCACCAAATCGGCACGCAGGCCATAGATTCCTCGCTTAAGGTGTAGCATTTCGTGCTTGTTGCTGAACAGACGAAGCTGGTAGCACATCGCCAGCAACTGGGAGATGACCGTGGCGAAAGCAGCGCCGCGTATGCCCCAGCCAAGCCACCATATAAATAGCATGTCGAGCACGACGTTGATCAATACCGTGAAGATGGTGGCGTACATGGCCTTCTCGGGTTTGCTTGCCGCACGGAGTACTGCGTTCAGGCCCAAGTACATGTGGGTGACGACGTTGCCCAGGAGAATCACCTCCATGTAGCTGCGTGCATAGGGCAGCGTGGTGTCGCTTGCACCAAAGAAGCGCAGGATGGGGTCGATGAACAGAAGACAGATCAGTCCCAGGGAGATGCCGACGATGAGGTTGAGTGTCACCGTGTTGCCCAGCAGGTTCTCCGCGCCCTCATAGTCGCGTTGTCCCAGTCGGATGGAGATGGCCGTGGAAGAACCGATGCCAACTGCTGCGCCAAACGCACCACTAAGGTTCATGAAGGGGAAGGTGATGGCCAAGCCAGCGATGGCGTCTGGACCAACGATCTGTCCGATAAAGATTCTGTCAACGATATTATACAATGATGAGGCCACCATGGCTACCATGGCGGGCAAGGCGTACTGCCAAAGCAGTCGTCCCACCGGGCGCGTGCCCAGCTCAAGTGTTTTTTGTTTGTTGTCTATTGGCATTTCTGTTTGATTTCAACTTGCAAAAGTACGGCTTTTTATCCGACCACACAAGAGGGGAAGCTGTCCATAACCGTTAAAAAACGCTTTGTTTCCACAACTTCTCCATGACTGCTTGCGTATCGTTTTGCCTATTTTGCTCTGAGCCCACCTTGTCAACTACGAGCGGCCAAACCCATTCAGTAGGTCGATGATCTGATCCGTCTCGTCGTCGCTCATCGTCTGGTTGCAGGGCAGGGACAGTTCCTCTCGATGGATGCGCTCCGTCACGGGGAGTGAAAGATCTCCCCACTCCGCATAGCAACGTTGGCGATGTGGTGGGATGGGGTAGTGGATGAGCGTTTGCACCCCTTTCTCCTTCAAGTAGGATTGTAGGGCATCCCGGTCCGCGCAGAGGATGGGGAAGATGTGAAAGACGTTGTCCTCCTCCCCGTTCAGCCACCGCCTCTTGCCTGGCAGCGTGATGCGAGGGTTGTCGATCTCGCGGTAGAAACGGTCGGCTATCTGTTGTCGACGCTTGTTGTCTTCGTCCAGATATTTCAACTTCACGTCCAGCAGAGCCGCCTGTATCTCGTCGAGCCGACTGTTGCGGCCCACGTAGTCGAAGACGTACTTTCGTGAAGATCCGTAGTTGCCCAAGGCGCGTACCATCTGCGCCAATTGGTCGTCATTGGTCGTCACGGCTCCTGCGTCTCCCATGGCTCCTAAGTTTTTGCCTGGATAGAAACTGTGGGCAGCCGCATTGCCCAGGGACCCCGTCCGCTTGTTTCCGTAGCGGCAACCATGGGCCTGTGCGTTGTCCTCTATGAGCAGCAGGCCGTGGCGTCGGCACTGTTCCGCTACTTCGTCCGTATAGGCGCAGCGACCATAGAGGTGCACGAACAGCAGGGCCCGCGTGCGGTCCGTGATGTGGCTTTCAATGAGACGCTCGTCTATCTCCAAGGTCTCGTAGTCGGGCTCCACCAGTATGGGTTGCAGTCCGTTCTCCGTGATGGAGAGGATGGAGGCCACGAAGGTGTTGGCTGGCACCAGTATCTCGTCGCCGTCATGCAGCACGCCCAGTTCCTTGTAGGCACGGAAGATGAGCGTCAGCGCATCCAGCCCGTTGCCGCAGCCGATGCAATGACGTGTGCCGATAAAGTCGGCATAGTGGCGCTCGAAGCGTTCCGTGGCCTGCCCGTGCAGATACCATCCGCTGCGGACCACTTTCTCTACGGCTTCCACGATCTCCTGCTCATGCAGGGCGTTGATTTTCTGTAATGATAAGTATTCTATCATGCTTTTATACAAGACAAGATGTTGGGTCTCCCGTTGTCGGACAGCCTTTCTTTCAGCCCGTTATGGTTCCCATTCGTAGGTGTCGTAGCAGACGCCGCGTCCTCCGAATCCTTCTTTTTGGAATATCAGATGCTCGTTGAGCACACGTCCGCCCTCCTCTGTCGATTTGCCGAAGTCGAGATAGATACCCTCGCGATAGCGACGGTTGATCAGTTCGTCGAAGAGCAGGTCGAGTGCACCATGCGCTTTTCCCTCCTCCGTCGAGGCGATATATTGCGTGTGGACCACCTGTCCAGTGTCGAAGACCCATGTTCCTCCCACCGGTTCTTTCTCCTTATTATATATAAGGTATAGGTGTATCTGCTGGGGAAACCGCCTTTGCAGCAGGTGCAGCTCGTCGAGCGAGTGGACCGGGTGGGTGTGGTGGCGCGAGGCGAGGTTGTCGTCGAGCATCTGCCAGAAGGCAGCCAAATCACCGCTCTCTTCCATGTAGAGTCCCTCGCGCAGGGCCTTTCTTAGTCCCGACTTACGCGATTCTGTGAAGCGGAGCGGTTGTTGCAGCAGGATGGTGGAGGATATCTCGCGTGTCAGCAAGCGGGCGTGGCAGACCTGTGTCAGCGCATAGAGGTCTTCTTCGGCGGGCAGCCGATGGTAGATCCATGGCATCGCCTTGTAAGTCACTCGCCTCACCCCCTCGTTCCGGAGCCATGCGTTGAGTGCGTCGAAGGCCTCCATGACTCCCTCCGCCGTCGCTTTGGCGTCCGTCAGTAGTCCTCCGTAGGTCAGTCCCTGGTGGGAGTGGAGTGTGTCGCCGACGCGGTTGGCGGGCAGCAAGGCATAGATGCGCCCTTTGCGCAGGATCATCAGGCTGCTATCCGCGAAGCGGTCGCTATGGTAGTCCATGAATCGGCGGTCGAAGAGGAATGTGCCATTCTTCGACCGAGCCACGAAGTCATTCCAAGCCTGCTCGTGCGAGGCTTCATAGCGCTTTATCTCGAACATCCTTTGTACTTGAGAAATTCCTCGTAATCGTAGATGTAGTCCTCTGGCTCATATAGTTCCGAGGCCAGACAGAGGCAAACTGCTCCCGTAGAGAAGTCGTCGAGGGTGCGCCAGATGCCTGGCGTGATGAGCAGACCCTCCCACGGATGGTTGAGCAGATAGCTCTGCCGTTCCTTGCCGTCATCGAGATTGACGGTGAAACTGCCACTCAAGGCCACGATCAGTTGGTACAACTGCTTGTGGGCATGTCCGCCACGGCTTTCGCCGCCAGGTACGTCATAGACCCAGTAGGCCCGCTTTACCTCGAACGGCACGTCTTTCAACTGTTCTGCCACGGTGAGATTGCCGCGTCGGTCTGTGATCTTCGATAGCGGAATGATTTTTCCAAGCATTCTTTGCTTTCCTCTGTTGCTGCGTTCTTATTTCTTCATGTAGGGGTCTGTGCCGAGCACCGTCTGTGCCACCCGCTTGGCTTTTTCGCGCAAGGCGTTGATGTCCGACCCTACCTCGTCGTAGCAGAGTGCCACGCCCATGCGTCTTCCGACGTGTGCGGTCGGCTTGCCGAAGATGCGCACCCGCGTGCGGTCTTCGTGGCAAAGTGCGTCGAGTTGGTAGTCGAGTGGCTCCTCGCTCTCCACACCCGAGAGGATCACGGCCGATGCGCCGTTGTGCTCCAGATGGATGGCGGGGATGTCGAGGCCGAGGATGGCGCGCAGGTGGAGTTCAAACTCGCTGAAGTTGGTGCTGTGTGAGAGTGTCACCATACCTGTGTCGTGGGGACGTGGGCTGAGCTCTGAGAAGATGACCTCTCCCTTTTTCGTCAGGAAAAACTCCACACCCCACAGTCCGTAGCCCGTCAAGGCGCGTGTCACCTCATCGGCGATATGCTCCGCCTGCTTCAGCGCCTCGGCAGGGAGGGCAAACGGCTGCCAGCTCTCGCGGTAGTCGCCACCCTTCTGTATGTGGCCGATGGGCGGGCAGAAGAGGGTCGGGCCGTGCTTCTGCGTCACCGTGAGGAGCGTGAACTCCGAGTCGAAGTCGATAAACTCCTCGATGATGACCTCGTGGACGTCGCCGCGCGCTCCCTCCATGGCGTCCTTGTAGGCTTGCTCGAGCTCGTCGTCGTTGTGGACGTAGCTCTGTCCGTGGCCACTCGACGACATCAGCGGCTTCACCACACACGGGAATCCGATCTCGTCGGCAGCCTTCTTAAACTCGTCGAACGTCTTGGCATAGAAGTATTTGGCCGTCCGCAGTCCCAGTTCCTTGGCAGCAAGGTCGCGGATGGCGCGGCGGTTCATCGTGAAGTTGACCGCCTTGGCCGAGGGGACGACCTGTATGCCCTGCTCCTCCATCTCGAAGAGGCGCTCGGTACGGATGGCCTCGATCTCGGGCACGATGATGTCGGGGCGGTGGCGGGCCACGACCGCTGCCAGGACGTCTCCGTCCAGCATGCTGAAGACCTCGCGCTCGTCAGCCACTTGCATGGCGGGTGCATTGTCGTAACTGTCGCAAGCGATGACGTACTGGCCGGCACGCTTGGCAGCGATGGTAAATTCCTTGCCCAATTCACCTGAGCCTAACAATAATATCTTTTTCATATTTTGCTTTGTTTTCTTCTTCGCCGTGTACTGATTTCTTATGCAAAGATAGTGCAAACCGAGCGCAGAACGTCAAGCTTGCTTGCTCGTTATGCCGAGGTGCAGCCTATCTTCTGCAAAGATAGGCTTTTTTTTTGAGAATCCAATCAGTAGGCGTATGTTTTTGCAGCTTGTGGTGCTATTCCTCCACTTTCGATCGGATTCGGCCTTGCGCCAGGTGGGTTTCGATGAGGTCCCCTGGGCGAAGCTGCTTCGCGTCTTTCACCACCTTTCCTTCATGGAGCGTCAGACTGTAGCCGCGCTTCAGCAGCAGGCGCGGGTCGAGGGCGCGGGCCTTCTGTTCCAGCAGGTCGAGATGGTGGCGCTCTTTCATCAGCCGTCTTTCCAAGGGAGGCTGGAGATTGGTGGCAAGCAGGCTGAGGTGATGTCTCTCGTCCTTGAGCCTCTGTTCCACGCTATGCGTCAGCCGGTCGCCCAGATGGGCGAGGCGCGCTTCCTGTCGCACCTTGACAACGGAGAATAGCGACGTGATGGTAGCGGAAAGTGTGTGCAGTCTCTGCTTCTCTGTCGTCATGCGCTCCTTGGCGTAGTGAGCGACGAAGTCCTGTGCGCTCATCACCTTGTCGTAGGTCGTCTCCAGATGGTCGATGAGGAAGGCGGCAGCTGCCGTCGGCGTCTTCACCCGTGTGTGCGAGACGAAGTCGATGACGCTTTCGTCGCGCTCGTGGCCGATACCTGTGATGATGGGCAGAGGGAAGTTGGCTACGTTCTCTGCCAGTGCCAGCGAGTCGAAACCGCTCAGGTCCGCCACGGCTCCTCCGCCACGGATGATGACCACCACGTCGAAATGGTCGGCCTCGTCAAAGATGGCGTTGAGGGCCTCGATGACAGATGCTTCCACGGTCTCGCCCTGCATGGTGGCGGGGAAGAGGCGGGTGGCAAACTTCAGTCCCCTCTCGTTGTGCTCCAGTTGGTTCTTGAAGTCGCCGTAGCCTGCTGCCGTCTCGCTGCTGACGACGGCGATACGCTGGGCAAAGACGGGCAGGGGAATCTGCTTGTTGAGGTCTATCACGCCCTCTTCCTTTAGTATGCGCAGGATCTCCTGGCGATGGCGCATCATGTCGCCGAGAGAATACTCGGGATTGATGTCTTCCACAATCCAGGAGAAACCGTAGAGCGGATGAAATTGTGCGCGCACCTGCAGCATCACCTTCATTCCGGCGCGGAGCGGCCGCCCCGTCACCCGTTCGAAATACGGGCGCATCACTCCCCAGCGGTTGCGCCAGCAGCGGGCCTGCGCCTGTGCCACTGGCGTGTTGCGTCCCTCGTCCTTTTCCACGAGGCTCATATAGCAATGGCCCCCGCGCTCCCTCACCTCTGAGAGTTCGGCCTCCACCCAGTAGCAGCGGCTTAGGGTCTGGCCTATTACCTCCCCGACGAGGGTGTTGAGTTCCAGCAGCGACAAGGCTTTCATGACCTTTTCCATTTTTATTTTTTTATCCTACCCAGAAGATATAGGCGAGGCTGATGCTGCTGATGCTGATCCAGAGCAATACGCCCTGCACCAACGGTCTGACGCCCACGCTGCGGAGCGTCTCGCGGGTGAGCGAGGCACCGATGAAGAAGAGCGAGAGCGTGATGAGGTGCTTGGCGAGTTTGTTGATGGCGCCACTAAACTGGCTGCCCATATTGGCTGCCGTCTCGCCGATCATCGAGGCGTTGCTCAGCACGTAGGTGTTGAAAAGGATGGCGACGATAAACCAGAGGATAAATTTCGGTACGCAACTGTACCACGGTTTTGCTTTTCCCTCAGCCTGGGCGAGGGTTTGACGGAAGAAGAACGGGGTGACCAGGGCCAGGACCACGATCCAGAGCGCACGCGTCAGTTTGATGGTCGTTGCCACTTCGAGTGCGCTCACTCCTTGCGAGGCGATCCAGTCGGGGTGCATCTGGTCGTAGGCCGCGCCGGCTCCCACGACGGAGGAGGTGTCGTGGATGGCGATGGCGGCCCACATGCCAAACTGCTTCATCGTCATGCCCAGGGCGTCGCCGATGTAGGGAAAGAGAAAGAGGGCGATGCCATTGAGCACAAACACTACGCCGAGGGCCACGCTCATGCTCTCCGCCTTGGCCTTGATGATTGGACCGACGGCAGCAATGGCCGAACCACCACAGATGGCCGTGCCCGAACTGAGCAGGTAGCTGGTCTGCGAATCCACGTGGAGCAGTTTGCGGCCAAAGAACCAGCCCAGTCCCAAGGTGCCAAAGACACTTGCGATGGTGAAGATCATGCCCTCGCTGCCCGAAGCCAGCGCCTTGTCGACGTTCATGCCAAAGCCCAGTCCGATGACGGAATATTGCAGTAGCTTCTTCGACATGGTCTTGTTGAATGCTGGGAATGCCTTGCCCAGCAGCAGCGCAAAGGCGAAGCCGATAGCCAGCGCGACGGGCGACGACACCCAGTGGGCCGCCCACTTCAGACCGCCAAGGTCTGTATGAAACACTTCTTCGGCAAAGCCCAATAGCAGCGAGGCGCCGATGATGACCACGATGGCTACATAGCAAATCTCATTTCTTTTCATTTCTCTCTTTTAGTTTTTCTCTCGAAATCCATCACGCATCCCGAATTCTTTTTCTCATCTCATATTTCTTTTCCTCTTCTTGAATTCTATGGCACGTGGATCTCGCAATGCTGATGCAAAGGTAGTGATATTTTGTGAAATAGGGATGAATCGAGCGGTCTGACCTGCATGTTTTGCCCCTTTGAGCGCATTCTCTGACATAAAATGCCTAATTTTGCAATCTCTAATCAAAGGAAAAGAGAATATGATAGTAGATAAGATTGAAAATCTGGCCCGCTATGTGGCCCTCAACCCGCTCTTTGCCGACGTGGTGGCTTTTCTTCAGCACCACGACCTGCGGACCCTGCCCAATGGCAGTCATCCCATCCATGGCGATCGTCTCTATGTCAATGTGGAGGACGACCTCGGGAAGCGTAGGGAGGAGGCTGCCGTGGAGTATCATCGCCGGATGGTGGATATCCAGTTGCCGCTCAACATCCCCGAGACCTACGGCTTTGTGCCCGTAGATGAGCTGCCCCCGCTCCCCTTCGACGAGGATCGCGACTTTGCCAAGTCCGATGGCCTTCCCGTTCGCGGATTCATTACCCTCAAGCCAGGCGAGTTTGTCATCTTCTTCCCCGAGGACGGTCATGCCCCCTGCATTGCTGACGGACTCATCCACAAGGCCGTCTTCAAAGTGGCGGCGGATTAAGAAGTTACTATATATATAAGGAGAACATCATCAAGTAAGGATAACACAACGTATGATTAAGAACATCTATTTCGACATGGGCGGCGTCATCTTCGACCAGAATACCGAAGAGGCGTTTCGCCGTTTCCGATCTCTCGGTATTGATACCGATTATTATATGGGAGTCTATGGTCAGCGCGACTTCTTCCTCGATTTGGAGACAGGCCGCATCGATGCCGACACGTTTTGCCAGCGTGTGGGCGAGGTGGTAGGCCATGCGGTCTCACGGGAGCAGGCGCGCGACTGCTGGCTGGGATTCTTCGATGGCGTCCCTGTCGAGCGGCTCGACGACCTCGTGACCCTGCGCAGCTCCTATCGTCTGGGTTTGTTGAGCAATACCAATCCTTTTATGATGGACTTTATGCGTAGTGGTGCTTTCTCCGATCGCAAAAAGTCCATCGCAGACTATTTCGACGTCCTCTTCCTCAGCTACGAGATGCGGATCTGCAAGCCCGATGCGGAGATCTTCCGTCAGGTGCTGCAGCGCGAAGGGGTCAAGGCCGAGGAGTGTCTCTTTATTGACGATAGTCGCAAGAATACGGATGCGGCCAAGGCGCTGGGTTTCCAGGTGCTGACAGTAGCCACCAACGAGCCATGGATGCCAAAGTTGCGCCAACTGTTGGATCTGTAGTTTTGGCTATATGCCACGAACCATCGGATAAACAAAAAAGAGGACTTCAGCGAAGTCCTCTTTTTTAGCCCTTTTCAGAACTAAAACCACTTTGTGACCTGTATGGGGCTCGAACCCATGACCCCAACATTAAAAGTGTTGTGCTCTACCAGCTGAGCTAACAGGTCTCCTTGTGGCATGTGCTTTCCTCGTCCTCGTGCTCCTTCTGTCGATTGCTCGCCTTCAGAGAGCCGTTGTCTGATTTTGCGGGTGCAAAGGTACGGCTTTTTATTGAACAAAACAAAAAATGCCGATATTTTTTCTTCCTCCTCTCTTTCGGGGGCTTGTCCGAAGTAGGGGAGTGGTAGGTTTCTTTCTTTTCTCATGTCTTCTTTGTGGCGCTATGAGAGGTGGCGTTTTGCAGTTTTTTACCACCCCTGAAAGGTTCAATGAATGCAAAAACCAGAAAAAAGGCGAGCAAAGGCCTTATTAAATGGGGGAATATTCAAAAATTACTTAATTTATTTTGGTGTTTCGCTATTTTCGCCTACATTTGCAACCGTTATGGGAACACTCTATCTCGTACCCACTCCTGTGGGCAACTTGGAAGATATGACCTTTCGTGCCATTCGCATCTTGCGCGAGGCCGACATGGTGCTCTGCGAGGACACACGCACGTCGTCTGTCCTGCTGAAGCATTTTGAGGTTCAGAACCGCCTGGTCGCCCACCATAAGTTCAACGAGCATGGCACGGCTGCCGGACTCGTTGAGCGACTGAAGGCTGGAGCGGTCATTGCTTTGGTCAGCGATGCTGGCACGCCGGGCATCAGCGATCCCGGTTTCCTCTTGGCCCGCGAGGCCATAGCCGCCGGCGTTACCGTCCAGACCCTTCCGGGAGCCACGGCCTTTGTTCCGGCCTTGGTGTCGAGTGGACTGCCCTGCGACCGCTTCTGCTTTGAGGGTTTCCTGCCGCAGAAGAAGGGACGCCAGACGATGCTGGAGCATCTCAAGACCGAGGAACGGACGATGATTTTCTATGAGTCGCCCTACCGTGTGCTCAAGACGCTGGAGCAGTTTGCCGAGGTCTTTGGTGAGGAGCGACGCGTGAGTTGCTGCCGCGAGATTTCCAAGGTCTATGAGGAGAGTGTCCGTGGTAGCCTGCGCGAGGTCATCGACCACTTCCGCGAGGTGGAACCGAAGGGCGAGTTTGTCATCGTCCTGGCGGGAGCGCCCAAGGTGAAGGAACATAAACGTGATCGAAAGAGAAAAGAAGAGACTAATAATCAAAATAGTACGAATTAAGCCAAAACAATTATGAAAAAGCTATTTTTTATTGCCGCCTGCGTGTTGTCGTTGGCCGCTTGCAATCAGGACAAGAAACCTGCTATTAGCCCGGAGCAGATCCAGAACGACTCGCTGCGTGCGATTATCACGGCTCGTGATAATGAGATCAATGATATGATGGGTACGCTGAACGAGATTCAGCAGGGCTTTGCCGAGATCAACGAGGCCGAAAACCGTGTGACGGTGGCGAAGGATGGCGAAGGTCGTGACAAGACGGCCGTGATCAAGGAGAACATCCAGTTTATCGCCCAGCGTATGCAGGAGAACCGCGATCTGATCAAGAAGTTGCAGGAGCAGCTCCGCACGACGGGCTTCAAGGGTGAGCAGATGCAGAAGGCCATCGAGTCCCTCAACGCTCAGCTCGTCGAGAAGGACAAGGAGCTTCGCGCGCTGCGTGCCGAACTGGAGAAGAAGAACATCCATATCAAGGAGCTCGACCAGACCATCTCTGGCTTGAATAGCGATGTGGCTGCCCTCCAGACCGACAAGCAGAACCTCCAGACCGACAAGCAGAATCTGCAGACAGAGAAGCAGAACTTGCAGAACGAGAGCAACAGAAAGACCGAGACCATCAATACGCAGGACAAGCAGCTCAATGCCGCTTGGTTCGCCTTCGGTACGAAGAAGGAGCTGAAGCGTCAGAACGTCCTCGTCAAGGGCAAGGTTCTCCAGGGCTCATTCAACAAGAACTATTTCACCAAGATCGACATCCGCGAGACGCGCGAGCTGAAGCTCTACTCCAAGAATGCTAAGATCCTGACCTCTCATCCTACGTCCAGCTATAGCCTCACGAAGGACGCCTCTGGTCAGTATGTCCTCCGCATCAGCGATCCGGCTACGTTCTGGAGCACCAGCAAGTATCTGGTTGTCCAGGTGAAGTAGTAGTCCTCGGACTTCTACCTGCGGCCCTCGGAAAGGGCTTCGTCTCAGACGAGCGTTGGTCGTAGCTTACGGCCAACGCCCGTCGTAGCTTATGTTAGACGCCAGACGTTACTTATGTCCGTCGTTGGTCATAACTTAAGGCAAATACGGGACGTTGCTTAGCCCTACTTCCCGAACGCATCCCGAAGGCATCCCGAAGGAATGCGAACGGTAACGAGGCCGTCAGTTTGCTTTTTGGAATATATTTTATACTTATTGTCATAGGAGTGCGGAACGTTTCGTGCTCCTATGGATTTTTGTTATAAGGATCTTATGCTGATAGTCCTTGTTGTCATAGTCTATTTCCTTGTCCTTTTGTTGTTTAGCCGTCTCACGGCAGGTAAGTCGGACAATGAAACCTTCTTTCGAGCGAATCGCCGTTCGCCTTGGTATATGGTAGCCTTCGGTATGGTCGGGGCTTCGATTTCGGGCATTTCCTTTGTCTCTGTCCCAGGTATGTCGCTCCAGTCGGGCATGACCTATCTGCAGATGTGCCTTGGCTTCATCTTGGGTTATTTTGCCATTGCCTTTGTCCTCCTCCCGGTCTATTATCGTTTGCATCTCACTACCATCTATACCTATCTGCGCGAGCGGCTGGGCCAACGATCCTACAAGACGGGAGCCTTTTTCTTCCTTCTTTCCAAGATGACGGGTGCTGCCGTCCGTTTCTATGTGGTCTGTATCATCTTGCAGCGATTTGTTTTCGATGCCTATTCCATCCCGTTTCCTCTCACGGTAGTGGTCATGGTCGGACTGATCTGGCTCTACACGCGCAAGGGGGGCATCAAGACGTTGGTTTGGACTGATACCTTCCAGACGTTCTGCCTCCTCTCGGCCTTGGTGCTCATTATCTACCAGGTCATGGGCCATCTCCACTTCTCTCTGACGGATGCTTTCCAGGCGATCGTTTCAGATGAGAGAAGTCGTATTTTTATCTTTGATGATGTAGCCAATCGTCAATATTTTTGGAAGCAGTTTTTGAGTGGTGTCTTTGTGGCTGTTGTCATGACGGGCTTGGACCAAGACATGATGCAAAAGAACCTCACCTGTCGCACCCTGCGCGAGGCCCAAAAGGATATGTGTACTTATGGCTTCGCTTTCGTCCCTGTCAATCTTCTGTTTCTTTGTTTAGGCATTTTGCTTGCGCAACTGGCGCAGCGTCAGGGTGTTGTCCTTCCTGAGGCTACCGACGACCTCCTCCCGATGTATGCTGCCACCGGCCAGTTGGGTGTTTCCGTAGTGGTCTTTTTCACGATCGGAATTGTGGCAGCGAGCTTCTCCAGTGCCGATAGTGCCATGACGGCGCTCACTACCAGTTGGTGTGTGGATATCATGGAACGGCCCAAGGATGAGCGGCTCCGCCATCGTTCTCATGCGGTGGTGGCTTTGCTTTTTGTCCTGTTTATTTTGCTCTTCCGTGTAGTCAATTCCACCAGCGTCATCGACGCCATCTACATCCTTTGTTCCTATACCTATGGTCCCTTGCTCGGCCTCTTTGCCTTTGGTTTATTTACAAAAAGAAAGACCAACGATCGCCTGGTTCCTTTCGTCGCCGTGGCAAGTCCGTTGGTCTGTTTCGTTGTCGATTATAGCTGTTCAAGCCTCTTCGACTATCATTTTGGCTATGAGCTATTGATGCTCAACGGTCTCCTCACCTTTCTTGGTCTTTGGCTCATCGGAGCTCGAAGCAAGGGGTAGGGGGATCTGGTCTTCATGCTCTTTCGTCACGTATCTTTGCCAGTAGGCAATGATGAGGGTGGTGAGTGGCAGGGCGATGATCAGACCGAGGAATCCGAGGAGCGCACCCCATACCGATAGCGACAGGAGAAGGATGGCGGGATTCAGTCCCATGGCCTTGCCCATCACCTTCGGCGTCACCACCATGTCGGTAATGATTTGCACGATGATGAAGACGGCGAGTGCGCTCAGGAAGATGGCCCAGAAGTTCTCACCCGTATCTGCCGCTTTCAGAATGGCCAAGAAGACCGTGGGGATGAGGGCGAAGGAATGGAGGTAGGGCACAAGGTCGAGGATGCCGATAAGGATTCCCAAACCGATCGCCATCGGAAATCCAATGATCGTAAATCCTATGCAGAACATGATTCCCATGCAGAGTGCTACCAGTCCTTGGCCGCGGATGTAGTTGTTGAGTTCCCGCTCCACGTCGGTAGCCAATTCGTGCCAGAAGGGGCGCACCTTCTTGGGGAAGATTCGGATCCAGTTCTCCGTAAGAAACTCATAGTCAAGGAGTATGAAGAACATATAGAGCAGCGTGATACAGCTCGCCACGATACTGATCACGATGCTGGCCGTTTGTCCCAACATGCTGAAAACCTTTGGCATCGTGGTCTTTACGGTCTCCGTGAAGTCTTTGCTACGGAAGAATGAGGCGATCGACTCCTTGTTTTGTGCTATCCAGTCGCGCACCATCTCGCCAATATTGTTGGTATGGGCTGTCTGTTGGATGTAGCGCGTGAAGATACTTCCTAGTTTGTCAAACTGCTCGATCATGGGCGGAATGATCAGATAGGTCACGCCGCCGATAATCGCTGTGACGAAGATAAGTGTGACGATGATGCTCAGCGCGCGGGTAGGCACATGCAACTTATATTGTACAAATTTTACGATAGGGTAGAGCAGGTAGGCCAAAAACCAGGCGATGAAGAAGGGCAGCAGTACGCTGCTCAGTTCTTTCACAAACCAAAAGACAGCCAGTATGGCTGCAGCTACGAGTGCCCCGCGGATAAACCGGTCGAAAGTGATTTCTTTTCTCATTTGTTTTCCTCCTTTTCTTCTTCTTTGGCTTTTCGATAACATTCACGGCAAAGCGGCTCATATTCAGACTGTTCCCCCAGCAGAACCCGCTCGCTATTGGGAGTCAAGCGATGGCTCAAGTAGGCCAATGCACCACATCTCACACAGATGGCGTGAACCTTGGTCACTTCGTCTGCTATGGCACAGAGGTCTGGTATCGGTCCGAATGGTACGCCGAGGTAGTCCATGTCGAGACCCGCCACGATCACGCGGATGCCTTGGTTTGCCAGTTGGTCGCAGACCTTCGTAAGGCCCTTGTCGAAAAACTGAGCTTCGTCTATTCCTACCACGTCGAAATTCTGGGCGAGTTTTAGGATACTCTTCGGAGAACTGACGGGAGTAGAGGAGATGGAGTTGTGGTCATGACTCACCACGTCGGCTTCCGAGTAGCGGGTGTCAATCGAGGGTTTAAATATCACCACCTTTTGTTTGGCAAAGATGGCACGCTTCAGTCTGCGGATGAGTTCTTCCGTTTTACCGGAAAACATACTGCCGCAAACCACCTCAATCCTGCCTTGCTTTTTTCTCTCTCCTGTCGTATGGTATGTTGATGCCATGTTTTAAATGCCTGTTTTTGGAGCTTGCTTTTTGCTCGCTCTTTTTGCCGTTATGCAAAGGTACAAAGATTGTGTCAACGAGCAAAAGGAAATGCCTCCTTTTATTCCCTTTCTTGCGAGTATATATATAATGTACGCGCGTACATTTATAATAAGCAATTTATAATACCCTCATCTTTTTTCTTCTTCTCGTTATTCTTTGTTTTCCTTCCTTTTCCACCTTGCTCATATTTTGCGAATTTGCGCCCAATCGTCCAGCTGCTCGCAAATTCGCAAATTATGAAGCCTTTAAAATCCCCTTTTCTGCCCTTGTGCAAGCCTTTGCGCTTCTTTTTTGGCTTTGTATTCTTCTGCTTTCTTTTGTTCTGTCTTCCCTTGTCGGTTGCTCGGACAGATCCCAGCGTTTTTCCCAGCCTCGTTTCCTTGTTCTCTGTTGAGCACATTTCTTAGATAAGTTTAGCCAAAATCTCACCTCGAAATGTTAAAAATGGCCTAAGTTTGTCCGTATATTCGACTTTTTTAGGTGTGTCAGTTAATTTTTTTGTTTCTTTCGTTCCAAATTCGGGATATAATGGCTATCTTTGTACTTGTGTATTGAAGTAATTCAAATTAATAACTAATATTTGGGGTTTATATGGGTAAAAGACTAGGCTTTGTTTTGGTCTGCTTGCTGTTCTCCATAGGAATAGCCGTAGCTCAGAACACTGTATCCGGAACCGTCTTGGGTGACGATGGTCTTCCAGTAATCGGTGCTACCGTTATGGTGAAAGGCACGAAGACTGGAACTGCCACCGACATTGACGGTAATTTTAGTATCAGTACAACGGAGGCTCATCCTCAGTTGGTCGTCTCCTACGTAGGTATGAAGACCTTGACCGTGAAAGGTGCCTCTAACATGAAAATCACTTTGGAAGCCGACGTTGACAGTCACCAGTTGGGTGAGGTCGTCGTTACGGGTATGCAGAAGATGGACAAGCGTCTGTTTACTGGTGCCGCGACGAAAGTCGACGCAGAGAAGGCTAAGCTCGACGGTGTCGCCGACATCTCTCGTTCGTTGGAGGGTCGTGCAGCTGGTGTGAGTGTGCAGAACGTCTCTGGTACCTTTGGTACGGCACCGAAGATTCGTGTCCGTGGTGCTACTTCTATTTATGGTTCTTCCAAGCCGCTTTGGGTGGTCGATGGTGTCATCATGGAGGATGTGACTGAGGTCGATGCTGACGCTCTTTCCTCTGGTGATGCCGCTACGGTCATTTCCAATGCTATCGCTGGTCTCAACGCCGACGATATCGCCAGCTTCGATATCTTGAAGGACGGTTCGGCCACCTCTATCTACGGTGCCCGCGCTATGGCTGGTGTGATTGTCGTTACCACGAAGCGTGGTAAGGCTGGTAGCGCTCGTATTTCTTATACGGGTGAGTTCACCATGCGCTTGAAGCCGAACTACAACCAGTTCAACATCATGAACTCACAGGAGCAGATGTCTGTCTATCGTGAGATGATGAAGGGTGGTTTCTTCTCTTTCATGAACTCTTATCGCGCCAGCGCAAGCGGTGTCTTCGGTAAGATGTATCACCTTATGAATGAGTACGATGAGACCAATGGTCGCTTCGGTCTTGCCAACACGCAGGAGGCTATGAATGCTTACCTCCGCGAGGCTGAGTATCGCAATACGGACTGGTTCGATGAGTTGTTCTCCAACTCCATCCAGATGAACCACTCTATCAGTATGAGCTCTGGTACGGATAAGGCTCAGTACTATACTTCTTTCTCTTTCCTGGATGACCCGGGATGGACGAAGCGTAGCAACGTGCAGCGTTACACCGCCAACATCAATGCCAACTACAACATTAGCAAGAAGGTGTCTTTGAACATGATTGCTAATGCCAGCTACCGTAAGCAGCAGGCTCCGGGTACCGGCAACCAGTCAACCAACGCCGTGACGGGTGCTGTGTCTCGTGACTTCGATATCAACCCGTATTCTTACGCGTTGAACTCTTCTCGTACGCTCGATCCTAACGAGTACTACGTTCGCAACTACGCTCCGTTCAATATCAAGAACGAGCTCGACAACAACTACATGGACTACGACATCGTCGACTTGAAGTATCAGGCCGAGTTGAAGTACAAGCCCATCTCTAAGGTGGAAATCAGCGTGTTGGGTGCTTACAAGTTCTCTACCACGACGATGGATCACCGTATCAAGGAGAACTCCAACCAGGCTATGGCTTACCGTGCCATGGACGACGCTACCATGCGTGACGCCAACTCTTGGTTGTACCTCGACCCGGATGTGCCCAACGGCCTCCGTCAGACGGTTCTCCCCCGTGGTGGTTTCTTCCGCGAGACCAAGTACAAGATGAACAGCTGGGACTTCCGTGCCACTGCTTCTTATAACGATGTTTACAACGATCGCCACATCCTCAACCTCTATGGTGGTATGGAGGTCAACAACGTTGACCGTAGCTCTACCTACTTCAATGGTGTAGGTATGCAGTATGGCATGGGTATGCTCGGTAGCTACGACTACAAGTACTTCAAGCAGGCTTCTGAGGAGAACTCTATGTACTACTCTTTGAGCAATGGCTATAGCCGCGAGGCTTCTTTCTTCGCTACTGCTACTTACTCTTGGAAGGGTCGTTATACCTTCAACGTCACTGGTCGTTACGAGGGTAGCAACCGTCTGGGTAAGGCCCGCAGCGCTCGCTGGTTGCCGACCTGGAACGTTTCAGGTGCTTGGAACATCCATGAGGAGCCTTGGTTCGAAAAGCTTCGTCCCGCTCTCTCTCACGCTACGTTCAAGACTTCTTACTCTTTGACGGGTGATAAGCCTGCCATCACGAACGCAGAGTCTATCTTCCAGAGCTTCAACCCGTGGCGTCCGTTCAGCGCAGACAAGGAGTCTGGTATCGAGGTTTACTCTCTCGCCAACCCTGATCTGACTTATGAGAAGAAGCACGAGTTCAACCTCGGTCTCGACCTCGGTTTCCTCGACAACCGCTTGAATGTGGAGCTGGCTTACTATCTCCGTAACAACTACGACTTGATTGGTCCGAAGATCACCACGGGTGAGGGCGGTACTATCATGAAGTACGCCAACGTTGCCTCTATGCGCTCTTATGGTGAGGAGGTCACGATTTCTTCTCGCAATATCGTCACCAAGGACTTCCAGTGGAGCACTGACTTCATCTTCTCTCACACCAAGTCTAAGGTTACGGATCTGCAGTCTCAGAACCGCCTGATCAACATGATCGCTGGCTCTGGTTTCACCTCTAAGGGCTATCCTTACCGTGCGCTCTTCTCTATGGACTTCCAGGGTCTTAACAACCATGGTATTCCTACGTTCATCAACCAGGATGGTAAGTTGGTAACGAGCGACATCGACTTCCAGTCGTACAACCTCGACCACCTCATCTACGAGGGTCCGACGGATCCGACGTTCTCTGGTTCTTTGGGCAACACCTTCTCTTATAAAGGTCTGCACCTGAATGTGTTCATCACCTACGCAGCAGGCAACAAGGTTCGCCTCGATCCGGCTTTCAGCACGGGCTACTCTGACCTCACCGCCATGCCGAAGGAGTTCCAGAACCGTTGGGTTGTGCCTGGTGATGAGAACCACACCGACATCCCGGCTATCGCCGACTACCGTCAGCTCCAGAGCGACGCTTACCTCGGTTATGCCTACACGGCTTATAACTACTCACACAACCGTATCGCAAAGGGTGACTTCATCCGTATGAAGGAGATCTCCATTGCTTACGATGTTCCTCTGAGCTTGATCAAGCACATTGGTCTCTCTTCCATGAGCTTGAAGTTGCAGGGTACCAACCTCTTCCTTATCTACTCTGATAAGAAGTTGAACGGTCAGGATCCTGAGTTCATGAACTCTGGTGGTGTTGCCGTACCGATGGCACGTCAGTTCACCTTCACGGTTCGTCTTGGAATTTAAATTTTCAGCAATCAAGAATATGAAGACAAAATATTTATTTTTAGGTCTTGCCGCTCTGTCGTTGGCATCTTGCGATGATTATCTTGACAAGTTGCCAGATGATCGTGCAACGCTCGACACGAAGGAGAAGATTACTCAGCTGCTCACCTCTGCCTATCCGCATAACAACATAGCTGTCATGGCTGAGATCAGTTCTGATAATGTCGGCAATAACGGTAACTCTTATGGAGTGGACCAGCTTGTTGACGAGCTCTATCAGTTCAAGAATGTCAAATCTACGGCTGGCAACGACTGCCCGAACAATGTTTGGAACGGTTATTATAGTTCTGTTGCTACGGCCAACGAGGCTATCAAGGCGATCAAGGAGTATGGCGATTCCGCTGCTTTGGCTCCGCAGTTGGCCGAGGCTAAGCTCTGCCGTGCCTACAGTATGATGCAGCTTGCCAGCGTCTTCTGTATGGCTTGGAACCCGGAGAAGGCCGACGAGTACCTCGGTCTGGCTTATCCGCTGGAGCCGGAGAAGAGCGTCAACGATACCTATAAGCGTGGTACGCTTCGTCAGCTCTATGCCAACATCAACCGTGATATCGAGGAGGCTCTCCCTGCTGTCGATGATGCAATCTACTCTGTGCCTAAGTATCACTGGAACACTAAGGCTGCATACGCTTTCGCTGCTCGTTTCAACTTGTATTACATGAACTACGACAAGGCGATCAACTATGCAACCCGTGCTTTGGGTACCGATGTGGCTTCACAGCTCTTCGACTTCCCCTCTATCATGCAATCTGGTGCTCAGGATATCTCCAACACCGTGATTCGTAGTGGGTTGAAGTCCAACTTCATGTTGATTACGGCCTACTCTTCTGGTGCCCGTTTCCTCAACCAGGGTGTTAGCTCTCGCTACGCTCACAACACTACGGTGGCTTCTTATGACACGTATTGGGCACGAGCTCCGTGGGGTCAGGGATCTTCTGACAATACGCTGTACTATTCTACGAAGATCTATGGTACTTCTGCTTGCGCTGCTTTCCCGACGATGTGGGAGCACTTCGAGGTGACGGACCGTATCAACCTGACGGGTTATCCTCACATCGTGGACCACGCGTTCACGGGTGATGAGACGCTCTTGGTTCGTGCCGAGGCTTATGCCCTGAAGAACGATACTGCCAACGCGCTGAAGGATATGAACATGTGGATGGTCAGCCACTGCAAAGAGAAGGAAGGTTCCACGATCCGTCCTACTCTGACGACGGCCGTGGTCGATACGTTCTTCACTTACATGGACTACCAGCCCGCAGTTCTCGATGGTCCTCGTGACTATTCTATCCGTAAGCAGTTGCACCCGCAGGGCTTCACCCTTCAGCAGCCTTACACCACTTCTTATGGTGTCGAGGTCAACACGCAGGAGAACCTGATTCTTCTCATTCTCCACATGCGTCGTCTGGATACGCTCTTCCAGGGTCTCCGCTTCTACGATCTGAAGCGCTATGGTATGGAATATACGCATGAGATCTCCGGAGGTGAAGGTATTACGTTCAAGGCCGGTGACTTGAGAGGTGCTATCCAGTTGCCTCAGGATGTCATTAGCGCTGGTCAGACAGCTAACCCCCGTTGAATTTAAATAGCATCTATCAATGAAAAGAATATATTTATTCGCCTCTCTCCTGCTTTGCAGCATGGGCTTCGTGCTCACTGGTTGCAGCGACGATGACTTGAGCTCTACGTCAGTTTTCGCAGGTGATACTATCAAGGCCAATGGTGAGTTTGACAAGTGGCTTACCAAGAACTATTTGGAGACGTACAACATCGACTTCCAGTATCGTTACAACGATAAGCTCACGGATCAGGTCTATAACGTCATTCCGGCCGATGTTGAAAAGTCCAAGGCACTGGCTATCCTCGTGAAGCACATGTGGCTCGACGCTTATTCTGAAGTCTTCGACTCCATCTATAAGCGCGAGGATCCCGCTACCTATTATGAGGGCAAGGCTCGCAACTTCCTTAAGAAGTACTGCCCGCGTCAGATGCAGCTCATCGGTTCCAACGAGTATAGTGCCAACCAATCTATCATTTTGGGTACTGCTGAGGGTGGTTCGAAGATTATGCTCTACGGTGTCAACCGTTTGGATATCGATAACCCCAGTATCAATGTTGAGAATCCTTATGCTGATCGTAGTGAGGTGCCCATCGACATGAACTACTGGTTCTTCCACACGATGCACCATGAGTTCTGCCACATCTTGACACAACAGAAGAACTACAGCACCGACTACCAGACCATCACCGGTGGATCTTACCACTCTCAGGACTGGGCCAACCTCAAGGATACGGCGGTGGCTAAGGAAGGTTTCGTAACCGCCTATGCTTCTTCTGAGTACAATGAGGACTTCGCCGAGATGTATGCCACGTATGTTACGATGACCCCGTCTGCATGGGATATGATTCTTGCAAAGGCTGGCCCCGAGGGTTCCGCCCTCCTGCAGACCAAGCTCGCTGCCGTTCGTGCTTACTTCAGCGAAAGCTGGAATATCGACATCGATGAGATGCGTGCTGTTTTGCTGCGCCGCTCTTCGGAGGCAATTCGCTTGAATCTTCGTGATTTAAATCAGAATTAAAAGCAACGCTTAAGGTTATTTAGAAATGAGAAAGATTAGTTATTTATTCGCACTGCTGGTTTCATTCATAGCGTTCAACGCTTGTACCAGCGACGTGGACAATTATTTTCCTGAGAGTGCCCCTGAGCGTGCTTCTAAGACCGTAGCCGAGGTCAAGAAGACCCTCCAGGAAGCATCCAACGGATGGCGCATGGAGTACTATGGTGATGTCATCTATGGTGGCTACAATGTACTCTGCAAGTTCCAGGGTGACTCGGTTCTGATTGCTTCTGAGAAGGCTGGTAAGAACCATGAGGCTGGTCTCGATGCTTCTGGCAACTTGATTACGGAGTCTTCATTGGCTCACTTCACTGTCAACCAGTCTATGGGTGTCGTTGTCTCTTTCGATACTTATAATAAGTTGTTCCACTACTTTGCTGATCCGAAGAATGACGACTACGGTGAGGCTGGTACTGGTTTCGGAGGCGACTTCGAGTTCCGCGTGCTCAAGTGTACTTCCGACACGATCGTTCTTCAGGGTCTGAAGCATGGTGATCGCATCCTCATGCTCCCGATGAAGGCTGATCAGGATTGGGCTTCCTACCTCAAGGAGGTTGAGAATGTGAAGACTTTCATGGCTTCCAGCTCTTACACGCTTCTTTCTGGTACTGATACGTTGGCAGAGGCTACTCAGTATGGCGACTACCACAGCTTGGTTTTCCAGTATCCTGATTCTACCGGTTCTATGAAGACCTACGCTTATCCTTACATCGTTACTCCTGAGGGCTATAAGTTCTACATGGAGGTTGAGATCGGTGGCAAGAAGTTCACCAACTTCTCTAAGGATTACAATGACCCCTCTGATGAGCGTTTCTATCCGCAGGGTGATGCCAGCATCTGCCTTGAGACGGTTGTGCCGCCTGTTGTTGATGCATTCAAGAAGGGCCAGTGGTACTTCGATGGCAGCAAGGTTGGTCCTTACGCTGAGGGTGCTTGGAACGATTTCATGGAGGCTATCAAGACGGCTGCCAATGGTAAGGAGGCTATTCTCTACCAGGCTATGATTGGTACCTATAACAACAAGTTCGGTTTCCACGCATGGTTGAGCAGTGACTACCTCTACGTCGAGCTCACGGTTCGTGATCCGAATGAGGCAGGTGACGAGATGGCTTTGCAGTACAACCGTAACTCACCCACCAATAAGGCCGCTCAGGTATTCATGAAGAGCTACAAGCTCACACCGGTCCTGAAGACCTTCTCCGCTCTGAACAACAAGCTCCGTCTCAAGATGGAGACAGACAACCCGCGTAAGCCGACTTATATGAAGCTGATCCAGGTTGATCATCCTGAGAATGTTCTGGAGCTCACCGCTACTCAGGTGATGTATCCGTTCGGTGGTTCACAGGAATAAACTCTTTTCTCTCCCCCTGCCTTCCTTGGGCAGGGGGGGGAGATATAACTTATTGGTCTTTATTTTTTAATTAATTAAAAAGTTTTTGTAACAATGAAAAAGTTTTTACTTGCATCATGCGCATTTGCTGCTTGCATCGGTGCTTCTGCCCAGCAGCTCCTGAAGGCTCCCGTTGCCGATCCCGCTTTGAAACTGAGCCAGCTCAATGCTGTCAAGTTTGAGGGCACAGCTAAGAAGGCTCCCGCACAGAAGATTGACACGAAGAGCTTTCTCGGTCTCCTCGTCAACAACTCTTGGGACGAGGGGAAGGAGATCAACTTCTCTACCACCGACACGCTCTACAGCGCCAATGTTCAGGACGATGCGGGCAACACCTTGAACGTGAAGTGGACCATCTACGGCAACCAACTGGGCCATGTCTATGGTAAGTTTGACGAGGCTACCAACACCTTCACTGTTCCTATGCGCCAGTACTTCGGTGATGGTAAAGCCATCGATCTCGGTGAGGAGCAGTCACCTATCGTTTTCTTCGGTGTCAGCACCAACGACTATTTCTGCGATTTCGTAGCTAAGTATGATCCTTCTACAGGTCTCCTTACTCCGAACGATACCGTTAGAGGCTACATTGCTATCGTAGCCGAGGGTACCTATCAGAACGCTTGGGTGATGCGTAATTTCGCTCCTACGATCGGTCACGCCAATGCTATCCAGACTGGTTCTTACACTGGTAAATCTGAATGGCTGGATCTCGAGCAGCCCGTTTGGATTGACTACAGCGCTGCCGATGATGGCGTAGTTGATATCTACAACCACTTCCTCTCAGCTACTGGTGCTGGTTGCAAGCTCTCTGTCGATGTGGACGGTCAGGATGCATCGATGGCTACCGGTCAGCCTATGCTCTACATCTCTGATGAGAGCGTTCACGCTGATTTTGGTAAGTACGTCAAGCTCCGTGGTGTAGCTATTGACGAGGCTGCTGGCTCCATTTCTCCCGATTTTGATATGCCTACCATCGAGGGTGGTACTTACATCAACGGTGCGGTTGCTTTCTCGAACATTTACTATCGTGGCTTCTCAGAGGTCAAGGGTGGTCGGGGTTATGCTACTCCGTTCTTCTTTAACTGCACCTTCACGCCGCTCGCTACTGGTATTGCTGGTGTTACCGTTAAGGCTGACAAGGCTGCTGACAACCGCATCTTCAACCTCGCTGGCCAGCAGGTTAGCAAGGACTATAAGGGTATTGTCATCCAGAATGGTGTGAAGAAGCTTCAGAAGTAATTTTTACTTTTAGATACACACTTTCTTTTTTGAGAGGTGCGGCCTGTGTAGGTCGCACCTCTTTCGATTTCAGTAATAATTTAACTAAAAATTCTTTGACATTATTTCTCAGCCTTTTCATCTATCTTCCCCGCTCCGTTGCCCTTTTTCTTTGCAACTTAGCTCTTTTCCCTTTTTTCGGTCCAATAGGCTCTTTTCCCTTCTTTTGCCTTTAATTCCCCTCTTTTTATGAAGTTAACTTCAATGCCCTACGAAGTTAACTTCATCGGCCTACGAAGTTAACTTCGTAGCCCTTCGAAGTTAACTTCATCCACGAACGCACTTAATATGCCTTATTTAACCTTTTCTGTGTCCTTCCAGCTTGTGTCTTCGTCTCTATTTTCAACCCCTATGCATTTTCTAAAGAGCCTTTAACATTAATTGTTCCCCACATTCTTTGTTGGCAATATTTTTTTTACTAACTTTGTCGCCATAAATAATCAATTGAAAAATATTTTTTGACGAATGAAAAGAGCTTGCTTACTTTCTCTCTCGTTGTTGGCCATGTCGTTGGGTGCACATGCTGTTCCCGCCAAGCGTATGGTTTACACGATGAAGCAAAGTGATGGTACGACCATCCAGGTCTATAAGCATGGCGAAAGCTATTGTGCTTATTACACCACCCTCGACGGGAAGGTGCTGTATTCTAACCCCGATATCAACTACGATTTGTGCTATGCCACGGTCGTTGATGGTAAGTTTGTCCCGACCAGCATCGTGGCCCACGATATCGCTGATCGCACGCAGGCTGAGCTCGAGTTCCTTTCTACCTGCACCATCAATGCTGCTTCTCCTGAGGTCCTCGACCTAAGAGATGGCAACGAGGGACCTCGCCGTGTCCACTATTCCTCTACCGCTGATGGCTTGGGTAAGTATGGCACGAGCGCTTTAGGTGCTGTCAAAAGTATCGGCAATACCAAGATTCCTGTGATCTTGGTCAACTATGCAGATGTCAAACTCCAGGAGAAATCCACTATCGAGCTCTACCAGCGCATCATGACCGAGGAAGGTTATTCGGACCTGTATGGTAGTGTCGGTTCGGTCCGCGATTACTTCGTTCAGAATAGCTATGGTATGTTCAACCCCGACTTCCAGGTCGTAGCAGCCGTCAATCTGAGCAAGGACCGTTCTTACTACGGCGCCAACCGTGGTGGCAGCAACGGTGGCGATATCCGCGCTGAAGACATGGTAATCGAGGCCGTAGAGCTCGCTGCCAAGCAGGGTGTCGATTTCTCTAAGTTCACCAATGCGGAAGGCAAGGTCGAGAACGTCATCGTGATCTACGCTGGTCAGGGCGAAGCCTCTGGTGGTGAGCCTGAGACCATCTGGCCGCATGAGTACGACTTTGAGAAGACCATCAATGGTATCCAGTTCAATTCCTATTTCGTCGGTAACGAGATCAACTCTCAGGGCCGTACCGATGGTATCGGTACCCTCGTCCACGAGTTCAGCCACGCTTTGGGTCTCCCCGACCTCTATGTGACCAACTATAGCTATAGCGGCGACAATGCCTTCGGTATGTACTCTATTATGGATAGTGGTCCTTATGCTGGTAATGGTTATCGTCCCGTGGGCTACACCGCCTATGAGAAGAGCTATTTGGGCTGGTTGGACATTCCCACAATCAGTGATGAACAGGCAGTCACGCTGACCGACCCGAACACTTCTTCTACTGGTTTCGCCGTCCGTATCAACAACCCCTATAGCGTCTCAGAGTATTTCATTATCGAGAACCGCCAGCCGGGCAACTGGTTCCTTACTAACAACCCCGGTGGTGTGATGGAAAGCCACATCGCTTACAACCGTAACCAGTGGCAATTCAATACTCTCAACAATGAGAAGAAAAAGAAGCGCTGCCACTGTATTACTGCTGATCAGAGCGAGATCAACTATAGCGTCAATTCTTCACAGCTTTACGGCAACAATGTGAATAACATCACGCGCTTCCCGCTCTACTCTGGCGTCAACCTTGATGACAGTGAGATCTATCGCGTCCTCTTGCACGAGGATGGTACTGCCACGTTCAACTTCCGCCAGCGTACCATCGATGGTGAGTATAAGCCCACCACAGGTCAGTACTACTCACTCGTTCGTTCGGTCGATGAGTTGGCGACGGGTGACTCCGTGATTGTCGTCAATGGCAACAATACGCTCTCTGTAGGTACGACCTTCCGTGATGGCCTTGGCAAGGTGGCTGCCGTCAACGTTGCCCAGGACGGATTGGTTATCGCCAATGGTGACGTCCAGGCTTTCACCGTCCGTAAGAACACGACTAGTTGGGCCCTCAAGGTTGGCAATAGTTATCTGGCTATCAGCCGTGATGGTCTGACCACGACCTCTTCGCTCACCAACGGTCGTTTTGATCTGGCTATCAACAATGGCGAGGCTTCTATCAGCTTCACCGCCAACTATGCCAATCATCTCTTGAGCATCGACGATCAGAACTACCTCACCTCTGTTGTGGGCAGCAACCCCAGTGCGCTCCGTATCTATAAGTTGAATACTGCAGCTGGTATCGAAGGCACTACGGTGGCTCCGGAGCAGCAGTCTGCTGAGAAGGTGGTCTATAACCTCCAGGGACAGCGTGTCAACAGCAATGGCAAGCTCCCGAAGGGTATTTATATCATCAACGGCAAGAAGACGGTTGTGAGATAATCACTTGTCCCTCGCTATATACTATCAAGGCGGAATCCCATGAGGGTTCCGCCTTGATGCTTCTTAACCGTTTCTACGCTCTTCTCTTGACTATTTCCGCTTCCGTTTGAAGAAGTCTTGGATGACCGCCTTGCAGTCGTTCTCCAGCACACCTGCAGTGATGGTGGCCCTGGGATGCAGCGCTTGGGGCGCAAAGCGTGAGAAGCCCCGTTTCTCTTCTCCACAGCCATAGACGATGCGTGAGAGCTGTGCCCAGCCGATGGCCCCCGCACACATCACGCAGGGCTCTACAGTGACATAGAGGGTGCATCCCGAGAGATATTTGCCCCCCAGCTGGTTGGCTGCGGCCGTAATGGCGAGCATCTCCGCATGCGCTGTCACGTCGTGGAGCGTCTCCGTCTGGTTGTGCGCCCGCGCTATCACTTTGCCATTGGCTACGATGACTGCTCCGATGGGGATTTCATTCTCTGATAGTGCCATCTCGGACTCTTTCAGCGCCAGCCGCATGAAGTATTCGTCCGTCTTTTCCATATCTTTTTCTCCTTATTATATAAGTCCTCATCCATCCGGGTAATTTGCTCCACCCCATTTTGTTTCTTGAGATGGATGCTGCTCTCAGAAGCGGTTCACCGTAGAGGCATACACGCGTGAATATAGGACAAAAACAAAGGCGTGCAGCCGAATTACTTCGTTACACGCCTTGATTGAAATGATGATGTTTTGAGCCTCTTGTCGGATTCGAACCAACGACCCCGAGATTACAAATCACGTGC